>Ga0209211_10001452_pt1 | contig 44762 bp, 38 predicted proteins | sample RifGroA2_FD_183992 | JGI IMG/M metagenome (GOLD analysis project Ga0209211, IMG submission 183992) | Groundwater microbial communities from Rifle, Colorado, USA - Groundwater A2 (SPAdes) (version 2) | ecosystem: Environmental > Aquatic > Deep subsurface > Groundwater | place: Rifle, Colorado...
GCTCAAGTGTTTGCCCGGCGAGGATTTAACATTGACGCTTTAGTCGTCTCGGCCAGCGTGAACCCCAAATTCTCGCGCATGACGATCACCGCTCAAGGCGATCCCGGGACGCTCGAGCAGATCATCAAACAGACCTCGAAGCTCATTGACGTCATCCACTGCGGCGAGCACACCCGTCGTGATTCCATCGACCGCGAGTATGCCCTCATTAAAATCAAAAGCGGCTCCCCTGCCTCAAAAACCGCCATCCGCAAGCTGGTCAAAAGCCGCGCCCATGTCCTCGATGAAAATAACGGTGCCATCATCGTCGGCCAGACCGGCACGACCGAAGAACTGGATTCTCTTGAAGAATCACTGAAGAAATTCGGGATTATCGAGATGGTGCGATCGGGGAAGCTGGTAATGGCGAAGGGCAAGGAACCAACCTAATAATTTCCGTTATTCGGTAAAGGTAACGATGCCCGTATCGTTAAACGTTTTACGGTAACGGCATTTGACGATTAACTTAACCCTAACCGAAACGGGCTTCGTAACCGTTACCCTTTCACGAAGTCTGAGAGTTTTTATCAGCTAATCTACACGGCAGGATCTTCGGCATTTCTTTCGGCGGCAAGATGGTCATGGCGACCTCAAGGCCCAACTCATCGTAGCTGATCGCGGATATCTGACAGCGCTCCCTATCCAGCTCTTTATCCTCCAACCCCAAATACTGGGCGATGGCGGAACGCAGCGCGTCCCACTCCAGATACAGAATAAACCGCGTTTCTTCGTCCGCGCCTTTTAATTCCCGCGCGACCTGTTCATAAGGAAAGGCAACGATCTCCTGCAGGGTTTTTCCCGCGCAATACGTGTCATAGCCCGTCTTGGCCGTGATCTCGCGCCCGCAGGTGATCTTGGCGAAGTCGAAAGACACAAACCTCTCTTCGCGATCTAGCCGGATGGCAATGCTGGAGGAAGTGTCGGAACAGGGCATAGCGCAAGTCCTTATTAAAGTTTCCGGAAATCCGGATAACCGGATATCCGGATTTCCTAGTCCCGGATCACCGGATGCCCGGATAACCATTTTTGTTAATTATGTCCGAAACGGTAGGAATTGGCAATGGAAGTTTAGGTGTGGGAACAAGTCTGACGCACGCCGAAGAATCCCGCAGGGAGGCAGAAATTAGGCTGGCGGCCAATTCGCCAGTTAACTGGCGAATTCGGCAGGCGCCTGCCGAATTGGGGTTAGGGCGTGGGGCAATAAAAAATTACGAATGATACGCGGGCTCCATGGCGCCTGACACAATTTCTTTTAAGTGATCGAACTCGACATCGGAATATTGTTCCCGCGCAAGCAGGCTCTTGTCCAGGATCTTCCCGTCGATCCTGCCCCTTTGCAGGTTATATTGCCGGGCGCCCGCCACCAGAGAACGGATCTCCAGCAGGTCCCCGGCAGAGTGAAACGCCTTCACCACGGTTGTCCGGAATTCATGCGGTATCCCCGCGTCAAGGATGAGCCGGATGCTCTCTTTTATTTTCTCAGTCGACACAGGGACGTTGGTCACTTCGTCATACCGGATTAAGGACGCCTTGACATCCATCGCCACATAATTGACCAGCCGCAGGGAGAGCACCTGCTTTAATACATCCGGGCGGCTGCCGTTGGTGTCAAGTTTCACCAAATACCCCAAACGTTTGAGTTGATCCAGAAAAGAAATAAGCCCCTCCTGGATTGTTGGCTCGCCTCCCGTGACCACAACGCCTTCCAGATATTCCTGACGGTCCCTTAAGAAAGCCATCACTTCTTCCTCGGGGACCGCGGGACAATACTCTTTGGGGAGAACCAATCCGGGGTTGTGACAATACCCGCAGCGGAAGTTACACCCTTGCGTAAAAACAACCGCCGCGAGCTTGCCCGGATAATCGATAAGCGTTAACTTTTGCAAGCCTCCGATGCGCATATTTTATAAGTCACCCTTTCTTTGAACTCTTCCTTTTTACCTTTATTCCACTGCTGGACGGGCCGCAGATACCCGACGACACGCGAATAAACTTCACACTCACATTGACACTTGTCGCATAACTTATGTTCGCCGGCCCGGTAGCCGCAGTTGGGGCAGACACTGAACGTCGGCGTGATCGTAAAATAAGGCAATTTAAATTTCTGGCAAATGATCTTTACCAGTTGTTTGAGCCCTTCGATATTGTGGATCCGCTCTCCGACAAACCCATGGAGGACCGTCCCTCCGGTATATTTCGTTTGCAAGCTGTCCTGATGCTCCAGCACCTCGAAAATATCCTCCGAATAATTCACCGGAAGATGGGTTGAGTTTGTGTAAAATGGCTCGTGCCCTTTTTGGTATTCGTCTTCATTAGCGCAAATAATCCCTGGATACGCGTCTTTATCCATTTTCGCCAAACGATAAGACGTGCCTTCCGCGGGAGTCGCCTCGAGGTTGCAAATATTGCCGGTCTCTTCCTGGAATTTAATGAGCTCCCCCCTCATAAAATCCAGGACCTCCAAAACGAACTGCTTCCCTTTTTCAGAGGCGATATTCTCTCCCAGAAAATTCAGGCAGGCCTCATTCATGCCGATCAACCCGATCGTGGAAAAATGGTTTTTCCAATACTGGTCGAACCTCACCTTGATCTGGCGTAAATAAAATTTGATATAGGGATAAAGGTCCTGGTCGGTAAATTGTTCCAGGACTTTTCTTTTAATTTCCAGGCTCTCTTTTGCCAATAACATTTGATGTTCCAGGCGCTGAAAGAATTCCTCCTTTGTCTTCGACAGATATCCGATCCGCGGCATATTGATTGTGACGACACCAATCGAACCCGTCAATGGCGTGGCCCCGAACAACCCTCCTCCACGGGAGCGCAATTCACGGTTATCGAGGCGCAGACGGCAGCACATGCTGCGCGCGTCATCCGGGTTCATGTCGGAATTAATAAAATTGGAGAAATAGGGGATGCCGTATTTTGCCGTCATTTCCCATAAAAGCGCGAGGTTGGGATTGTCCCATTGGAAATCCTTCGTTATATTGTACGTCGGGATGGGAAAGGTAAAGACCCTCCCCTTGGCATCTCCTTCCAGCATGACCTCTAAGAACGCCTTGTTGAGCATATCCTGTTCTTTTTGAAATTCCTTATAAGTTTCCTTTTGAATTTTTCCGCCGATGATGACCCCGTGGTCGGCATAGTAGGACGGCGGTTTAAGGTCAAGCGTGATATTCGTGAACGGCGTCTGAAATCCGACGCGCGTCGGCACATTCACGTTGAAAACAAACTCCTGGAAGGCCTGCTTGACTTCCCTGTAAGTCAACCCGTCATAACGGATGAACGGAGCTAAAAGGGTGTCAAAACTTGAGAAAGCCTGGGCGCCGGACGCCTCTCCCTGGAGAGTATAGAAAAAATTGACGATCTGGCCCAAGGCGCTGCGCAAATGTTTGGCCGGCGCGGATTCCATCTTTCCGCTGACCCCCTTAAACCCTTCCAGCAACAAGTCCTGGAGGTCCCACCCGACACAGTAAACGCTGACCAGCCCCAGATCATGGATATGAAGATCTCCGCGGCTATGCGCTTCCTTGATTTCGCGCGGGTAAACTTTACCGAGCCAATACCCTTTACTGACCTCCGAAGAAATATAGTGATTAAGTCCCTGCAGTGAAAAAGCCATATTGCTGTTTTCGTTGACCCGCCAGTCATCTTTATCCAAATAGCGCGTGACAAGGTCCGTATTAAATTTATTGGCGATTTCACGGATCTGGGCATGCTGCTCGCGGTAGAGGATATAGGCCTTGGCGGTCTTGCGGTAGGGGGATGTCAATAAAACATCTTCAACAATGTCCTGGATCTCTTCGACGGAATGGGGCTGATCTTTGACGAACTGATGGATAAGGTTAACGACCCGGACCGTCAATTTTTGGGCCATTTCGTGCCCAAACTCGCCCGTGGCCTCCCCCGCTTTCCCGATGGCGGAGGTGATCTTGCCGGGATCAAAAACTTCTTCTTTACCGTTTCGTTTGATAACACTGATTAATGTCTTTGTTGCCTCATCCATCCCGAACCTCCTTTGTTTGTTACAAAAAATTTAGTCTGCGCTTCGTCCTCTGACGTTTTCACCCCCAGCTTCGTCATACTCGCTGGGGGTAAAACCCCACATCCTCTGATGTGGGGTTTTACCACTCTAAAGCTCCCCCCGTTTGGTATTCCGTCACACGGGTTTCGAAAAAATTCTTTTCCTTCTTTAGATCAATGACCTCGCTCATCCAGGGGAAAGGATTGCCGGAGCCGTACTGTTGAGAAAGGCGAAGCCTTTCGAAACGGCGGTCCGCGAGATACTGGACGTATTCCTTCAAGAGCTCCTGGTTAAGCCCCAAAATGCCGTCGCGCAGGCAGTCCTGGATATAATCCAGTTCGAGCTTGACCGCGCGCTTGATAAAGTCGATCATCTGCGCCTTGAATTCTTCGGTCCACACCGCCGGGTTCTCATCGACGATCGTATTGATAAGCTCAATCCCGAAATTCATATGGATGCTCTCATCGCGCAGGATATACTGGATCTGCTCGCAGGTGCCGGGGATACGGTTCTGCCGGCCGAAGGAAAGCATGGTCACGAACCCGCCGTAAAAGAAGATCCCTTCGGTAATAACGTAAAGCCCGATCATGTTTTTAAGAAGCGTCTGCAGGCCTTCGGTCGTTTTGATATCCAGGTTCGGATCCAGCACCCCGGCCGTGCAGCTCATCGCGTGCTCGTCTTTCTGGTAAATGGTCTCCACCTCGCGGTACATGTTAAACATCTCGCCTTCATCGAGCGACAGCGACTGCACGATATACTGGAAGGCGTGGATATGGATCGCCTCCTCGAAGGCCTGACGCAACAGGTATTGCCGGCATTCGGGATTATCCACACAGCGGTAGATGGCGAGGACAAGGTTGTTGCCCACCAGCGATTCGGCGGTGGCGAAAAAGCCCAATACGCGCTTGATGACATGGCGCTCCTCGGGCGTGAACCCCTTGGGGTCCTTCCACTGCTCGATGTCGCGCTGCATGGACACTTCGGTGGGCATCCAGTTGTTCGCGCATCCGTCGAGGTAGAAATGCCACGCCCACTTATACTTGATCGGGACGAGCTGGTTGCAGTCGACCGTGCGGTCGTTGTTGATGACTTTTTTATTTTCGATCGTGACCCGGCTGGAACTCATCCCGGGCAGTGGTGGTGTACAGTCCATGACTTCCTCCTTGCAAAATACTACTGACAAGCTTCACAGTCTTCCTTGAATTCCTTCGCCTTAACGGCCGGCGGCTGGGGCCGCGCGACAAGTTGCTCCGACGCGACGGGCGGCGGCGTATCCACCACGCGGCCAAATTCGTTACGCTCTCTTTTGCCGACGACGTTGTCATACTTGGTAATATCCAGCGTGCTTTTTTCGATACGGGTCGCGCCCATCGAACGCAAGTAATACGTCGTCTTTAATCCTTTTTCCCAAGCGATCATATACATGTCGCTGACCTTCTTGCCGCTCGGTCTGGCCTGGTACAAATTGAGCGACTGGCCCATGTCGATCCATTTCTGCCGCCGGCTGGCCGCCTCAATGAGCCACTCGTATTCGATCTCAAAAGCGGTCGCGTATTTGCGCTTTAATTCGCCGGGGATGCGGGCGATCTCCTGGATGCTCCCGTCAAAATACTTCAGGTCGTTGATCATCTCCTGGTCCCAGATCCCGAGTTTCTTTAAATCTTCGACCAAGAATTCGTTGACCACGGTAAATTCGCCGGAGAGGTTGCTTTTGACGAAGACATTCTTGTAGATCGGCTCGATGGAGGCCGTGACGCCGACGATGTTGCCGATGGTGGCGGTCGGCGCGATCGCCATGACCAAGCTGTTCCGGATGCCGTGCTTTTTCAATTCCTGGCGGAGGGGCGTCCAGTTCATCCTGGATGAGCGGTCCACATCAAGATACCCGCCGCGTTCCTGCTCCAGGAGGGACAGCGTATCGATGGGCAGTAATCCCCTGTCCCATTTCGACCCGCGGTACGTCGCGTACGCGCCTTTTTCTTTGGCCAGGGCGATCGAGGCCTGGATCGCGTAATACGAAATCGCCTCCATGCTCACGTCGGCAAAGTCGACCGCCTCCTGCGAGGCGTAGCTTAAATTCTGGATGAACAACGCGTCCTGGAAACCCATCAACCCCAGGCCGATCGGACGGTGTTTCTGGTTGGCGGTCTCCGCCTCTTTGGTCGGATAAAAATTAATGTCAATGACGTTATCCAGCATCCGCACCGCCGTGCGGACCGTTTCCCGCAGTTTGGGATGGTCCAGCCCTCGCGCGGTCGTGTGCGCGGCCAGGTTCACCGAGCCAAGGTTGCAGACGGCGGTTTCATCTTTGGAGGTATTAAGGAGGATCTCCGTGCACAGATTGGAACTGTGCACGACCCCCATGTGGTCTTGCGGCGAGCGAATGTTCGACGGGTCCTTCCACGTGATCCACGGATGGCCGGTCTCAAAAAGCATGGTCAGGGTCTTGCGCCACAATTGCACCGCCGGGACAGCCTTGAACTGGCGCATCTTGCCCTCTTTGGCCTTCTGCTCATAGGCCACGTAATGCTGTTCGAACTCACGGCCGTAGATATGGTGCAGATCAGGCACCTCGTTGGGGCTAAAAAGCGTCCACTCGCCGTTTTCCTTGACGCGTTTCATAAACAAGTCGGGGATCCACGCGGCCGTGTGCATGTCATGCGTGCGGCGGCGTTCGTCCCCCGTGTTCTTGCGCAGTTCGATAAAATCCTCAAAATCCATGTGCCATATTTCCAGATACGCGCACATGGCCCCCTGGCGCTTGCCGCCCTGGTTGACCGCCACAGCGGTATCGTTGGCGACCTTCATAAACGGGATGATGCCCTGGCTCTTGCCGTTGGTCCCCTTGATCCGGGAACCCAGCGCGCGCACGTTCGTCCAGTCGTTGCCGAGCCCGCCGCTCCATTTCGAGAGCATGGCGTCGTCCTGGACGCATTTAAAGATATGCGAAAGGTCATCTTCGATGGTCGTCAGAAAGCACGAAGAAAGCTGGGAATGCCGCGTGCCGGAATTAAACAGCGTCGGCGTGGAGGAAGTAAAGCGGAACGTCGAAAGGACGTCGTAAAACTCCATCGCCTTTTCGTTCTTTTGGGCGCCTTCTTTTTTGGCGAGGCCCATGGCGACCCGCATCCAGAAGATCTGCGGCAACTCGAGACGCCGTTTTTCCCAGTGGATAAAATACCGGTCATACAAGGTCTGCAACCCCATGTAATGGAAGAGAAGGTCCCGTTTGGGTTTGAGGTTATGCCCCAGCGATTTCAGATCGAACTGCAAGAGGTCGGGGCTCAACAGGTCCAGCTCAACAGCCTTGTGGATATATTGAGCGAAATACGCGGCGTACTCGGCTTTCATCCCTTCAAAACTCACCGGATGCCCGAGGGCCTCCTGATATAAATCCAGAAGTAAAAGCCGGGCCGCGGCAAAGGTGTACTGCGGGTCCTTCTCCAGGAACGAACGCGCCGCCATGACGTGCGCAGTCGCCAGCTGTTCCCCTGTAATGCCGTTGAAATAATTTTTCCGGGATTCGTTCAAAATTTCCTCGACGGAAACATTTGCCAGTCCCTCGCAGCAGCTCTCGATGGAGAACCGGATCTCGTCTAAAGGAAGCGGTTCTTGACGTCCGTCTTTCGTCTTATAGCTGATCGCTTTGATCCATTCCTGCGAAACTTCCCGCGTGTCCCGCGCGCGCTGTTTGTCCCGACGGATCCTGGCGCGTTCTTCCCGGTAAGCGATGTACCGGCGGGCGATGTCCAGATACCCCGCCTTCATCAAATTCTTCTCGACCAAGTCCTGGATCTCTTCGATCTCAAGGCGTTTGCCCTCGGGCCACTGCGCGCGGATGTCAGCGATGACGTCGACGGAAATTTTGCGCGCCGTTTCCAGAAGCGCCTCGGTCAATATGCCGCCATTGCAGGCCCGGAACGCCTTGGCAATGGCCAGGGTGATCTTCTCCGGCTTGAACGATACCGCCTTGCCGTCGCGTTTGGTCGTGGTGTAAAGCTCGAACAACGCCCGGCGGGCCGCGTGCTGTTTGCGGTAGTTCGCGTACAGCTCCGCGGTGTCTTTAAAACCATTTTCATACAACTGGCGCACGACCTCATCCTGTATCTCTTCGACCGTCACTGAAGCTTTATCGTGCAAACGCTCTTTCAGGACGTGAAAAACGCCGGCCGCGACCCGGTCCACGTCGCGCGCCATTTCGATGGACAGTTCAACCTCACGCGGCAACCCGGCCTGTTCCTTGAAGGCGTTGCCGATCGCTTTTTTAACGCGCAATTCGTTGTAGGCGACGACTTGTCCGTTGCGTTTTTGAACGTTCATTTCGAAATCAGCGGCGGTTTTCTGGTGCGGCATACAGTCTTCTCTCCTTCTTAAAAAATGTACAGGGGCTTAACAAGTGGCGTCGGGAACGCGGTTTAATGACGGATTGGACGGGCTTGGAAAACATGACGTAAAAGCACAATATATTGATTCGATTAGCGGAACAGCACAACATATAGTATTACCTGGGGACACTAAAGTCAAGCAGATTTTCAAGAAAAAACGACTTTTATTTTGTTTTTTGGAGTAGGGATTTGTAACGCTTGCCGACCGCGTTCCAGTTGATCACGTTCCAGAAAGCGGCGATGTAATCGGGACGGCGGTTTTGATATTTCAAGTAATAGGCGTGCTCCCAAACGTCCATGCCTAAAATGGGTTTGCCTCTGACCTCGGCAATATCCATCAAGGGATTGTCCTGGTTGGGAGTTGAACAGACGGCGAGTTTTCCGTTACTGACGATAAGCCAGGCCCAGCCGCTGCCAAAACGCGTGGTGCCCGCAGTGGTAAATTTTTCCTTGAAGGCGTCGAAACTGCCGAAATCGGCCTTGATCGCGTCGGCCAATTCGCCAGTGGGCGCTCCGCCGGCCTTGGGGCCAATCGTTTCCCAAAAAAGGCTGTGGTTGTAATGCCCTCCACCGTTGTTGCGAACGGCGGTGCGGATATTTTCAGGGACCGCGTTGATGTGCGCGACCAGATCTTCAATCGACTTCGCCTCGAAATCTTTCTTGCCTTCGAGGGCCTTGTTGAGATTGTTCACGTACGCCGCGTGATGCTTTCCGTGATGGATCTGCATCGTTTGAGTATCGATGTGCGGCTCCAGCGCGTCGAAGCCGTACGGCAAATCCGGTAACGTAAATGCCATAACTCGTCCCTCCTCTTTTTATATTTTCTTTAAAGCGGTCAACGCCGCTTCGTAGTTGGGTTCGGTTGAAACTTCCGGAACGATCTGTTTATAACGCAAGACCCCTTGGGCATCGACGACAAAGATCGACCTGGCCAACAAACGCGACAACGGCGCGCTGGCGATCAATACGCCATAGGCCTTGCCGAAAGCGGCCTCGCGATAATCGGAGAGGGTCCGCACGCGGTCAACACCGGCCGCGCCGCACCAGCGCTTTTGCGCGAAGGGCAAATCCATGCTGATCGTCAGGACAACGACATCGTTGCCCAACGCGGCCGCTTCCTTATTAAAGCGTTTGGTCTGCAGGTCGCAGACCGCGGTATCGAGCGACGGAACGACCGAGAGGATGACTTTCTTGCCCTTTAATGATGAAAGCTTGAATTCGGAAAGGTCGTTGGCGACCAACGCGCAATCCGGCGCCGGTTGGCCGACCGCGACATCATTGCCCACCAAAGTGACAGGGTTTCCTTTGAGTGTTACCGTAACTGTTGCTTGAGGCATAGCGCGATCCCTTTCTTCTTTGCTTATTCTAAATACCGCTTATAACATACCCCGGCCAAAATGCCGCCGATGACCGGGCCAAGCCAATACAGCCAAATATTCTGCAGTCCGCCGCCGAGCAACGCCGGCCCCAGATGCCGGGCCGGGTTCATGGCCGCGCCGCTGATGGGCCCACCCATCAAAATATCGAGCGCCACCGTCAATCCGATAAAAAGCCCGCCGACTTTCGGCGCCCTTTTATCGACCGCGGAACCGTACACGACAAAAACCAGAAAGAACGTCAAGATAATTTCCGTGATGAACGCCATGCTGACCGGGACCCCGGCCCCGACAGCAGGCGTGCCCATCCCCACCGCCGCCAGCGCCATGGCCGGAACGCAAAATTTGATCAAACCCGCCGCCACGATCCCCCCGAGACACTGGGCGAGCACGTAGCCGACCGCATTGACAGCGTCGATCTTTCGGGCCGCGAACAACCCGATCGTCACCGCCGGATTTAAATGCCCCCCGCTGACCGCGGCGGTCGCGCTGACCATAACGGCGATAGCCAACCCGTGAGCCAAAGCGATCCCCGTCAGGCCCGTTTGCCCGCCGTTGATGTAATTCCCGGCAATGGCACCCACTCCAATAAAGATCAAGGTGAATGTTCCGATGAATTCGGCGATGAGGGCTTTCTGGTTCACGCGCGTTCCCTGAATTTAGGCGGGTTTAAGGATTTGGAAAGCGAAGCAATGCCCATAATACCCCAATTATTTTGTTTGTCAATAAAAAGGATTGGTGAAAATGCGTTTATGCTATAATAAATTCCATGTTTACCTACCAAACCAAAATAAAACTCCACGACACCGACGCCGCGGGCGTGATCTTCTTCGCCAACCAGTTCAAAATGATCCACGACGCCTATGAATCGCTGCTGGAGACAATGGGGTTCGGGTTCGCGGATTTGATCCGCACCAAGGATTTCTTTTTACCGATCGTCCATGCCGAATCCGACTACAAAGCGCCGCTTTTTGTCGGGGATGTCCTTGAGGTACAGGTCAAAGTCGGGAGGGTCGGGCAGACTTCCTTCACGCTCACCTACGCCCTCTTGAACGCCAGACGGGAAACCGTCGGCACCGGACGCACGGTCCACGTGGCCGTCAGCAAAGCGACTCACCAGAAGATCCTTCTCCCCGCGGACCTGCACGTCAAACTCGAAAAATTACATCAGCAAGATAAAGGATAACGCATCTCCTCTGTTTCAAGGTCGCAAATTAAACGTTGCTGAAGGGAAGTGAAAATCTGTTAAATTTTCTTTGTTGCGTCACCGCTCGGTCCCACCGTCACACGGAATTGCTCCACAAGCCCTTGCAATACCTGAGATTGTGTCAGCATGCGCTCGGATGAGATTGCCAACTCTTCGGAAGCGGCCGCGTTAGCTTCCGTGATCGAAGTGTTTTCTTCCATCGCGACGGCCTGGTCCTGTGTCGCACCGGATATGGACTCAAGTTGTCGCGCCACTTTTGTAATATCGGTCACCATTTGCTTTAACCTGTTCCCTGCTTCTTGCGATAACGACACACCCCGCTGGACCTGACCTGAACTTTCTCCAACACGGGCTTTAATGTCTTTGGCGGAATCCGCACTCCGTTCGGCAAGCTTGCGCACCTCATCCGCCACAACCGCGAAACCTTTGCCATGCTCCCCGGCACGGGCCGCCTCGATGGCGGCATTAAGCGCCAAGAGATTTGTTTGATCGGCGATATCGGTGATCATTTCCACAGCTTTATTAATTTGCTTTGAACCCTTTTTTATCTCTCCGATGGCCTCTACCGTATTGTCCATCCCAACTCCCGTTTCTTCGGCACTCTTCGAAACATTTTGGGCGAGCCCGTTGGCCGATTGGGCGTTCATCGCGTTGGACTGAACGGAGCTGGAAAGCTTCTCAAAACTCACTGATTGCTGTTGGGCCCCGTCCGAAATTGCTTGCGCGCTGGCAGAAACCTGTTTCGCGGCATCCGCCAACTGCTGTGCCGCCGTTTTTGCCTGCGCGACAACCAACTCAATTTTCTGGATGAACACATTAAACCACTGCGCCAATTCCCCAAGCTCATCCGTCGTTTGAACATTGACCCGTCTTGTCAAATCTCCCTCCCCCTGGGCCGCATCCTTAAGCTGATTTGTCACGGCTTGTATGGGCTTGACAATGATTTTCCGCGAAAAATAATATGTGATGACAAACGTCCCCAAAAACGCGGCCATCAACAAACCAATCAAAACGACAAGTTCGTGTCTGGCCTGGATAGCTACGAAGGCGGCCCTCCGGGCGACATCCTCCGCCATTTTATCCTCCACCTCTTTTAATAAATCGATTTTCCGGGTGGTGGATTGAAACCAATGGGCGGCATCAACGTTTCCCAAACTCTCCATGGTAAATCTCTCAAAAGCGATGTCCCTCATCCTCTGGACTTCAGCCAAAATAGGGCCTGGCATTTTTTTGTTATAAAAATCCCTTTCTTCATCCGTGGCGTAAAAGTAAAAAACATCAAAATAGGTCGCTTGCTGTATGACAATAGAGGTAAACTGATTATACTGGTTTGGCCCGAATTTATCGGCGGCAAAGACATTGCTCATAATAGCGCGCTCTATCCCGGCAAGCTCTTTACCTCTTGAAAAACTGACATAAGCGGTAATGAACGTCCCCGTTTGGGCATCGGAACTTATTTTTGAAATATGACCGATCACATCCAGCATCAACGCATTATGTTTTGTGTAAAAAGCCAAAGCGTCTTTCGCCTCAACGTTCAGGGCATCCACCTCCCCTCTCATCTCCCCCATGCCTTCGGCAAAATCAAAAGCCGTATCAAAGGCCGCCTCAAATTTTTCTCCGAAAGCGTTTTTATCGAACCCGGCGAGAAGCGCGTCCAATTCCGCGCGCTTGGCGTCTGTTAAGTTCCTGTAATCTGAAACTTCTTGATCGAATTTTGTCCCTTTGCTTCCCAGAAACACCCCGGATGCCCCCCGTTCCTTCTGGCATTCATGCACATAGGAAGTGATCTTGATGGTGAGTTCGGATAACTGCTTCAACCCCGCCAATTCCATGAGAGTTACTGTTTGCTTGAGGATACCGCTGATGCCAAAATACAAAATCACAACCAACGGAAGCGACATGATCAAAAAAATTTTATTTGAAATGTTAAGCTTCGACTTCATCCGTTCCTTCCTCGATAATGATTCTAACACCTGATTTTTCGTTTATAACAAATACGTTACAGTTAAATCCCGGATTTGGCAAGACGAAATTGGGGTTTATCGGCTTATGAAAAGGTTAAAAAGGATTCAGAAGCCAACCTAAGAAATCCTTTGAAGTGAAGAGGCGTTTTCGGTCAATCGATGGAAATGGGAACGATTGTGTTTGATCCCTTGCGGAGGCTCCAAGGCAGGCCAAGCGTAGATCTGGTCGGGCAGTTTAAAGGAAGGAAGATATTCACGCAAGGAAGACAGAATTTGTGTGCGGGAAAGCCGCGTGCCCTCCCTGGTCTGCACAAAGGCAACCGGGCGTTCGCCGAATTCTTCGCTTTTGACCGGAACGACCACGGCTTGCACGATTCCCTCGACATGGCACAAATGCCGCTCGATCTCCTCCGGCTGGATATTTTCGCCGCCGGAGATGAACATATTGTCCTTGCGCCCTAAAACGGTGAGCGTCCCGTCCTCATCCACGCAACCCAGATCCCCGGTGTAAAACCAGCCTTGTTTATCTAAAGGAAGGTCGACGCCCTTCTCGTGGACGTATCCTTGAAAAAGCGTCTTTCCTTTAACCAAAATCTCGTGGCCATCCGAGATCCGTACCTGGGCGGAGCGTAAAATTTGCCCGCGGGGCAATGAATCTTCTTTCGTTAAACGCTTCGATATGGCGACCTGCGAGGCCATCTCGGTCAAGCCGTACGTCACGTGGATCGGCAAACGCGCGTCAACGGCCTTACGGACCAAGGCATCGGGAATGGGGCTGCCGCCGATCAAAATCGCTTTCATTCTTTGCAGCGCATTGACATTTTTCGGGTCACTTAAGAGCCGGTGCAATTGTGTCGGGACCAGAGAAACGTGGGTGATGTTAAACTCGCGTAACGAATCCGCCAGATCTGCCGAAGCCCCGGGCACGACGACCGTCGCGCCGGCCAAAAACGTGCGCCAAAGAATACCAAGCCCGCCGGCATGATACAACGGCAAAGACAACAGCCAGCGATCGCCAGACTTCACAGGGATATGCTCGTTGGCGGCCGAGGCACTGTAATAGTGGTTGCCGAAGCTATGCGCGACCGCTTTCGGATCGCCGCTGCTGCCGGAGGTGAACATGATATCGGCCGGAGCGTTTAAATCGAAATCAGTGACGAAATCAGTGACAGGGACTGATTTTTTTAAGAAATTAGTCCCTGTCACTGATTTAACGCAGGAAATATTTTGAAGGCACGCGCGCGTCCCTCCTTCCGGCAGGCGCGTGCTCAACAGACACGCCACCGCGCCCTGACGCCACAACGCGAAAAGCGCGGTGATGTATTCAACACTGTTAGGACTGATGATGGCGACGCGTTCGCGCGGGTTTACGCCGAGGCGCTTGAGGTTTTCCGCGGCAAGGTCAATGGATTCTTCCAACTGTTGATAGGAAAAGCCGCGGTCTTTACTGATAACGGCGCTCTGACCGCCGTTTTTCGCGGCGTGTTCATAGACGGGACACGTAATACGCTCGGTCATAAGATTTCTTTAAGAAGATTAAAGTCGATGTCCTGTTCCCGCGGCGGGGCCTGGCGGATATTGATCTTTCCATGACGGATCAACACGTTTTCCTCCAAGAGGTCCTGCTCGAACCATTTCAGGGTATCCAAACCCGCCGCCTGGTCGCGCACGGTGCAGCTGGCCAGATTCGCCAGGGTCAGAATGCCCAAACCGGATTCAAAAGACGAACTGATGACCGCGGCCAACCCCAGCGCCCTGGCCTGTTGCATCAATTGCCAGGTCTTCTCGAGGCCGCCCAGCGCCGTGGGTTTTAAAACCAGCACATCCACCCCGTCCATGCTTTTGAATTCTTCGAAGGACAATTTCATCAGGGATTCATCCAGCGCGACGGGGATCAGGGTCTCCTGATAAAATTCGGGGGTTTGAAAAACATGTTTGAGAGGTTCTTCGATGTAAGCGACCGTGCTGCATTCTATCTCCCGGCCAAAGCGCACCGCGTCTTCGAGTTCCCACGCCTGGTTGGCATCCAGATGCAACAAGACCTCGCCGCGCAAAACCTCATTGACCGCCCGCACCTTGTCGGCGCTCTCATCGACCGAACCGCGCACTTTAAGCTTCATGTCCATGAACCCGTCTTCTTTAAATTTTTTCGCCTGACGGGCGACCTCGGCGGAGGTGCCGTCTAAAAGCGCGTGAACGCGCGTGTAATCACGGTGGACGCTATGCGCGTGGATAATAGACTGAAATAACGGCGTATTTTTGGTACCGGCGATGAGATTTAAAACCGCCATCTCGATACCGAATTGCACCGAAGGCCGCAGGTTCATTGCCTCGAACCAGGAACGCATTTTGCCATCAAGCTTCTCCACGCCGGGCAAAACGTCGCATCCGGTCAGACTCGCCTTGAGCTCGTGGGCTTGCGCCTGGGCCTCGTTTAAACTCTCCTCGCTCCAGCCATCGAGCGGAGCGACCTCACCGAAACCGTCGACGTCCCGGTCCGATTTTAAATGGATAATGAGCCCTTCGCGTTTGTTCAACTTAAGCCCGTGCACTTCGATGGGCCGTTTAAGGGGGAGGGCGTATTTGTAGACACGAAACGAAGCGATCTTCACAACACCCATCCCGCCGAAAATAAAATACTGTAGGCCAACAATAATCGCGCGGTCGAGGCCAGGGTGGTGTTGAGCGCTACACCTTCACTGCGTGTCAAAACCGTTTTAATGGTGGGAACAGCGGCAAGGCTGATAAGGCTGCAAGCCAGAATGGGCAAGTGGTCCTGGATGAACATATAAATGAAGACCGGAACGACACAGGCGCCCAGGACGCAAAAAAGATATTCCGACAACGCGAAGCCGCGGCCAAAACGCACGGCCAATGTGTTCTTGCCGGATTTGCGGTCGCTGTCGATGTCACGCAGATTATTGACGGTCAGGACGGCCACCGACATCAAGCCCGGAGCGAACCCGGCAAAAACGATGGCGGAGTTAAGTTCCAGCGATTGGACGTAATAGGTCCCGGCGACCGCCACGGGCCCGAAGAAAAAAAATACGAGCAAGTCACCCAGCCCCATATACCCCAGTGGATACCGTCCGGCCGTGTAAAAAATACCCGAGAGGATCGCCGCCACGCCGAGGACCGCGATCGGCCAGCCTCCGCGCGTTACAAGATAAATGGATGCCAACACCGCCAAGGCGAAAATACCAATAAACGCCGCCTTTACCTGATCCGGCGGGATCAGTCCTGCTTGCGTTACCCGTGTGGGCCCAACGCGCTCTTGCGTGTCCGCGCCTTTCTGGAAATCGTAGTAATCGTTGGCCAAATTGGTCCCGATCTGCAAGAGAAGCGCGGTCAATAAACACACCAGCGCGGCGGGGATGTGCCCAATCCCGTCGCCAAGAGCCATGGCCGTGCCCATTAGAACCGGAGCGACCGCAGCGGGAAGGGTCTTGGGGCGGATGGCGAGGAGCCAGTTTTTGAGAGACTGATTTAACATAGTTTAAGTTAGAAGAGGTTTCAAAATGTTGAAAAATGTTACAAAAAGTTTCAAGTTACTTGAAGTTACAAAATGTTTCGTTGCCTTGTTTTAACTTTTTGTAACCTGAAACCTCTTCCAACATCTTCCAACCTTTTACAACCTTTCCTAACCTTTTTTCAATCACGGTCTACGCGGAAACTTCGCAAAGTCCGGCTTACGTTTCTCCACAAACGCATTTCGCCCTTCCTGCCCTTCCTGCGTCATGTAAAAAAGCATGGTGGCATTGCCGGCGAGTTCCTGTAGCCCGGCTTGTCCATCGCAATCGGCGTTCAGGGCCGCTTTCAGGCAACGGATCGCCATCGGCGAATTCGCCAAAATTTCCCGGCACCACTGCACAGTCTCCTGTTCCAGTTTTTCGTAAGGGACAACCGTGTTGACCAACCCTATTTCCAGAGCTTGCCGGGCGTCGTATTGCCGGCACAAATACCAGATTTCGCGCGCTTTTTTTTGGCCGACGATCCGCGCCATATAGCTTGCGCCGTAACCGCCGTCGAAGGAACCTACTTTGGGACCGGTCTGACCGAAAATCGCGTTATCCGCCGCGATCGTCAGATCGCATAAAAGATGAAGCACGTGTCCGCCGCCGATAGCGTAGCCGGCCACCATCGCGATGATCGGCTTCGGACAGGTGCGCATCTGGCGCTGGAAATCCAGGACGTTGAGCCGGTGGATGCCTTTTTCATCCTTGTAACCCGCGTCACCGCGGATGGTCTGGTCACCGCCGGAACAAAACGCCTCTTTTCCCTCGCCGGTCAAAATAACCACCCCGACTTTCTCGTCATCGCGCGCGTCGTTGAGCGCGTGGGACATTTCCTTGACCGTCTGCGGCCGGAAGGCGTTACGCACCTCGGGCCGGCTGATCGTGATCTTCGCGATCCCCCCGGCCTTGTGGTATTGGATATCCGTGTATTTCCCGCACGCGGCCCAGGAAATCGTGCTGTGCGCCTTAATTCTCGTTGTCATCGTATTCCCTCGCTAAATTGTCGTTAGTCTAACACAAACCCAAATAATCGCCAAGGGCCTTTCCAATACCCTAATTATACTCATGCGGCTCGATGTGTGTCAGGACATCCAGGATGTGCGGGTCGGAATCCATTAAAGCCTTCTTGACATCGTGGGCTATCTGGTGCCCTTTTTTGATCGGGATATCCCCATCGACCACAATGTGCATCTCAACAAAAAAATTTAACCCGCTTTTTCTTATCCGGCATTTCTCTACATCGAAAACCCCGGGGACCGTCCTGGCGATATCCTTAAAAGCATTTTCTGTTTCAGGAGATACCGCCGAATCCATGAGGTCCCCTATGGAGGACCTCAATATTTTGGAACCATTAAAAAGGATCACACCGCTGGCAAACAGCGCGGCCCAGTCGTCGGCGCTTTCATAACCTTTGCCGGCGAGCAACGCGATCGAAATACCGATGAACGCGGCAAGCGATGTCAAGGCATCCGACCTGGCATGCCATGCGTCGACTTTAACAGAAAGACTTTTTATGTCATTTCCTGTTTTCCATAAAAATTGATACATCATTTCTTTGATGACGATAACGCCTGTCAAGACAAACAATGTATACGCGGCGGGGGCATGATGCGGGACAAAAATCTCTTGTATGCTGTGCGCGGCGATCCCGAAAGCCGCCAAAATCAGCGTAACCGACACCATCATGCCGGCTAACGACTCCGCCCGCCCATGGCCGTAGGGGTGATTATCGTCGGGGGGCAGAGACCCGATTTTCAAGCCGCCCCAAACAATTGTTGAAGAAAAAATATCCAGCAGGGATTCTATCCCGTCGGCAATAAGGGCGTAGGAATTCCCGAAGAATCCTGTAAGGATTTTTACCCCTGCCAGGACGAGGTTGAGGATGATATTGACAACCGCCGCCCTCATCCCCTTTTGCGATTTATTTTCTCTGTCGGATACGCGGTTCACCTTCCCTCCCCCTATAATCGTGCCTGGTTTAATCTCGCCTTTTTAAAACCACCAATATAACGTCTTCCGGCGAACTTGTAAAATCCCTGCCGTCCATGCGCATGAGCATGGACAAGCGTCAAGAGTGTGTTGAATCAAAATGGAAATAACATTATAATGCAATTGCAACCCCGAAACACCTCTGGCAGCCGACATGAAAAAGAATCGATTTCTATCAATAATTTTTCTGGCCATTTTTTGCACGGGAGCATTATATTATCATTTCCGGCAATCTCAATCCAACGATATTCACCTGGAAAATAAAGCATTGCAGGATGTCTTCACCGGGGCCGAAAAGGTCCATCCCAAGCTGGGGTCCCCCCCGCGCTATGACATTTATCAAGCCCATCCTGACAACCCTGAAGTTTTAACCGCTGTCGCGTTTAATACCTATGATCTTACCCCCGAGATCAAAGGGTATGCCGGCCCCATCAAGCTGTTGGCGGTTATCTCACCGGAAGGGACCATCCGGGACATCCGAGTTCTTAAACACTCGGAAACGCCCGCTTACGTATTTACCCTGGACGATTTCATCTCCCAATTCAAAGGGAAAAATATCGCGGGCAGCTTTCGGCTGGGGAAAGATATCGACGGGATCACGCGGGCCACCATGACCAGCGAGGCCGTCGCTCGTTCGGTGGACAAAAGCGCCAAAAAAATAGGCCGGCAGGCCTTGAAACTGGACGTCGGCGATCCTTCCGGCGACCAACCCAAAACTCTTTCCTATATCCATATCATCCTGCCCCTCCTGCTGTTTATGGCGGCAGTCTGCGGCGTGCTCGGCCGGAATATATTCTTACGGTGGCTGGCCCTCCTCGCGGGATTCATCTACCTGGGACTAATCAAAAGCACGATGGTCTCCGTGGTCCAGCTTGTCAACATCGGCATGCTGAAATTCCCCGATTTTGTGACCAATCCTTTATGGTATTGTTTGGTGGTGCTGACTCTTTTGTCCTTGATGATCCTCGGGATGGTCTATTGCGGATCGATATGCCCTTTCGCGGGCGTACAGGAGGTCCTCTTCCATCTGGGTAGAAAATTAAAATGGAAAGAACTGAAATTTTCTCACGAAGTCACCCAACGGGCCCGTTATGTAAAATTCGGGGTCCTTTTTGTCGTCCTGGCCGCCAGTTTTATGATCGGCAATTCCAGCGCCGCCAATATTGAAGCTTTCCTCATCCTGTTCGCGGCCCACGCGTCGCAGGCGGGATGGGCTTTCGTTGTTTTTATATTGGTCCTGTCGGTCTTTCATTTCCGTTTCTGGTGCAAATTTCTGTGTCCCATCGGGGCATTCAACGGCCTTCTGGCTGACAAAAGCATATACAAGATTCACTTCGGGCCGGAGTGCGGCGGCTGCGGCGTCTGCGACAAGGTCTGCCCCGTCGGGGCCATCCAAATGGTGGATGACAAACCCCTGATCGATTATCCCGAATGCATCCTTTGCAATCAATGCGTTGAAAAATGCCCGAAAGAAGTTTTATTTTTTAAAAAGAGTTTTCATAAGTCCGCCCAGCAACGAGGCTCAACGGAGCAAGATACGTTAACAAAACATGACTAACACAACGAAATCCGGCGACAAACTTTTAATTGTGTTACTTGTCCTGATCGTCTTGATGATGGGACAAATCATGAAAGAAAATGTTGCCTCCATCCGCATGGCCGTTCTCGCCAACGGCGCGAAGCCCAAGGTGGATGTGGACAAAGTCAAGGCCCAGCTGCGACAGGCCGGACTCAAGCCTTATGAGGCTCAATACTGGGGAATTCCCGGCGCACAACCACAGAAGGATTAAAAATGTTGCCGATCGTTGAATGCCGTTTGTGTCATCACCGCTGCCGTCTCAATGAAGGCGAACGGGGACAGTGCCGGGTGAGGATCAATCTCGACGGAAAACTGTATTCCCTGGTATACGGCAAACCCTGCAGCGTCCATATTGACCCAATCGAGAAGAAACCTCTCTACCACGTCCTGCCGGCCAGCGCTTCGTTTTCGCTGGCGACGGCCGGGTGCAATTTGCGTTGCAAGTTTTGCCAAAACTGGCAAATTTCGCAGAGCCCTCCGGAAGAGACGGAGAATATCGACCTGCCGCCGGAATCCGTCGTGCGGGAGGCGTTAAACAACCGCTGCCGCAGCATCGCTTACACCTACTCGGACCCGGTTATCTTTTATGAGTATATGCTCGATACCGCGAAACTGGCCAAACAAAACGGCCTCATCAATATCTTCCGGACCGCGGCGTTTATTGAGGAAGCGCCCCTTCTGGAATTGTGCCCTTTCATCCAGACGGCCAGCGTTGACCTGAAAGGCATCACCGAAGAATATTATGAGAAAATGTGCTCGGCCCGGCTGGAACCGGTGTTGCAGGCCATTAAAATCATGCACCGCCAGGGCGTGTGGCTGGAATTGACCAACCTCATTGTCCCGACGTGGAATGACAAGGAAAAAGATATCCAGGACCTTTGCCGCTGGATCAAAGACAATCTTGGGCCGGACGTCCCGCTTCATTTCTCGCGTTTCTGGCCGATGCACCAGCTCAAGAGCCTCCCCCCTACGCCGGAGAAAACTTTGGCGCGCGCCCGGGAAATCGGGTTGGCGGCGGGGCTCCATTACGTCTATGTCGGAAACATCCCCGAACACGAAGGGAACAATACCTATTGTCCGAAGGACGGCAAATTATTAATTCACCGGATCGGATATTCGACCCTTGAAAATAATATTATCGATGGTAAATGTAAATTTTGCGTGACAAATATACCGGGCCTGTGGGCCTGAAGGAGGCATTACGATGAGCCAGAAAAATCTGTCTCGGAGAGGATTCTTAAGATTCCTGGGGGGGCTTTTCATCGGGCTTTTTGCGACCCGCTGGCAAAAAATAAGCCATATCTTTTCCCCCAAAGACACCCCGCCCAATCTCAAAGAGGCGAAGTATTATTCCCGGGGTGATGAAATAGCCGGGTGAGGGGAAATCACAAGCATCAACAATACGACCAGATTCATAACGCCGCACAAAACCACGACGCCCCAGGTCCCCAGGATCGGGATAAAGATCATCCCGGTCAATATCGCTCCCAGCGTCGCCCCCCAGGTGTCGGCCGCATAAAGCCGGCCGGCTACCCTGGAAAATGGACGGTCCCGGGAAGACCTCCGGGATGATAATAAAAAGTTGGCCAGCGGATACTGCAGGCCGCCGATCAATCCCGCCACCACAGGCAAAACGCTATAAACCGCTGCCAGCAGAACCGCCTGCTCCTGGGCGGCGGTGCTCCTTTGAAAAAGAAAAAAGACAAGCGGCAAAGAAAACGGATATAAACATATCCCCATCTGGGTGCGGCGGTAAATAGAGAATATTTTTCCCGGCCCGGACGCGTGATCCCGCAACAGCCTGGTGGCCCAAAAGCTCCCCAGCGCCAACCCCATCATAAAAGAAGCCATAATAAAACCCAGTTTATAATAAACATAACCATAAAGCACCTGGAACGAAAGGATGATAATCAGCTGAAAGACGATCTCGGAAAACCCCGTGGTGACTATCGAGGTCGTGACCGCGCACGACAGACCTCTCCGGCAAAATGGAAAGGAAATAATAAAAAACACCCAGGGGACCCACAAAAGATATTCAAGCTTCACCCACCCGGTTCTTTTTAAAACCTCGCGAGAAATTTCTGTAAAATGCGTACTCCACAAAACCAGATTATAATAATAGCCCACGGGGTTCAGGTCGGTATTAAGCTTCCCCTCCTTTTTAAGGGATTTCTCAATATAATCGACGCGGTCCGCGCTCAGTTTGTAAGGCAGATAATATTCCCGGACAAATTTGGTGTTGATCTTTCGCTCCCGCAATCTTTCCATCAATTTCTGACTCTCATAGGTCAAGACGCCGCTTTTTTTGCACGCGAGGAAAATATTTGTGTCTCCGGGGATGGATTTGACGTCGGGGAATACGTGCTTCAAGGTGGTGTTGATGGACCTCAGGAAATCCGCGGCCTCCGGGCTAAGATAATTCTCAGAGGAAGAAACGGTCAGGGAAAGGACCCCGTCAGGGTTAAGGATACGGTTCGCTTCTTTAAAGAATTCCAGCGAATAATAACGGTTCAGCAAGGCCGAATGGGGCTCCGGGAGGTTGATAACGATCACGTCGAAGCGTTTGGGCGTCGTTTTGACAAATAGCCGGCCGTCGGTATAGGTGACATTTACCCGCTTGTCTTTGAGAACCGACAAATATCCCGGGGGAAGAAATTTCTCCGAAAGCCGGATGACCATGGGATCAAGCTCCACATAGTCGACGGAACGGACAGGGTGCTTCAAGACTTCCCTTAAACTGCCTCCCAGGGCATTGCCCACAAGAAGGACGTGTTGGGGACGGGGGTGCTCCAGAAGCGCGTAATGCGCATTCTCTTCACTGGTTAACTCGTCCTTTGTTGAGTAAGAGAGCAGCCCGTTTTCAAACAAGCTGTATTCATTCTCCGTCCGGGTCAGGGTCAGATTCCCGTACATGGAATCCCGGCTCGCGATAACCTTCAAGCCCTGCCATTGTTGCCGGCGGCTCAATTGGTCCAGTCTGTTGATACCCCCTAAAGAAAGGAGAAATAAAACAAGGACGACGCCCGATATCCATCTCCCAAGAATAACGGGCCTTTTTTTAAATGTCAGGACGGCCGCCGCGGCGTTCATCAGACCAACAAGCCAGCTAATCTGTAAGGACGTAAATACATGAAGTAAAACCAACCCGAAGATAACGCCGCCGAAAGCGGCCCCCCCGGACTCCCAGAGGTAAATGCCGCCTATGCCTTCGCAGGAAGATGTCCTGTCCTCATCGGGCAAGCGGCAAAGAAATGTAAAAAGCATGCCCAGGACAACCGCCAGGGGCATCACCAGGATAAAACTCCCCCCAAAGATATGGATGATGCTCGCCATCTCGCCGATCTCAAGCCCCGCGAAGTTTTTCATGACCCTGACGGCAATTACAGAAAGGGGAAGGATCACGGGGATCAGCAAGAAACATGAAGCGATACTCCGTCGTGCGGTCCCAACCGGAGGGACCAGAAGCGAGGCGGCAAAACTGCCGAAGGCAATCCAGAATAGCCATGCCCCGAGAACAAAAGCATACGTGGTTTCATTGCCGTAGAAGACGACAACAAATTCACGTAAAAGCAAAGTCTGACTGATAATGGAGGTAACACCGAGAATAAATGGGAGGGTAATAAGACTCATTATCCCCATCGGCCATCGGGCCGGGGCGAGATGAGAATACGGAAATAAAGAAACAGGTATAGTCCAAAAGCAAGCATCCACAGGATTTGGCCGGAAGCGATCCACAGGGCATATTTTGATCCATCGAGGACCGGGGAGAGAACACGGACCATCGCGCCGGCGATAAGCGGGACAAAAATAAACGGCAACTGCCGCGGCGCTTGTGCGATATTGCGCCCGGTGTGCCCCCAGGCGACACGGGCCATCATGCCCAGCGTAAAAATACCAATGCCCCCTGCGGTCAACGCGTGCAGGGCGGAATCATCAGGGAGATGATAAATAGCCGCGGGAATTTTAAGAAAGAACCCCATAATCAAAAACGCATATCCCACGAACAGGACCCACAACAAAGGTTTCCGCCATATCCCGGGGGTATACCATCCTGACAACCGCAACGTATGCACGACGACCAGCAACGCGCACAGGACAGCCACGACAACCGGAAAGTTCCAGAACACATCGATGATGGAGAACGCGATCAAAAAGACCAGACTTGCCAGATCAAGCGTCCGGCTATTGCGCAGGGTCACCGGATATCCGGCTCCGCGTTCAATGAAAAACGGAAGGACCCTCCGGCTGATCGTAAAGATCAAACTGACGACCATATAAACGGCAAACCGCAGCGCCTTTCGCTCGACCTTAAGATCGGCATGGAACAGCGCCCCGTAGAAAACAACCCCGCTTGATAAAACCAGTATCAATTTTGAGAATACGGCGGATTGCCGCCACTGCCTGGCCGCGATAATCGGCCGCATAACGGCACCCGAGAGAAAAACAAGAAACGCGGTATCGCAGAGCGCCATCGGCCACAAAGGGAAAGACGCGGGCATAAACGCGAAGACGCGCGCCGCCGCCCAGAACAAAAACAAGATCAAAAGCGGCCGGCCGCTTAAAGTCGGCAACCCCGTCCAGTTTATCACCGCCGTGAGAAGAAATCCGGCCACAACGGCCATGGTGAACCCGAAAATCATCTCATGGCCATGCCAGACCGTGAGCGGCATCGCGACAAAAATATTTCCCCCGGCGACGTAAAACACAAACCAGAAAGCCATCGACAGGACCGCATACGCCGCGGCTCCGAGAAAAAAGATGCGGAACCCGGTCTGCAAAACAACCGGACAAGCCTTTGACGTTTTGTTCATACTCCCCCGTTTTTAGCCGGCGTGCACTCTTTTATAAACCCTTTCTTGCGTAAAATGGCATAAATTTCCTTGCAATCGCGCGCCAGCGTGTGGACATCCCCCAAATTGGGGATGTCCCCGTTTTTCAACCGGGACTCCCAGCCGGACAAATCGATATCCAGGAATTCAAGCAATTTCTCGGGACATTCATCGCACCGGCCTTCACAGTGGCCGTCAAAAGAAAGGTTAAACGGGATTTCTTTCCGCGCCTCCCTGATCAAATTCTCCATCGCCACTTTCGTGTCTGGTTTCACCGCTTCCGCCTTACTTCCCCTTTTTTTAACTCTTTGCTTCCTCTTTTTTTTCTTAACCTTATCGTCTTCAATAACGGATCTTCTTCCTCCCTGAACGGGAATTTAAATCCCTTTAAAACACACCCGATCCCCCCCGGGAAACATTTTGTTTTTCTCCGGTTACAAGAATCATCCGATGATCGTCTATGCTTGCAATCCCACATTTGTTATCCGCCCCCTTTATAGTATGTCTGCGGATAACCCCGACGAGTATGAAAAAATTATCGAAGAGAATTTTTTCATATCTTACGAGTCGGGGCCCGATTGGATTGTTTTCATTTTCTCAAAGACGGCTTCACGCTCCTCGTCAGATGCCACATGGTCAATCGCCGGATAAAGGATGGCCTCTTCTTTGTGATTATGCTGTTTAAGGACCTCCCACAACTGCTGTTCTTCCTGATCGCTCTCCGGATCCCGGCGTTGCACTTTTTTGTGCACTTCCTCCAGAAGCGCTTTGATCTGACGATGTTCTTCCCGCATGACAAATGTCGGCCCGCCGTCCGTCATCCCCGTCTTCTCTTCGAAAAGCGGGAAAAGGATTTCCTCCTCCCAGGCAATGTGCCGGTGCAACCCGGATTTAAATTTCTCAAAACATTCCCTGGATTGCGCGTAATCCTGCCTTTTAGTTTTCTGGAAACACTTGAAATACCCGTCCAGTTTGTCGTGATCATCCGTATAAAACGTGGTTACCTTCTTCTCATCCATGTGATCCTCCTGCGTTTTGTTTTTTATATGAACCGGAATAAATCAAGGATTGGCAAAACGGGATTTCTCCGGGGACAGTTTCACTGCTATCGTTTCTCCGACACTTAAAATCCCTTCGGTTACGACTCTGGCATACATCCCGTGTCTGCCCAACGCGTCGGTTTTCAATCGCGGATGAATGGCATCCATCACATAGCAGGGTTTTCTTGCCTTTGAAATTTCCAGGATAACCCCTCCGGAAAACTCAAGGACAGTTCCCAAGGGCAGGCTGTTCACATGCAGATGCTCGACGGTCAGGTTTTCTCCCGCCTTCCCGGGGCTTAAGATATACCCGCCTTGACTGAGCTCCTCCAGTTTTTCTAAATCCTGGATACAAACCGCTTGAAAAGGAGTCTTATGCTTGGCGTGATTATGTCCATCCCCTTCAAGTCCGGCGACAGTTAACCGGACCACGGGAACGGGGGTTTTGGGAATCCCCCCCCGGGAGATATTGATCGAAACGATTCTGGAGATCGAATTGAGCGCGGACACGGGCTTGAATCTAACACTGAACCCCTGAATTTTTCCTGTCGTAATAATACCAGTTCAGGAAAAGGCAGATCACGTAATAGACCGTAAATCCATAAAGCGCGTATTCGGCATGCCCGGCCTTGATCTGCTGTCCGAAGACATTCGGGATAATAAAAGCCCCATACGCGGCCACGGCTGAGGTCCATCCCAGGACAGGCCCGGCCTGCTCTTTGGGAAAAATATAAGGAATGCTCCGGAAGGTCGATCCGTTACCGACACCCGTGGCCACAAACAAAATCATGAACAAGGCGAAAAACGGCCACCAGTACATTTCGGGCGTGGCCAGTGACTTGGCCTTGACAATGCAGAAAGCCACGCCCAGCGCCGCCACCACCTGGACAACGGTGCTCCATGTGGTCACCTTCGAACCGCTGTTGATCCTGTCCGAAAACCATCCGCCGATCGGACGGATCAGCGCTCCCACCATCGGCCCCAAGAATGCCCAGGTCATGGGATTGGGCGCGTTAGGGTTGACGGTCCCGTCCGGCAGGTACCCGAAGACGTCCTGGATCAGTTTCGGGAATGAAGCAGAGTACCCGATAAAAGAACCGAAAGTCATCACGTAAAGGATCGTCATGATCCAGTTGTGCTTGTTTTTGAATATCGCGAACTGACGGTCCAGACTGCTTTTGATTTGCCCGTGCGAGAGCACTTTCATGAGGAACAAGGCCACGACAATGGTTATCGGAAGGACAATCCACATATTCAGTTTCACTATCGTTAAAAGATAGGCGCCGATCCCCGCGGCGATCAATCCAAAAAGAACCAAAAGCGCGGTCTTGGAAAACTCCGCGGCGTAATTGCCCAGTTCCGGCGTCGCAGTCTTCAAATTGTTCATGCCAAAAAACGCGGCGATCGCGGACAAAATGAGGAATGGCACCCAAACCCACCCGGCGTTCTGAATGAAGACCAGCGTACCGACCGCTTTTGTCCCGTCGGCCTCCACAAGCGGTAACCCCGCGCCGGCAAGGCTGCCGAAAAATCCGGCCGCGATCGCCACCGGGATCAAAAACTGCATCACGCTGACCCCCAGATTCCCAAGACCCGCGTTTAACCCCAGTGCCGTACCCTGCATGCGTTTGGGGAAGAAGAACGAAATATTGGACATCGAGGAAGCAAAATTGCCGCCGCCGAAACCGGACAACACCGCCAAGACCGCGAACACGTGGTACGGCGTATGGATATTCTGAAGGGCCATCCCCGCCCCGATGGCCGGGACCAAAAGAAGCAGGGTCGAAAAGAACACCACGTTCCGGCCGCCGCCGATGGCGATCAAAAACGAATGGGGAATTCTTAACGTAGCACCGGCCAGGCCCGCGATCGCCGGTAACGTCCATAACATCTCGTTAAAAGTTTTTAGGTCTTCCGGCGTCTGTTGGAGGATCCCAAGGGTAAACCCCATCTTTTTCATCTGCACGATGATCATCCCCCACATGATCCAGATCGAAAAAGATTGAAGCAACGCCGGGATGGAGATCCAGAGATTCCGCGCGGCCGTTTTCTTGCCCTCTTCTTCCCAGAATTTCGGGTTCTCAACATCCCAATCTTGAATATTGATCCTTGACATAGCCACTCCCGTTCCAAGTTACAAGTGAGCGTTAATTTTCGATGAGAGACACCGACTCCGGGTGTTTCTTCGTCATCATCCGGACGACCACCGCGTGCATCCACCAAAGGCACACCAACGACAACATAAACATGAACATCCAGCAACTGGTCCAGAGCCCAGTCCCCTTAAGCAGATAACCGAAGATGATCGGGCAGAAAAATCCTCCCAGTCCTCCAAGGACCCCTACCATGCCGCCGACAACTCCCACCTCTTCCGGGAAATAATCCGGGATGTGCCGGTATACCGCCGCCTTTCCGATCCCCCACACCGTGCCCAAAAGAAAAACCAGAAACGTGAAGATCCAGACATTCGCCTGAAAATAGATGCGCGTGACGCCTTTTGCCAGAAGCTGTTTCCGCTCAACCTTCTGGCCGACTTCCACCACCGCCTCCTGCCATATCTGCTTGGTCGGAAAAACCAGAAGCTTCTCGTCAAAATCTTCCTGATAAGCCTGTTTTTCGATAAGAGGATATGATTTTTCCCCAACCACGACCTCCCTGGAACTGACCGCGGTGACGATCCCGGGCCGCATGGCCGCAACCGCCTGCCCCGGAGAATATATCTCCATCTTGGGAACAATCAACATCAGGCAAATGACGGATGAGGAACCCAGGACCCAATACATCACTTTCCGGGCACCCCAATGATCCGATATCCACCCGCCGATCGCGCGGATCACCCCCGAGGGAAAACTGAAGAAAGAGGCCAGGATCCCGGCGGTCACCAACGGCATGTAATAGGCGCCGACAAAATACGGCACCAGCCACTGGGAGAACGCCACAAAACAGCCGAACACTAAGAAGTAGTAAAGCCCGAAACGCCAGACGCGGACATTTTTAAGCGGCGCCAGCATATCGATCCAATGTCTGGTGCTGGAACGTGGTTTTTTATTGATCGAGAAAATGAAAAAAACGACCCCCATCAGAAAAAGCACCGCCGCGTAGCACTTAGGCAGCATCCGCCATCCTTCAAGCTCGGTTGCGTTTTTGGTAAAAATATTCAAAAGCTTTGGCGCAAATAAAGTCGTCAAAGCCGCGCCGGCGTTGCCCGCGCCGAAAATGCCCAAGGCCGTCCCTTGCATGTTCCTGGGATACCAAACCGAAGAGAACGCGATCCCGATGGAAAAACTCACCCCCACCAGTCCAAACCCAAAGCTGTAAAGCGCGAACTCCGCGAACGAGTTGGCCGTCGACAAAAAATACATCGGGACGGAACAAAGGAGCAGCAACGTCCCGTAAACGGGTTTCCCGCCGAACTTGTCGGTCAGTATCCCGGCCGGCAAACGGAAAATCGAGCCGGTCAAAACCGGTATACCGATAAGCCACCCGATTTCCACGGGCCCCCAGTTGAAAACCTGGTTCACCGAGAGAAAAGTGACCAACACGCCGTTTAACATCCAGGCCGCGAAGCAAACTGTAAATGCCAGCGTATTTAAAAAAAGCACTCTGTGGGATTCGGATGTCGTCTTTTCTTGCATCGTTTATTCCTCTCTGTGCGCCTTAAGGGAAAGCCAAAGGAGCATATTTTGAAGTCCGTAAAGGCCTGATCCCGTCGCCAATACGATCATCAGAATATCGAACCAGTTTTTTCCCAAATTGTTTTTAAATAACTTCCAGGGGTGGCCATCCAGCGAATTCAGCGGATGCGTTCCGTCTTTGAATTCTTCGACATCAGGGATGCCGTCCCCGTCAAGGTCGCTTGTCTTTGACAAGGAGCCGGCTAAAAGTTCGGGCCGTTGCTTGAGTTCCGATATTTTTTCTTTCCCCAACTGGTTCAAGATGGAGTTGCCAAATTCGTTGAGGATGGGGCTTTGGGCTCCGGCCCCGGGTTTCAACGCTTGGCGGGCCAGCCCCAGCGCGTTGAGCTCGTCCTGGTCCAGGCTGCCGATTTGCCCGGGCTTTAACCCTTCCGGCCCGTCGGAATGCCTGTGGCACACCGCGCAGTTGACCGAACGCCCTGACACTTCCTTTGAATAACGCTGGAACTCAGGGTGCGCGAACGCTGTCGTTACCTGTATCAATGCCGCCGAAATAATAATGACGAATAACCTCATTACTTTGGCCCCTTAAACATTTCGTATATTAACTGACCGAAAAGCGTTATGACAATCAAATAGGCCGCCATGATCCAGGCGATGATCGAAAGGACTTTGCGGCTGGTGTTTTTAAAAATCCACGGGACGAAAAAGATCCCCGCGCCGGCGACAGTCATCCCCAGCATAACCACCCAAAACGGCAAAATCTCCAACGGATAATAGACAAAATAAAAGTACCACTCCGGCTTAATCCCGTCCGGGGTAGAACCCAGCGCGTCGTACGCTTCAAATAAAGGGTATGAATAAAAAGACTCAAATGGCAGGCAAAGCGCGAGGATAAAAACAATCAGGAACACAACGCCCCAGAGCCAGAAATCCTTCAGAATGAAGAATGGAAAAAACTTCTCGCTTTTCTTCGCGGGCTCATCAACCCCCTTGCTCATTCCGTGAAGCTGAACCATCAGAAGATGCAGCCCTATCACCCCCATGAACAACAGAGGCAAGATGACAACATGCAGCGCGTAAAACCGGCTTAACGTAGCTTGGCCGACCGAAACTTCTCCTTGAATGATCTCTTTGATATAAGACGGGAGCGCGGCCAGGGCTCCGGGCAGATAATGCCCTGCCTCCTCAATAGACTGCAAGACGACCTTGGTCGCGTTAACCGCGATCTGGTGCCAGGGCAAAAGATAGCCGGTAAATCCGAACGCGAAGGTGATCATCAACAGCATCGCCCCGCTAATCCACGTTATTTCCCTGGGACGGGCGAAAGCTTTCATCGCGAACGATGTTATCAAATGCACCAGCAGGCAAAGGATCATGCAGGAAGAGGACCACGTGTGTAAATTCCGGATCAGGAAACCGCTTTTGACGAAAAATGTGATATATTCCACCGACGCGTGCGCGTCACTGACCGTCGGCTGGTAATAGAACAAAAGAAAAACACCCGTTACAAGCTGGATCAAAAAGAATAAAAGGGTAAGCCCCCCCGTATAATAAGCCCAGCTCATACGATGGACCGGGACTTCCTTCTCCGTGACCATATGTTCGAAATTCAGATTATAAAATGGGATCCGTTCAGAGAAAAAATCAATTATTTTCAAGAATCCATTCTTTTGTTTACTCACTCTTTCTCTCCTCAACTAAAACGCTTGACGATAAACAGCAGACCCTTTTCTGTCTGAGACGGGCCGATCGCCCCCTCACGTCTTCCTCCAGGGTCCTGTGACATCAGCAAATTCCCTTGTTCGTCTTTTAAAGCCCAGCCCAAATGAGGTAACGGCGATTTTGCCGGCGAACCAGGACTCGGCTGCCCTGTCTTTATATCAAAATAAGAAATATGGCATGGGCAAAGGATACGTCCCTGGCCGTCCAGATCTTGCCCGACGGTACAGCCCAGGTGCGTACATTTGGCGGATATAAGGATCGGCAGTCCCCCTTCATCGCGGAACGCCAGCGCCGGCCTCATCTGGTAATCAATAAAATATTTTCCTCTGGTACTCGAAAGCTCGGAAAGCCTGGCGACAAAAATACTGTCTTTGTTCATCCGCTCAAGTTCCAGCTCCCGCTCGGCGGCGGACTGTTTCAGGCGCTGCAGTTTTTGGGACAGGATATGCGATTCCTCGGCGTTGGTCAGGTCCTGTTTGAGAAAATACCTGAAAAATTTGTCCAATACGCCCAGGGATAAAAGCGCGGCCGAAGCCCCGGCGCCAACCGCGGCTTTAAGGAACAACCGTTTCTCGTTATCAAACTGGATTTTTTCTTCAAAACGGACCTGGGCACGCGAACTGCTCCAGACAACCTTTTGGGGAGACCGGACGAAATAATGCAACGGCACAGAAAGAGCGTGCACAAGACGCGTAAAGGGGAAAAACATGATTAATACCCAGGCCGACGCGATATGCAACTTTACAAACGGGGGCATTTCTTTAACAAACGAAGCGTCGGGTTGCAGTAAAAATATACTGTGGATATAGGGCCCCAGCGCCCCCGGCGCCCAGGCCGCCCCCCAGCGGTGATGCAACGCGACGGCAAGACCCGTCGAAACCTGGAAGATTAAAATCAGCAAAACCACCACATCCAGGTGGCTGGTCACCGCTTGGAGCCTGGCATCGACAAAACGGCGAATCAAAAGGATGACCAACCCCAGCAGGGAAAGGACCGCCGCAAGAACCCCCAGGGCTTCCACAGAAAAAAGAAAAACGGGAACAGACACCAGGGCCGACCAAAGCCCCGGGACGGAGAATGCCAGGATATGCCCCAATAAAATGATGATAATGCCGATATGCCACGGCATGGACGCCCAGGCCAGCCACCGGTCCTCCAGGAACTGCGTTGAAAGCGATGAATACGAGAACGCGCGTATTTTATAACGGACCACAGACCCCACAACCAAAGACAAGATCGCCACATAAGGCAGACCGACAAATAAAAACTGATCAAACATGGACTTTCTCCAATCTAACCAAGAGAATTTGAACCGCTTTCAGGATACACGCATACGAATTGCCGTTCTTCTCGAGCAGTCTGGTCATTTTTGAAATGGCCGGGACCATGCACATGGACACAAGATCGGACCATTCTTCTTCGCCAAACAATGTGCTCCGCTTTAAAATGACGGCCAGATGATCCGGCAGTTCCGTCGACTCAAAGGGGCTGTGCCGTTCATACACGCCTTTCAAACCCGCCATGAGCTCGGCTCGCTTGAAACTTTCTTCTCCAAAAAGATGCACGCTTAAATAAAGAGAACACTTCGGCATCAGATCGAAGGTTTGCACGTAATATTCCTGCCACATCTCGAGGCCCATCCTCTTCATCTTCGCGAGGAAGTCCTCCAGATGTTTTGAGGCCTCCCCGGAAATCGACCCAACCTGGCTGGCCGCCGCCAGCAGCGTGTCCCATGTGCGATGATCAGGATACTCCAGGCTGTTCCCAAGTTGTACGCATAACTGTCGGTTCAAAACATGCGGTTCCATTAAAGTCCCCTCTGCGGGTGCTCCGTTTTTCCCAACCCACATGTTCCTTTGCATTTATCAGGACTGCAAGAGGTGCCCTCGATACTCTCTTCCCTCTGGATCGGCGGCATCATAAAACGGTCTTCCGGGCCGGGGAGGGCGGTCAAGGCGTAGATCGCCTGCGCCTGAGCCTCGCTGATCCCGGCGTCTCTTAATATTTTCTTGAGCCGGTCGGGCTCAATGTCCCCCAGGGTCGAAGAACGCTGGAAGAACCTCACCGCCAGCAGCTTTTTCATCGCTTCGCGGACCGGCTCGATATTCCCCGCGCTAAACAGCATCGCCAGATATTTCATCGGCAAACGGGCTTTATCGATGGAGGTGAACACCGTATCGGCGTCATGCTCGTAAATGTTGCTTTCGCTGCGGCCCATCACCGGCAATAACGGCGGCACGTAATAAAGCATCGGCAGCGTCCGAAATTCGGGATGGAGCGGCAGCGCCAGTTTCCATTCGCAAACATATTTAAACACCGGCGACCGCTGCGCCGACTCGATCCAGCCCGGGCTGATGCCATTTTTTTGCGCTTGCGCGATGACTTCGGGGTCACAGGGATCCAGGAGCACGCTTCTCTGGGCTTCAACCAATCCCTCCTGGGGCGCTTTCATCGCCTCTTCAATGCGTTCAGCGTCGTAAAGCATCGCCCCCATGTAACGGATACGCCCCACACAGGTGTGAAAACAGGCCGGCGGCTGTCCGGTTTCCACCCGGGGATAACAGAGAATACATTTCTCCGATTTGCCGGTTTTCCAGTTGTAATAAACTTTTTTATACGGGCAGGCCGTGACACAGGCGCGCCACCCCCGGCATTTGTCCTGGTTGACAAGCACGATGCCGTCCTCGCCGCGCTTGTAGAGTGCGCCCGAGGGACACGACGCCACACAGGAAGGATTGGCGCAATGGTTGCAGATGCGCGGCAGATACATCATGGAAATGCGTTCGACACTAAAAAGCATTTCTTTTTCATCCGGTGTCAACGATTGGAAATTGGGATCGTTTTCGGCATAAAGCGGTGAACCGGAGAGGTCATCGTCCCAGTTGGGGCCGGCTTCGATATGGATCGGCTCGCCGGTAATCTGGGAAACGGGGATGGCCGTGGGCTGGTCTTTGGACAAAGGCGCGTCAAAAAGGTCCTGATACCGGTACGTCCAGGGCTCATAATAGTCGTCCAGGCCCGGCTGATTGGGGTTGTAAAAAAGCTTCGGGAAAAAGTCGGTCTTGTCTTGAGAACGGAGTTTCAACTCGCGGTTTTTATCCAGAACCCACCCGCCTTTGTAATTGAGCTGGTCCTCCCAAAGCGTGGGGTAGCCCGTGCCCGGTTTGGTTTCCACATTGTTCCACCACATGTATTCAGCGCCCGGGCGGTCGGTCCAGGTATGTTTACAAGAAACACTGCAGGTGTGACAGCCGATACACTTGTCCAGATGAAACACCATCGAAATATGCGCGCGTACGTCCATGATTTCCTTTTATCAGCTTTTACCAGCTCACCTGGTCCAGTTTCCGGATTAAAACAAACGTGTCCCGGTTGACACCCGTCGGCCCCCAGTAGTTAAACGCGTAGCTAAACTGACCGTACCCGCCGACCATCAAAAGAGGCTTGAGCCGCGTACGCGTCAGGCTGTTGTGCCCTCCCGCGCGCCGGTCCGAACGTGACGGAGATTTGGGCACACCCACCGTGCGCTCAACCGCGTGATAAATAAAACAGATATTCCTCGGGATCCTCGCGGACACGCACACACGGGTGACCACGACCCCGTGGTCGTTGATCACCTCCACCCAGTCGTTGTCCCGGATCCCTCCCATGGCCGCGTCCATATCGTTCACCCACACCGGTTCGATCCCGCGCGAAAGTGTTTTCATGATCAGCGTATCGCCGAAGGTCGAGTGGATATGCCATTTGCCGTGGGGCGTCAAATAATTCAGAAGAAGCATCCCCGGTTTTATCTGTGTCTGATCGAGGTCCTGCGTGACGCGCATGTCAAGCCTGGGTTTGTAGGTCGGGAGGTCTTCACCGTAAGCGCGGTACGCCTCATGGTCGAGGTAAAGGTGCTGTCTTCCGGTCAGGGTCCTCCAGGGGATCAACTCTTCGGTGTTTTGACAAAACGCGGAGTATGTGCGGCCGTTACGCACGATCCCCGTCCAGAACGGCGTAGTCAAGACCCGCCGCGGGTTCGCGCAGAGGTCCAGAAAATTATATTTTACTCCCCGCGTATCCTTGGCCAGGTGCAAGAGGTCCATCCCGGTTTTATGCGACTCGGCTTCGTAAGCGCGGTACGCCATTTCCCCGTTGGTCTCGGCGGCAAACGCCAAAATCGCCTCGCACACCCAGCGGTCCTGGCGCAACGAGGGATAAACTTTATCCCCCCATTGCTCGACCGGATTTGTTTTGAGATACGCGTCATACGCGTCGGCGACGGGGTAAGTCAGGCCGTGCGCCCCGAGGCCCTTGTCACGGAAATTGGGCCCCAGTGAAATAAATTTCTGATAAACATCCGGGTAAAAACGCGTCACGATCGCGATATTGGGCATTGTTTTGCCGGGAATGGCTTCACATTCACCCTTGGCCCAGTCCTTGATGCTCCGTTGCGCGATCTCGGCGGGAGAGTCGTGCATCAGAGGCGTCACGACGATGTCCTGTTGAGGTTCCGGGAAATACTCTTGGGCGATCTCGGAAGTCTTGCGGGCGATTTCCTTAAAAGCGGCCCAGTCGCTTTTGGATTCCCACACCGGCGGCACCGCCGCCTGCAGCGGGTGGATGAACGAATGCATGTCGGTGGAACTTAAATCGTCTTTCTCGTAAAAGGTGGCCGCGGGCAGAACGATGTCGGAATAAAGCGCCGAGGAATCCATGCGGAAATTCAGATCGACCACCAGGTCCATTTTCCCGACCGGCATTTTTTCATGCCAAATGACATCTTCGGTTTTATTTTTTGCATTCTCTTTGGCGATCGAATTATGATGCGTCCCCAGATAGTGCTTCAAGAAATATTCGTGTCCCTTGGCCGACGCCAAAATCGCGTTGCCCCGCCAGATGTACCAGACCCGGGGGAAACTTTCCGGGTTGTCCGGATCTTCCATCGCGAAACGCAGTCGCCTGGATTTAAGCTCGGATACAACATAGGACTGGATTTCTTCGGGAGTTTTTGCCCCGTGCCGTTTGGCTTCCTCAACGAGGACAAAATTGCTTTTGTTAAACTGCGGGAAACACGGGAGCCAGCCGCACCGCACGGCCAGCGCCTGTTTGTCGGCCGTGTGGCCGTGCGCCATGATATGCTTGGCGCTGGAGACCGGGCAGACCTGCTGGATCGAATTGTCATAACGCCATTGATCGGAATTCATATAATGAAACGACGGGGTATTCTGCAGCCGGGGCGGGCCGCCCCAGTCCAGTCCGAAGGCGATCGGCGCCCAGGAAGCGACCGGCACCAGCTTCTCCTGTCCCACGTAATGGTTCCAGCCGCCGCCGTTTTTCCCGATACAGCCGCAAAAGATAAGCGGCATGATCACCGCGCGGTAAATCAAATTGTTGTGATACCAATGATTGGCACCGGCCCCGATAATGACCGAACACTTGCCCTCGCTTTTGGCCGCGGTCTCGGCCCATTGACGGGCAAAATTGACGACAAGCTTCGAATGGATACCAGTGAACTTTTCCTGCCAGGCGGGAGTGTAAACACTGCTGTCATCCTCATAATTTTTTGGCCAGGATCCGCTTTTGCCGTGGAATACACCGTATTGGGCCAGCAGTAATTCGAAGACGGTGGTGACGAAGACCTTGCCCTTAACCGTCTCCACCTGGCGGACCGGGACTTCGCGCAGGGACACCTTGTCGCTGGTGCCTTCGGAAAAATCGGAGAATTCGACGACCGCCTTTTTTTCTTCAAATTTCCCCAGCCGCAGCGATGGGTCAATCGGCTCACGCGTGTGGGCGTCCTCGAGTTTGAGGTTCCACTGGCCTTTTTCTTTCTGCCAGCGGTGCCCCACCGTTCCCGCCGGGATTTTAAACTCGCCGTTGTCCGCGTGCTGGACAAAAAATTTCCACTCCGCGTTTTCCGTCTGGGCCGTTTTAGCGATATCCGAGGCGCGCAAGAGCTCGCCCGACTTGTAACGGCCGCTGGGAAGGGTTTCAAGCTTCACCAGAAATGACGCGTCGGAAAATTGTTTCAGGTACCGGACAAAATACGGGACTTCCTTGTCAATATAATATTCTTTCAGGATCACGTGCCCGACCGCCAGCCAGAACGCCGCGTCCTGCCCCTGGTGGATCGGTACCCACTCATCGGCCACTTTGGAAACCTGGCTGAAATCCGGGGAAAAGACGACGACCTTGGCGCCATGATGACGGGCTTCCACCAGGAAATGCGCGTCCGGCGTGCGCGTCATGAGAACGTTGGATCCGACAACGGCGATCATTTTGGACTTGTACCAGTCGGCGGACTCGGCCACGTCTGTCTGCTCACCCCATATCTCTGGCGATGCCGGGGGGAGATCGCAGTACCAATCATAGAAGGACAAGGAAACGCCTCCCATGAGCTGCATAAAACGCGCGCCGCCGGCGTAACTGATCATCGACATGGCGGGAATCGGAGAAAATCCGGCCAAGCGGTCCGGGCCATAGCGGCGCACGGTATAAATATTGGCGACGGCCATGATCTCCAGCGCTTCATCCCAGGACACGCGGCGGAACCCCCCTTTGCCCCGGGCCTCGTGGTAAAGGCTTCGGGATTCGGGATTTTCGACAATGGACTCCCAGGCGGCGATCAGATCGCCGGGGAACTTTTTCCTGGCCTCTTTCCACAAATCCAGCAACGTGCCCCGCACCAGAGGAAATTTCACGCGCAAAGGGCTATAGATATACCACGAATGCGAGATGCCGCGCTGACATCCGCGCGGTTCATACGGGGGGATCGTCTTGTCAAAACGCGGATAATCCAGCGCCTGGGTCTCCCACGTTACGATGCCCTGCTTGACGTGGACATTCCAGCTGCATGACCCTGTGCAGTTGACCCCATGGGTACTGCGGACCACCTTGTCGTGCGCCCAACGGTTCCTGTAAAAATCTTCCCACGATCTCTCCTGGGGTGAGAATATGTCTTTAATCCAACTCATAGATTTCTTACCTCTTTAAATTTTTCAGAAGGAAATTCTTGCGCGTAGGGCCTTTTCTTCCTTGATTTAAAGCCCACAATAAAACAAGGAAGGCCCCCAGGCCGCCTAAAGCCGATCCACCCACTTTTCGCAGCGTCGGGACAAGCCTCGTGTCAGTTTTCTCGGGATGCGTTAAATATTCGGATAAATGCAGGGCTTCTTCCCCGGAGATCTTGCGTTTTTCATAAATGGAGCGCATGATTTTGTAACTTGAATTTTCGATCGCCGACTGAAGGACAACGCCGGAGGCGCGGTCCTTAATGGTGGTGAGATCCGGCCCGAGGTTCCCTCCCTCACTGACAAAATGATGACAGCTGATACAGGCCGGACCGCCGTTGAGAAGCGCTTTTTGACCTCTAAATAACTTTTGTCCTGTTTCGAAAGAAGGCGGCGGCAACTCCGCGCGAAATTTGGCCTCGATCTTTTGTTTTTGCCTGGCAATCCGCTCTGAAACGCTCAAATCCTTCAAAAACTCGACCATCTGGTCAATGTCCGCCGCAGACAACAGCCCGACATTTTTCTCCATCTTTTTGATCGCGGGTCCCAGATCGGCGATGCTCCACTGCGCCGCGGTTACAAGATCGGGGCCGGCAAGTTTCCCGCTTCCCACCGTGTGGCAGCCCGCGCAGCGATAAAAAAAGAATTCGGCCGCCTTGTCCGGCGCCCCACCCTCTTGAGCCCATGCAAAAGCGGGATACCCCGACAAGATGATGCCGGAAACGATGAGAGACTTAAAAATTGAAGGTTGTTTGCGCGTATACAAAATCGGCGTCATCGTCAGCCCCTGTTTGACTCAAAAAATCCCCGGCAAAAAGATGCGAATAGCCCGCCCATATCCCCATAAATTTTGTCGCCTGGTATTTGGCAAGAAGATCAATTTCACTGCCGACATACGCATCATCCGCCCCGGCCTTTGTGCTTCTTTTGATTGTCCTGGCGGCCGCGTAAAGGTTGTCTTTGGGAGTGTCAAGATAAAAAAGGTGATAATCCGCGGAGAGGTTCAATTTCTTCATCGGATCGGCCTTGATCTGAAAACGATAATCATGGATATTTTGCAGGCTGACAAAGTCCATATAGCCATAGAAGAGGTGGTTGGTCGGATAAAGGTTGTCAAAGGTCTGGCGGTCGCCGTCGGTGGCATCGTGGTCGCCGGAGGCGTAGTCAAATTCGAAAGACGCCCGCGGGTGCCAGTCGTGCTCGAAGGTATACCCCAGGACCGCCACCGCCATTTGCGCGTCCACATCCAGGGCCCCGGAGTTTCCCGTCTGTTTGGCGGCCTCGAATTCGTAATCAAAATTCGTGTCCGGGATTTTTCCGGTCAGGCGCGCGCCGATCGTATAATCCTCAACCTCCCCGTCTCCGGTCTGGCCGAAGGAAATCGTCTGGCCGTCGGTGTTGCGGTTGATGACATACTGGTCCATGGTCAGATTCCCTATGCCTTTATAAACCGTGTAATAGCCCCCTATCCGATCGTTGGCGGAACCATCGTAGAAATCGTCCATCTCCCGGGGAGATTTTAGCGGGGTCTTGCCGCCGCCGAAGATGTCGACATTCAACTTCTGTTTCTCGAACTCCAGCATAATTTTCCCGGCATCGAAGGTCTGGGCGGCGTTCGACCAGTCGAACGCCCCCAAAAGGCGCTGCGCGCCGTAGGATAGTTCCTGCCGGCCCATCCTCACACCGATCCCGGAAAGACCGCACACTTCTCTGTCCTCCAACGCCGTCTTGAATTCGCCCCACAGCTGTCTGGTCTCGCCCCAATTTTCATAAGCGGATTTTGAGCCCGTGGTGCTGTCATCGGAAACCCGCGCGTCCTGGAATTGATAGAAGAGCCTGGTCTCCTTGGTCGGCTTTAACGTCAGCCCCAGACGGCCGCGCCATAAATTGAAGCCATCTTTATCGTAGATGGAATCGTTAAAATCGAAATTCGACCGCCATTCGTACCGCTGTCTCAATTGCACGTCAACGTTGATCCATTCCGGCAACGATTTGTTCAAATATTCTCCCGCCTGCGATTGCGTGCAGGCAAGGCCCAGGAGCATAACGACCGCCATGATATTTTTCATCAAATCTCCCCCTTCTCTAAACCTACTACAAATATTTGATACGTTATAAGCCGATAACGTATTTTTGTCAAGACACAAAATTCAATTTCGTAAAATTCAATTTCCATTGTGGCTGATTGACGGAGGCGCCCAAGGGCCGATCATTTTTTCACATCCACTTGATTTACAAGCGCCTGTAGACAACGTCTCCTGCCCCGCTTTCTCCCTATCACCTACCGGATCGCCTTACGGATCCGATCCTGCAGCCCTTTGACCACCGCCACATTTTGCTTCCGGTCACTGGTCACCTCAATGATCGTGGACGTCCGGCTTTGCACAGCGATCTTGTAGGCCTGGACAAGATCTTCCGCGCGCGCGGGATTGGCGTAATTTAAGTCAAACATATCCGCGGCGGAGGCGAAGTTAAGCCCGTGGGGAGTGCTGAAAAATTTTTCGAAGCCATTTTTAAATTGGGCAACCGGAAGGAAGTTGAAAATCCCGCCGCCGTCGTTATTGAGCGCCACAATGACCAGCGGCTGCGGCACGGTTTTAAGCATGGCGAGGGAATTCAGATCATGCAGGAGCGCCAAATCACCGATGAGTAACGTCACGCGTTTTTGCAGACCGACCGCGAATCCGCAGGCACTTGCCGCAATCCCGTCAATCCCGCTGGCGCCGCGGTTGGCGCTGACCGTCACCGGATTGCCGTGAGGATCCGCGTACATATCGACATGCCGGATGGGAAGACTGTTCCCCAAAAACAATCCATCACCGGCCGGAATATGCCGGGAAATCAGCCGCGCCACCGCCGCTTCGCTTAACCGCGCCTCTTTGCCCAGATATTCTTCAATGACCCGGTCGACTTTTTCATTCAACTTTTGCAAGGAAGAAAGACCCGGGTTCCCTTTACCCTTCGTTATTTTTTTAGCCAGCGCGTTGCAAAAATCATCGACACGGGCCTGCACCCGCAGCGTCACACCGTGCAAGGGGTCGTTACGCAGAGGATGATTGAGCACCATGATGTAACACTTTGGTTTTACCGCTTCCACATAGTCATACCAGCGCCGGGAGGTCATGCGCCCGCCCAGATGGAGGACGAAATCAGTGACAGGGACTAATTTTTTCTGAAAATTAGTCCCTGTCACTGATATTTGATCAAAATAGTGGATAACGTTTTTATGCGTACACCCCAGCCGCAGGCCGCTGGTGACATCCGGGAAAACCGGCCAGTTCAGTTTTTCAGCTAGGTCAAGAACACCTTGTTGTTCCCGCGCTCCCGCAAGCTTGCCGACAACAATGATGCCTTGCTTTATACCACGAATCTTCCGGGCGATCGCGTTAATTGTATCCGCGTCGAGTTTTTTCTGCGCGGCAACATACGATGTGTACGGAGTACGCGCGTTCCGCCAACGGTTTAGTTCGGCAGGGACAGATCCTCCGCCGTTTTCCACCAACGGTTCACGGTACATGCAATTGATATGGACCGGCCCTTTCAATTCGCCGTTGGCGCGAAAAACAGCCTGATCAACGGTCGTCAAAACAAAACTCGCCGGGATATCGGTCGTCGGACACGGCATATCGAATTGCCAGCGGACGTAGTCGCCGAATATCTTGATTTGATCAATCGTCTGATTGGCGCCGGTGGCGCGTAACTCCGACGGACGGTCCGCCGTTAAAATAATAAGCGGTAACTTCTTTTTTGAGGCTTCAATGATAGCCGGAAACAAATTTGCGGCAGCCGTGCCCGATGTCGTAATGACCGCGCAGGGCTTGCGCGTGGCGGAGGTGTATCCTAAGGCATGAAAGCCGAGCCCCCGCTCGTCAAAATGGACAAAACTTCTGGCCTTGGGATTTTCGGCAACGGCGCAGGCCAGCGGCGCCGACCGTGACCCCGGCGCGAGGCAGAAGTAGTCGACGCCGTTGCGGATGAGTTCCTCGATGATGAGGGAAGACCAAAACTGGTTGAGATTTGAATTTTTCATGTTAACCGCGTTCCGGATAATCGGGTATCCGGATAACCGGATATCCGGAAACTTCGCTCCTACTTTCTATTAAACACGTCTATAAAGTTGCCAATCTTCGTCTCGATCTCATTCCACTCCCCTTGCGCCGTGGAGCCTTCCACAATCCCCGCCCCGGCGTAGAGTGAAAGTTTGTCGTGGTTGACCAAAGCCGAACGGATAGCGACTGCGAATTCGCTTTGCTCGTGTCCGACGTAGCCGACCGGCCCGGCGTACCAGCCCCTGTCGAAGGGTTCGATCTCATGAATCGCGCGCAAGGCCTCTTCTTTCGGACACCCGGCAACCGCAGGCGTGGGGTGAAGCCGCGCGATGATCGCGTTGTCATAGACCCCGGGATGCAGCACGCTTTCAAAACGTGTGACCAGATGCTGACCGCCTTCCAGTTTGACCAGACGCGCCTTCGCGTCCGCGCGGACGTCAGCGCACAATCCGCCCAAGGCTTCCCGGATAGCGTCGACGACATAACGGTGTTCCAGGGCATTCTTGGAACAGTTCAACAGTTCCCGTTCCAGCGCCGCCTCTTCTTCGCGGCTGGCGCCGCGCGGGCTTGTCCCCGCGACCGCCTCGGTCTCGATTCTGTCGCCAACTCTTTTATACAACCGTTCGGGGCTGGCGCCTAAAAAAGCGGCCGTCTTATCCGTCTGAAAACAGAAATGAAAACACTGCGACGTTTTGTCTTTGAGGTGTTTGAGCAGCGCGACGGGATCGATGTACACGTCGAAATCGAAAACGGATTTGCGTGCCAGCACAATCTTGTCGTAACGGAATTTTCCGCCTTCACCCTTTGTTTGGGCAAAGGCCGCCTCCCACCCCTGCCGGTCAGGATAATCGTGCCTGGCTGTGACCTTCGGCGGTCGCCGGTACGTTGTTGTCGGCGCAAAATCGATTCTATCGAGTTCTTCGAGAATGGCCGCCACATTGTCTTTGTCGATATCCTTAAAGGCAATGTTAAACGCCAGAACAGTTTGATCTTCCCGGCGCAGGAGCTCAAAGCGCGGGACGACAAAGCGGTAACCGCCGAAACTCTGCCAGGCGGGATCCCCGGCGGCGCCGTAAAAACTTACCCCTCCGTAATAGCGCAAATTCGGATTGTCCAGGCACAGCCGGTCTTCCATCAGGGCAAAAACTTCCGTATAATTGATATCATCTTTTCCCTCAACGACATCGGCAACGCCGATCCCGCCGATTTCAAAGGTCCCTTTTCCCCGGCCTGACCAATATATTTTACAGGGGACATGTTGATTGTGCAGCCAAGTGAGGATATCGACGGGTTCGCAGGGAAATTCGTAGCGCAGAATTTTAAGCGGCACCCCAATGGATGAGACTTTATCCGGCAGTTGGCGGATGTGGGAAGCCAGCACATTCTTGATCTGGTCTAAAGCGTAAATTTGGGAGGTGCGGAATAGGGTGATCATACTCATAAGTGGTCAGTGGTCAGTGGTCAGTGGTCAGTTTGCATTCTGATCACTGAACACTGAGGACTGACCACTAACCTTTCTCTCCTGCATAGATAGTTGCAATCCCTCCCATCAGCGGATGCGCCGTCGGGTTCCGGAACCCGGCGTCTTCCATGATCGCGCAAAAGGCGGCGCCGCAGGGAAAGTGTTCGATCGTTTGATTCAAATAACGGTACGCGGCGCCGTGGCCGGAGATCAGTCCTCCGATTGCCGGTACAACGCTGCGTAAATAAAAAAGGTGCCCGGCGCGTAAAATCTTGTTTTCCGGCAACGAAAATTCCAGGATTAACGTCCGGCCTTGCGGCTTCAAAACGCGACGCATCTCCCGCAAGACCTGCAATGGATCTTCCACGTTGCGGATGCCAAAGGCCATGGTCACGACGTTAAAAACATCCGCGTTGAAATTGGTCTGCCGCGCGTCGCCGTGGTTGAGCGTGATCTTGTCCTCAAGCTTCGCGCGCGTGACCTTTGCCTGGCCGATGGAAAGCATTTTATCCGCGAGGTCGATACCCACAGCATATTCAATATTTTTGTGATGACGCACCAGCGTCAAAGGGACATCCGCCGTGCCGGTGGCCAGATCGAGGAGCTTTTGATTGTGTTGCGCGGGCAAGAACCGGACCAGTTGCCTGCGCCAGAAGGCGTCTAACCCGAAGGACAGCAAACGGTTGAGAAAGTCATAGCGCGGCGAAATGTCATCAAACATCCTCCAGGAATCGGATTTTGAGATGGGAAGATTGTCATTGAGGACGGTCATAATTGGGCCATCGTAGCACATTTATGCGGGAATATCAATCGTTTGGGCGGGGCCGCATTGCCTCACATTAAATGTTACCGAGGCAAAATAAAACAGGATTCGTTGACTCATAATTGATGTTACCGTGTTTACAGGAGGTAACTTATGAGTCCACGATCCAAAAAAGAATACCTGGAAGCT
>Ga0209211_10001453_pt1 | contig 44750 bp, 52 predicted proteins | sample RifGroA2_FD_183992 | JGI IMG/M metagenome (GOLD analysis project Ga0209211, IMG submission 183992) | Groundwater microbial communities from Rifle, Colorado, USA - Groundwater A2 (SPAdes) (version 2) | ecosystem: Environmental > Aquatic > Deep subsurface > Groundwater | place: Rifle, Colorado...
CGCTGCTTCTGAAGCAAGCGCTTTAGGGCTGCAAAGCTCCGGAAACCAAGTGATTATTGGAGGCTCTAGCTTCATAATGAGCGAGTCTTGCATTGGGTTGTTTTCAGGAATGGTGCTCTTGGCAATTGCGTTTGCGTGCAAAAAGCCAAGCCTCGGGAAAAAAGCATTGATTGCAGGAACTGGAATTGCCTTGCTGTTTGTTATAAACTGGTTCAGGGTTTTTGCTGTCTTATGGTTTGGAAAGAACTCAGGCTTCCAGGCTGCTGAAATAGCCCATGCAATAAGCTGGTTTGCGATGACAGCGTTCATCCTAGGCATTTGGTACTTGCTTACAAAAAGAGTTGCTGGAAAGAATTTCCAAGAGCTGATTTAAGCGCCTTACTGTGCCTTTGGAACTATCACTTTTGCCATCTCTTGGAATGCTGGCCTTGTAATCAAGACTCCGCCTAACACGCCTACAACTGTAGTGAAAGCAAAGCCAACCAATCTGGCCATTCCTGCACCAGGGCCTATCAAAAGCAAGGGCAGCATTACAGCAATTACCGTAGAGGCTGCGGCAAGGATTATGAAAAAAGACCTCTTTGCCCTGTTGACCAAAGAAGTGCTTTCAAGGACTTCCCCTTTGTGCTTTTTCAACTCGTCAGTGATGATGATTTGGTCGTTCACTCCATAACCTACTGCAGCAACAACTCCAGCAATCGCTGCCAAATCCAAAGGCCAGCTAAGCAGTGAAGCAATGCCTAGAGTGATCGCTGCTTCAGCAAAAACAGTGAACATCATAGGGAGAACAAGCAGTGCAATCCTATAACGCAGGAATAGGACGAAAGCTACAGCAAAGGCTGCGATCAATCCAATCAAGACTACGGTGTATAAAAAGCTCTTTCCAAGAGAGGCTGTTACTGTAACCTTGCTCACGTTATCCACAGCAACAGGCAGGCTTCCTGATTCCAGCAAAATGCTTAAAGACTTTAACTCATCCTGCGCCTCGCTCGAGCTTGGAGCAGAGCCAGTAATCACAAGGCTTGAGTAAACCTGTAAGTTCGGAGAATCAAGGCTTGGAACAAATGGATCGAGATTTGCAACGCTTTCAGAAAGCCTGATGCTTTCCTTTAATCCGCTGGAAAACCAAACCCAAGGCAAGGCTTGAGGCGCTGTTCTCTCATCAACCGTAAATCCAAAGCCTTCAAGCTCTTTCCTTAATTCTGCGGGAAATTCAGGATGCACTATTGCAAAACGCTTGCTTCCAGCCAAGGACTGCAGTTCTGACACTTGCTCTGGAGCAAAGCCGTTCTCGTCAACAACAAGGTACTGAACGCTTGAATTCAGCAAAATTTCCTCAATCTTCAATCCTGCAGGAATGTTGTATTTCCTGCTGCCTGCAGAAAGAAGTTCAGAATCTTGAGTGAAGATATCCTTTGGGATTAAGAGCACTGAGTCAGAAGGCCTGTCAAGGAAGAAGTAAGTGTTGTCGCATTCGTACTGGACTTTTCCTGTTGCTGAATCAAAGCCAGAGGTCTGGCACCTGTGAAAAGCCATTTCAGTAAAACGCCTTGCGGCTTTTTCAGTCAAGGTGAAAGGCATTGTCCAGGTGTAAACTCCAGCAGAGCCTTTAACCCCATAGCCTCTTGCAGGGTCTTTTGAAATGTCTATGAAGTCATTGCCGGAAAAAATAAGGTTTCCGTCCAGGATTGCCTCAAACTTTCCCTGCTTCAAAAGCACTGACTCAAGTCTTTCAACCTGTTGGGGGTCTGTTTCAGCGAGCTGCGCAAAAACAAACTCAGCTCCAACAAACTGGACTGTTGAATCCTTCATTCCAGCAAAATCCAAGCGCTGCTGTATTATGGAGCGGATTTGCTCTTTAGTTGCGGAATCGCTGACTTTTTCAGCAAGGTGGATTTGGAATAAAGTGCCTCCACCAAAATCAACCCCAAAGACAGGGCCTTTAAACAAGAGCACAAGCGCGAAAAACAATACGACTGCAAGCATTAGCAGCACTCGAGGGTTTTTCCAAAGAGAACTCATTGCTGGACACCTTTATGCTTTTTTTCAGCATACCATAAAATCATCGGAGCGTTCATTAGCCAGGTTGCAATAATGTCAGCAAGCAATCCAAAGACCAGGATGAAGGCAATCGTGAACATTACGTCCAACTGTGTAAAGTAGGAAAGGACTAGCATTACAACCAAGGCGACAATCGCTGTTGTGGTCATTGTCATTCCAGTAATTAATGACTCCCATGCCCTGTCTGAAGGAGTGCTGTCCCTTCTTTTCAAAACCCTAGTGGTGAGCAAAATATCAGTGTCAATGCTGTAACCAATAAGCAATAAAATTGTTGGAATAGTGGCAAGGCTTAAGGGAATGTGAAACACAGCCATTGCAGCAAGAGCAGCCAAGGCATCAAACAATGCAGCCGCTACTATCGCAAGGCTTGGAATTAGCTCGCGGAAAAAAATGAAAATAACAATCAAAATAAACACTATGCCTAAAATCCCAATCCACAAGGCACCCTGCCAGAAAAGCTCTCCAAGCACTGGATTTATGTCTTCAGACTGTAATGCAACATCCTCCCCAAGCTCAAAGCGCTCAATGAGCTTTTGCTTTATGCTCTCCCCAAAAGCCTGCCTTGCCTTTAGGTAGGAGTCAAAAGCTAGAGAGTAAAGCCTTTCGGCATCATCGCTTTCTGAAAAGCTTTCTGAAACAAAAGCCTTTGTTTTTTCCAAAACAGCCAAAGAATGCTTTTTGGACTCTGCAGGGTTTGTTTTCAAAAAGTCAGAGGCAGCGTCCAAGTCCTGCTTTAAAAGAGCAAGACTCGAGCTTTGCACAAACTGTATCCTAATCTTGTTGCCTAACGGAGAGCTGATGCTGCTTACAGAAAGGTCTGTCAAGTCAAATTCCTTGTTGAGAAAATCCGACACATCCTTTTCTGCAATCGGCTTTGGAGCGTCAATAATGAGCAGGCTTCCCCCAAGCAGGTCAACGCCTTTGGTGATGCCTGGGGATATGAACGCCAAGGCTGCAAAAACAAAGAATAACGCTATCGGAAGAACCAGATAGCGCTTGTAGTTCCCTGAATAAAATTTGGACAGAAAAAAAGACCCCAAAAAAGGACAATTACATTAATAAACAAAGAAAACCATTAAAAATATACTCAAATAAGAAGGCGGGAAAATAAAGGAAGAAATTTTTGCACTAATCCATGAAGGCCTGGACAGCCGTGATTTTGACACAAGGCACGCTGCAAAAATCTTTGCGGACTCAATTAAAAGGACCTCGAAAATCTTAAGGAAGGAAAAAACAAAGCACTTGAAGGATGACGGAAAGCGCTACCTAAGGCAGCTTGTGCTGATGACAAAGTATTTAATGCAGAATCCGATGAGGCCTATTGAGGACAGGATGAAGCGCATCTCCCCAAAGCTCAAAGAGCTTGAAACTCACCAACTTCACCAACTCTACGTCCTAGGCCACGGGAAAAAAGCAAGCGCCAGGAAAAAAGGCAAGAGAAAGCACAAGGCAAGTTAAGGCTGGATTTTTATTCACTATTCCACAAAATCAAGTAATGAGCCTTAATTTTTCAGGCAGCCAGCAACTGCTGGATATTGCATTAAGAAGCGCCAAGAAAAAGTCACTGCAGGCAAAGGCAGGCGCTGGATTTGACAAGTTCAGGCAGGTAAGGGTTGAGGAAGACTCAATGCTCAGGGAAAGCGCTGACTTCCTGATTGAAAGATTGCACCAGGCAGTGAAGGAATTCCCTGACTTTTCAAGGCTAAACCCTTTCATAAAAGAGCTTGCGGAATCAAGCCTTGACCTGGCAGCTTTGAAAAAAGCCCTCGCTCACCTTTCAGAGAGCGAGCGCTTGATAAAAAAAATAAAGTATGAACATTTGAAAAAACTGCATTCAGTGGAGAGAATGCAAAAATGGCAGCTGGTAAGCCTTGAGAGGAAAAAATTCATCGGAAGGGCTGCGAGCATAGTGAGAAAGCTGCAGCCCTCAATCGAGGTCTTGAAAGCAGGAGAAAGGACGATGAGGCAGTTTCCGAAAATCAGCGAGGAATGCTTTACAGGAGTGCTTGCAGGGTTTCCAAATGCAGGAAAGACTACAATGCTCAAGCGCTTGACAGGCTCCGAGCCATTGATAGCGCATTACGCGTTTACCACAAAGACAATAAAGCAGGGGTTTTTTGAGGAGGAATTCTGCAAGGTGCAGGTTTTGGACACTCCAGGCCTGCTTGACAGGCTGCCTGAAGAGAGAAATCCCGCGGAAAAAAAAGCAGCCTCAGCACTAAGGCATGCGGCAAGCCTTGTCCTGTTTATTGCTGATGTTTCAAAAAATGCAGCGTACGATGCGGAAGACAATGGAAGCCTTCTGGAAAAACTGCTTAAAGAGTTTGAGGGAAAAAAGTTCTTCATGATTTTGAACAAGTGCGATTCCCCAAACAACGAGCTGAAGGAAAGAATGCTTGAAAAAGCAAGGGAGAAAGGCATCAAGGCTTTTGAGGAAGGGAACGGAATTAAAAGCAGCCTAAGGCAGGAATTGGGGAAAGAGGCAATGGAGAATTTGAAAAAAAGAATAGCTGTTTAAAACATTTCCTGCAAAAAACTCTTAAGCAATAAAAGGTTTTGCCTAATTCTGGAAGCAAAAAAAAGAGGTGGGAGAATGAGCGCAAAGGCTGAAACAAAAGACATTACGGAAGACATAAAGGCAGTGGTGGAGTTGATGGATTCGGTCATAGCTGACAATTCAGTACCTAGGAACATTAGAGCAGCTGTTGACGAGGCAAGGCAGAAGATCGAAAGCAGCGAGGAAAAAGGGGTTTCAATAACTACAGCGATATACAGGCTTGATGACATCAGCAACGACATTAACATGCCATCCCACACAAGGACTGAAATTTGGGGCATTATCTCAGAGCTAGAGGCCCTAAAGGAAAAGCTGAAGTGAAAAAAATGCAAGGTGCAAGGCAAGTTTTGGATTACGCTCTCCAAAAGAACACATTGATAGACAAGAAAGCCATTGAACTATTAGAGGGCAGGGAAAACTTTACAGAACTGATTGACGAAGCCTTGAGCGAAAATCCTTCAGACGCTGTAATAACCGAGGAAAGGATAAGCCAGCTTATAGTAAGGAAAGACACCAAAGTCTCAACTACTTTGATGCCAAGCGTTTTCGTAGAGAAAGGAAAAAAGCGCTTTTTCCGAGACGAGTACAAGGCAAACTACAGGATTATGGAAGAGTCTGACATTACAGGAAAAAGCTACAGCGAGGGAAAGATTGAAGACTTTCTCGCATACTTCAGGGACAAGTTTTCTTTCCTAGAGCCGATGCTGAAAAAAAGGCAGGGCTTTGAGCCAAAGCCCTTAAGCAGGATTGAAAGAAGCGCTAAAAGAGAGATAGAATTCATAGCAATGGTTAGAGACAAGAGAAAGTCAAAGAACGGGCATTTGCTTTTTGTGCTTGAAGACATGGAGAACGAGCTCCCGGCACTAGTGCTGAAGGATGATGTTAAGCTTTTTGAGAAAGCAAGCGGGATAATGCAGGACGAAGTTTTAGGGTTCAAGGCAGTGAAAAGCTCTAACAGCGAGCTGGTGATAATAAAGGAAGTGATATGGCCTGACATTCCTGCAAGGAATTTCAAACCCATTAAAGAACAGCTGAACATTGCATGCGTCTCAGACACTCACGTAGGAAGCAAGATGTTCCTGGAAAAAGAGTTCTCAAAATTCATCTCCTGGCTTTCCGGAAGCTATGGGAACGGAAAGGAAGCGGAAAAAGTTTCAAGAATAAAATACTTGACTATAACTGGAGACTTGTGTGATGGAATTGGCGTATATCCGGAACAGATTGAAGAGTTGGCGATAAAAGACATAAACCAGCAGTACGAGCTTTTTGCAGAATTCATAAAGCAAGTGCCTGAAAGCATTGAGGTATTCATAATTCCAGGCAACCATGACGCTGTAAGGAGAGCCGATCCTCAACCAGCATTAGGGAAAGAGTTTGCCAAAGAACTGCACTCTTTAGGAAATATTCACATGCTTGGAAGCCCAAGCATGGTGGAGATTGAAGGATTAAAAACCTTGCTTTACCACGGGAATTCAATGCATCAAATAAACGAGGCAGTGCCTGGAATGGACATGAAAAAGCCAAACAAGACAATGGAAGAAATGCTGAAAAGAAGGACTCTAGTGCCGACTTACGGCTTGAGGTATCCCATAGTGCCTGAAAAAAAGGATTACTTGCTGATTAGGGAGGTTCCGGACATTTTCATAACCGGAGACATGCACCACAACGGCTACAGCAATTACAAAGGCACTTTATGCATTAACGCCGGAGCCTGGCAAAGCACTACAAAACTCCAGGTCCAGCTAGGCCATGTCCCAACACCTGGAATTTCCCCAACAATAGACCTACAGACAGGAAAGATTACGGAAAACCTATTCTACCAAGCATGACCTTGCTGTTTTTAATCCTTTTCTGAACAGAATAAAAACATCAGAAAAGGCCTTAAAGCCTGAAAAGAAGTGTTTTAGAAATGACAGCGCCAGCACAGCCTAAAGCAAGGCTCAAGGTAAATGCTGAAAAAAACATCCAGGACTATTTCTCAAGAATAAGCACGCAAGCCTTGGAACAGTTTGAGGCTGCAAGCAAGGCAAAAGAAAAAGGCTTTGACATATCAACAGTTCCTGAAACAAAGCCTACTTTGGATCTGGCTGACAGGACTGAAAACATCATAGGGCCTAAAGGAATTGCGGAAAGATTCAGAAAAGAATTTGAAGAAAACCAAAAAGACAGGATAAAAACAATATTCCAGCTATTCAAAGAAATAATAATGGAAAGCGACTGGTACAGGCAGGAAGACAGGCAGAAACGCTTAGAGCAGGCAATGAGGACAGCTTTGGTGCTTGTTACAGAAGGCGTTGTTGTAGCTCCGCTTGACGGAGTCCCGCAGATAAAAATTTCAAAAAACTTTGACAATTCAGAATTCGTGGACATCTACTACGCAGGCCCAATAAGGGCAGCTGGAGGAACAGCAGCTGTGTTTCCCCTAATTCTTGGAGATTACGCGCAAAAGCTCTTAGGTCTTGAACGCTACAAGCCGACAAATGATGAGATTGAAAGATTTGCTGAAGAAGCAAAAATCTACCAGGAAGAGATAGTGAGCAGGCAGGTGAAGATCAGCGAGGAGCAGGTAAGGCAGATAATAAAAAACTGCCCGGTCTGCATCAACGGCGAGCCGACTGAAGAAAGGGAAGTTTCAGTCTATAGAGACCTGCCAAGAGTTCAAAACAATCGCATCAGGGGCGGAGCGATGCTAGTGATAACAGAAGGAGTTTTGCTCAAAGCGAAAAAAATCCTGCAATACGCGAAAATGCTTGGCCTGGACTGGCAATGGCTTGAAGACCTGCAACAAACAGAAATCAAAAAAACAGGGGACAAGGAAGCATTCCTGACCGTTGATAAAAGATACCTGGACAGGATTGCAGCAGGAAGGCCGATATTCTCCTATCCCATGAAGCCTGGAGGCTTCAGGCTAAGGTATGGCAGAGGAAGAAACACAGGAATAATGGCAAAGGCAGTGCATCCTGCAGCAATGCACCTTCTTGAAGGATTTATCGCTGTGGGAACACAGCTAAAGGTTGAAAGGCCAGGGAAGAGCGCCGGAATGTTCCCTTGCGATTCAATAGAAGGCCCGATAGTATTATTGAACAATGATTCAGTAGTGAAAGTGAAAAGCTTTGAAGATGCAGAAAAAATAAAGCCCCAGGTGAAAGAATTCCTTTTTTTGGGGGACATTCTGGTAAGCTTTGGAGACTTCAGGAAAACAGCCCACTCTTTAGTGCCTGTAGGGTATTGCGAGGAATGGTGGAAGCTCGAGCTTGAAAAAGCCTTGCAAGAAGGGAAAAAACCGCAAGGCATAAATGCTGAAAGCTTTTTGCAAAATCCAAGGGCAATAGACTGCTTCCAGGCAGTTGAGCTTTCAATACAGCTTGGAATTCCCTTGCATCCTGAATTCACGCACTATTACACTCTTTTAGAGTTTGAAGAGCTTGAAGAGCTAGTGAAGGCTGCAAGGAATGCTGAAAAAAAATTCGAAAAAGACCAGATTTCAAGCGCAAACATTCAGTTCAGCAAGCAGGTGAAAAAAATCCTTGAAAAAATAGGCACGGAGCATAAAATCATTGGTGAAGGGATAATAATAGAGAAGGAGCAAGCTTACGCTTTCCTCAAAACTCTAGGGGCTTTAGCAACAGTGGAAGCGAATTTACTGCTTGACAAGGAAAAAACAATACTTGAAAATTTGAACGCGATTTCAGGCTTGACTATCAGGGACAAGGCAGGCACTTTCATTGGAACAAGAATGGGAAGGCCTGAGCAGGCAAAGCCCAGGAAAATGATAGGAAATCCAAACGTTCTTTTCCCAATAAGCCTTTATGGCGGAAGCACCAGGAGCGTAAACAAGGCAATGCAGTCTTCAGAATCAAGGATTGAGGTAGAGATTGCGATGTTCAGGTGCGAAAAATGCGGAAAGGCAACTATAAGGAATTACTGCGAAAAATGCGGAGAAAGAACGATTCTCTTAAAGCACTGCAAGAACTGCGGAAAGACAACGATGGAGCCAGAATGCCCTTCATGCAAAAAGCCTACAACAGCAAGCGTTCAAACACGCATAGACCTAAACACTGAAGTTAGAAAGGCATTGAACAATCTGCAAGCCCCAATGCCTGAGATAGTGAAAGGAGTTAAAGGCTTGTTCAGCCAGGACAAGATTGCAGAGCCTTTAGAGAAGGGAATCTTGAGGGCAAAGCACGACTTGCACATTTTCCGCGATGGAACGATAAGGTTTGAGATGATAAACGCTCCATTATCGCACTTCAAGCCTAAAGAGCTAGGAATGAGCGTTGAACAGGCAAAAAGCTTAGGGTATGAGAAAGACTGGAAAGGAAAGCCCTTGGTTTCTGAAGAGCAAACCCTAGAGCTTTTCATGCAAGACCTGGTTGTTAATGAAGGCGCAGGAGACTTCATGCTGCAAGTTACAAAATTCATTGACGAGCTTTTGGAAAAATTCTATAAAGTGCCTGCATTCTACAACAAGAAAACAAGACAGGACATGATTGGAGAGCTGGTTTTAGGCTTGGCGCCTCACACGAGCGCGGGAATTGCGGGAAGAATCATTGGCTTTACTAAAGCAAGGGTTTTATTCGCGCACCCTTTTTTCCATCTGTGCAAGCGCAGGAATGTTGACGGAGACCAGGATTCCATACTATTATTGATGGATGCCTTGCTGAACTTTTCAGAAAAATACCTCGCAAGCTCTAGAGGGGGAAGGATGGACGCGCCTTTGGTTTTCACAATAGCACTAGACCCTATGGAGATTGACGATGAGGCTTACGAGATGGAAACCTGCACTGAATTCCCTCTTGAACTATTTGAGAAAAGCCAAAAGCTCGAAAGCCCTTTCAGCATTAAAGTGCCGATAGTCGCGCAAAAGCTCGGAAGCAAAGAGCAGTACAGTGGCTTGAACTTCACTCACGACACTCAAGCCTTTGACCAAGGGCCTAAAACAAGCAAGTACGTTGAATTGCAAAGCATGGAGGAAAAAATAAAAACGCAGGCAAGACTGCAGCAGAAAATAAAAGCAATAGACCAGAAGGACGCTTTAGAAAAGGTTTTGGTAAGCCATTTCCTTCCGGACATTATAGGAAACACTCGCGCGTTCTCAAGGCAGACCTTCCGCTGCTCAACGTGCAACACAAAATACAGGCGCATTCCTTTAGCAGGAAAGTGCACCAAATGCGGAGGCCACATCATTCTCACAGTAGCTCACGGCTCTGTAATCAAGTATTTGGAAATTGCAAAGCAAATCATCAGGGACTACAAGCTTTCAGACTACCTGCGCCAGCGCATAGAGCTTGCGGAGAAAGAAATCAACTCAGTATTCCAGAACGAGAAAAGAGAGCAAAAAAGCCTTTTTGAGTACGTGTAAATTTTCAAGCCATTTGCTGGGATATTTGCTCAGTATGCTCTACAGCGTGCATGAAAACATCCGCGATGGTTTTCAAAAATATGAAAATAACAAGCATTAGAAAAGAACCAAAGCTAAAAAACATTAAGAAACCCACAAACATTACTGTAAGGTGCATTGGCAAAATTCTCACATAAGGCTCGAACATTAATTGCCGAGCGGTTTTTTGCACTTTAGGCTTGTTTAAGTAATAAAGGAAAGAGAATAAGTGGCTGATGAAAAAAATCACTGACGGAACCGCAATTATCGGAAGGTTTGAGAGCAAGGAACCAAAAGAACCAAAAACGCCTGAAAGCAAGCCAGCATATATTAGGTGAAAAAAACCGTAATGAAACGCGAAAAACAAGGCGACAAAATACACTGGAGGCTGGTAGATAAACCTTGGGTCCTGGGCTGTTTTAGCTTGAAGTATTTTGAAAAAGTAGAAAAATCCGATTATAACGCTTTGAATCCAGTAAGTCCATACTATTGCCGCAACGCTCCAATTCAACCATATCGCAAAAGCTGCTGTTAAAATGTTGGAAAGAATCAGGAAAATTACTGTCGGATCTTTCAAAACTGCTTTACGCAAAACTGCTTCACGCTTGGGATTAGACAAAAAACCAACCAAACTATCTGTCCCTTCTCGAATTGCTAGATTGCCCCAATCTTGCAATGGCCTTTGCTTCAATCCTCGATTCCTAAAATGCCGCCTCATATGCAAAAACCTACCTAGGCCAGAAAACTATCAGGGCTATGATGACTAAAATTATCACCTGCACGATGCGGTTTGTCAAGAGAGCTTTCCCAATGGAGTGAAGGATTCCAGAGCCTGCAATCCTTGCAAGGACTCTTTTTGAATAGTCAAGCCAGGCTGAAGGCTTTTTCAGTTCTGAAATTGTTTCGCCAGTAAGCTCTAAAGCGCCTTTTTCCCTGAAAGGGATTTCCTCGCTCTCTAGAACTTCGCCATTGACTGCATTGACTGAAAGCTCAAAGCTTTTTCCGCTTGAATCCTGCAAGCTTAAAAGCCAGAAGGGCACAAAAGCAAGGCTTAGCTTTGAGATTTCAACGTTATGCCTTGCAACTCCAAGAGTGGCAGCAAGCCTTATGGGCGAAATGCGCTTTACCTCGCTTTCTGAAATGCTGGCTCTCTCAACCTCTACTTCTACTCCTTCAGGGGCAGGGCTTTCCTTAAGCATTACAGGCTCTTCAGAGTCCGCAATGCCTGCAATGCCTTCGTCAAACTCTCCGCTCACAGCGTTCAAAGCCATAGAGCCGGCTTGAGTGTCCTTCACTACCAACGCCCCGGTCTCTTCGCTTTTCTCTTCAAAAAAAGCGTCATAGGAGAAAAAATAGAATGGAGAGAAAACAAGGCTTGTGGAAGAAATCTTGAAATTATGCCAGTGCCTTTCCTTTAAGGCTTCCTTTGCTATGCCTTCAAGCTCTTCCTTTTGGACAGTTACTGGAAAGCAAGGCTTGCTCAAGAACATTCAAAAACACTGGAAAAATAAGGGCGGTTGGCAATATTAAATATTGCCCTTTAGAATAAAAAGCAGGAAAGAAAAAAAACCATGATTTTAATCCATGGCCCTTTTCTTTATGATCTTCACTTTGGCAGGCGTGACCAGAACGCGGTCTGCTGAAATTCTTGCAATGTCTCCGTCAATCTGCGCTGCAGCGTCCTTGACTGAAGAGATGTATTCCCTCAATTTCAAGGCATTGCGCTTTTGAATGTCCGCAATGTTCAAGAGCAAAATGTTTCCTTTCTTTATCTCTTCAACAGCTTTTGAAACATCAGAATCCTCGCTCAAGGACATTGGCTTTACCAAAGCGTCAGCATTGTCGTACATGCTTTCTTCGGAAACATCCAAATTGTTCAGGAAATCCTCGATCTGCCCGTCTTCCGCCTTTTTGCTGAAAACCTTCTCAAAAAAACTCATTCAACCACCCCAAAAAGCAAAAATTATTAGTAGTATTACTGAATCAAACTTTATTTTAATACTATTGGTGAATTTAAGCCTTTCAGGCAGCAAAAACAGCAGGTGGTTTGGAAAGCAAACTGCTTAAAAGCTTTAACTCTCAAGCAAGAAATGGTTAGGGAGAATTTCGGGGGCTTTCAGTTGGCAAATCTATTCGAGCAGGAACTGCAAAAGCAAAGCGTTTTTTTGAACAGAGACGCGATAAGCCAGCACTTTATTCCAAAAGAGCTGCCTTTCAGGGAAAAACAGCTGAAGGAAATTAGCTCGATATTGACAGCAGCGCTGCAGGGAAAAAAGCCAAACAATGTTTTTGTTTACGGAAAGGTAGGCACTGGAAAGACCTGCGTTGTAAGGCACGTTTTGCAGGAACTGCAGGAATTCAAGCAAAAAAGCAGCGCAAGAGTTGAAAGCTGCTACATAAACTGCAGGGTTCACAATTCCAAATACAAAGCATTGCAAAAATGCTGCAAGGAATTCTATCCTTCAGAAAACTTTCTAGGATATTCAGCAGCCTTTGTTTTTGAAAAAATCCTGGACTTTGCGAGAAAAAACAAAAACCAGGTCTTGATAGCCTTGGACGAGATAGACAAGGTGAAGGATTTGGACGAGCTGGTTTACGCGCTTTCCAGGGGAAATGACGAGCTGGAGCAAGGGGAAGGCGCCATCACAATCATCGGAATTTCAAACAATGTATTATTCAAGGAAAGGCTTGACGCTAGGACTAAAAGCTCTCTCTGCCAGGAAGAGTTAGTCTTCGCTCCGTACAATGCTGAAGAGCTGAAGGAAATCCTGAAGCAAAGAGTGGAGATTGCGTTCAAGCCAAAAAGCGTCCAGGAAAGCGCCTTGAACCTTGCGGCAGCAATCGCTGCACAAGAGTCAGGAGACGCAAGGACTGCTGTACTATTGCTGCTCCGCGCTGGAGAGCTCTCGGACAAGGAAAGCAAGGAAAAAGTCAGCGATGAGGAAGTTAAAAAAGCAAAAAGCAAGGTTGAAGAGGAAGTAATCTATAACATGATTGCAACTCTTCCAGACCAGGAACAACTCGTGCTTTACACAATCGCGCTTTTGGCTGCAAAGCAAAAGCCATTGCAGAAAATTACGGGCCAGCAGGAGCCCGGAGCTTTAATGTCTGGAGAGGTTTTTGAAGAGTACAAGAGAGTCGCAAAAAAATTCAAGGAAAGCAATGTAAGCGCTAGATGGTTCCGCGCATACTTGAATGAATTGGAAACTTACGGAATCATCTCCACAACAAAGTCAGGCCCTGGAATGGTAGGCAACACAAGGCTGATACGCTTGAATCCAGAAGCCAGCAAAGTGAAGGAAAGCATAGAGAAGGAAATCAGCGGCTAGGTTTTTGGCAAAAGTTTTAATATTCCTGAGCAGATAATTGTGAGAATGAAAAGAATAATGCCCCAGCCGAAAAGATGGCTGAGAAAAAGAAGGCTAAGGCGTTTAAAAAATAGTCCAGCTCGCAAACAAATTCTTAAAGGCACTAAAGAAAATGAAAGGCTTTCAAAGCTTTTTGCTAAAGCAGCATTAGATAAAGGAGAACCAAATCCAGTTCTTGCAGGATTGCACAAGAAAATTCCTGAAGAATTTCAAAGCAACGCAAACGGCTTAAGGCTTGTTTTAAGAAGTCAAAGGGAAAGAGTTTGGCCGCCGCGAAAAATTACAAAGAACAAATAAATCAAAACCCTTCCAGGCTTTTCTGCTCCAGCTCTTCAGCGCCTGGCTTTTCCAAGGCTTTTGCTTTCTCCCCCAAGTGCTCTTTCAAAGCTCTTGCGACTCCTGCTCCGAGAATGATTTCCAAATCCTTCAAGTCTGCCTTTTTTACAGAAGCGATGGTTTTCAAGCCTGCATTATACAGCTTTCTTGCGCGAACTCTACCAATGCCTTTCAATTCTACCAAGTTTGCAAGCTCTTCCCTGATTCCATACTTCAAGCGCTTGCGCAATTTTGACAGCGGAAGCAGATGCTGCTTCAATTCAAGCAGTTGGGCAAGCTCGAATGCAGAGTAGGAAAGCCAGTCCAGGCGTTCAAGCTTTGCGTGCAATATTCCTGGCTGGATGTTGAATTCTTTCATCAAAGCCTGTTCTGGCTTTTCAAAAAGCCATTCCTCAAAAAGCAATACAGCATTGAATTTTTTCGCAAAATCTGCGTCCTCAAATAATGCAATGTCAGCATTTACCGGAAGCTGTGCTTTTTTCTCCTCAACAGCCTCCCAAACCAGTGCAGAACGGCCTTTAGAGATTGCAGGAAACGGGGCAAACTCGAAAGTATCTGCAAGCAGGAACAAAAGGCCAGTGTTTGAAAGCTCCTTGCTTTTCAAGGCTTGAATCATCTTAAAAGCCGAGAGAGGGTCAAGGTAAAGTTCTGAAACTCTCTTTCCTAGCTTAGTGGCTTTAATTGCTTTCTCGCCCATTACTATAAAGCCCATTTCCTCAAGCTCTTCAAGAATTGCCTTTATTTTCAAGAAAAGCTCTTTCAAATTCCCGTACTGCAAGGCGTAAAAGGTTTTTTGAAAAAAAGCCTCCAAGCTTTGCAGGTCAAACACAAAGTTTGAGGCAATGGAAGCCAAAACGTGAGTCCGCAAGATTGGCTCTATCCCAAGCTGTGAAGTGATTTCCTCAATTTTTCCATTAATATAATAATCAAAGAGAAAATCTTTTTCTGACTCTGTGCGAGCAATCAGAATTCCACGTCCTTCAGTATCGTATTTGGGCCGCCCTGCACGGCCTAATTCCTGCTTTACCTCTCTAACTGGAAGACGTTCAGACCCTTCTCTTCCATAGCGATAAACAGAAGAAACTATAACAGTGTGCGCTGGAGCGTTAATTCCAGCGCCCAAGGTGCTCGTGGCAGCCAAAACCTTCAAATGATTGCTCTTGAATAATTCTTCCAAAATGCTGCGCTGCCTTGAAAGCAAGCCTGCGTGATGGAATGCAATTCCCTGCCTTGCCAGTTCTGAAAGGCTTTTGCACTGTTCTGTAGGGCTTTCCAGCACGCGCAGGATTTCTTGGGATTTTTTGAGCAAAAAATCTTTTTCCTTTTCACTCAATCTTTTTTCAACTGTTTTTGCAAGCCTTTTTGCAGTGCTTTCAGCGCTCTTGCGAGTTGGGCAGAAAACCAAAGCCTGCTTTTCCTTCTCGTGCAAAGTCTGCTCTATAATAGCGTGCACTGGCTCTGAATCAGAAAGCTGTTCCTTCTCTTTCACAAAATGAATCTGTTCATTAAAGTAAACTCCTTCCTTCAGCTTTACAGGCCTGAAATCACTCTCAACAAGCTCTGCATCAAGCCATTTTGCAATCTCCTTGGAGTTAGGGATTGTTGCGGAAAGCGCGAGGATTTGAAGCTTTGGGTTTAGCTGCAAAAGTTCTGAAACAGTAATTTCTATAGTAGGGCCTCTTTCAGAATCAATCTCGTGCACCTCATCAACTATGAGCAATCCAATGCCTGAAAGCCAGGAGGCATTATGCCTTACAAGAGACTGGAGTTTTTCAAAAGTAGTAAAAATCAAGTCATAATTTTGGAGATAGTTAGAGGAAGAGTCAAAGTCTCCAGTGCTTAAAGCCATTCTGATTCTGTGCTCTTTAGCATACTTGCTTTTCCAGTCATTAAAGTGCTCCGCAGCCAAAGCCCTTAAAGGGCAGGTGTAAACCACTTTGCGCTTTTTCTCAAAAATAGAGTGCAAAGCCATTAGTTCTGCAATAATGGTTTTCCCAGAGGCTGTCGGGGAGCTAATCACTAGATTCTTGGTCTGCCAGGGCTTTTGCAAAGCCTTCTCCTGCATTTCATTAAAGGCAGAAAAGCCATTGGCGGAAAGCACGAGTTGTTCAATTCTTTCCATAAAAAAACCTTTAGTGCATTTCCTGGACTCTCATAAGCAAAAATTGTGGAATTCTTGTTTTAAAAGAAAGGCAGGGTGGAATGCCGGTCGAGAAAGAAAACTTCAAAACCTTTTCAACCCACCAAACGCTCGTCTCTTAACTTAACGCCAAGTTTATTGGCAAGCTGTTGCATGAAATATTTCTTTTCAAACTGATGCTCGTACTGCCTATCAATCATTCTGCAAAGGATTTCACACAAGCCTTCTTTTGATAGTTTCCCATAATCCTCGATGTATTTGTTTCCTTTTTCATCCGAAGCTGGAAACACATAATCTTTTGAAGTTCCTTCAACATATTTGTATTTAGAGTTTGCTCTAATATAGCTCATTTCATCCCCTCCAAGTTGCAGCCAATATTCCTTAATGCCAGTTAACTTGAAAAGTTTTTCACTCCTTCAAAACCAGGTACTCAAAAGCCTTTTGCGTTGCCAGGATAACGTTCGGGAGGTCTGATTTTGAAAAGCTCTTGGAATGCTGCCAATCCCCATCCTTGCCCTTGAAGGAGCGCTGGATGCTGATGCTTTCCAAAACCTTCTGCTCTCCTGCAAGCTCTTTGGAGTTTTCCCAAATGCTAACATCCACTCTTCCTGCCCTGAATTTTTTAACAGGCTGCATTAATTCCACCTCAAAAACTAACGCCTTAAAGCAGTTTTTAAACCAAAGGAGGCGCCAGAATGCCGGTCGTAGAAAAGGTTATAAACTTGCAAAAGATATAAAGTATTCAAGAGCACTTGAAGGAAGAAACTAACATGGCATTGCAGAAAAAAACAGCCAGGCTTATTGTATTATTAGCCGTTTTAGCAATTCTTTTTGTTTCAGGCTGCGTTGAAAAAGGCAAGGAAACGCAAGGAAGCGCTGGAGACAAAAACACTCAGACAGCAAGCACTCAAACTCCGCAGCTTCCGCCCAACCAGGACATCAGGACTTTGCCTTTCATGATTCCTGGCCTGGCTGAAAAGCAAGCAAAGGCAAGATTGCCTGTTACTGGCTTTGTGGCTGTTTCCGGAAGAAAAACTTGCGGCAATTGGGCGTATATAAGTTTTACTGAGTTTTCTAGCGCTGGTAACGAGTGCATAGGAAATTCTTACCCGCTCTTGTTTGCCAGTGATTCAAAGACTTTTGGAGTCTGGGGAAAGTCTGCTTCTTTTGAGCGGGGCTTTTATAAAACCAGTTTTTTCGTCCAAAGCAGCGAGGCTGATTCCTTGAATGATTTGAGGTCAAGAATAAGCTTGAATGACAGCCGGCTCTATTATGTCGGCCAGATAACCCAAACTCAAACAGGAAGCGTTATTTCAATCTACCATGAAGTTCCTTTAGACCAGAATGGTTCCTTGGCTTTTGACATTATAAACTTCAACCCTGCCGCAAAGCTTGACGTAAACCACTTGCTTTACCATGCTACAACAGAAAGCATTCCGGAAAATTTTGAAGCTGTTGGAAAAGTTGATTTGAATGATTGGCAGAGGATTAGCGCGCCAGCGTTTTTTAAAGAGCCAAGCTTTGACCAAACAAACTGCGAAGGCTTGTGCCTTACTACACAAAGCAGTGACGGCAACGAGTTTGGAGCATTCACAAGCCCTTTTTTCAGCTTGGAGGCTGGCAAGCTTTACAAGTTTTCTTTTGCAATAAATTCAAGCGATAATCCGCCACTATTAAGGCTAAGGCTGAACAATTCGAACTTTAAAAAAGCAAGCATGCTTGCCTTCTACCCAACGCCAGGCCTTGCAACTTACAACTTGTATTATGAAACAAGCAATAATCCAGCAGACAATAGCGTGTCCTTAAGCCTTGATTTGGCAAATTTCGAGCAAAACAAAGAAGGAAAAAGAATTGAAATTCAGGCCGTAAACGCTTATTCGGCTGACATAAATGCTTATTCGGCTGAAGGCAGCACTTCAGTTCTTCCGGCCAACCTATCTCCAGACTTCCAAGAGAAGCAGTTAACTTTAGGTCCAACAATAGCCCCTTCAGTAACGACTATTCCCAAGCCAACACTTCTGCAAAAATGCGTTGCTTCGGATAAAAACATGAAATGCGAAACTGTTCCAATTAGCCGCATAACTTATTTAGAAAACCCTGTCCAGTTCGGCTGGGATGATAGGACTGTCGTGAGATGGCAGCCAGTGCAAGAAATAGACTTTTCGGATTCAAATACAAATGGATGGAGCCAATTAATGGATATTAATCCGTTTGAAAATCCAGTATTTGAAGCCGGAATGCAAGGCTTGACTATCGGAATGCCTGCTTCGGGCAATACGGCCATTAACAACAAAATTGTTTTTGGCGCGTGGCATTCGCCACAGCTTAACCTCGATGTAGGCCAGTATGCTGAAAACTATTCCCCGCCAAATTTTATTAAAATCACTTTCAGGATGTCAAGAACTGATACTGGAGCAGGCAAGCTTGTGCCTGGCTTCAGGCTAAGGCTTAATTCTAAGAATCCAAACTCTCTAGCACGCAGCACAATGGTTGCGGTGGATCCAATACGTGATTCAAATTTTGACCCTATAAACCCTGAAATTAAAGATTTTTATCTTATAATCTCAAGGGATTCATACTATAATTATGATAGCAGAAATATTCCTTTAGAACTTTCACTTGACATAGTACAGACTTATTACGCGAGCGAACAGTTTGAAAAGTTAATTTTGGAGAAAGTAATAGTTGAAAAAGCAGGAAATAGAGGAAGCTGGGATATGACAAAGATTACTTTTAGCGAAAGCGGCAACAGTGCTTTCCCTGGATGGAGTGCAGTTACAGGAATAGCAGAATATACTCCAGTACAAAACATGGAAAGAACCACTTACACTTCACCCTCTGGAAACAGCATTGCAAAGCTGAATTTCAGGGTTACAGCTGATAAATCCTTTGGATTTTGGCAATATGACTCTTCTAATATCCAAAACATGCCCATAGAATTAAACTCTAAGACAATTTACAAGCTTTACAGCTGGGGCGAAAGCGAAAGTTATGCGCCAGACCTGCTGTACAGAAAAAGGCTATCGGTTTCGTCCTATGGTTTCAGCGTTCTCTGGACAGACAGGGAAATCCCAAGTCACATATATTTTGAGATTCCGGGAATGATGACAAGCAAAATTGTGCTGGCTGAAGACCTTATATATTTTGGCGATGGCTATGGATTGCCAGTAAACGGCTCAATCATTAACGAGACAGTAACAAGCATAACAAATATTCCCGAACAATTCTCCATTAACGCCCAATCATGCCCGACCAGCAACCTAGCTACGCTGAACAATAGCTACCAATCGGACTATATCTCATTTACAAGAGATTACTCGACTGACTTTAATGGCCAGCTTAGAAATCAAGAAAGAACACTTAAAGTAAGCAATCTCTCGTTCAACTTTGACTTTATAAATAACTCAAGCGCAGGCGGAAGTGTCAATTACAGTGACCTGGCAAGGCAACAGACTCAGCAGCCTATTTCAATAAACCTTCCAGGCTCATTGCAGTTTGAAGCCGGGCTGACAGTTGAGCCACAATCAGTCGTGTTTGATTCAGCCAACAATGTCTTTAACGCAAGCTTAAAGTTTGGGTGCACGCGAAAAATGCCAATATCTAGATATGTGGACAAGATAGCCATAAATTCTTATGCGCTAGCGATAGAAGATAGAGAAATAATTACCTGGATGCTTGAGGACAGCGACTTTTCGCAGGTTGGCGCAAGATTTGTGGCAGTAAAAAATGCTTATTGGAATAATTTGAAACAACAATATGGCTGGGACCATGCAGCAGAAAACATTGACTTGTCTGACGGAAATGTTATTGACAAGGCAATGCAAAACCAGGCATGGATAAAAATTGCGGACTTGTGCGATGATGTTACAGGCAGGTGCGTTGTTGAAAACAACTCAATATCGGACTATTTTGCAGTGCTTATAGCGCCAATAATAAACGGCGTGGAATACCCAATCGAAAACAATTATACTTCCATACCATAGCTTTCACAGCAACTAACATTAAGAGATGATTCAAAATAGTCTTGCCTAGTGCGGTTACAAAAAGAGGGAGAAGAATTGCCGCGCTTGTAAAAAAAGTTTTGCCAGATGGCACTGTCCAACTATCAAAATCCCCAAGAAACATCGTGTGGAAAAGGAAAAAACGCAGGTGCAAGCGAAAGGGAGAAAGCTTTAGGGGACTTTGGAAAAGCCGCGGATTTTGAGCAGCTTTAGTCTTCAGCCCATTTTTGCATTATGCGCAGCATTTCCAGGTCTGAATCAATCTCCCTGACTTTCTTGTTCAAGTCTTCAATCTGCGCGTTAGAAACTCCCTTTCGGAAATCCTGCAATTCATCCAAATACTTTGCCAAGCGGTTTTTAGAATTGGAGTAAACAATGGAATTCTTCACGGTCTCAGCAAGCTGCTTCCTGTAATCAAGGTTTGTAACGAACATTTCAACCATTGCCTTGTACTTCCTATCAGCAACAAGCTCTGAAGGCAATTTCACTGTCTCAGCATCAAGCCTGTAATCCTTGTCAGTCAACTTCTTGCTCAAATGCTTCCAGAACACTGGATTGACAAGCTTTTTCGCGTGCAATTTCAAATGGTAAACGCGGGCGTCATTATAGGCTTTAATCCATTCCTTGCGCTTACCCTCAAACAATTCCTTCAGCTTTACTGTTTCCTCAAGCAGTTGCGAAACCCTGGATTTTGAGGGATAGGAAAGCTTTGGCCAGGAAACAGAGCCTTCGGTAGCAAACTTTACCACTCCGCCCTTCTTGAAATAACGCTTTAAAGCACGCAAGCGTGCATCAGCCTTTGCTTGCAGGAAAGCAGCATCCTTGAACTTGTCCTCAAAAGCAGTGAAAGAGCTTATAATTTCAGGCATTATGCAAGAGAAGGCAGCAAGTGGTTAAAAATGTTTTTTCACCAGCTTTTAAAGCAAGGTAAAGAGAATGTTTCCAGGAAGGATTGATCCGAGAAAAATGCAGTCAATGATGAAGCAGATGGGAATCTCTACAGAAGAGATTCCGGCAAAAAAAGTCATTATTGAAACTTCGGAAAAGCGAATTGTGATAGAGCCCTGCCAGGTTTCAGCAATGACTGTTCAAGGACAGAAAACATTCACTGTTGCAGGAACAGAAAGGGAAGAGGCTAAAGAACTAGAGTTAAGCAAGGAAGACGTTGAAATGGTTGCGGAACAGGCAGGAGTTTCGGAAAAAGAAGCTGAAAAAGCCTTGAAGGAAAGCAAGGGAGACATTGCGGAAGCGATTTTAAAGCTCAAGAAAGAGTAAAGCTAATTCAGGAATTTTGCTCTAAAGCCTGGGCGCCAGGCTGTATTACGCCTCTTAATACTGAAAAGCCAATCAAAAACTCCACTTCTTCACCGACATTATGGCCTGGGCTTGCAAAAGCTGCAATGCTTTGAGAGTCTATCAGAAGAGTTGCATTCAAGTCTTCAGCAAAAATCTCGTTCAGGTCAATGCTTACGGGCTGGACTGTCTCCTGCAATAAAATGCCCTTGCCGGAAAGTAAAGAATTCAAGTCTTTGGAAGCTTGGAGAGAGTTTTCAGAATCAAGAGAAAGGCTCAAGGAAAAGTTGGCTGAAGGCCTTGAGAAAGAAACGCTTTCTCCTTGAACGTTAAAGTCTTGCAGGATTTTTGAAATTCCAGCTTCAAGGCTTGAAAGGCTTGCTGAAGGATTGAAGAAAGCGCTAATGCTTATTTCCCCGAAATTTTCCTCAAGGCTTGAAGAATTCAGGTCTGGAATGCCTGCGGAGTCAAGAGCAGATTGTAAAGCGTTAAGGTCTAATTGCTCAGGCTTTGCAAAACTTGCTGTTAAAGTCCTGTCAATCTCTTGGGATTGCACAACTCCAACATTAAAGTCTTGGGATTCCAAAACCTGCTGCAAGGATTCGGAATCAAGGTAGTTTTCAAAACTCATGCTGCCTTCAGCCAGCAAGGTTTTTTCCAGGGCGAGAATTTTAGCGCTTGCTCTTGCAAAATGCGAGCTTGGCTGCAAGGCAGGGTTTGAGGTTTCAAAAACCTGCGGGTTTGAAGGCACTTCATTAGTGAAGGAAACGCTAAGCACTGCCTTTATGGAATCTCCCTTCAGGCCTGCTGCTGAAACAAAAGCTTGGGAAACGCTTTGGGTTGGAGAGTAGGTTTTGGAAACATTCAAGTCTTGGTTTATTACCGGAATTTCAGCAGGCAGCTGCAGCAAGGCAAGGCCTGCTCCTTGAATATCGCTCAAAAGCTTTGAGGACTGGGTTATTTCCAGCAAAACGCTTGCAGGAGAAGAGCCAGGTTGGAGAGCGAGCTCTGCCTTGTAAGTGAGGGTTTGCGAAGGATTACCAACATACTGCGAAGACTGCAAGCCCCTGACTCCTTGAATTGAGGCAAGCTCTGCATCAATCTTTCCAATAATAGTTTCACTAGTCTGGCCTGCCAGGACAAGGTAGGGGAGCATTTCGAAAATATTAGCGTCAAACTCTCCAGACTCAAACTGCAAGGCAGTACCTGGAGCTTGTGTGGAAGGCGGTTGTGTAGGAGGAGTCTGTTGCGTGTTGTCTGCGGAAAGGAATACTATAAGGCTTGAGCCTATAAGAATGATGATGATGAAGGCTGAAAAAGCCAAAGCGTACTTTCTCTGTTTTTCCAAAGAGGGGCCTCTTGAAGCGAATTTTATTTAAAACCAATCTGTTTGCTAACTCGTTAAAATAGTTAAGCTTCAAGAACTATTAAAAAAACAACTATTTTCTGAGGGAAAAAAATGCAGAAAGGGGACGTTGTGCTTGTTGAGCTTACTGGAAGGGAAGCGGAAAGCAGGAAAGTGTTTGAGACAACAAGCGAGGAAGTTGCAAAAAAAGAAGGGGCTTTTTCAAAGCAAAGCGTTTACAAGCCAGCAGTGCTAGTGATCGGAAGGGAAAGGCTGATCAAGGGATTGGAGGAGGCATTGCTGGAAATGAAGGAAGGAGAGGAGAGAAAGCTGTTGCTGCTTCCTGAAAAGGCTTTCGGGCAGAGAAAGCCGGAACTTGTAGGAATAGTGCCTTTGAAGGAGTTTTCGCAAAGGAAGGTAAACCCTTTCCCGGGGCTTATAGTGGACGTTAACGGAAATGCAGGAAGAGTGCAGAGCGTTTCCGGAGGAAGGGTTAGAGTGGATTTTAACAATGACCTGGCAGGAAAGGCAGTGGAATATGAAGTGAAAATAGTGAAAAGGCTGGAGACAGTGCAAGAAAAGACAAAAGCACTGCTTGAAAAACTGTTGAATGTTCAAGAGCCGGAATTCAAGCTTGAAGGGGAGGTATTGAAGGCAGGGCTTCCGAAAGAGATTGCAGGCTCAAAGCACTCTAGCGTAATAAAGCAGGTTTTGGAAAAGGAAATTACGGAAAGCATCCAGGAAATAAAGAAAGTGGAGTTTCAGGAAAAAGAGAAAGAAGAAGGAAAAAGGCCTGAAAAGCAGGAATAGTTTTTAAAGATTAGCGTTTAAAGGGTTTATTTGATAGGCTCAAACTATTAGACTCTTTTTTGCCTTTGGTGGTTTTAATTGAAGGATGCAATTGAGGACAGGAAGCTAAACTTCGGAACTACTACAGTAGGGGTTTTAGGAAAGGAAGCCGTAGTTTTAGCTGCAGACATGAAAGCAACTCTAGGAAACATAGTCTCTGACACTAACATAAGCAAGATTTACAGGATAAACAACAGGATTGCGATAACGATTGCAGGCGGAGTAGGGGATGCGCTTACTGTTGTAAGGTTTCTGCAAAGCCACGCAAGGCTTTTCGAGATAGAGAGAGAAAGCCCGATGACAACAAAAGCGCTTATAACATTTCTCTCAAACATCCTCAACAGCAACAGGTATTTTCCGTTCCAGGCATTTTTCATAGTCGGCGGCTATAACAACAAGCCAGAACTTTACACCTCGGATTTGGTAGGCGGGTTTAACGAGGTGGACAAGTTCACAAGCACTGGGTCAGGGTTTGAGCTGGCTTACGGTTTTTTGGAGGAAGAGTTCAAGGAAGGCCTTTCAACAGAGAAAGCAACAGAGATTGCGGTAAAGGCAGTAAAGGTTGCAAAAAAAAGGGACATTTACACTGGCGGGGATAGCGTAAAGGTTTTTGTGATTTCAAAAGACGGCGCGAAAGAGCTGGCAAGAAAAGAAGTAGAAAAATACCTAACAGCTTAAAGCCTGAATCAACTAGCTAACATTTAATCATACTTTTTTCTAAAAACACTTGAAAAAAACAGGGTTGGAAATGACTACGGAAATAATAAAACAAATCAAGGAAACAGTACTGAATAACCTTCCGAAAGAGGCAAGGATAACAAACGTTGAGGTAGAAGGACCGGAGGTGGCAATCTACACCCAAAATCCAAAGGCTTTCTTCGAGAACGAAAACCTTATAGCAAAAGTAGCTTTCGAGCTCAAAAAAAGAGTCAATCTAAGGACAGACAAAAGCTTGCTCTTGGAACAGGACAAGGCAGAAAAGAAAATCAAGGAAATAGTGCCAATAGAAGCAGACATCAAAAGCATCGCCTTCAATCCGGCATTCAGTGAAGTAGTGATAGAAAGCATAAAGCCAGGCCTGGTTATTGGAAAGGGCGGAGAGACAAGCAAGCGCATCATAATTGAAACAGGCTGGGTGCCAAGCATTATAAGAGCGCCAACATCGCCTTCAGAAATACTCGCAGGAATAAGGCACCACTTGAACAAGTATTCTGCGGAAAGGAAAAAAATCCTACAGCACACCGCGGAGCAAATATACAAAAACCCCCCAAGCCCTAACAAGTGGATAAGGCTTACTGCACTAGGAAGCTTTAGAGAGGTTGGAAGAAGCTGCATGATGGTTGAAACCCAGGACACGCGCGTTCTACTTGATTGTGGGATAAATCCTGCAAACCCTGAAGAGCCATTCCCTTACCTTGATGTTTTAAGGTTTCCAATACAAGAGATTGACGCGATAATAATAAGCCACGCTCATTTAGACCATGGAGGCTTTTTGCCATACCTGTTCAAGCTAGGGTATAGAGGCCCAGTATATTGCACCTTGCCGACTAGAGACCTGATGGCTTTGCTGGATTTTGATTTCATTGACGTTTTTGTAAAAGAAGGAAAGGAAGCTCCATACAGCGAGGCTGATGTGAAAGAAATGGTAAAACACTGCATAACCAGGGAGTATAGGGAGGTGACAGACATCGCGCCAGACATGCGCTTAACCTTTCACAACGCAGCGCACATTCTAGGAAGCGCTTCAGTGCACCTTCACATCGGAGAAGGGGCTCACAACCTCGTGTACTCAGCAGATTTGAAGTACGGGTTTACAAGGCTTTTCAACAACATCGACATAAACTATCCACGCATGGAAACCTTGATTTTGGAAAGCACTTACGCAGGAAAGGGAGACATGCCTGAAAGGCAGGATTCTGAAGAAAGGCTGGTAAGCATTATCAGAGAGACAGTAAACCAGGGCGGAAATGTTCTAATCCCAGTATTTGCTGTAGGAAGAGCGCAGGAGATAATGCTGGTTGTTGAAGAATTTTACAGAAGAGGGGCTCTGGAGGCTAAGGTCTTTGTTGACGGAATGACAAAAGAAGCATCGGCAATCCACACAGCATACCCTGAATATTTGAGGAAAGGGGTGCAGAGGAGAGTGTTACAGAATGACTCTCCATTCACCTCAGAACTGTTCCAGCTTGCAAACCACAAGAACAGGCAGGAGATTCTGGACAACGGAGGGGCTGTAATTCTTGCAAGCTCTGGAATGCTTACAGGAGGAGCTTCAGTGGATTATTTTTACAGAATGGCCTCAAACCCAAAAAACTGCCTTTTGTTTGTTGGATATCAGGCAGAGGGAAGCATGGGAAAGAAAATACAGGCTGGAGTGAGCAGCATTCCGGTAGTGGAGAACGGAAAGACAAAGTCTTTAGAGATTAAAATGCGCGTTGAAACAGTCGAGGGATTTTCAGGGCATAGTTTCAGGAACGAGCTTTTGGCATACTTGAGGAATGTGAAGCCAAGGCCAAAACGCATCCTAGTAAACCACGGAGATTCAACAGTGGAGTTTTCAAAATTCATAGCAAACAGGTTCAGGATAAACACTACAGCAATGCGCAACCTTGACGCCATAAGGCTGAGATAATGCCAAAGAAAAAAAACACTGAAATAGAGCTAAAGTTTTTGGAAATAAACCCTTCAAAAGTAAGAGGCAGGCTTTTAAAGCTCGGGGCAAAGCACTTTCCTGAAGAGGTGCAAAAAATCAATGTTTTCGACTTTCCGGACTACAGGCTTGAAAAGCAAAAAGCAGTGCTAAGGCTTAGGAGAGAGCACGGGAAAACAATGCTTTGCTTCAAGAAATTGCAAAAGAGCAAAAAAGCAAGACAGATGAGAGAAATCCAGACCGAGGTTTCAAGCTTTGAAAAAACAAAACAACTGCTTGAAGCAATAGGGCTAAAGCTCATTGGGGACAAGGAAAAAAAGAGGGAAAGCTTCAAGCTTGGAAAAACAAGCCTTGAGATAGACACCTTTCCGGGAATTCCAAGCTTCCTGGAGATAGAGGCAGAAAACAGCAAGGAAATAGAAAAGACAGCAAGGTTTCTTGGAATAAGCATGAAAAAAGCAACTAAAATGCGAGGCGAGGAAGTGCTGAAGCATTACTTGAAAGACAAATACTCAAGAATCTGGAAATTCCAATAAATCTAGAAAAGGGCGAGGCAATGATAAAGGCATTGATTTTTGATTTTGACGGAACTCTCATTCACCTTCCGCAATCATATCTGTTGAACGTAGTCAACAAAAGCCTTGAAAGCCTGAACGCTGAAAAACCAAGCGTTAAAGACTTCAAGCGATTCTGGTACGAGCACGAAAGAGACAATTTCATCCAGGAAAAATTCAGGGTAGAAGCGCAAGAGTTCTGGAAAGCATTCAACATTTTTGACAAGGAAAGAAGCAAAGCCAGCATTCTCTACCCTGACACTCTGGAAATCAAAGCGCTAAAATCCAAAGGATACAAAATCGGGTTTTTCACAGGCACAAACCCTGCAACAACAGAGCATTACCTGGAGATACTTGGGTTCAAGCAAGGGGAAGAAACAACGGTCAATAACTGGAAAGAATGCCTGCCCCCAAAGCCTCATCCTGCAGGATTAGAGCTTTGCATGAGCCGGATAAAAACTAAGCCTGAAGAAACAGCGTACATTGGAAATGGAGACGAGGACATTCTGACAGCAAGGAACGCAAAAGTGCTAGACATTATAGTTGACAGGAAAGAATACAGGCTCAAGGAAAAGCCAAGCTTAAAGATTGAAAGCCTGCAAGAGCTGGAAAAAGCAATAAGGAAATAGTTTGTTTCTTTTTTCCCAAAATTGTTTCTTAAAAACAAGCCAGCTACATAACAGCCTTTTTTTGCACTTTTACAGAAAGAATATTTCTACATAAAAACTCCAACTATACATAAGAAACGGAGCAAATCCCTTGCTTTTTTTGACGAAAAACGCATCGGCATTAATTATAAACGCGTAAGGAGTGAAATTCTTGCTTTTTCAACCGAAAAGTATTTAAACAAGTTAAGCTTTGTTATTAACGCCTTTTCAGGCAAGGGAGTTCAATGCAAGAAAAAGAAAAAAGGGGAGGGCTCAAAAGCATAGAACTCTGCAGAATGCTTGCAAAAGGCAGGACTAAAACTGACAAGTCGCTTGCTTTTGCAAAAAAAGCAGGCAGGGTTTTAGGAAACATTCACCCCATTCAATAAGAGAAAACAATTGAGCGCAGCTTTTTCGAAAGCTGCGTTCTCCTTCTTTTTAAGAACTTTTGCCCAAATGTTTATTTCAGCGGTTTGAATGAATCTAAGGCTTAACGCTAATGCAATAATAACAAATAACCACGGCCAAATTTTAATTATAAAACTCAAAAAAGGCCCCTTTGCAGGAGGCTACTGCATTCCAGGCGGCGGAATAAATCCAGGAGAGCTGAGCTTTGAAACAATAAAGAGAGAGATCAAGGAAGAGACAGGGCTGGAAATCAAAAAATCCTTGGAGCCATTTGGCTTTTGCGAGCTAATACATTACGGAAAAAAAGACCACAGGGTTGTTTTACTGCTGAAAGGAAAAGGCAACGGAGCCTTGAAAGAAACAGAAGAAGGAAGCCCTGAATGGGCAAGCGCTGAAGGCATTGAAAAAAAACTGATTCCTTTCGCCAGAGAAGCAGTAAAAATCTGGAAAGAAGGAAAAAACCACTTCAAGCTTTTGGACGAAGAATGCCTGCCAAGCTGGTGCTTATGAAAATCCTCATCACAGGCACTCCAGGAACTGGAAAGAGCGCTGTTGCAAAAGAGCTTGGGAGAAAGCTGGGCTGGAAAGTGATTAACGAGAGGGAATTCTGCCTCAGGAAAAAAATCGGAAAAAGGGAAAACGGAGAGCTTGAAGTCCCGATAGGAAAGCTCGGGAAAGAATTGAGAAAAGAATTCAAAAAAAGCAAGAACTTAATTTTGGAAGGCCATTTGCTATGTGAAACAAAACTTGCCGCAGACCTGGCCATAGTATTGCACGCAAGCGTTAAAGAATTAGAGGAAAGGCTCTGGGAGAAAGGATACGGAGAGCTGAAAATACTTGACAATATTTTCTGCGAGCAGACAGGGTATTGCAGCAAAAAGGCTTTGAAAAATTACGGAAAAAAGCAAGTCCTGGAATTGGAGAATGGGAAAGGAATAAAAGAGATTGCTGCCAGAATACTAAAAGAGATAGGAAAAACAAAAGCAGGAAAGAAGGCATTGAAAGAATGAGGCAAAAAACAACAGCGCTATTCCTTGGGCTTTTCCTCGCAATTACAGCAAGCGCTGCAGCAGAAGCCTTAAGCGAGCAAAGCCTCTCGCAAGCAAACTTTCAAGGCTTGACAGTTGAAGGGGCGAACAAGCAGGAATGCGAAAGCGCAAGCTTCCTGAAGAACAGCTTTATAGAACAGCAAGGAGTGTTCACTATATTCTCAATCCACGCAGAATTCCTGCCAGTAAATGAAGGAGAGGCAGGCATCAGCGCTTTCATAAACGATTCTGAAGAAGCGCTTGCAGAACTCAAGCCCAAAGATTTCAAAAACAATTGGGCAAGAGTGCAAATCCCAAAAGAAAACTTGAGTGAAAAAAACACTTTGAAGGTTTGCGCAAAAACCTCAAACAGCATTACAACGGTGAAGGTTTTGGAAGACTCGAAAATAGGCTATTACAAAATGCCGGTCTTGACAGTTGAAAAAACAGTTTCAGACTCAAGGCCTATTGTTGGAAAGGAAGTCAAAGTCACAGTAAAAGCAAAGAATATTGGAAGCGCTGAAGCAAAAGCAAGCGTAAAGTACTGGAGCATCGAGGAAGAAATCGCGCAAATTACAAAAGGAGACGTGGAATTTGAAGGCATAATAAAGCCCGGAGAGGCAGTTGAGTTAAACTATTACGTAAAGCCAAAGTATGCGCTGCAAATGGACCTGGCTTCAGCATGGGCTGATTTTGAGAACGTTTTCGGAGAGACCGAAAGAGTGTACTCCAACAGGCCAACTCTTTACGTTCAAGAGCCGGAATTCAAAATAATGGCATTTTTAAGCACTCAAGAGCAAACAGCGCTAAAGCCTGGAGAGCAGGCTGAAATCACGCTAACATTAAGGAACCAGGCACAGGCAGCGATAGAGAACGTAAGCATTAGCTTTCAAGCTCCCGAAAGCGTTATCCTATCCAAAGAAAAGATTGAAGGCTTGAACTTCCAGGCTGGAGAGACTAAAACAATAAATCTTTCAGCAACAAGCCTCTTTGGGGAAGGCAGCTTCCAGATAGGCTGCAAGGTGGCATACAATGATCCAGCTCTCGCAAGCTCTGAATGCAACAAGCTGGTGCTAGAGTTTGAAAAGCCAAAAGCAAGCCAGGCTTTTGTTGCAGCCCTTGCCTTGGTAGTAATTGGAGCCATAGTTTACGCTTTCGTGTACAAGCCTGAAAGGAAACGCGCTGGCTGACTCAAGCGTTGTGGCGAAGATAGCCGGAGATTTTCTTCATCGCTCCAAGCAAAAAACTGTCTCTTATTTCAATAGCTTTTTCAGGGCAGACCTCATGGCAGCAAAAGCAGCGAATGCACTTTCCATAATCAAACACTGGCTTTTTTGTTTTGAAATCAATGGCTTTTGCAGGGCACACCTGAAAGCACTTTCCGCAAGAAGTGCACTTTTCAGGAATCAGGAAAGGCTTCTGGTTAAGAAAGCGCTTGAAAACGCTTATCAGAAAGCGCGCGGAATTAAAGCCGGACTTGAAAGAGGCAGAAGGCTCAAAATCCTTCACTGCAGGAAAGCTGATGCTGTCGCCCAGCACTTGCACTTTGGAATAATCAATCAAGCCGAGCCTTTCAGCAAGGAAAACGCTTGGAATCTCTTTCCAATCCAAGCCGACAGCCTTTAAAGCAACAAAGTCTAAAGCAAGGCAGCTTTCAGAAGCAAGCAGCAAGCCAATCTTTTTAGGCTTTCCGGCGCTAGGGCCATTTCCTTCCATTCCTATAACAGCATCCATTATTGAAAGCTGAGGCCTTACAAGCTCGTGCAAATCCAAGAGCATCCTGCTGAATCTTTCCGGAGTTGGAAAGCGCAAGTGATACTGGCCTTTAATCCTTTTTGGAACGCAGCCGTAAAGGTTTTTCACGGCTCCAGTGTATCCAGTGAAAACATGGGTCTTTAGCTTTGGAAGGTTTATTATCAAGTCAAAGCCTTCAAGCTTTTTAGACACAAAAAGCCTTCTTGCAGCATGGCAGTTCTTTGAAAGCCTTTCAACAGGCTCGTCAAGCTCTACAAACTTTGCGCCAGTTTGGCTGCAAACCTTTTCAAAGCCAGCAATTCTTGCAGCATCCTTGAAGCCAAAGCCAGCGGAGATTGCTGGCGAATCTCCGACAAAAACCTTGCACTTTTGCTTCTGGCAAAGCCTGATTACTGCCTTTAGCAACGCAGGGTTTGTTGTAACGTGCTTTTCAGGCTTGAAAGCCCCAAGCAAGTTTACTTTCAGCAAGACCTTCATTCCAGGCTTTGCAAACTTTTCAAAGCCTCCCAAAGAATCCAAAGCCTTGCTTAAAGAAGCGCTAATTTCTCTTGCAGAATAAGAAGCGCACTTTACAACAGAAACCTTGAGCATTCTTGAAATAAAGGCTGCAAAAACATTTAAAACACTCTGGAGCAAAAATTAGGACTAATGAAATACTATTTTTCGCAAGAGCTTACTGAAAAGGCAGGAAAGATTGCAAGAGAACTGGAAATGCAGCACATAGTGCTTGAAAGAATAGCCTGCGTTAAAAGCACTGGAAGCAAGAGCAAGAGAACTATAGCGAGAATTCACACTTTAGGAAAGGTAATGCAGTTGGGAATGCAGGAAAAGCCATTCTATACAATAGAGTTCATCAGCGAAAACTTTGACAAGCAAGGGATTGAAGAGCAGGAAAAGACAATAATCCACGAGCTAATGCACATTCCAGCAGGCTTTAAAGGCGGCTTCAGACAGCACAAGCCGTTTGTGACAGGAAAAAAAGTCGAGGAAATGTGGGAAAAACTAAAGCAGAATAAAAACAGCCCATAAAAGCTTAATAAGAAAAAGGGAATAATGAAAAAGCATGATTCAAGGAAGAGCAAGGCAAAGGCCTTGGTTTGTAAGGAAAAGCCAAAAGCCAAGGATTACAGCAAGCGTAAAGGCAGTGGAAAGGCTTTTGCAGGCTGGAAGCGCAGGAGCAAAGGCAAAAGCAACAGAGGCAGCAGCTAGGGAAGCGTCAAGCTATGCTGAAACAGAAAGGATCAAGGCAGCAAGGGAATGGGGCAAAATTGCGAGAGAAAACAGCAAAAACTCCGCATACGCAATAAGGGTTTTGGCAGCGTTAAAAAGAAGAGCTGACGCTTGGGTTTTTAGAGAGCTGCTTCTAGACCCTAAAACACCTTACGATGTAAAGCACGCTGCAGCGATTGCTTTAAAGAAAGTGGGAACAAAAACACAAGTCAGCTACATAATTAGGGAGTTGAAACAGAAACAGCTTGACGAAGCTACAGAAGCAAAAATATTCTATCCTGCAGCTGAGAGAAGCAGGAAAAAAGAACACCAAGACCCTTGGGGAAAAGTAGCTTTAGGCCAGATGCCAAAAATCCGCGTAAGGAAGATAGAAGGCAAAAAAGAGGTAGTAAGAGTGCCAAACCAATTCACTACCTGGAGAAGCCTTCTGGATATCCTGGAAAAATGGAACCCCAAGGCCAAGGCCAGCAAATAGAAGCAAGCCTTGCTATTTTTGCGCCCAAGCCTTCAAGCCCTCAATTAAAGGATGCAAGGACTCCCCTTTCTCGTTAAGCTGGTATTCAGTCTTTACAGGAGTTCCCAAAACCAGGGTTTTTGAAACAAGGCCGTTCTTTTCCAAATCCTTCAAGCGCATGGAGAGAATGCGAGGGTTAATGTTTGGGACAGCAGCCAAAAGCTGGTTAAAACGCCTCCTGCCCTTATTCTGCAAGAAAGAGTCAAGGATTAGCAAGTCGTATTTTTTTCCAATAGCATTTACTGCTTTTTCCAAAAAATTCGCTCTCTCTACTGGCTTAGACATAATTACCCAACTTGTTTAACTACATTTAGTATAGTTGATAAGCTTTTTAAAGTTAATCATTTTAAATAATCTAAAGCTTGGTTAATGAGCGAGGAGTTTAGAATGGATTGGATAGAATTTGCAAGCAGGCATCCCGGAAGCCCTTTTGCCCCAAAAATGCGCCACCAGAACATCAGGGGAAAGGAAATAGTCTCAAGGGTTGAAGAGGAATTTGGAACTCTTGCAAGATGGGTTTTGGAAACTCAAGAGAAAATAGAACAGCAGACAAGGCTGAAGGTTGAAAAGATTAACGCACTAGTAGCTGCCGAACGCTAGAATCGATGTGAAAGTGCTACTTTGATTCTGTTTTTACCTAAAATTTAATAGAGCTAGGCATACTTTAATTCTTAATTGCTTTAATTAGTGATTCGCATGCAATGGCTTAAATTAGTGCGGAGTTTGATGCAGCGGCGTAAAAAGCGAAGAGAAGCCAAAAATAGGCAGCTCAAACCCATAAGTTCGGATGCAGAGAAACTAAGAAAAAAATTTCAACCACCAAACATTCTTGCTAGGTTATACCCAAAGGCGTTTGTGAAAATCATATTAAAAAATCACATTAGTTTTGAAACCAGCGACGGAAAAAAAGTCCAAATTTTGCGCAACGGATTTTTGAATATTGGTAAAAGTTGGGAAAAATTAGGCGTAAAGCCAAGGGCTTTAGTTATCGTTCTTGTTGACGGAAAAAAACTTTATTTTTATCGCAGTAGCGGAGAAGCTAGCGGAAGACCGGGAGAATGGTTTCCAACATTCGGCTTGATTGACTATGGGGAACCTTATAATCCAGGCACCCTAGTAAAAATGAAAGGACATGAAGGAGTGTACCTTGGTGAACCAACCAGCTTTCCCCAATGGGTGGATGAAATTAGCCGACAACTTAAAATAATCGAAAATCAGCTCAGTCTACACCAAGAATGGAATATCCATACTTTTGAACAAATAGCACACGGACTCAATAAAATCCCTTATACTGACCAGCTCAAAGTTGGAAAATCGTTTAAAGACCTTTATCCTAATCATGGTTAGAATCAATCAACAAAAATAACTTTTCTTTACCGGATTCTACCAGTCCTGCAGGAAATCAATCGCTGTGGAAATTCTCGCCCTGGCTTTGCGAGAAAGCTTCAAATCCTTCAGCTCAAGCAGGAAAGCCACAAGCTCTTTCCTTTCAATCTCTGCCTGGTTTGAGAGAAGCAAATAGTTGTAATAGCGCTTTTCAAACACGCCAGCTCTTTCAGGAATTTCAGAATCAAGCACTTTAGTCAAAGCGTCATAAACCATTTCCAGGCCTGCCTTCTGCCTTCGCTTCCTGCTCTGCACGTGGCGCTTCAGCTTTAGCCTTAAGGCCTGAACATTACTTTCAATCTTTTTCCTGACCATGCTTTCAATCTTTCCGGAGGTTAAAGGAAGCTGCTTTTCAACGTTCAATTCAACAAGCATTTTGGCCTCTCTTTCTGACAAGCCCAAATCCTTCAAGGTGGAAACTACATCATTCAAGCCATAGCCTGCATTCACCATTTCCTTCAACACGTCAGCAAAAGAGGAAAAAACATCAGCGCCTTGCGTTAAAGGCTTTGCATCAGCCATGAAAAAAATTAAAGCTTGAAAGTATTTAAACCAAAGCTATTCTTGCAGGTTATTCTTTCAGGAAAAGCAAGCAAGGCTTTAAAGAGCACTGGCTTTTTCCGAAAGGGCTTTGACTCTTTCAGAAAAGCCTTTCAAAACCCCTAAAGAGCCAAAGGCTTTTTTTTCCAATTCTTGAAAGCCTTCAAAAAGCTCCTGCTTTTCAGAATCCGAAAGCACGGTTTGCGCTTGCGAGAAAAAAGAGTTCTCTCTCCTCACGTGCCTTAGCATTAAATCTGAATCCTGCCTTAAAGCATTCAAGCGCTCTTCATTAGAGCCTTCCTGAATCTTTCTTGACAAAAGCTTGGCTTCCGCATGCTCTTTAACAAACTCTTCAACCAACTCTCCATCTCCTTGCAAATGCAATTCCTTCAGCTTTGGAAACAAAACCATTTCTTCCTTGGCATGATGGAGCTTAGCTTCAAAATCATCAAGCACAATTCCAAGCTCTTTCCAAAAGCCTTCAGGCACTTGCCTTGAAGATTCGAGCTTTCCTGCAAGGACTTTCAAGAGATTGGAAGTTTGCAGAATCAAAGAGTGCTCTGAAATCATTACCTTAAGCCAGTCCAAAACTTCACCTTACAGTTTAATAAGGTGCGAGAAAAGATTAAAACCCTCGCACTCATCAATTTTAAGCAATGGCTCGAATTGTAAAAACCAGGCCAATAGGGCTGACTTTGGCAGATTTTGAGAAAGGCCACTTGCCAGAAAAACGCTTTATCGTAAAGCCTGGAAGAAAAAACGCAAGGAAAATTGCAAGAGCCAATCCTTTCATTGAAGGCGGTTATCAAACAATTGCCACCGGGCCTTCTACCAGAGCTTTCGCATTAAGGCATCCAGGAATTTCGCCAAAAGCCACAAGGGCTTTGATTGATGACGTAGCCAGCATAAGATTGCGTGACGTTGGCCCAAGGCTTGCACAAGAAGCATACTCTAAGCAAACAGCCGAAAACATTTTCAGAAGCAGGCAAATTCCAGTAGCATACCAAGAAGGCAAACTGCCAAGCGGAGAGTCTTATACCTATCCAGCATTTGGCTGCAATTCACAATGCGTTGCACTAACAGCAGCGCTAAGGGCAAAGCATATTCCAGCAGCTTTCATAAGGCTTTTCAAGGGAGAAGGCGGGGTTTTAGGGACAGTGAAGGGAACAAGCCATGCTGTAGTATTGTTCAATCTTGGAGGAATGAAGTTTATCGGAGACCCTTTTGAAAGAGAACTTGAAAAAAGAATGCTTGCATTCACTCCAGAAATGCAGGAAAGATTCTCGGAAATGGAAAAAATAGGAAGCCTCTCTGTGGGAAGAGACGCTTGGGACTTGGGAATTACAGCCTATGGCCGCTATCACCACATCAAAAAAACAAGCTTTTTCCAAAGCCTTGCTGGAAAGCAAAGGTGAAAAAAACGAGGGCAAAACCATTCAACAGGGAAAGGGCAATCAGGAAAATTGCAGGAGGTTTTAACAAAGCATATTTGCTGAGAAAGGCAGAAGCAGCTGCTGTGGGAGCCGGCTTGGGAGTCGGCATTACCTCAGCAGTAATGGCAAAAAAACTCCAGCCTTTCATACTAGCAAACATTGCAAGCTTGGGAATTACTGCTGCAACAGAATCACTGGCAAGGCTTATTGAACAAAACCTTCTGGCAAGATGCGTTGGAAAGCCAAGGGTTTCGGCAAGGATTGCGCAAAAAGCAAAAGACCCTAATGTGAGAAAACTATTGCTGGCTATTGCAGGATTAAAAAGCCTTAGCGCTGCGGAAAAAACAGCCTTGAGCAATTTCCTTGGCGGAACAGCAAAAAGAAGGGAAAAAATAATTGCGCGCGAAATTTTGAAGAAAGAGATGCAAAAGCAAAAGCTCTAGCCAGGCTTTTTCTCAAACCCAAGGTGAAAGAGCTTTTTGGCCATAACAAAAAAAGAGCACAAGTTAAGAAAAAGCTAACCAGTTTAGCCAGCACCCAGAAAGCTTTATGGCCGCAAGGCTGGCAAAAAATCAAGGAAACAATTTTATTGCCTGGTTTCATTATAATCTTGAAGCATTATGGCTTTTTCCTTAAACCCGAAAACAATCGCCTTGAAAACAGCCAAGGCCGTGAAAAAGCAAGCATTAAGGGCAAGGGACAGTTGGAGGCTGCACAAGAGAATAAGCGCTGAAGGATTAAGCGAGTTTGTTCCATTAGCTTTGGCAATGGGAGAGAAAAGAAGGTTTTGGAAAAGGGCTTTCGGGCTTGCTGTACAAAGCAACGTTGCAGACAGCGCGATTGCACTGGCTTCAGGCGCTGCTTTAAGGAAGGGAATTTTTGCAGACTTGGGGGAATTGATTGCAGCGCTTTCTTTAAGGCGCGGAGCAAGCGTTGCGTTAAAAGGCCTTACAGTATGGGCTGCAACGCTCATTCCGGAAGCCGCTTCTGTAGGAGTGATTGCAGTGTTCAATTATAGAGAAAGAGTAAAGATAAAGAATGCAATTCGCGCGAGCGTTGCAAACCCAAAGCTTGCAGAACGCTTAAAGCCTTATTATGAAGCCTATCCCCCAATCTGGAGGCAGGTTGAGGCAGTGAGCAGGATAGAGGCGGAAAAGGCTTGGCAAATGCTGCCAGCAAGCCTTAAGGAAAGAATCAGAAGCAAGGAAAAATTCAAGAACGCTATTGCAAACGCTTCTTATGCAATTCTTGCAATTGAAAAAAGGCAAGAGCTTGAAGCAATAAAGCGAGAGCTTAAGCAAGTAAAACCTTTGGTGATTGCAAGCGGCCTTGGGGAAAAAGAGGCAAGGGAAGAGCTAAATGGCGCAAAGCCGGTCTACAAGCAAAAAAAAGCAGGAGCTTTTGCAAAAAACCCTTTCACTGGAAGGCTATAAACTCAAGCAAAAAATTTAACTAGCAAGCAAGGCTTTCTATTAGCAGGACTTTTTCAAGAAGGCGTAAAACACGAAAGTTCCAAAGCCAATAAAATTTCTGGCTTCACTAGTTGCCTGCTTTGCAGCAGTTCTCAACTTCAGCGTTTGGAGCCTGAATTAAAAATATACAGGAATGCTTTATGCTGAAAAGAGCGTTAAGACAGGGCGGGAGAATGCTGGTTGATGCTGAAGGAACAATACACTACAACCCCGGATTTTTCAAAAGGGTTGGCCTAGCAGCGCAAAACCTAGGCTTGACTGCAAGGGACAAGGGTGGAGAGTTAGGGTTTGCAGGAAGAAGGCATAATGCCTCGCTAAAATGGGGTGCAGGCAACAGGGCGATGATTGCCAAAATAAACGAGGGATTTTACAAAGATTTTGAAAACCAAGCCGAAGACATTAGAAAACTTGCAAGCGAGGCAATCAAGCTTGCGAGAAATCAAGGGCTTTCTAAAATAGTTTTTCAAGGCATTACTTTTGGGCCAGCGCACTTTGAAGGCCTGGGCTTGAAAACAGTGAGAAAGAGGGTAATAACACAAGAAGGAAGCAGCTTTTTCTTCCGCAGCCTGCGTGACCCAAGCAGGACTGTCTTCAATTACGAAGAAAAGCCTGTTGAAAGAATAGTTTACGATTACGAGCTGAAGCTGTAGGCATTAAGGATAGGAATAAATATTTGAAGATAGTGATTATTGCAAATATGCCAATAAGAAAGTTGATGAAGCTGAACCCAGCCAAGATTGAAAACCTTAAAGCCGAAGCCCAGCAACGCAAAGGCGGCGGAATTGAATCTCTCCTAAAGCTTGACAGGCCTAGAACGCCGGAAAAGCCGCAAGCCCCTAACGTTCTGCAGATCGCTTACCCAAACCTTGGCGGCGCGCAAACAACCTCCGCAAGAGTTGGGACAAAAGTGCTGTGGAGAAAGCCAGAGGAAAGACCGTTGAGAGCAAGGGCTTCAAGACAAAAGCCAAAAAAATAAATTCAACCAATTCTCCGGTTTTAAACTTAAAAATCTTTTTTCGCGAGAACGCCCCAAACCCTTATTAAAGGAAGAAAAAGACTAATTGAAAGACTTTCACCCTAGAGACCTAAGGCTGTTTTTTTACAGTATTTTAATCTGAAGAGGTGGGATTAATGGAAAGGACTGAAACAATGCAAGTGAGCAAGGCAATGACAAAGGAGGAAACCTTCAAGGAAATGAAGGAAACGTTCGGAATGGTGCCAAGCTTTTTCAAAAAAATACCAGAATCAGCAGTTGGACTGGAATGGCAGCTGATGAAAATTGCAGAAATGGAGCCAGGCGTGATTCCGCAAAAATACAGGGAATTGATAGGCTTGGGGATTTCAGCAGCCACCAAATGCCAGTACTGTGCCTTGTTCCACACAGAAATGGCAAAACTGCAGGGGGCCACGGAAGAAGAGATCGAGGAAGCCGCAAGGTATGCAAAATCAAACGCTGGCTGGAGCACATACCTGCACGGAATGCAAACAGACTATGACCAGTTCAAGAAGGAAATAATACAAATGACAGGCTATGCGAGAACAATGCATTCAAAAAGATAAAGCCCAAAAAGCAAAAAATGGTAAAATTATTTGAGACAAACACGAACTTCAAAAAGAAAAAATTAGACTTCTTTTGAGATTTTGATAGCCTTGGGAATAATCAACCAAGCTGGTTTTTCGACTGGAACTCTGGCCTGAAAAGAGTTTAAAAGCTAATTCTCGAAAATCATTGCATGAAGGCAAAAACATGGCTGAAAAAGATTAAGAGAAAATGCCTTGTTTGCGGCAGAAAGATAAGCATAGTTGTGCATAAAGGCGGAGTTTACGACAAAGGGCACTATTTTGGAGATTTTGAAATTCCAATTGAAGGAACTGGCAGGCATAAGAAAGCAGGCACTTTCAGGCTTTTTGGAAAAAAATACCAGCTTGTAAAGTGGACTGGTAAGGAAAGGAAAGTGGAGTACTGGGAATGCGAAAAATGCTATAACGGCAAAGGAAAAGGCTCAAAACCGCTGCTTGGGCTTAAGGCTAGGTGGTAGAATGGCTTTAAAAACACAAATGCATACAAAGTGCATATCAAATGCATATGGAGGTAATGTGATGCCTGTTGCGAGAGTAGTTTTAGGTTCTTACGCCAACACTGTCTTGAATGTCATTAAGGCCAAGTACGACTTGAAAGACAAAAGCCAAGCCTTGAACAAGTTCATTGAATTGTACGGGCCTGAAGAGGTAGAGCCTAAAGTCAAGGAAAGTTTTGTGAAAAAAATCCTCAAGATTGAAGAAAACTATTTCAAAAAGTACGGAAACAGCAAGCGAATGAACCCTCAAGAGCTTGATGAATTATTTGAAACCAAAAAGTGAAATTAATGCCTTTTGAATACGATCTTTCTGACGAGTTGAAACAAACAATCAAAAAACTCAAGAAAAAAGACCACAAAAGAGTGGAAATAATCTACAAAAAAATCAACCAAATAACATCCTGTGATGAGTTCACAATTGACCACTTCAAAAACCTGCGCTATGATTTGAGTGATGAAAAGCGGGTTCACATTGACAAAAGCTTTGTGCTGTCATTCAAAGCAGACAAGAAAAGAAAATTCATACTATTCACAAGCTTCGACCACCACGATGACGCTTTCGAAAGGTGAAAAGGTCCCCAAACAAGGCTTTTCACGAAATTATAGAGCTAGATTGATGATATGGTGTTGCGGTTCATCCCATGCCTAAAAGCAAGGGATTTCTCGCACGACAGGTTTAAAATTAATGAAACTAAAAGTATTGCTGTTGAGATTCTTATTATTTGGAAGGGTTAACATTCACATGATTTGAGCCAGCAATTGGGCAAGGTTTACAATTCCTGTAATTAAGCCCATAATTGCTAGCGTAATCGCGCTTGCTATTCCTAAAATCCAGACAATAAGTACAATTGTAAAGAAAGGGTTTAGCTTGCCGTTCCTGCTCTGGATAAGACCGTCAAGCTTTATTATTTTCCATTTAAGCAAAAGGATGGCAAGTATTGAAAAGAGGCCTAAAACAAACAAGAAGAACAAGTGTGCAGGCGCTTCCGGCGTTGAAATCAAAGAGTAAAAGTCAAGAACAATCGCAATTGCTGAACCAGCAGGGTTTTGAAAAAAACCCTTAACTTTCTGAAACATGAATTTTTGAAAAAACTCTGGTGCCTTACCAACCATTATCAATCACTAAAAACCAATGCGTTCAAAATTAAAAACCACACAGAACTTGTACATAACCAAAGTTTAACCTTAGAGAACAGGACACAACCCCATTCTGGAAACGCACCAGAATCCATCTAATTGCCAATTGAAATAAACTTAAACCAACCTCAGAAACCCCCATTTTTCGCGCGTTCGGCGATTCTCTGCAGTTTATGCTGTTCTAGCACAAGCCAGACACCCCTTGACTTCCCCTAAAACGCCACATAATACACATTATAAGGTTTCCATACGAGGGGAACTTTTCGAAAAATGCTGAAAAACAGGTTTTGCGGTATAAAGGGTTTAAGGGCAGTTTACGGAGCAAGCGGGAAGGGGGTTTGGAACTGGCGTTGGTTATGTATAGGAAAGCTTTAATTCTGGAAAAGCCTCTAAAAAAACATGCTGAAAAAGCTGAAAAACACTCAAAGAACCCTAAGATCAGGCCTTTACAGAATCAGCTCTTTAATCAGAAGAGGCAACCAAAAACACTTATTTTCAGAAGAACTGAAAAAAGGCGGAAGTTTAGGCGCAGCAAAAATGTTAAAAAAAGCAATTACAGCAAGCTATCTGCCAGAAAGAACAAGGCGCAAAGAGATAATTTACTGGGCCAACCAAGTTAGAAAACACAGCATAGCCGCACAAGTATTCCAAAGAGGAGGAAGTTATTACGCAATTAAGGAAATCCCCAAAGAAACCCAAAATGCAATAAATAGAGAAACCAAAGGGCTAATCAACAGGTCTTTGAGGCAGGCTGGTTTGGATCCTGACAAAAAAAGTTAGGCACTACGGCTTAGCGGAGCAGCAAAAGAGAGGCAAAAAGTTAGGCACTACAGACTTTCGAGTTAGGCACTACAAAATGGTTTCTGGCTTGTTTAAAGGGAATTAGGCACTACAGTTCAAGGCTTTCAGCTGCCCCGCAAACGCAGTTATGTAGCCATGTAGTTAAGAAAATCAGGCGTTTTTGTTCAGAATCCTAAAACCCAAAAATTAAATTAGCGCTATGTTTAGAAGGTATTAAGCTTTTGAGCCTGTGGGACAATTCGGTTGTCCTGGAAAGGATGCTACTGCAAAAGCCACTGTCAAGCGCTCGGCCATGAATTAGGCGTCTGGACTATAACTCGCCTGGAAAAAACCTGCGCTTGTTAAGCTTGATTGCAGAGCGCAAGAGATAACCTTTAAAGCCAAAAGACAGGTTAAGAACGACGCCTTTGCGGTTTGAGGAACTCTTGCACCGAGTCCAGCTATAGGCTCTAAAGCTTTTTTAAAAAAAGGTTTTTCAAAAAATGCCAAAGAAGAGAAAAGCAGCAAAAAAAGCAAAGCCTACAAGAAAGGCAGGAAGGCCTGTTTCTAGAAAGAAAAAAAACCGAAGCCCTAGCGGGAAAAGCAAGCAGAGCAAAGTGAAAAAACTGCTCAAATTCTTGAAAGGCGCTTAAGTAGGCTATTTTTTAATGTAGAATTCTTTCTTTAGGTAGTTGTCCAGTAGTTCAGCGCTTGGAAAATACAATGGCTTCGGAAGCTCTTGCAATGAAAACCATTTCCATTCAGTAATCTCTTCAGGCTCTTTTACCTGAGCTTCTCCCTCAAAATCCTCGCAAAGCAATCCAATAGTTACAAAGTGAGCTGTTTCAACAATGTCATTATTCACGCAAAAAACCCTGGCTTTTTTCAATCTTATGCCTGTCTCTTCCAAGGTTTCCCTGGCTGCTCCTTGCTCGAAGCTTTCTCCAAAATGAAGCTTTCCTCCAGGCATTGTCCAGCTTCCTTGGCCTTGCATTTCACTGTCTGCTTTTTCAGGGTCTTCGTGCCTTTTTCCCAAAAGCACTTTTCCTTCCTTTAACAGCATTACCCCAAAGCCAACTCCAGGCCTTTTTTTCTCTTCAGGAATAAAAAAACACCTTGCAAGAATTAGCTTGGTTGTTTTGTTTTTTAAAACCAATCCTGAGTTTATGTAGATAATAACGTCTTTTTTGGATTTGCTTTCTGGTTTTAAAAAACCTTTAAGGGTTTGCTTTTCCCACTGCAAATCCTTAATAGCATTGCTTTGCTAGAGGCTTGAAGTGAAACTCCCAATGAAAAAGAAAACTTCAATAGTCATTACGACAACTTTTCCGCCTTTTGTTTTGAGAGCCTAAGCAAAGCTTGAGCTTCAAATTCTATCTTGGCCTTTTAGGCCTAAGCTCACGCTGTTTTCTCAACTTCTGCTCCATCCCAAGCCTTTCTTCAGTAAGCAGCCTTATCTTTCTGATTTCCTCGTTCTGCCTGTCTGACATTTCATGAAACAGTTTTGTCCTCGCGCTTTTTGGAATCAAATGCTCTTCAGGCATTCTGAACGCTGCACGAAAACCATCGGAGAGAAAAAAGCCCTTTTTGCAGGAACCAAATAATCCAAAGCTTTCTCCAGGCCAAATCCAGTTCCTTTAAGCAAGGAAACCCATTTTTTGTTTCCTTTAAAGTAAGGGGTAAAAGCAGCCATCCTGAAAGCCCTGTTTCCTGATTCCTGAAAAATGATGCGTTGCTGTCTTTCCTTGCTCCAGCATCTTGCTGACAACCATTTGCAGCCTTGGGTTTTCAACCAATGGCTTCAGCATTTCTTTTATTGGGGTCATGCTTGGAAATCCCAAAATGTCAGCGTCTAATGTTACAATAAACTCCGCCCTCTGCCTTCTCGCATACTCCAATCCTGCAAGAAAGGCGTCAGCTTTTCCAAAATTCTTTCCTATTCTTAAAACTCTTGCTCCGCTCGTTCTTGCAATCTCCGCGGTCTTATCTGTGCTGCCGTCATCCACTACAACAATTTCCGCAATCGAGTTTCCCAACTCTTGCTTCAGGAAGTTTACTGTATTGCCAATGTGCTCTTGCTCGTTATACGCAGGAATTACAACTATTGCTTTAGGCTTTGAAGGCATTCAAGAATTAGGAAAGGGAGAGAATATTTAAACCAGCTTGGAGTTATTTAAAGCATGCCTGAAGCTCCTGAAAGAAAGCAAGCTAGCTTGGAGAAAAAGATAGAAGCTAAAGTAGAGGAAAAAATAGAAAAAGACGTGGAAAAAAAAGTGGAACAAAAGATTGAAAAGCAGGCTGAAAAGAGAATAGAGCAGAAAGTCGAGAAAAAGTTCGGCAAGGAAATCAGCGAGATAAAGGCAGAGCTTGAGGCAGAAAAAGAGTTCGTTGCAAAATCCCCAATCAGCATTCACGTTGACAGCTATGACTTTATTTTTGACGATTTTGACCCAAGGCCTTTCTCCCAAAGAGCGCTCTCTGACGATTTCTTGCGCGAAGCGAAAAAATTCGCCTTGGAAGTAAAGCCCGGAGTGCTGGAATTGAATTTCCTGATTCATGAAAGCATCAGAAAGCAGGAGATCGAAGCTACGATAAAAAAGCGACTGCACGAGCACTTCAGGAAAAGCCTGGCAGAATCAAAGAAAGAGCATGATTGGATAGTGAAAAAAGGCTCCATAATGGTCCTTGCAGGCTTTGCAATGACCTTGGGAGCAGCAGCCATTGGCTATTATTTCGGCGAAGCCTCGTTCCTGTTTGTTCTGATTTTCGTAATCCTCGAGCCTGCAGGCTGGTTCACTTTCTGGACAGGCCTTGACCAGCTGTTTTACGAAGCGCGCAAGACAAGGCCAAACCTTGAATTTTACGCGCAAATGAGCAAGGCAGAGATAAACTTCCAAAGCTATTAAACACTAGCAAGCCTTAAATACTTGAAAATTCTATTTTAGTAAAGGAAAAACTATTTTTCCAGGGTGTTTTATGGCAAAGACTGAATTCCCCGAAGCAGAGCTTGTGAGAAGAGTTTTTGTAGTGAGAGAGATGGACTTGCCGCCGCAGGTCTTGCTAACCAAGCGCTCGCTGCTCCGTTGGTTTGCCCTGGCGTCAGGAATGATTTCAGAACAGGAATCCAGAAGCACTGTGCTGGAGGTTTTGGACGCCTTGTTCTACTTCCAATTCCAAAAGCGCTTAGACCCCACAGCTTTGGAAATAATAAAATACATTAAGGAAAAACACTCCAAGAAAGTCAGCGAAAAGCTATTGCGCTATCATTTGAACAAGTTGGTTGCCTTGAATTTACTGCAGAGAAAAAGCACTAAGTATTCTTTCAATCCATCCCCTTACGGAGAACGCAAGGACTTGAAGGCCTCTTACAACTACTGGATTCGAGAGCATTTGGAAAAAAGCCTCAAGGATTTGGAGTTTGTTATTGGAAAACTGCAGGAAGGGTACAGCAAGTGAAAAAATTCAAAGCTTGCGACCGCGCCTTGGCGGCAGCTTTTGATGCCATTTTTTGATTCTTGGCGGAGGTAAGAAAGGGGAGGCAATCCTACGCCTTCCAATCGGCTGGCGCAAAATTACAGGGTTTGTTTTTTTACCCACAAGGCCTCCTTTAGGGTTAACAACCACAAAAGGGTATTTTTCAAGCAATTGTTTTACAGCAGGGTGGTCTTTGGAAGACCTTAACGCGTGAAACAATTCCAAATATTCCTTTCTAAACAATGAACTGTGGGATGAATGTTGAATACCGCCTAAAGAAATTGCGGCAAGCGAAGCAACAGCAATGCCTTTTTTTACGTCGGAGGTATGAATT
>Ga0209211_10001454_pt1 | contig 44678 bp, 65 predicted proteins | sample RifGroA2_FD_183992 | JGI IMG/M metagenome (GOLD analysis project Ga0209211, IMG submission 183992) | Groundwater microbial communities from Rifle, Colorado, USA - Groundwater A2 (SPAdes) (version 2) | ecosystem: Environmental > Aquatic > Deep subsurface > Groundwater | place: Rifle, Colorado...
CTTGATGAGATGACTCCAGAAGAGGCTTATCAAGAGAGAAAACATAAAAAGAGGCTATATTACACATGAGAAATAAAATGTCGATAGGAAATAATAATCGGATAACACAAAATAATCTTTAAGCATAACTTTTAAAACTGGGTAACTTTATACTACTATGCCTAAAATTACCAAAGTAATACATACATCCGATCTTCATTTGGGAACTACTTTTAAGGTCTTGGGAGATAAATCTAAGATAATAACACTTGCTGAAGAAATAAGATATTCTCAAGGTAAGGGAAGGCAATGGGCTAAGGAATTTATTGATTTGTTCTTTTCATTAGAGGAGTTTAACCATGGTGGCGATAATCCCTTTAATTTAGAAGATGATACCGAGTATAATGAATAAAGAAATACAACAACCTCAGAATCAAACTAAGCCTAAACAAAAAGCCAAGATTGAACATTTAATTAATTGGTATCATGGAAACTTCTGCGTAAAGCATAAACATTGCACAAAAGAACATTATGATGAACTACAAAGAATAGCTTTGTCTTGGGGGATAACGGAGATGACACATAAAGAATTTGTTTTTAGAATAAAACAAGAATTAAAGTGCTTTCCAATTAAGAGAGAGTTTCATGATTGCCCTATTTGTAGAAAATTAGGCGTCCCTCAATGGAAGTTTTAAGACTTCCCTGCTAAGAGTGCCAAAAGTGTAACGAAAAGTCGAACGGGGGCGGAGAGTATGTATATATTATTATTTAATATTATAATAATAGTAATACACCTAAAATGAAAGAATTTTTAGTTATTTTTTATTGATTTTGCTTTGCTTCTTGCAACTCTTTCATCTTTCTTTGAAGGTCTGCTAACAACAAAGCTCCTTCATCGGATTGCTGTTGGATTGTATCAAACTTTTCCATTAAAATTTGGTTTTGCTTTTCAGATTCAAGCAAACGCTTCTCCATTTCTGTTTTGGTTAGGTCTAAAAGCAAATCCTCTTCAGTTATTGTATCCTTCATACCTAAAAGTTCGCTGTAATAATGAATTTTATCGCTCTTCTTCCAACCAAACCTATACTTGAGGGCATTTTCATTCTTATATCTTGGAAGCCAATAGCAACATGAACAATGCCTAAAGTCATACATCGTAAGGTTGGAATATTTCTCACCAGCAGGACTTAAACCCTCTCCGAAAATTCTCTGCCCTAATCTTTTCAAATACTTATTAGTTGAGGCAGGATCAATATCAAAAATATAGTCCTCTGCTTTTAATCCGTTATTTCTAATAAAATCTTTAAGCAAATCAGAAGAAAGCATTAACTTGATTCTTCTTCCAAAAGTTTTAGAAATTTCATCCCTAATGTTTAGCTCTTTGCATTCTTTGTTTAGGTCTGAAACTTTGATATTGATTAATTCAGAAGGAGCTCTCATCCCTGTATCCAACAGAAACATAATAAGAACTTTGTATTCGTATTTACAATTATCACAAAGTTTCCTTATTTGTTCTTCAGTAAGATAAACCCATTCTGGCTTTTCTCGAGAGTTATCCAAATCAGAAGTGATATCAATAATGGCATTGCCCTCTTTCCTGCTTGATTTGATATACCAATGCCAGAATGCTTTGAAAGTTTTAATAAAATCGACAAAAGACTTATAGTCTTTTCCATCTATCCTCTTTATTACTCCGTTTCTCATATCAGTAAAGAAAGAATGAAGTTGCTCTTCTTTTATTTTAGTAATATCCTCGATATTGTAAATTTCCTTAAACTTTTTCATTAGATAAACAAGCCTCGTCCTTACAGAAATAAGCCTATTGAAACCTCGAGGTCCTTTCTTAGTTCCAAGAGTTATGTTTCTACCGACTTCCATATCTCTTATGTAAGCAAGAATTAAATCAGAGTTCACCTTGCTAATTTCAGAAATTCCGTTTTCTTCAACTTTCTTTTTCCAAGAAATAAACCTTTCTTGGTTTTTGTAGGGGTCTCGCTTCATGTTTGTTTGAAGGCAGATTTCTTTAAATTCGTCTGCCACCGATTTGGTGCGTCCCCACAAAATTCCAATTTGGGTTTATGCTCCCACCGGGGGTGGAAATCAGCTGATTTTTGAACTATGCCCCGCCGGTGATTCGAACTTTGCTTCGATGCCCCGCGCGGGCATACACTTTCAGCCTTTCACTCGGAATTTCAAGCTTTTACCTGTTTTTTCCTCCACTTCTAGTGAATATGATCTTTTCATCTTTTCTTTCTCCGATTTTTTAATAGATCTGCTACAATATCAGAAATAGACTCATACTCTTCTTTGAGTTTAATTGTTTGCAACTCCTTCCATAAAGACTTTCTCAATAAGATAGTCTTTCTCCCCTCTTTTTCTTTTGCTTTGGTCATTGAATCTTGAAGTGGTACTTGTTTATAAAGTTTTCTATTTGTGCACTTATTTATTCATACATTTATCTATCGATGTGGTCGCCATAATATTTAAAAAGACTTCCCAGCACACAATCACATCAACAATACACAAATATAAAAGTAAATTTGTGTATTGAAAAAACAAAGATGAAAACAAAAAAAAGTTCAGAGTGTGCAGAAAAAGAGCAAAAAGTGAGACAATTGAACCAAGAGGTTTATCTAGACGAAAATATTAATGATATCAGAGCTGTTTCCCACATTCCAACAAAAAAGAATTCGGGTGTCGGCTTTAATAGCTTTAAAATGGGGCCTAAATCTGTTTTTAAAAACGAGGTGATTGATCCTCTTAAGAAACAGCAACTTTATGATAACTGGAAGAAGAAAACTCAAAACGGCATCCCTGGAATAACCAAGGGCAATTCTGATCTGATTCTCGCATTTGTTCATGACATGGAGCTTGGCATTAATGTTTCAAAGCTCGCTAAACCTGGAAAAAGATCTCCATCAAGATTAAATGCTCTTGGATATCATTTAAGAAGAATAGCAGAGATTGTTGAAGAAGCGTTTGATAAAAGGTGTTTTGCAGATCTGAAAAGGGATGAAGTCCACAGGGTTTTTGATGATATGAAAGAAGGAAGAGTTCTAAGAAAAGACGGCATTCCTTATACTGCTCCAGATGACTACATCAGAGACTTTATCTGTTTTTGGAATTGGTTCATGAAAATTGAAGCTCTGAAAAGAGAAAAGGACATCCTGGAAAAAGGCAAGACAAAAAGAAAGGAAGTGTTTAATATTGTTGAATATCTTGACAGAGCAAGAAAAGACAACCAGTTTGTTTATTTTACATTAGATCAATTAAAGCAGGTCTTACCTCATATAAGCAAAGACTACAGGGTGCTTTCTTTATTTCTTTTTGATTCAATTGTCAGAAGTCCATCAGAGATATCAAACCTTTATGTAAATGATTTAGGAATTGAAGAAAATGAGGTTTATGTTAACATCAGACAAGAAGTATCAAAAACTTATGGAAGAAAGTTCAATCTTGTTTTGGCTGATGAAGATCTCAAAGATTACATCAAAAGGAAGAAACTAGGTTCAAATGATCGTTTATTTCCTTTCTATACAATGCCAACTTTCAATAAAACAATCCAAAAAGCTTTCATTAAAGTTTTCGGAGATAGAATGACTCCCGGAGGCAAGCCTTATTCTGAACTCACTGGTTACGCATTCAGACATTCCGGAGCTTGCTATTTAAGATCCTTGAGAGGAGTAAGTATTGATAAATTGATGGTCAGAGGAGGCTGGTCTAATCTTAGAAGGATCAACTATTACACAAAATTCTTAGGTCTTGATGGAAGAATTGAAAGAGAGCATCTAGTTGAAAGGCCAGAGGTCAATGATAACATGATGAAAGTTATCCAAATGCAAAACGATGAGATATCTAAGCTTAGAAAAGAAATCATTCAAATCATAGGGGCAACAGTTAATCCGGATTTTGATCTTACTAAATTAAAAGAGCTTCCGCTGCAGGAAGTTAAGGTAAAAAATGTATAAGGCCGAAATTGTTGCAATTAGTCCAAAAGGAAGAGGAAGAAACCCACAGTATGTTTCTCTTTTAATCAAAAGCAAAGAGCTTCTTGGATATTATAAAGACAATCAAAAATGGCTTATTGCTTCTGATAATCTTTCTGTTCATAAGATCAAAACAGGGTCCTGTCAGCTAGAAATAAATGAGGACAAATTAATCACTAATGTCATTCAAAACGGAGAAAATTCAGAGGAAAGGCTTGGTAATAATGTTAAGGTTTTCTCTAAACTTGATCTATTTCAGTTAGAAATTGCTTTAAACAAATTCATGGCCATGCATAAAGTCTTTGCCACACAAGTTTTTCAACTTGCATGCGAAGGCAAGCCAATGTATGACGCTATTGTTCATTATAAATAAAAGGAGGTGAGATCAAATGAAAAAATCAATTGTAAAAGAAATATTCAAAGATATCAAATTCAAACTTGTGTCTTCAGATCTTTCTAAGATAGCAGAATCTTTTAATGAAAAAGGAAGGAATTCCAGGGATTTTATTGAGGTTAAGACTCTAAGTCAGATCTTTGAAGAGATGGCAAAAGAGAGGAAATGATAGACAGCAAATTTAAAAGCGGGCTTCTGTATTTCTTAATAAGCCCCCGTAGTGTAGAGGTCAAGCATTCGAGCTTCTCGAGCTCGAGACCCGAGTTCGAATCTCGGCGAGGGCACTTTTTCTTAAACATATTAAAAGGAGTGAAAGTTAAAATAAAGAAAGGGCTTTAATTTAACATGGAGGATGAATCAGAAAAACTAAAAAAGTATCTCAAAGAAGAGCTTAAAGATCTCCGAGAGCTAGAAAGAAATAACAAGCTAACAGATGAAGGCAGAGGAATGCTGATCATCATTAAGGCTATTTTTCAACACATGAACTGGAAAATTGATGATACGGAAGTTTTATAAACATTAGAAGCATTGATGTTTTGTTAATGCTCAGTATGGTCTTCGGACAATGCTGAGCTCTCATATTCATTTCTGGTCAGTTATTTTATCTATTATTTTATTAAGATTTATTGTAAAATCGCAAGCCCTTCTTAGATTTAATGATGAGCTTTTACTGAAATAAGCATTTCCTATTTTCTTTTTATATTTCTTTCTTGCTATGTTAATCGAATCAATAAAATCCTCATCTCCCGATACAATTATTGCAGTATCGTACTTGTTCTCGACAGCACCCATAATCAAAGCATTTGACATCTTAACATCATCTCCCTTGACAACATAAACATAACTTCCATTTTTGGCTTTAAGTTTCTTTAATGTGCATAAAACCACCATGAACTTTGGTATTTGTCTTAACATATTCAGAAACCTCTGATGAGCCCAATATTTCTCCTCATCAGCTTCTATGTCTAACGGGGCTACATAATAACAAACATTTGTTATCTCTTTAGTTCCCACTAACTCATTTATCAACTTTTCAAAGTTAATTCTCTTACCTTTCTTTGCAGTGCTATAATAAAAATTGCTTCCGTCAATAAGAATTAACATTCTCTCACTTTTCTTTTCCATTTTTATTATTCTCCATAGAAGAAATCTCTTTAAATAAACCTTGTCCCTTCTTATTTCTCACATATAGTCTATGCCTTTTTTCTTCAGGATTCAAACATTCGATCAATTTTCTGTTTATCAAAGAAATAAGAATATTGCTGATATATCCAAGATCTATACCTCGCTCTTTTGAGATCTGAGTTGGTGTCTTTGGTTTTGACAAGCTATCAAATACCTTTTTTCTTTGCTCTGATCGAACAATAAAGCTGTAATCTTTCCAGTTTTTCATAGTTAGAAGTGTTTATATAATATTTAATACTTACACGAGCGATACATGAGTAATAATCACTGTATATTTTCGATGATAGTAATCCATAAAAGGGCATTCATGATGACGTTATAATGAAAAATAAAAAAACTTACGATGGCGTTCTTGCAGAGGTTTGGGAACCTGGAAAAGTAGCCAAAGTAATTGTTAAGGCCACAGAAGAAGAAATAAAAAAATTGATAACACAAATTAATAAAGAAGTTCAGATAATAATTCAAGAATGATATGTAAAATTTCTAAAATAAGATAAAAAATTAATCAAGTTTATCCTACTCATCTTCATTAGCCTTCTCTACCTTGAAAAGATTAAAAATCCTTCAATTTCTTATCAAATTACATGGTGAAGAAAAAAGAGGTTATTCGTAATGTTTTTTCAGGAAAAGAAAAGATTATGTTGCATGCGCTTTTGAGAAACGGAAGAACATTCAATACTCATATAGCGAATAGACTAAACATTAGCTCGCAAGTTACTGGAAGAATAAGAAACAGATTAGAAAGAGATGAAATTATTAAGGGTTATTCAATTGAATTAAATCACAATTTTCTCGGAATCAAAACCTTTGTTTTGGCACTCTTCAATATTGAAGGTTCAGAAACCTCAGTTATGACAGAGAATCTTGTCGGCTTTTACAAGGTCCTTGCTAATTCCATAACCCATATTGGTTTGTATGCATTCAAAGACCTTGAAGATTCTGATAAATATTTCAATTCGTTGATTAAAAATTTTGATAACATTAAAATAATGAACACCTATGTTTTTCCTAGCGAAGGCCTTATTAAAAAATGTCCTAGAAATTTGTTTTACAATGCAGTCAGAGATTTTGATGGAAAAGGATCTTGTAACTATTCAGAGTTTTCTTGCAAGAGTTCAAGAAAAATAAAACAACTGAACAATTCTGAAAAAGACGTTCTAAAGCAACTAATAAAGAAAAGTAACATTTCGTCCAAAAAGATTTCTGTAAATCTTAACAGAAAGATAAGTCGTTCTAGTGTTAACAGAATAAGAATTAAACTTGAAAAAAGAGGTATTATAAAAAGATATAACGCTGACTTAGATTATGAAAAATTAGGCATCAATGTTCTTGCATTTATTTTTGTAAATCCCAGATCAGACCTTATTAAAAAACAGGATACTTACATTAGACAATGTCACAGATCTAAAAATGTTATTGGTTGCTATCGGTTAAATGAAGAAACTACTTTGTTTTGCGGATTCAAAGATTTGAATGATCTTGAGAATTATATCAATTGTCTAAGACGTGATTACAAAGGTTTAATAGAATTAAAACACATTCATCTAATATCTCCAAGAGGTGTTATCAAGGAATCATTTGATGATTTATTTTTAAGTTTATTAGAATAGTTTTTTCATATTATTTATAACCAATAAATTTATATATTAGAATATTCTAATTGGTATCATGAAAAAGATATATGAAATTCACGCAGAAATGTGTAAGGTATTTTCTAATCCAATTAGATTAGAAATTTTGAACTTGCTTAGGGATAAAGAAATGTCTGTAACGGAGCTCGTAAAAAAATCAGGATTAACCCAAGCAAATATATCTCAGCACTTGTCAATCATGAAATCCAAGGATATTGTTATATCAAATAGGAAAGGCAAAAACATCTATTACAAACTTTCAAATCCTAAAATTATCAAAGCATTTGATATAATAAGAGAGATTTTAACCGAAAGATTAAAGAAAAATGAAAGAATCATTAAGAAACTTTGAGGCAAAAAAATGAAAAAATCAGTATTAATAACAATGGTATTTGGAGTTTTGTTGGTATTAGTAGCAGGTTTAGTTGCGGCTCATGAACACAATATAGAAGAAGTTGAAAAGCTCATAGATTCAGGAATTAGCTGTGATAAACTCACAAATGAACAATTAGAGACAATTGGAGAATATTACATGGAGCAAATGCATCCAGGAGAAGCCCATGAACTTATGGATGAAATGATGGGCGGTGATGGTTCTGAAAGTTTAAAGCAGATGCACATCAATATTGCAAGAAACATATACTGTGAAGAAAGTGGAAATATGATGGGTGGTGGAATGATGAATGGGGGTATGATGGGAATGATGCCAATGATGATGAACATGATGGGCGGCGGTAATATGATGGGTTCAGGTGGCATGATGCAAGGAATAGATGGAAATTATTATAGAGGTTATAATATTTTTGGTTGGCTCTTTATGATTCTTATCATCATTGTCTTGGTATTATTAATAATTTGGCTAATTAAACAGATACAGACTCCTAGAAGAAATAGAAAATGACTCAAGACTCTAAGGAACACTGGGAGAATATTTATCAAACAAAAAAGCCAGACGAGATGAGTTGGCACCAAGACAAACCAAGCACTTCTTTAGATTTAATAGCAGAAATAAGTTTAGATAAAAATGCTAAAGTTATTGATGTGGGCGCGGGAGATTCAAGACTAGTAGACAACCTTATAGATCTTGGTTTTAGAAATATAACAGTATTGGATATCTCTTCAAATGCCTTAGAAAGATCAAAGAAAAGACTCGGAAAGAAAGCAGATTCTATTAAGTGGGTTGTATCTGATATAGGAGAATTTGAAACAGAGGATAGATATGATCTTTGGCATGACAGGGCAGTTCTCCATTTTCTAACAAAAGAAGAAGATATTAATAAATATATAGAAACTGCAAGAAGGTTCCTAAATCAAAATGGTTATCTGATAGTTTCAACATTCTCATTTAATGGGCCAAAAAAATGTAGTGGACTAGAAGTAAAACAATACTCTGAGGATTCTATGAAAAAACTATTTAGTGATTTTGAGCATATAAGAAGTTTTGAAGAAGAACATAAGACTCCTTGGGGTACTAGCCAGATCTTTTTATATAGCGTATTTAGAAAGAGTGGTAATAAAAATGAATATTAATAATTTTGCTTATATTGTTGAAACGGAAAAAAGTTTTGATGATGCTGTTGTTTCTGTATTAAGAGCGGTTGAGCAAAAAGGCTGGTCCTTATTTAATATTTATGATGTAAAAGAAAGATTGGCTGCAAAAGGTTTTGAACAAAAGCCGCTAAAAATAATTGAAATTTGTTCAGGCAAACATGCTAACAATTTTCTGAATAAAAATAGATTAATTTCCCTTTGTATACCTTGCAAAATTAATGTTTTAGAAGAGAATGGAAAAGTCAAAATAGCTGGTATGAAACCGACGATGATTTCTCAATTCTTTCCAGAAGTCAGTAAAGAAGAAGCCGAAGAAGTTGAAAAGGATATTAAAGAGATTGTTGATGTAGCAAGATAACTCACTTTTTATTCCATTTGTTTATCTTATTCTTAGCAGATTCCAAAAACCTTTTTGTGCCTTGAATTTTTACAGCAAATAAATCTGCCTCTCTTTCTTCATTGTCAATTGACTTTCTAATAGAAGAAAAAGAAGAAAGTGGAGAAAACATTTTTATTTGATTAAGTGAGAATTTCCATATAGAAGATTTGTTTTTGATATGGTATAATTCATGCAATAGAACTGCTTGCATTTCTTTTTTATTTAAGAGTTCACAAATCCCAACAGATAAAAATATTGCTGGTTTTATGTTTGTTATGGAGTAAGCGATAGGAGTTGCTTCATTAAGTGAATAAAGAGAAGGTTGAGAAATGCCTAAATAAGTTGTCCATTTTTTCAAAAATTTGTTTTGTTTGCTATTCTTTATTTCGTTAGACTTTGTTGCCCAAGGATATAAGTAAGGCATCACTAAAAAACTGGAGAACACTGCTAATGTAGAACCACCACTTAAACTATAAATAATTAATTTCGGTGTGCACATGAAAACAGGCATTACACAATTCCATAGAAATGCCGCAAAGATAAATGGAGAAAAGAGGAAAAATATATGTGAATAGAGATAAGTGGTCTTTATTTTTATTTTGTCAGTTTTTATAAAAAGAATAAAAAAAGAAATCGAGGCAATAAAAGAAAAAACCAAAATTCCTATCAGCAAAGGATGCATAAATAGGTGATTAAAGTATACATTCCACATTGATAATTGTTCTGCGAGTTTCATTTTCTTTTTTGCTTAGCAACACTTTCATTAAAATATACAACTGCTTTCTCTCCAAATCTTTTAACAAGAGAATTAACAGTGTTCTCCACAACACTCCTTTCAAATTCTTCTCGGTTCATCTGTATCATGTAAAGGAATCTGATGCCGCCTTTAGCAGTTTCAGTCTCCCTCGCCAAAATCCCTTTTTTATACAACCTATCAAGAATCACAGGAATACTGCTTTTTGATACATCTTTTTTCTTTTTAATAAGATTATAAATGTCAGAAGACGAATATTTTTTATTAGAATTTAAGGACTTCACTATAAATGCTTCAAGAGGACTCATGGACTTTATAACATCTTCTTTGAGAGGGTCTTTCTTTATCATAAATTTTAATTGATTCTTGAGTTTAAATGTTTTACTACAATTTCATGTATTTGTTATCATAGAAATATTTATAAAGTTATTATTACAAGTTTTTGTAATGGTTGAAGAAAAATCTAAAGAAAAGAAAGAAGGATTATTTGAATATAATTACAATATTATAAAAAAAGATAAAAAATTTCTATTTATTCTCTTTGCAGCACTTTTTGTAGTATATTCTTTTCTGTTTGGATTGTGGAAAATTCCAGTCTTAGGATTTGGAATTAACAGACTTTCAGCTGTTGGATTTTTAGATTATCTTTTTCTCTTCGGAACTTCAGCACTAATCTCTGCATTTGTTGTGTTATGGAGGCATGAAAGAAAGAGCCAAGTTCAATCTCTGGCTACTGTTGGAGTTGCTGGCGGAGGATTAGCTGCCCTTCTAGCTGGAATTTGTCCAGTGTGTCAAAGTATAGGCTTAGTCGCTCTTGGAACGACTTTTCTCAATATTCCTACAACATTTTTATCGCCTTATTTAGGAATCCTAAAAACAATTTCTATTGGTTTGCTTGTGTTAGCTGTTTATCTAAAAGCAGAAAGTGTTTATACAAAAACTTGTAAAGCTTGTTTAATCTCTCCTAAGAAGAAAGAGGATAAAAATGATCCTCTCTTATTCAGAAATAATTATGTTCTTGGAGGAATTGTTATTATAGCCCTATTACTTTTCTTTAATCAATTAATGATTCCTAACGCTTTCGCAATTGCGTCTGCTGGTGGCGGAACTGTCAATCTTGGGAATTTTGAGTATGGTTCAAAAATAACACTAAAACCAATGCCTTTAGCAGTTGGAGAGCAACCAAAGGTAGCAGGATACAAATCAATTGTTAAGCCTCTTCCAACAATAAGTGAATTATCTATTGTCCCTTCAACTGGAGATGCTGTGCAAGACTTATTAAATAATATTGTTCCGACAGGAACCCCTTGGTATGGGGAACAGGCAGGAGTTACTTTTGACGATCCAATAAGTTCACAGAATAGATGGGCAACCTATAAATCATTGCAATTAACATCGGCTGAACAAGAAAGATGGAATAGAATAGCAAACTCATTTACATGTGACTATTGTTGCGGAAGTCCGCAAAATCCAACAATCATAACAAGATGCGGTTGTGCCCACGCAGCAGCTGCTCAAGGAATGGCCAAGTGGCTAATTAAATACTATGGAGACAGCTACTCAGATGAGGAAATATATGGTGAGATGGCAAGATGGTATGCCTTATGGTATCCTAAGGGAACTATAGAAAGAATTATTTTGGAGGCTCAATAAAAATGAAAGTAATAATTTATACAACAAAAGATTGCCCTTTCTGCAAAAGAACCAAGGAATTTTTTAAAGAGCATAACATAAAATATTCAGAAAAAGATGTTGGCAAAGATGAGAAAGTAGCGGAGGAAATGATAAAACTATCTGGACATCATGGAGTTCCTGTCATAGATATAGATGGAAAGATTATTGTAGGATTTGATGAAGAAAAATTAAAGGGGGCTTTGAAATTATAATGGTAAATGAAATAGAACATAAAGGTAAAACTTATTATCAATGTGAAATATGCAAATTTTATTACAAGAAAAAAGAATTAGCAACACAATGTGAAGAGTTTTGTAGAAAACATAAAAGTTGTAGTCTTAAATTAACTAAATATGCTATTAAAATAAAATGAAAGCAAATCAGAGATTTTCAATCATTCGTTTTAACAAACAAATGAAAGGAGGTAAAGAAAAATGGAAAGAAAAGAAATTATGGTTATTGCATTAATAGGAGTAATGTTGCTTGCGGTTGGATTGCAAACAATTCAATTGTCTGGATTAACTCAAGCGCAGGTTAGTGTTCCAGCATCAGGAGGAGCACCTGTAAGTGCAGCATCTACAAGTAGTGGCTCGTCACCTTCGGTGCCAACTAACCTACAAAATCTTCCTTCAATGGTCGGAGGTTGTTAGTTTATTTAATTTATTTAATTTTTAATTAAAATTTGTATAAAGAAAATGGAAAAGAAAAAAGTAAAAGTAAAATTATTAGAGAAAGCTGTACCAGTGGCCATAGTTTTAGCTTTAGCATTACTGGTCCTAGGTAATTTTATGCTTTATGAAAGGGGGATTAAAGTTGCAGAAGCTAAAGCAATTATGGAAGAAGAGTTGAGACCTGCAGAATTAGAACTTGTTAAAATAGTTTCTGAAAATTGTGATTCATGTTTTGATATTGAAGAAGCGATAGAAAACCTGAAAACCCAAAATGTGGATATAATGAATGAAGAAACAATTTCAAGTGATTCTCAACAAGGCAGAGAATTTATTTCTAAATATAATATTCAAAAATTACCAACAATAATAGTTACCGGAGAGATAGAGAAATCGGAACAGCTTGTTAATTATTTTGAACAGCAAGGAGAAATTAAGGAAGACAGATTTATATTTACAGCATTAGTGCCGCCTTATTTAGATTCAACAACCAATCAAATAAAGGGTTTAGTTAATATAAAACACATAATTGATTCTTCATGTGCAGACTGTGTTGATTTAACTCCGATTTCATCTGCTCTTCAAGAACAAGGGTTATTTGTTAAAGATGAACAATCTATAGAATACAACTCTAATGAGGGAAAAGAACTCATTAATAGATTTGACATTAAGGAGGTTCCAGCAGTTCTTATTTCTGAAGAAGTTGATTATTATCCTGAAATAAAAGACGCTTTATTGCAATCTGGAGCAACTAAAAAAGAAGGATTTTATGCTGTTCACTCAACCTTGCCGCCTTATAGAGATCTTGCACAAAACAAAATAGTCGGGCTTGTAGATGTAGTCTATTTAACTAAAGAAGACTGTCCTGTTTGTTATGACGCTTCTGTTAATAGAAATATCTTATTAAGATTTGGAATGGCTCTTGATGAAGAAAACACTTACGACATTAATTCGCCAGAAGGAAAACAGCTTGTGCAAAAATATGGCATCGAGAAAGTTCCGATAATAATCCTTTCTCCAGATTCAGAATACTACCCATCTCTTGTTCAGGCATGGAAGAGTGTTGGTACAATTGAAAACGACGGATGGTTTGTAATGAGGAAACCAGAAGTAATAGGAACTTATTGGGACTTAAAAAATGGGAGAGTAGTGCAACAACAAGCACAACAGTAAGATGAAAGATGATACAACAAATAAAAAAATCTTGTATATGGGATTGGGAGCCCTATTTTTAGTTTTTGTAGTTGGAATTATTTGGGTAAATAGCAAGCCAATTGGGGAAGAATATAATTTTCCTTCTCCTGAAAAAGTTGTTGAGCAATATTTCACGGCTTGGGATAACAAAGATTATGTAAATATGTATGCTACTTTTTCAGATGGGTTTAAAAATATTGATCCAAACGCAGGAAATCTTGGAACTTTTAGAGATTATGTTAATTTACAAAATATTGAAGATATAGAAATTGTAAGTATAGAAGAAGTCAATAATGATGGACAAACAGCAAGTGTAGACTACAATGTAATCTTCACCTCATCAAACAATCAAGTTCCTTATGACGGAACTTTTACCTTAAAATATAGAAAAGGAGATGTTATCCAAGGATGGAAATTAATTCATCCTTATGGAGAAAATATAGACACGAGTTAAAATGGAAGAAAATACAAAAAAAATCTTTGAGAAATACAGAAAGGAAAAAAATGAAAAAATCTTTTTTATAGTTGGTACATTAATTTTTCTATTCTTCTTATCTTTTATAATCCTGAACAATTCTAATAATTCTTCTTCGGTTTCTACAAAAACAATTCCGACTGAAACTTTGACAGTAGAGGAAAAGTTTGCTGTGTTAAGTGTAGCAAAAACCAATTCTTGTGGAGGCGGAGCAGCAGTGGTGAATAATATGCCTGACGATGGAAGAATACAAGGTTCGTGTTGCACTAAAATGAATTTACACAAATATGAAGAGCAAATAGAAGGTCTTAAGAAATATTCAGATTATGAGATAATTCCTAAAGACCCATATGATGTTTCTGTTATCTGGGCAAGAGAAATGATAGAATACAATGAGCAAACACAACTAACTTCCGAACAACAAATTGTTTATGATAAAGCAGTAAAAGTATCAAATGAGGGCGGACCTTGTTGTTGCGTGTGCTGGCATTGGTATGCTTATGAAGGATTGGCTAAAAAACTGATAATTGAATACGATTTCACAGCCGAGCAAATAGCAGAAATTTGGGATTTATCTGACGCTTGTGGTGGAGCAGGGCATAGTGAAGGGGGAGGACATTAAATGGCAGAAAGAGTAAGATGTGAAATTTGTGACAGAACCTTTGGAAGTGAAGATGGATTGGTCGCACATAATAAAGCAAAACATCCTGAAAAGATTCCTAAAGAAAGAAAACCCCTACCAATTAAAAAGATTAGAAACTGGATTATTTTTGTTGTTATCATAGGATTAATCATTTGGGGAGTCATGGCATTAATCCCAGAAAGCAATGTGAAAGAACTAAATGTTAACATTGATGGAAATACTATTAATATTCCAGCAGGTGCGGTGCATTGGCACCCGCGACTAACTATAAAGATTGATGGAGAAAGGGTACAGATACCAACAAATATCGGTTTAAGTGTTGGAAAAGTTGTTGATACTTCTTTAAGTGGGATGAGAATGTCGCCAACACATACACATGAAACAGACGGAACAATTCATTTAGAAAACAATAATCCAAGTAAAAAACCAGAATCATTAACATTGGGTTATTTCTTTTACGTATGGGACAAACAGTTTAGCTCTTCATGTGTTTTCGAATATTGTACTGATAAAGGGGAACTAAAAATGTATGTTAATGGGGAAGAAAATTTTGAATTTGAGAATTATGTTATGAATGATAAAGATGAAATGCTAATTGAATATACGACGGGAGCTTAAAGATGATAAAACCAAAAAATAATAAAAAAAGTAAGAAAGTTAATGCAGAGAAGATGACAACGTGGTTAATTTTTATAATTATAGCTTTTGCCTTAATTGTTTTATTGTTTACAGCAAAATCTATGTTTTTTCCACAGCAAAATATTATAAGCGAAACTTCAGCAGCATCTGATCATTTTGGAGCAGGAGGATTTACAGAGTACGATTTGATTTTAGCAAAGGAATTGATGGATAAAGATGGAGATGGGAAATGCGACGTATGTGGCATGGATATTGATTTTTGCATAGAGTCTGGACAGTTGCAATGCAACATGGGCGGGAAAACAGAAAAGCTTAACATTGGAGTTTTAGATAAAACAAAACAAAAGGACCATTACCACGCAGACTTTAAGGTTTTTATTGACGGTCAAGAGTTAAACTTTAATCAGGAACAGTTTTTTGTAAAAAGCAGATTTGTTCATGTAGAAAATGATGTTCAAGGAGATAGCGGAGAAGTTATTCATATGCACGCATCTGGAGTTCCCTTATGGTTGTTCTTTGAAAGTATTGGAATGAAATTTGAAAAAGAATGCTTCACAGTAGATACTGGAGTAGAGTATTGCAACAATGCAGAAAAATCTCTTAAACTTTATGTTAATGGCCAATCAAATAGCGAATTTGGAGATTATGTGTTTAATGAAGAAGATAAAATATTAATAAGCTATGGTGATAAGTCTGAGGACGTTTCTGGTCAATTAAATTCGGTAACTGATAATGCAAAAAACCATTAGAAAAATGAAAAAGAAAAAAACAAAGAAAAAGAAAAAATATTTTTGTAAAGGGTGTGGTTGTAGTTATGAAAGTAAAAGAATGGCTGAGCTTTCTTCAAGGATTTGCAAGGAAAACAATCTTTGTAAATAAATAAAATGGGATTAAAATCAGCAATAAAAGCAAAACTAGTTTCAATTTCAAGCAGTGTTTCAGGGGTGATGGGTTTTCTTGGGGGCTATCAAGTTTGCCATAATATTTGCTTGGGCATTATTGCATTGCTTTCGATTATAGGAATAACTCTTGTCGGAATGCCTCTGCTTTTTCTAACTAAAGTTGCAGTTCCTTTTTGGATTGCTGCTTTTTTCCTACTTTTAGTTAGCTTAGGTTTTTATATAAGAAGCAAATGTTTATCAAAAAATCTTCTTTTGCTTAATGGAGGAATTATTATTGCTGCTGTTCCATTTAATTCTCTAAAGAATTTTATGATATTCTTCTGGATAATTGGCGGAACTCTTGTTCTCATAAGCATAGTTTTGTTTATTCGGGATAAGATTGTGAAAAAATCAAAGAGTAATCATAAAGGAAAATGAAAGAGCAAGAAAGATATGGGACAATTGTAGATGGGGTTGAATGGGAAATTGATCTTGAAAGAAAGAGGTTAGTTAGTATAGAAAGCCCCAAATTAATTAGGAATTTAAGTAAGATAGAAATAAAAAAAATTAGAGGATTGATTAAGAAGAATGAAGAACCCAAATACTGAAAAGAGATTAATTGAACAAGGAGCTATCAAGTCTGACAATCGAAACAACCGACATTTCTACCTCGCTTTGAATTTTAAACATTGTATGCTCAAAAACAAAACTATCATCTAATCCCAATCCTCTGAAAATACTATCAATTAAGAACTTCTCTCTATTGGCCACATCTTTTTTCTTTACAGTGTTCTTTTTGGTGAACCAGTTCTCGCATATTTGAACTACAAGGGCGAGCTTAGAATCTTTTAATTCATTAACCTTATTTGAGTTTTCTTGAACATATTTTCTGACTTTCCTTATAATGTAATCCCTTAAAACTCTTCCCTCTTTTTTCAAATAAAAATGTCCGAACTTGTTGTGACCATAAAGATGATTTACTGACGGCGTTTTTTTATCTATTGTTATTTGTATCATTTTTCCTTTTAAGATAATCTGGATCATTTCTAAATCCGCACTTCTTGCAGACTTTTCCCAATGTTCCTTCTTTATATCTCGAGCTATTGCATTTTGGACATTTCTTCATAAATCTTCAGGGTTTCTTTTGATACTCTTTCCCAAGTGAATTGTTTGGCAGTTTCAACAGCGTTTCTTAATATTCTCACATCCCTCTCGTGACTCTTTATTGCTCCTTTCAAAAAAAGAGGGTTTATAGGGGTTGAATTTTTATTATTGCAGAATTCGTTCAAACCGTCTATGTTTGAAACAATCAGAGGAACTCCAAGACTCATCCATTCTAAAGCTACAATTCCAAACGGCTCATGTAAGCTCGGCATAATTCCAATATCGGCTATTTTCATAAGTTTCCACTTTTTATCCTGTTCCAGATGATTATGCCACTCGAAGTTCTTGCATTTTTCCTTCAATCTTTTCAATCTCTTAACCAATGGATTTATTTTTTCAACTGTGGGAGATATGTTGGCTATTAAGATAAAATGGAATTGAGGCAGTTGTCTTACTGCTTTCAAAATTAAACTTATGCCTTTCGTAGGAACTAATCTTCCAACAAAAACAACTAATGGTTTGTTATATTTTTTTCTAAGTTCTTGATCATATTCCATTTTAGAAAGAAACTCATAATTAACGCCATTGTAAATCGTTGTTCCTTTGTCAATGAAATATGCTCTTTTCAGATTTTCTTTATAATTGTCAGATACTGTGATTAATCTGTTGCAACCATGCATGGCCATCCCTTCAAGTTGAGCGTCATGAAGGTAATAAGGGTTTTTAGGATCTTTGGGATGAGCAAGAAGAAAACTTAAATGACAGGTCATCACAATTGGAGCTTTAAACAAAGCTCTGAGATTTTTTGCAACTCTCCACAAATTAGAATCGTGAAGATGAATAACGTCAAATCTCTCATTTCCAAGAATTTCCAGAGCTGTTTCAATAAACAAGTCGTCGGTAATAACCTTATTTATAAAACCAGCAGCCATGCAAAAATCATTTGTATTGAATATCTTTAACAATCTGTAAGAGTTCTTTTCATACTTCCAGTCCTTTCTCTCAACTTCTTTAACTTCATCTCCTACAATGTAAAACCCGCCTTCTTGAGTTGTGTAATCAACGCATAAAACAGTCAGTTCAACATTTTTCTTTCTCAATTCATCGCTTAAAAATTTAACATGAACCCCAAGCCCGCCAGATGGCTCCAGAGGATTTTCATTTAAAATCATTAAGGCTTTAATTGAAGACATGGAACTCTCCCTTGCACGTTAAAACAGAGCTGAAAGTCCCGTGCGTGTTTCTGAATTTGAGTTCTATTTTATTGTCCACAATCTGACAGCTTTCTATTCTAAGATAAAACCCTGTTGCCCCGTAGCTTGTCGTTGACAAATAGGCGTCATCTTCGTAATGATATCCTTTAACCCAGTTATCTGTAAAATTGTAGCCATAAAGATTGTATGTTGTTCTTCCCGCACTTCTTGCAATAGCATTGTTAATGTCTGTTGTAAACATGATAAAAGAAGTCATTCTTTTGTTGCTTGAATAAGTGACGCTGTTAGGCAAATAAACTATTAATTGCCCCATCATGTAATCTGCTCTGTCAAGGTCTATTTCAACCGTGTGGGTTGTTGACGCAGGTACTGCAATGTCTTTGGCGCTGAAGCTCCCTCTTTGAGATTTCTTTGTCGTGTCTAAATCAAACTTTCCAGTGAAGGGATTGAATTTAAAGCTCATGGAAACAAGCTCGCTCGATCTTCCCACGCGCCTGTTTTTCTCACTATCTCTGTAACATCGTTTCCCGAATAGGTGAATTTGTATATCTCCCAATCCGGATCAGAATCCAGAGCGTCAGCAGAGATGTTCAAGCCGATGTATGTTGGCTGCGCATCAGACTGATCATATTTAATTTTCTTGTAGATAACATCAGAAGTAAACAAAGGATTAGAAATGTCAATAGCTTCTCCAGACTTGCTCTTCAAAAACACTCCTTCATGATCTCTATTTCCCATTTAACTTATTTACCAGTTTTCCTAATTTTTCAGATTTAATTTTGTCTCGATATTCAAGAATAAGGTCTTGAATCTCTGTCTTGATTGTGATCAGCTTATTTTTCTCTGAATTGATCCTTGCGTTTTCTTTTGCAACCTCTCTTCTTAAAGAACCGAGCTTCTCTGTTAACTCAAAGTCTCCAGTTCTCTTGTCTCTGATTATTCGGTCTAGGTTTTGAATTTCTTTTTTCTTAGAAGCGATATGAGAATCAAGAAGTTTCAAATTCTCTGTTAGAGATTTTTTAATTGACCTTGAACTTTCAATGTCTTTAAGAATGGCTTCATAATTAGGGATTTCTTCTTTTGCTTTTTCAACAAATTTCTTGTCCTGGAGTATTTGATCTTTTTCTCTTCTCATTCTTTCCAGATCTTTATTAAGCTCATAAACAAAATCTGATTTTGTTGTGATATCCTTATTCATTCTGTCGCGCAGTTTGGTTTTTTCATCAAGCTCAGAATTGGTTTTGTTCAGGGAAGAGATAATCTCGCACAGTTGCGCTTTCTTATCTTCAAGTTCTCTAATTAATTGGCCTTGCGCGTTCTGATGCTTTGTTTTCTTGTTCGCTAATTCTTCCAGTTCTTTTCTACATTGCTCGATTTTCTTTAAATCAATTTCATAATTTTTCTTTACCTCTTGTTTCTTATAAATTTCCTCGCAAATGGAAGATAGATTTTTAGCCCAATTGTTAACTTGCTCTTTTATCTCGATCAATCTCCGACCTTCTCTCTCGGCAGCTTTTTTGTTTGACCTTAAATCTTCTAAAGAATTTTTTATTTGGTCCTGAATTTTCAACTCTTCGGCCTGAAGAGATTTAAGCCTGCTTTCGCTTGCTTTGCTTAGGATAACTTTGACTGGTTTTATCAACCCCATTTTCACTCTCCAAATGATACTATGTTCACAGAACCCGTATGCCCAGCCGTGGTATCTATGAAGATGTTTGTAACGCCGAACTTGTCAACAGTAAAGCTTGCCCCAGCAGTAATCGTGATAGGGTTTGCATTGTCAGAATTCAAATAAACAGTTATTGCCTCAGATGTATCCTCGTTTGTGATCGTAGTATCAAAAGAAGTAGTTACCGAACCAAACATGCCCCCAGTGTTTTTAACGTCATAACCGTCAGCGCTCGCTCCAGGACTTAAGCTTGCTGCCTCGTGGAATCTTGATGTTGCCTGCTCTGCCACGACAATAACTCTCTGGGCTGTGTTTCCATTAGGATCCTCTGCATAGCTTGTTCTGTGCCGGTCATCTAAGGTTTTGGGAATAGCCATAATTGAAATTGCCTGGCGTTTTATTTAAAACCTTTTTGACAATCAGTAAGAAACAAAATATTTTCTTGCAAAATTCACAATCACTGAATTAATTGCAACGACCAAAGGAGTGAAATCTCCAAAACTGATTGAACCGATGTTTGCCTCTAAATAAGTTAGCACCGCTCCGATTCCAGCAATTAACGCTCCCTTGCCTACTTTGATAAGACCTTTCTTGTCAATAGTGAAGCTTGGACTTTTTTCGTCTGCCATAACCAAAAAAGCTTTTTAGTTTATTTAAAATGTTTTTGACCTCACAAAATTATCTTCAAAGCTATCGCTGTTAAGACAGTTGCCATGTAATATCCAACTCTTTTCATCCATTTAACGTCTGATTCTATCTTTGTAATTCTATGATTCAGAGTTTCTATAAGATTGTCAAAGTTTTTTTGGGTTAGTTTCATCTTAGAAAGCATACCCCACTGTTATTGTCAAGCCGCCTATTGAGGCAAGAGCCGTTAAAGGCAAGGGCGTGAATGTTGGCGTGTGGTCGTGCCTGTATTGAAAAGGGATAGAAGTTGTGTGAGAGTGGGGTGGAGATGTTGTCTGTCCAGAGCCGTCATTCACGGCAGATCCGCTATTGCTTGATCCTGGAGCTTGCAATGTTACTGCCTCTGTGACTCCACCTGGAAGGTTGCTTAAAGCTCCGGTTATAGGGCTGTTTGTCTTATCATAGTCTTTTCTTACAATAACTGTGACATCTGTTCCCGATCTGCTTGCAAATTCTGCATAAGCTCCTGAAACTCCAGAGCATTGAATTAAAAGAGAATCATCTCCGACAGGCGTGTTTTGCAAAGACACTGTTATCTCTCCAGAACCATTGGTGCTCTGACTAGTAAAACTTTCCATGGTGAAAATATGGCCTGCGAAATCTGTCATATTAAGTCTCTTCAGTGTCTATTTTTGGGTTTACTTCGGTGTTGAGCAAAGTATTTTTGCAATCTGCTAACTTTGCAGAGTTGTCCTGCTCACTGTTTTTCTCTGCAGTCAAACAATCTTCCAATAACTGCTTTAAATGCGCTGAGTCGTTTACAGTGTTCACGTCAAAGCTGTATGCTCTCAAATTATCTAACTCAACAATCAAAGTATTCCCAACAATTTTTATTTCATCTATTTTCATTTTACCCTCATTATCCAAACAACTTCATAAAACGGCGAAAGCGTGTCGCCAGTAGGAACTCCAGAGTATGTTGGCCCCGACTCATAAAAAAATCCGCCAGCTGGTCCTGTGGAAAAACTGGAGTTTGACAAGCTTGAGAACCCGCCGATTGTTCCGGAAGTTGTAGATCCTCTAAGATATCTTTTTGTTCCCCCGCCTGAAGCGTTTAGATTAGGAATTGTCTGGCCATCGTATACGCTTTCTGAATCGCTTAATGTCTGCCCGTTGCATTCAACCCAGCCAGAAGGTAAGGCGGGAGTGTTTGTAAAACTTTTAAGCCACGCCATCACAGAGCCTATTGGTGCTATGTGCGTTAATGTGTTGTCTGTTGGAGTGTTTCCATTAAACTCATCTTCAACATCCTCAAAATTCTGATTAACTTCATCTGCATCTGCAACGGTTCCATTCACGAAATTAGTCGTAACAGCAAAACTCATAATATTTTCAACACCTCTTTTTTGCCCTGATCTGTTGACTCAACTTCTTTCACTAATTTGAATCCTAAAACATGAGCCAGTTCAACAATCCTGTAATAAAGCTCTTTTTTGTCTTCAACAATCCAAAGAGTAAAGCCAAGCATTTGTCTTTGAAAAGGATAAGTTGTCCGAGAATCATTGTAAAATTTCAAGCTTGTTTCTAACTTAGCTTTAAAAGCATTTATTCCAGATTCCTTAAAATACTTATTTTGCATCTCTTCAATCGTCGCCATGTTTCATCAACCCCTTCGTTTTATTTAAAACGTTTTTTACACTAATTTGTCCTTTTGAACAAAACTTATCTCAACTGTCTCTGATTTGTTTAAAGGAGTAAAAACCGCTCTACTGTAAATCTTAGGAGAACTGTCTGTATTAAATAATCCCATCTCAGATATATCATAGCCGTTTGCTTCAAGAGTATTAAGAAAGCATCTAAACGTGACTTGCAGGTTTGTTTCATCTAAGATTGGATATCCTGAAACAAAAATTTTCGGAAAATCATCAAAACTTGCAAGCTTGATATCATCCATAACTATATCTCCATCAACCCATGTGTCTGCTGAATTCACAGAGAGCAAGGTTATTTTAGTGTAATCGCATGCTGTGATTATTGGACTCCCATTAATAACGTCTGGATTGTTGCTTGTCAATTTTGTTATGAGATTCCATCCAACAGATAAGTTAGCTTTGGGAGTTATCCACTCGTAATTGTTTGAACTGTCTGATCCAAAATTTATCTTTATGGCCTCGCTGGAGCCCAATTTGTTTAAAGTTGCGGTGTCTTTAATATAAATCCAAACGCTTAATTCTTTGTCTGTAAAATCTAGAGAAGCTGTTGTTTTCTCTACATAGGCAATTGTTGAAGAGGCGCCGTCTTTGGTTAGATTCAAGGCGTTTAAACCTTCTTTAAAGGTCGTTGAATTCAGCGAGCTTGTCATGTCTGCTGAATCTGTCCAATTTGCTGTTTCGCAATCGTCAACGCTTTCTGTTCCCGACATTGGGACTTTAATATCTAAATCAGTGTCAGTTGCTTGGGAAGTCGCTGTTCCAATTCCAACTGCAAATCTTGAAGGGGCTGTATAATCTGGAATTTCCTTGAACATTCTGTTTAGAAAAATTCTAAGTCCCTCATTTGTGACCTTGCTGCCGTTTGTCATATTTATTTTTCCTCTTTATTTTATTTAAAACGTTTTTAGTGATACCCAATAATCACAACTTTAGTTAAGGTTCCTGTTGACGCGCCTGATTCTGTGACTCTCCATAATAATTCTGTTCCTGGATTTGCAAATACATGAGCAACTCCAGAAGTTATTGTTTCCCAGTTTTGACCGCCATCTGCAGATGCTTCATAAGTAAATGTTCCAGATGATGTGAATGTTGCTGTGATTTGATTTATGGTTCCATTGTTCTTGTCTACTGGAAGAGACTGAACTACCTCTCCGACGTTGAATGAAACAGATCCAACTCCCCAGCTGGCTGTTGAGTTTTCTGAATCGTGAAAGTCTTCATCAATGAATTCCTCTGCATATTCATTTCCATATTGTTGCATGAAATACAAAAGCTCTTCAGAAGATCCAAATCCTAAAGGAGAGGTTCCTAAAATCCCATATTGAGAGTTTCCCAAAATAAAGCCTGCTCCGGCAATATTTCCCCATCTGAATTCTCCCCAGATTCCAGATGTCGGATTTCCCCAAACTAATGTTGTTGATTCTGTCAGATCCCTTGAATAAACAGCTCTCCATCTTGGAATGGGAACCTTAAGATTGTTGACAGGAGTGTTTGCTATATTTATCAATTCTAGAATTAAATCTTGATTTCTTACAAATTGATCTTCCAATGCTTTTATTCTTCCCTCTGTGTCCTCTTGCCAGTCCGCCATTCTCCATGGTTTATCACCTACTTGAATTTCAATAGAAGCGGAGGGATATCTATAGGTTATTTTTGTAACAATGTATTGTCCGCTTGGGGTTTTTGGAGATACATTGTCTACAATTGTAATGATTTGGCCTAACTCCGGAATGCTTGCCTCTTGATTCTTAACTAGCAAATCTCCCATAACAAACGGCAAGCTTCTTCTATTCAATATTGAGCTTGCTCTTGTCTCTGCATCAGCAATGCTTGTTATGTCGCTTATTGTCATCTGCTTTTCAAATCTTCCAAATTCTTCAATAGACTCGGAATTAACCAGATGAATGGGAGCAGGAGCTGACCACACATAATTGACTATTGCATAATTGTTTAAAGGAAAAGTCGTTCCCTCAGCTGGTTTTACTTTTTTGTTTTCTCTGTCAACATAATAAAAATGTCCTACAGATGCGTCTTTTGTTCCGCCTTCTCTTTGGGTTGTCGGCGGATTTCCTGAGTCCATGATTAATTCAACAATGTCCGGAGTTTTAGCGAGAGTAATTCCAAGTTCTTCAAAATTTTCTGTAACTCCGATCTGGCCTGTTTCTGTGATATCTGTTTGAGTAAATGCCCCGTCAACTCTCAAATCATTAATTATTTGGGATGTGTCAAAATTCCATTTAGGCAGTTTGATAATTTCCTGGCCAACTGTCAAAGTCTTCCCGGAATCAATAAAACCGCGAGGTTGAAATTTTACTTTTCTTTCTGCATCAGAATAATTTAACTGCCAATCAAGAGCTTTTTTCAAGGCAACAACTCTCTCATAGACATCTGTATTCACGCATTTGAATTGATCTATTGTTCTGCCCTCTGCTGTTCCTGAATTTTCAACATCTGCAGTAATCTCTCCATAAACTTCAATTAAATCCTTAGCAATTTCAGAAATCACGCCAGCGCTTGCATCAATATTTGAGTCATAAATATGATTAACGTTTTTTCTTACAAGTTTAATCATTTCATTCTTTGCAATTACTTTGATTTTAGCTCCTTCTGGCTGGATGTCTTCGATAAAACCATAAAAAGTTCTTCTATCTGTTGATGTTGTCCAGCCCGTCCAGATTTCAACTACCTGACCGTTAGTCAATTGAACAAGACTTTCAACGCTTCTAGGCAAGATTAATTCTGCCTCGCTTACAGCAACATCATCTTCTTTTTCATACTCCCACTCTATTAATTTTCTTGGATCTGGCAAGCCATTATCATCTTTTATCGTTATTCCATTGATAAGAACTTTTGTAAATCTCATTTTAGCTGTCTATGACACTCCCTTCAATTAACGTTAAGCTGTAATCAATCTCATTAACATCTGCCTCAACCCATGTCCATGTAAATTCCTGAATAAGGACATTTCTTGTTGCATCAACCAAGCTGCTCACAAAAATCGCACTTGCTTGCTGCCCGTTTTGCAATCCTTCAATAAATGAAATAAATGATTTTAACTCGGCTTTTGTTCCAACCTTCACCCCGTCAACTGTGATGGTCCTTTGTGTTCCCATGATATCCATAATTAAAGCATCGCTCGAATCAGAGTATGGGATTGGTTGAGCGTATAACCCAGAGCTCTTTGTCTGCTTTTCTGATTTTACAGTTCCCAAATCAATTCCAGCTATGCTTGCCATTATCTTACGCTAAACCTCCGATTAGTTTGTCTTTGCAAAACCTGGCTTACTTGGTCTGCTAATTTCTTTATGTCAGAATCGTCTCTAACCATTGGATGATTGATGTTTACGATAATGCTCCCGCCACCCATTTTTCCAAATAATTTTTCTGGCTTCTTAATCCCAATCAGAGTGTCATCAGGAGAAGTTTCGATTATTTGTCCGCCAGGCCTTAAAATAAAATCATTAGCTCTTTTACTCTCGCTTTTTTCCCTTCTTGTGAATAAACTTACAACGTAATTAACAGCGCTTCTCACAGCATTAGCAATCCAGCTTCCAATGTCCTTTAACCCGTTCCAAATCATCTCAGACACTTTTTTCATGACATTCCACATCCATTGTCTGAACTGCTGATCTAACTCATACAAATAAACAAAAAATCCTTTAATCTGCTCCCAGAAAACTATGACTATCGCTATCAAAGCAGCCACAGTAGCTACAATTGCCCCCACAACTAAAGAACCGCCAGCTGTCACAACTGCTAAAATAATCATCGCAATTGCCGCAATAATTAGGCCCACTCCAATCCAGGCAGATGTAGTTTTTCCAAATCTTTCTATTATGGATTCTGCTGACAATTCCAAGCCCTCATATAGTGCTTTGAAAGCATCCGGCAAGGTTGTAATGAAAATCTCAATCAAAACGGGAATAACATCACTCATGACAATTCTAAGCATTTTTAGAAAGGGATCCTTGACTAAAACCCAAATCTTGGCTATGAATTCCATCAAGGTTGTAAATGCCTGGACTAGTCCATCTCCAACGCTGCCCAATAAATCAGACATCCATTGACCCATGTCTAATTCTCCAGATGTGACTCCTCCAACTGTTTTGGCTGCTTTTTTAGCAGCTGCCCCCAAAGCTTTCAACACAGGCAATAAAATAGGAACCAGCGGAAGAAATAATAAGAAAATGATTAATCTTAGAATATTGAGAATTCCTTTAACTACTGGATTGCTCTGAGCAAAAGCCAATCCTTTCTTTAACAGTCCACCAACAAGCATGATTCCGCCAATAACAAGACCTATGCCTGCAAGCAATTTCCCAAATCCAGCTACTTTTGATCCTATCCCAGAAGCTCCAGAGCTAGCTCTTGCTCCACCGCTTGATCCGCCAAATCCAAGGCTTCCCATCAATGATTTTGTCTTTTCATGAAAAGACTCAGCAATGCTCTTGCCAAGACTTTTTCCTTCTTTGTCTCCCCTAACTTCAATAGGGATCTTAATTTCCATATCTGCCATAGTTATTTGAACAACTTGCTGAGAACTCTTGCAAAAGCATTTTCTAGGCGCCGATCATCTGTCTTTTGGAATTCTTTTTCAAGCTCCAAAATGTAGACCATTCTGTCATACGGAATTCTGTCAACTTGCTCTGGAGTCCAGTGGAAATAATGAGCAAAAAAGCAATACATTACTTCGTTGTTCAGATCGTCATGGTCCTGATGAAAGCCTCTCAGAGTTTCCCTGATCAATCTTTTTTTTTAATGTCAGGTTCTGCAAACTCTTGATATTCTATGAACAGATAGTCAGATACTTCAGCAGGCAGTTTCTTGATGCTTTCAATGTCAAAAGCAAACGGAGCTTTCACGATTGCTTTTGCCAGAATCTGCTCTTGGATCTCAGCATCATTCACTGTTATATTTGGCTGTCCGCCCAGGATAACGGTTTTTGTCGCTGAACTCCTTATCTTGTTTCTCACGCCAGTTGACAATTTTCTGACAGTCACGATTTCTTCTTTATCGTTAACTATCAGGGGAATGTCTTTGGTTTGTTCCACTACCTTGTTATCCTCTATCTGGATTCTCGGAACATCTTTTTGTTCTTGCGTCATTCTTTTTCCTCCAATTTAATTATAGCACAAAATAAAAAATTAAGGCGTAATGTTGCTTGCCTGTGCTGGAGCAAATTCTTCACTGTTTGTGTAAACAACATTTGTCAAAGTTCTGGTAAAACCAGCCATGTCGTCTTTGACTACCTCTGTTGGCGATTGCGGGAGCGTGTTTTCGTTGAAGTGCACATTTGCAAAATTGAACACTATTGTGTCCCCATCTGGATTTGTAAACGTCAAAATCATGGTTGCCATTTCTCCAGAACTTGTTTCATCTGGAGCCAATCCAGTTGCGCCATCATAGAATTTCTTTAACAAAGCATAATCTTTGATTGCAGTTGTCAACCTGAAATTATACTCTCTCTGTTTTGCCACAACGCCTTGAGCAAATCTGCTGCCTGTCCCATAGACTAATTCAACAGTGTTCATTATTGTCAGTTCTAAATTCTGAACAGCTGCCGCGATCTGACCGTTAATGTCAATCACTCCGCCTGCAAACGTGAAGTTCTGGAAATTATCTGCTACTGCTGGATTTGCTGACTCTGTGAGTTTGTCAAACCTGTAAGGACACTCTAAGGTTATTCTTACTGGTTCGTTAACTGCCGCAGTTAAAGTCATTGTGTTTATAACACAACCAAGGAAAGTTTCATATCCTGTCGTTGTTCCAAACTCTGCTTCTCTGGTTACCGAAAAGCTTGGCAAAACATCTGTTTCTGTGTAGGTGTGCGTGTAAGGTCCTGCGCCGCCATCAGCATTTGTTCCAAGCAAACCTAACAGCCAATATCCATTAGTCATGTTCATGTTCACTGTCAAAGTTCCTTTATATCCTAAAGGAATTATTGCGCTCGGATTTCTGTCTCCAACACCATAAACTTTTCTTTTGTCATGACTTCTTAAAACAGAAGAGTCAACGCCCTGGCCAAAAGCAACATAGGTTTCATCTGAAGCCAAATGCTGAGCTATCTGCACGCTGTATGCGTCTGGATCTTCATAAGCAAACTTTATTCCTGTTTGCGCTCCGCTTATGTATGAGTCTGTGATTTTTCTTACCTCCTAATTTAATTGATGTTAAACATTGCCATGAAATCTGCATTTCTGTGCAATATAACGTTGCTCCTATCAGGACTGTTAATTAACGGTCCTACCAAAGTTGGTTTTATGAAAGGAGCATGAAAGAAAGTTTTAGAGTTAGCAATCATAAGATTTCTTATTGCTGTGATGTAATTGTCTACTTTGTTTGGGCTGTCAGCATAAACCATGATTGTTATTGCAACATTTGAAATAAACAAAGTTCCACCAACTCCAAGAGCATCTGTGGTTGTTGACATAATGTCTACTGCAATTCTTGGATAAGAATGAATCTTCAAATCGTCTCTTGGAAAATCTCCCCAAATTTTATCAGAACCATAATCATACTCTATTTCAAAGTCTCCATTTTGAGGATTTGCAAAAGTTATTTTGCAGGTCTTTGCTGTAATTGGTCCGAAAGAATAATCAACAGTATAATCTTTTCCAAACTTTAGAGGAGTTGAATCCACTTCTATCGATCTTATATTTTTCACGTTTACCAGATTGATTATGTGTTCTGTTTCTCCGCTGAAAGTTCCGGAGTTTGTTGTCCTTGTGACTCCCCTTAATGCTGTTGTTAAAATATCATTATTTCTTAGAAAAACCACAATCTCTTCTTTTAAATCTGTTATCTGGAAGGTCATGATAACTGCCTCTTTATATTGTCCAAGACAATTGATTTTAGTTTTGTATTAACAGCTGTTCTGACAAACGGCTGCGGTCTTGTTCCCTTTCTCAAAATTCCTTTAGAAACTCCGTAAGCTGCTGATTCGTCTCCGAGCTTTCTCTTAGCCCAATCCTTTAATTCTTCAGGATCAACATAGTGGGGATTTGTTCCAAACTCAATATCAAGACCGTAATTTAACATCTTGATAAAAATCACTCCTTCTTTGACCTCTGCATGAACAGAAAGTTTTAATGCTCCTGTATCAACAGGAACTGTAAGAACTAACTCGTTAACAAAATCATTCGCTATGCCCCAAAGTGCTCTTTTTACAACTTCTTCTATTTCTCCCATTTAAACCTCTTGGATTTTGATATCCTCTTGGATAATTGGAAAACCTCTTGGAACTATTTAAAACGTTTTTGAATAACTCAAGAATTAGTCAACCTTAAACAAAATCACGGTCTTAAACAATTCTGTGCCGTTAGCAGATCTCTTTAAAACATTGTCAACTCTATAAGTCTCTCCATCATAATCAATCAAATCCTCTTTATTCATTTCTTGATCTTGTCTTATCATTAAAAAAGCATCACCCAATTCAGTCAGCCCTTCTTTGTCCCAAGAATATCTAATTCCTCTTTTGACAAAAACAACTATTATGTCTTCGGGAGTTCCATTAACATATTCTGCTGATCCTGTAATGTTTGAAATAACTTTTGTCTTTGGCGTTCTTGTTACAGTCACGCCTAAGTCTTGCAGCGCATTATTCAAAAAATCTGCTTCTACTATCCCAATGTCTGATGCTGGCATTTTATCCTATTGCAGGCCATTTAGGCAAGCTTTTAATTAAATAGTCTCTTTCTCCAACCCAAGAGTCAAGGTTTTTCTGAAAATGAGGATACGGCACTCCTTTGGTTACCTGATAATCTGGAGTTTGATAAGAAGTCGCAAAAGTGTAAGTCTGACCGATCATGTAAAGAGCGCTCATGATTGCCGCAATTGCCCCAGCCAATAACTCCACGACTCTTGGAACTTGCAGTTTAATAACCATAGAGCTTGAAAGATGGCTGTAAATCAAATCACAGTTTAAATCATTTGAATTGAGAGAGTTGATCTGTGTTACTTCTTCCCATCCATCCAAACCAACAATTCTTATCCAGTCTCCTTGGGCAAATTTAGTTCCATCTTCAACGCTGACTGTTTGTCCGATCCCTGGAATATTATCAGATTGCGTTTCTTGATTTGTTGTTGATTCTTCCAGCCATCCCCAGATAAATTTTATTTTAACGTTTCTTAAAAGATTGTTTCTGTAAAAATAAGTTTGTTCTGCCGTAGGCAATAATTGTATTTTTCCCTCAGGATAAAATCTTAAGTTTGACAGACTAATCGGAGTTTGATCTATCTCTACATTCAAAACTTTAAGCAACGGCAATTTCCTAATATGCGTATAATTGAATTGTTGGCCATCCTGAATTTCCATTGTCTTTTTAGGATTTGAAGTTGTGTTCATAATCCTGTCAACCTCCGCATCTGCTTGTTCAAGAATTCGAGCCATCTGCGTTGGATTAATCTCATTCACAGTAATTCCTACTTTGTCATAAACATGGTCTGCAGTTGTATAGGTCATTTTTTGCTCTTTTTGGATTTAGATTTCTTTGGAGCAAGAACTTCGTTAATCTCCTTTTCTTCTTCTTGAGTTAACTCTTCTTCGCTAACCTCTCTAACGCTAGTGTCAACTTGTTTTTTTACTCTCCAAGCATACTTTCCATCTTCTCCAAGGTATCTTTCAACATCTGCCATTTTCTTTATTAAATAAAGGGAGGGCTAAGATTAGCCCCAGCGTAATCAAACGCCAATTGCCACAAGTGAAATTTCCCCAGATGAAACGTCAGTGAAAATAACTTTATTCTTTTCCACTGCGTCAATTGTGAAGTTTTCCACTGTTCTCGCTCCAGCTGAAACATTATAACAAGACAATACTTCTTTAACTTCCGTGAAGTCTTGAAGTATCACCCAGTCATCTTGTTCGCCTTTGGTCGCAGTGTAAACTCCAACTTTCATCGGGGTTCCAGTGATTGTAACAACATTTCCGATCGCACCTACTCTTGTTTCGGTTATTTCTTCAGCTACCATTTTATCTGACGATTGCAAAGACATGGGCAGTTCCAACAGTTGCGCTAGTTAGGGTGATTTTGTTTGTTGCATCCTCGATTGAGAAATCACTCTCAACTTTGTTTGCCCCATCATCAACCATGACCTTAGCCATGAAGATTTCCTTGACATTGCTTAGGATAACTGTGTCATTCTGCGTTGCATATGGTGCAGTTGCATACACTGCCCTAATACCTGAATTGTCAGTTCCGCCAACAGGAGAAACTTCCTTTGCTGATACAGTTTCATCTGTCATTTTGTCTCCTACTTGATGTTGGTAATGCTCGAGCAGAATTGAGTGTTTCTGATGATAAGACATTCATATATTTTCAACATGAACTTTTCTGAGTCATTAGTTTTAGCCAACTCCTCATAAGTCATATCTTGTAGAACTCTCATTTCAACCACTTGCATGTCCAGGAAATAAATTGCTTTACTTCCGGATGTGTTGCTCATGAACATTGAAGGAATCACAGGGACGGGTCCAACCATTGTATGCAATACAATTGACTGGAATCCCCAAAATACCTTTTCCTGAGCTTGCAAGTAACCGATCTTGTTCTGTAATAAACCAAGAACATCGGTATAAACTCCGCTTGAGCACACGGACAAGTTTGGCCTGCCACCATCATCGAATGCGTTCTGAACTGCTGAATTGACATCGTCCAAATTTAGGTCTGTGGATGATTTGTCAACTGTGTTCGTTGTCGCCATCAACTTAATAATTCCATCAAACTCATTAGGGTCTGAGGAAACATCTCCATTGATAATCAAGTTCTCTTCAAGCTCTTTCAACTCTCTTGCTTTTACAAGCACTTCAAGTTGCTTAGCATTTGGAGCTGCCTGGTCGCCGAACATTCCCGTCGCTCCGCCTTGGCTCTGGAATCCAGATAAGGCATATGGAGGGATGGCTGCTCTAGCCTGCCCAGTAACTCTGCCAACTGCATAAAGGTACTTGATTGGCGTTGACCTTCTTGTTAAAGACGTGTTAGTCTCTGCCAAGTTTGAGTCTTCAGCTGCAACAAATCCACCACCTTTTGCCGTGATGACATTGAAGTCAGCAGTCAAACCGAAGTTAGAAACCCTAGGAATTATTTCAGTTAAAGGAGTGTTCTTCCTTGACTGATCTATAATCTTAGGATCAACATAAACAGGAACAAGTGCTACGCCAGCAGTTCCGGCTCCGCCAGTAGTTGTGGTTAAAGCTTTAAGTTGGACATTGTTTTGTCCAAACATGTTGCCCCTCATGTCAACTGTATAGTTGAATGATTTCACATCTACTTCTGTATATCTAGTCTCTGAAGGCAAAGCCCCGAAAGACTGGGTATATGCTCCGAAAGCGCTGATGTTATAAGATCCAGTTTGTGCCATTCTAACGAATCAACTCGATTGGTGTTGCTACCTTTTCATTTAATTGTGGCTCTGAGCCTGGCAAACCTTTCATTACAGGTTTTTCAAGGCTCTTGGATAGTTTAGAGACTTCAGCTTTCAAAGATTTGATCTCTGATTTCAAAACGCCTAAATCGGACTTGGATTCTTTCTCCTCATCCTCGTCTTCATCTTCAGAATCAGCCTTTTTGTTTTTCTTGGCCTCTTCTTCTTTTTCAGACATCTTTTGTTTCAACTCCGCAACTTGCGCCTTCAACTTTGTCACATCTGCTTCGAGATTTGACTTAGTCTCGGTTTCAGTCTTAGAGTCGTCTGATTTAGCGTCTTCAGATTTCTCTTCTTTGCCGGCTTCAGTCTTCTTTTCTTCTTCCATTTTTTTAGCCGTTTCAACCGCCTCTTTCGATTTGGATGAATGTGATGTGTGATCTAGTGGGTTATTCATTGCTGTTAGCGCCTTCGCTACAACATTCTCTATTTTGCATTCTTCATTAATCGGATTTCCGGTAATTCCCACATTGATTAATTTAACTTTTGATAAAACTCTGACAGATTTCGCCCCCATCCATTGAGTTATGGATTCAATCGGTTTGAAGGTGATTGAAAAAGCATCCAGATAACCTTCTTTAATGCTGCCCCATAATTCCTGAAACTCTTTGTGATAAGGATTTAATTCGACTTTAACCCTTAAGCCCTTTGCGTCAACATTGCTTTCAATAATCTTTCCTCTTGGATTAAGGCCCATGTTTTCTTCTATAATTGTTTCATGGTCCTTGTCAAATTTGAGAGTTATATTTCCTGTTTTAATCTGTAAATCCATGTCTTGCAGGCAATCTTCAGTGACTAAGTCATTAACACCATCTATTGATTTTGTGGAAATGTAACCAGTAATAATGTATTTCTTTTTTCCTTTGACTACAAGTTCCTGAAACTCTATTGATTTAGAAACTGCGTAAAAAGACTTTGTCTCTGCCTCTTCTTTTAATGCTTGAATCTGCTCCATATGTCGGAAAGCTCTGCAATTTATTTAAAACCTTTTTGAAGATTACTCTTGAACATAGATTACTCTTGATCTGCAATTGGGATGAGCTGGAGGCAACTCATGAAGATTACCATTGATGTCTCTAAACTTCTCATCCATCTTAACAACTTTTCCATTTAATCCAAGGCAAATGTCAGAGGTTCTGTTGTCAACTGTTGCAGCCCATTTCTTCTTCAACTTCAATCCAGATTTCTTTGCTGCAAGATAATTCCCAATGTTCTCTGCTCTGTTAGATTCTGTCCTCGCGATTGTCTTTGCCCTTGTTTCAGCAAGATCAAACTGCTTCTTTATTCTCTGCCTGATTTTATTTGGCAGTTCTCCATTCAAAACTCCAATTGTGACCTCTTTTCTTATTTTGTTCATCAATTCATCAGCCAGATCTTTAAGATTTTCTTGAACGAATTCGTAAACTTCTTTTGCCTCATTAGGGCTTGCAGCCGTGTTAATTTGTAAGTTCTTCTCAATATCTTCTATTCCTTTAGAAATAGATTTGTCCATGTATTTGTTGACTTTCACCTTGAAATCTTCCCCGTCAAAAATCCCTTTATACTTGTCGGTCACATTCTTGAACTTTGATTTGATGTTAACGTAACCGCCCTTGATCTCTGCCAGATAACTCGGAGCAAGTTCTCTTTTTAACTCTTCATTAATCTCCTTCCGAACTTCTTTTAATCTTTTTGCAACATCTTTCTCTAGAGGCACGGCATCTTCATCTTTAGCATACCATTGATCTCTCTGCATTTCTCTATAAAGCTTAGCCATCTCTCTTTGAGTCATTACCTTGCCAAACCCTGATTTCTTCTCCACATCTTTGTCTTTATCTTCTTTATCTTCAAATTCTTCTTTCTCTGGCTCTGTTATCTCAAGCTCTTCCAACCCCAACTCTTCAGTTCTTATTTCATTGGCTGTTTTCAATCCCATCCTTATTTGAGCTTCATACAATTGATGTTGTTTAAGATCTTCATCCAAGTCATAATCAATAAATCTAAACTCGAGCTCTGGATGACCAAACTCCGGCATGATAAAAGTGTTAATGTGATATTGCAGCACGCTTAATAATGGTCTGACAGCTTTTCTCTTTACAACCTTGTCATCAACAACTGCGACTGCTTTGTTCACATCTTCAGTATATCCCATCTCTGTTGGCGTGACTCCGAAACAAGACCAAACTAATTTAGTAAACCATTTTTGCTGCTCCAGCACTTCCATGTCCTTGCTTGTTAATTGAATAGGCACATGTTTAACTGGAAGATTTGTAAAAACAGATTTGAAATGTTTCTTTTTTGTGTTTCCATAATTGTCTTCGAACATATATTGAGATTGCAATTGTTCTCTCCATGCTTTTAGTTGCTCTGTGCTTGCACCCTCAATGCTCATGAATCCGGCAGGAGTGTTGTTATTCAAATAAAAATCAAGATTATATTCTCCGCCGTAAACTAAAGTTAAGATCGTGTCATGCAAAATCTCAATAGGTGATCTTCCATAAATAGAGTCTGTTCTTGGATTTGCCATCATGTAAACTATCTCTCTTTTTCCAAACGGCACAGGCCTTGCTCCAGCTGTCCAACCATATTGAAAATAAGCTGCCTTTTCCTGATACAAGTCATCATATAACTGATTTCTAAAGAAATGAGCATAATCTGTTCCCTTCTCAAACGATTCTAAAACTCCTTTTTCAACATCACCTGGTAAGCCGCCAGTTAACAAAGTTCTTGTTGGAGGAACCACTATGTCAACTCTGTCTCCAATGTAACCGTAAATGTCAGGGTTCTTAAGAAAGGTCCCGCCGTCTCTTGCAAATAATTGAGAAAACTCTCCTTTTTGATTGAATATTTTAACTCCAACACCAGCGTCAACTTCGCAAATATCCCTCACCCATGATCTTACCAAATGTTCAAATGATTCCCCGTTCTTGTTAGGATGCCTGAAAAAGTTTTTGATTTGCATCTTCACTTCTTCATCTATCACATCTCCTTCTTGCGAACAATCCTCTTTCAAAAAAATATCATATCTAACTGCCGACACTTCATCCTGAAGAGTTTTGATGACTGAAAAAACGTAAGGATTTTTAGCCAGAGTTCTCAGTTGGATAACATTGACATCTCTTGGAAAACCATAAGGTGGCTTGTATAAAAACCAAGGAATATATGCTTTGAAAATATCAGACTTAGGAGTGCCTACATTCCAACCCATCTGAGGTTCAGGTTGCTTGGCTTCTACTGCTGCGCCTGAGAAAAACGCCTTTGTTATAAGGTTCCTGAATGTTGATTTAACTGACATGAGTAGGAATGCATCATAATGGTTTTTGCTCTCAAAACTATTTAAAACGTTTTTAATTGAAGAGCATAGCTCCAGTATTCCATCTTGTTGCAACTTCATATGCATATCCGAGAGCAATAGGAATATCTGGATGAACTCCAATTTCAACCAACTTTTCTTCTTCTTGCGCAAAACTAATACATTCGTTCCTTAACTCATAAGATTTCTTTTTTGCTTCGTAAGACATGCACGGAATTTCTATTTTGTTTTGCTCTAAAGCTGTGCCTAACCTTAAAACTAAATTCCTCTTGCTCACTGTAATAAAACCTTTGGAAGCTTTTGAGTTTTCTTCTCTTTCATCTCTGTTTCCTGTCCAAAATCTTTTTATTGGAAGATTTAATGAATTAACTTTGTCAATTACAGATTTAATAGAATTCTCTTCCAAACCAATTAAATCAAACTTATACACCGAATTCAACTCCTTAATAAACTCTAGCTGATCTAAGGCTGACATTCCTTTCTTTGTTATGATATCCAAGATAATCCAATGCCTTATGTTCTCTCTCTTAACTTCTCCTAAGATAACAAAAGCTGACCTGTCTGCTGTAATCCTATCTGAAAATGCAAAGTCAACACCAAGATAGACAGCATCAACAAAATCGGGCCGAGTTTTGTAAACATCTAATTCCGAATTTAGACATTGGTCAACCCATTCTCCTTTAATTAAAGAATTTGTGTCGTCTATCGGATCTAACATGTATTCGCATTGAAATCTTACAGAGCCGATTCTCTCTTTCGTTTGCATAAGGTCTTTCCAAGTCCATCTTTTTGGAGAAAGAATTTTCTTTTTATCCCAGTCAACTATTGCAGGCAATTTTTTGAAGAAGTAACCATTGTCTTTCAAGTGAAATAAAATGTCTGAAAACCTTAATGGGGTTCCCGTAACTTGAACCATTGCCAATTTGTTTGTTGTTGTTCCATCAACCGCCCCATCCCACTTATCCTTGATTGCCTGATCTACCAGTGTTGAATTTTCAGTAACAAGATCGTCAGCATGTAATCTGTCTATATGGTTTCCTCTTATCGCCCTCTCCCCGATAGCTCTTAACAAAATCATATGCCCATTTTTCAAATACATAACTCTCTCATTCCAATAAGCATTCTTTTGTGTTTTATCAACTCCTTCTGGAATAAGCCAGCGTAACTCTTTATTTTCATAGAAAAAATGTTTTATTCTCTCTGCCCATGTGGCCTTAGCTGCGCTGTCTCCGGCAATTAACATCTGCTGTTGAATTCTTTTTTTAGTTGGATTAAAAGGATTTATCGGTTGCGTCGCGGCCATGTAGATGGTCGTCCAAACCCCTACTAATTCTGTCTTGCTATGGCCTCTCGGCAATTGCATTAAGCAATGTCTTTTCTTCCACATGCTACTCCATAGATCTCGGTAATAATCCTCTTCTACAAAGTCCATCTGCATATGTGGCTTCAAAAACCACTTTACAAATTTAATAAAATTCTTGTAAGTTGGATTTCTAAGCTTTCCAAGTAAGGATGCAAATTGCTCAATCTCATTGTAGCTCAGTGTTTCCGATGGCATCTTTAAACATTTTAAGGTCTGCTTTTACAGTTTCAACAGCCTTCTCATGATTCTTTACTATTTCTTCAGCTTGAAGTCTTTGCTTGTATTTTTGCAGCATTTCCATTTTCTTCTTAAAAGAATTCCTCGATATCCTTTCTTCGAATTTTTTCAAATCTCTTTCTTGCTCTTTGCTCAACTTTGGAAAACTCTTAAGCTGTTCTTGAGATGTTTTCAATCCGCCCTCAAATTTATGCAGTTGCGTTTCCAAGTCTTTTAGAGCATTCTTGATTCCCTCTTTTGTTAAGATTTGTTCAATCTTTGCCCTATGTTCTCCAAACATAATTTGATTTTTCGGATTGGTTTCATCAGGTCTGCTTAAAGGTCCTTTTTCGGTAACATGAACGTGAAGCTCTTGTTTAACCGGATCAAACGTAGCGCTTTTTTCAGTTTTTTGCTCAGACATATTTTCCTCCCTTGTAATTTTTTCTTTTTTTGCAATGCTTTAATGTGCTTGTTGCAAAACCTTCCAAGAGAGGTTTCCCAGTCTGCCACATTTCTGCATTGACCATTCCCATACTCGCAAAACGCATTACTTCCCATATTTCCTCAAATTCACTTTATTTTTGCACTCCGGACACTTGATTTCATTAGGAGCTTTTTTCAGAATGATCTGTCCTTTTCCGCACTTACAGCACTTCATAATATAGAAATTCTTTGTTTCAAAAACTCTGTAATTGCCAGCTCTTCTTGCTGTTGAATTGCAATAAGGACAACGCTTAATTCCATATGTATTCGGCTGGACTATTTTATGCATTAGCCCTGCCCCCTGACAACATCCTCTCTAGTTTCTCTTGTTCTTCTTTTGTAAGCTTGTTATAGATATTTTCCCAGCTTTCAACATGACCCTGAAATTCTCCCGATTGACCTATAATCTTAATTGGGTCTGCTTCTTTTGGCTTTAATCCCCACGCTTCAAGCTCTTCCCTTACATGCTTTCCCGCCTGGATTAATATTGCGATAGTTCTAATTTTTTCTTCATTATTTGTTGATGTAGATAAAATTCTCAGCGCCTGTTTTAATGATTGGTCTCTTTCAACTTCAAGATCTATTTTTATCTCCTCAATTTTTGATGGTTTGTAATTTCCCTTAATCCATTTGAAATCCTTGTAAATTGTTCTTTCACTCACATTATAGTGCTTAGCCCAGATTTTGATGTCATCTGTTGCGTTTCTGATGCCAATTTTCTTCACAACTCCTAGCAATTGCATCCTTCTTTCCTTGCACTCATTTTTGACCGCGTTTTGCCCGCGATTCCCTTTAAATGGCCATTCAAAACTTTCGGATTTTGCCCGCGATTGAACCTCTTTTTCTGTCATAATTTCACCGCCTTTTTTCCTGTGAAAATCTCCCATCTTCCAATAATGATTTCAACATATTTCGGATCAAGTTCCATGATGTAACAAATTCTATCAGTTCTTTCACAAGCCATTAATGTGCTGCCACTGCCACCAAACAAATCAAGAACTGTGTCTCCCGCGTCCGAGCTGTTCTGGATCGCAGTCATAATTAACCTAACTGGTTTTTGAGTTGGATGAACATACTTTCCTGTGGCTCTACGCCTTACAAACCAGACATCGCTTTGGTTTCTTTCTCCTCTAAATTTTTTGTTGTCAAAATAAAAATACATCATTTGTTCATAAGCTGAATGATAATCTCCTGGAAGAATTGAATAGCCATTTTTTACCCAGATAATCATTCTAGCCCTATTCTTTAAATTCTTAGAAACCCAGCTATAGATTGGCCCTACTTGCTTTGAACCGCAGCATATGTAAACAGCCCCTTCGCATATCCCCGTGTTAATCAAATTGAGCAAGTCAAGAATCTTAAAATTCACATCCCCCATAATTCCGCCCAATTCCTTAACTCTCCTTCCGCCCTTTCTTCTTTCTTCCGGCACATAATTAACTGAATAAGGTGGATCTGTAAAAATCATAGTGCTGACTTTTTTGTCTATTAGTCTCTGAACGTCAATTAAGCTTAAACTATCGCCGCACATTAATCGATGCTTGCCTAACAAAAAAATATCTCCTTTTTTAATTTCCAATTGCACACCTCAGTACATGCTTTCCTAACCTTGGATATACACAATTTCTCAGCACTTGCCTTTTGTTTTTTAATTTTATATTCATTAAATTTAGTCTGTGCAAGTCGATAAGTTCAGGTATTTGAGCCTCTCTTATTATTGCTTTTCTCTGTGAACCTTTAGAAGCTCGTCTATTCATTGTTCCGATCTGATGTTCAAAATCTATTTTGGATATTGTGAAATTACTCCAGAAACAATGCCTCCCTATTTTTTGTGGTTCTATTAATGGTTGATAGTACGGCTTAACATTTTCTACCACCCACTTAACTTTGCAAAAATGTTTAAGGAATATAATTTCTTCGTACAACTTCATGTCAGGATATCTAAATATTCCCTGTCCTTTTAGGAAATGATTACACCCTGAATGGCTTTGACATGGTGGGCTACTCCAGATAAAATCAAATTCTTTAAAGTGTTCCAGTAAATATTGATGTGCATCTCTAATTATGATAACATCCTTTGGAAATAATTTATGATACACATTTGCTATTTCTTGATTGTTCTCTACGGCTGTGACTTCTACATTCTTCCATAACTTTCTGTTTCCTCCGATCCCTGCATAAAGATTTAAAATTTTCAAATTTTCTTATCCCCCACTTTTTTAATCACTTCAAACTTTGCAGCAGGTTTATAGAACAGATATCTTTCGATGACTAAGCTGACATAGTTTGGATCTAACTCAATGCCATAGCCCTTTCTTTTCAATTGGTCAGATGCAATTATTGAGGTTCCGCTTCCAAGAAATGGATCAAGAATTATCTCATTCTCAAAAGTGAAGAATCTAATACAGTTAAAAGGTAATTGAGTTGGAAAGGGAGCAGGATGATTTCCGCCAAGGTTTGTTTCAGTCATCATTTCCCAGACATTTCCTGCGTACTTGTTTAGCAGGATGCTTGGAATCTGTTCTTTTTTCTCTCGCTTATCCTCTCCAAATTTGTAAGTTATCAACGTGTCATAAATTTCTGGCTTTTCTTCATTTGAATAAATTTGAATGATCTCTGTTTGAACCTTTGGAATGTAATATCTAGGAAAAGGATTTCTGTTTGTAATAGTCCCGCGAGCGCTTCCCGACGGCTTGCTCCAATAAATATTTCTAAAAAAGATAAATCCTAGTCTCTCAAGAACCTCATCATATTTTGCAGGCATATTAATTGGTCCCCACTCTCTTCCAATGTTCACGCAAATAAATCGGCCTCTGTTCAAGAAAGTCTTAACGTTATCAAAAATAGATTTAATCATTTCGATGTACTCTTTGTAATCTTTGTTATCCCTATATTTTCCATACTTGATATCAAGATTATAGGGCGGACTCGTAACGAGCAGATCAACCTTATTTTCTCCAAGTAAGTTTCTTAATATTTTAGGATCAGTCGCGTCTCCGCAAATTATTCTATGCTTTCCATCCAAAATAACAATATCTCCCTCTTGTATGCTATATTTGTTTTCTAAATCAAAATCATCCTCAGTTGAAGAAGCATAAATTTGTTCTTTCTCTTTTTCTTTTAAAGCTAAGAGATAATTTATTTCTGAATTGTCAAACCCAGTTAAGTTGAGAATGTCTTCATTATCTTGTTCAATTTGCGTCAAGAGGTCAATTAATTTTTCTTCTTCGAATCTGCCGCCAATCTTGTTCATAGCTAAGTTAAGAGCCCGCTCTCTGTTTAAGTCCAAATCTACAAGCATGCAAGGAACTTCTTTCATCCCCAATCTTTTAGCAACTTCAAGTCTTTGATGACCGCTTATTACAATATTTTCTCTTTCTGGGTTAGCATTAACGACTATTGGTTGAACCATTCCAAATTCCTTCACAGATTTCTCTAATTTTTTCAGCTCATCTTTGGTTATTTGTCTAGGATTATACTCAGAATCTTTCAAGCTGCTAATTTGAATTTGCCTTATCTTATCCATTGTGCCTATCTCCAATTTTCTTTATTATCTTGGATACATTGCTTTCCATCTGCTGCAAAACTTGACCCAACATTATTTGATTTTCAGAACTGGTTTTCATCATCTCTCTTAGTTCCTTGAAATTGCTATGGATCTCTTGAGTAGTAATCGGGCGAGATTTCAGTGAATTAAAGAAATCTTGCACTTTCTCATTGTCAACATCAGCATCTTTTGGATGGACAGTTTCAGCTTCATGCAAATTATAAGAATTATCTATGATAAACCATAACCCATTTCCTGAATAAACTTCTAACTTGTCTCCCTTGTCATCATACTGCTTAGCTAAAGCGTTCTTGACGAGAGCATAATGTTGTCTTGTAACTCTGAACCTGTATTGTCCCTTCACGCTGAAATAACCGCCTAGAAATCGCTCTAATGCCCTTACAAGCTTGAAAAAATGGTGGATTGCGCAACTCTTAGCATCCTTGGCCAAATCAGCGACATAGCTTTCTTTTTCATAAATGATGATAGAATTATTTGTAAGATGTACCTTTCGTCCATTAAACTCTAATCCCTGACCACCGCCAAATAAATGTTTGAGTTCTTCAAAATCAATTTCTTTTTTTCTTAGGATTTCAGCTCTCTTGTCCCAATTCTTCAATCCTTCAGGTATTAATAGTTTGAACTGAAATGCATGGCCTCTAACTTGATCTTGTTTAAGAACTTCAAATTTACTACCCCAGTTGGTAGTAGCTACCCGGGTTGTTTTTTTGAACTTCTTTTTGTCAAATTCTCCGGTAATTTCCCAAACACCGTAACCAACTTTTTTGATTAATTTCGCTTTCTTCAGCGTCGATAAATAGTATTGCAGAGATGTAGCTTTTAGATTCAAAACATCACAAATCTTAGATGGCCTAACACCTCTTTTTATGAACTCATATACTAACAAGTTCAAATCTTTTTTCCCAGTTGTTTTTTGAAGTTCTTTTTGTTTTTTCAATTTTTTAAAAAAACAAGAATTAGCTTGAAATTCGATGCCCCAGGAGGGGGTGGGGTTTGCCGCCCCTCAACCCCCAACATGGGCATCGAGCATTTTACCGTGTTATGCCCCCGCCGGGATTTGAACCCGGGTTTGCGCCGTTCTCCACAACCTCAAGAAATTGAGGTTTATGATAAATAAAAGTGCCTGTCCTTTAGAGGACTGAGGTGGTTGTCTCGTCGACTTGAACCTCGGCGGTTCGAGAGGGCGCCGTCCTTGACCACTAGACTATGGGAGCCTCTTTATTTATCCAGAGGATACTTTAAAAGACTTTTGTTTATGCCCCAACTAGGATCTCCCTAAGCAACTGAGAGGTTATAGGCAGTCCGTATATATTTTAGTCCATTAGTTATCAAATCCTGTGAAATGGCAACATTCGAACCAGATTTTCTATTCTTTATTTTTTGGTTTTTTATTCCAAAAGCCATTTCCAGAGTGGAATGTATTTTATATTTGCTTCATCTCCAAACCATTCTGTTTTTTCTTCTTTTTCTGTATTTTCAGTTATTATCAAAAGATTATTGCACTTTAGTTCTTTGCCTGCTTTAATTAGTGCTCTTATTTCCCGATTCTTAGTTTTTAGATCAGTTATATTAAAACATACTTGAATTAACTGCTTAATTTTTATTCCTTCTTTTACAACAAAGTCCACCTCTTCCTGCTGTTGATTTTTCCAATAATAAAGATTAATCTTGTTGTTTAACTCTTGTTTTTTCAGTTCTATGGCTACCGCGTTTTCGTATAACCTTCCTGAATTTTGACTTGAATTAAATGCTTTTGCATGAACAAATCCATTATCTATACAGTAGATTTTTTTAATTGAAGAAAGTTGTTCCTTAAGTTTGTATGAAAATCTGCTCAAGCTGAAGAAAATAAAAGATTCTTCTAGATATCCAAGATATTTTTCAATAGTATGGCTACTTTTAATATTTGCTATTTTACTTAAAGAGTTATGAGAATATTCATTGCATAAGTTGGATAATAAATAAACCGATAAATCTTCTATTGATTGTGAAGAGCGAATATTATATCTCTTTATTATATCCTTAAAAATTATCGAGTTAAATAATGTCGATAAATAATCCTTGTAATTTATTTTCTTAATTAGGGGCTCAGGATATCCACCATAAGTAAGATACTCGGCTAACTTTTCTTTAATTTCATAGGAAGTTAATTCTCTTTGATCAAGAGCAAGATATTCTTTGAATGAAAATGGCAGAACAATTATCTGAAGATGCCTTCCCGTGAGGTGTGTCGCTAATTCTTTGCTTAATAGATGCGCATTACTTCCAGTTAATACTAGATTAAGCCCTTGTCTTTGCAAACGATTAACAAAAAGTTCCCATTTTGGAAGATTTTGTATTTCGTCCAAGAAAAGTTTTTTAGGGTTTCCATACACAGCATTCATTGACGAGACAAGTTCATCATAATTTTCAGTTTCAATAAGTTTCTCATCATCAAAGTTTATGTATCCAAAGGAGTTTTCTTTCTTTAAAAAATGCAAGCTGAAAAAAGATTTTCCCGCTCTTCTGGGTCCAATTATAACCTTTATTAATTGGTTGTTTAAGTCTAATTTTATGCCCTGTCTATGAATATACTCCTCTTTCAATTTTGAGTCTAACTCTCGCTTCTGAAGTAGCAATAGGTCCTTTATCATAATTACTATATTACAATATAGTTTATAAATATTTGTATTATAATGTATTCATTAAATGCTGCGCAATGGTAGTTCCCGAACCTTTTTTATGCATCTTTATTTTTTGGTTTTTTGTATATAAAGTATAAGAGGCTTACAAACAGTAGTTCTCTCATGTCTGAGGGGATAGACGTTGATGATGAGTATAGGGGTGATAATTATCTTGCAGGACTGCCGAAGATGACATAAGAATTCTCAAATAATAGCCGCCAATCGGCGGAAGTAAACACTTGCACCCGAAGGCAGAAATTACATAAACAATAGTTGCCTTCGGGTGAGTGAATGCGCCTTCGGCGTTGTTAG
>Ga0209211_10001455_pt1 | contig 44662 bp, 45 predicted proteins | sample RifGroA2_FD_183992 | JGI IMG/M metagenome (GOLD analysis project Ga0209211, IMG submission 183992) | Groundwater microbial communities from Rifle, Colorado, USA - Groundwater A2 (SPAdes) (version 2) | ecosystem: Environmental > Aquatic > Deep subsurface > Groundwater | place: Rifle, Colorado...
CCGGCAATGACCAGCCGTTCATCACCCCACGCTCGTCGAACATTACAATTTCGACGTCGCGCGCCAAGCGATAGTGCTGTAGACCGTCATCGGCAATAATTACATCGCATTCCGGATTCCGGGCTAGCAGGCTTCGGCCCGCTGCCACCCTGTCGCTGCCGACGAAGACCGGACAAGCACTGCGCCGGACCAGTAGCAAGGGCTCGTCACCCACTGCACCAGGGTCACTGCCGGGCGTCACTTCGGCTACATCCTCGGTATCGCCACCATAGCCGCGACTGACAATCCCCGGATGCCGTCCCAGCGCGCGCAGGGCCCGTGCCAAGTAGATGACCAGCGGTGTCTTGCCGGTACCGCCCACGGTTATATTGCCTACAACTACCACCGGCACCGGCAGACGTTCGCGACACAACAGACCGCTGCGATACAAGGCTCGCCTAATACCCGCGAGCATGATGAACGGCAGCGATAAGGGAAGCAGCAGACAGGCCACCGGGCCACGCCGCCGCCAGGTGGCGGCAAGTCCGCCGGCGTCAGCGTTGCGCCTGCTGGGTGGCAAAGGAAATGTGCGACAGTCCAGCCTGCTGGGCTGCCTGCATGACATCGATGACGCTCTGATGTGCGGCCTTGGCGTCGGCGTTGATGATAACTACCGGTTCCTTGCCGGCGCCGGTCAGTCGCCTCATCGCGGTGGCGATCGATTCGATGTCGCGACCGCCAATTGCTACCTTATTCACCATGATCTCGCCGGCAGCAGTCACACCTACATTGATTTCGTTCGGCTGCTCCTTGTTCTGCGGTGCATCGGCGGTGGGCAGGTTGATCTCCATCCCGGAAAATTTTGAATACGTGGTGGTGATCATCAGAAAAATCAAAATCACCAAGAGCACATCAATCATCGGAATCAGGTTGATCTCCAGTTCTTCGCGCTGCCGTCCTCGCTGGAAGTTCATCGCCGCCGGCCCTACTTGCGCTCGCCGTGAATGATTTCGACCAGTTTCACCGCTTCCTGCTCCATCTCGACCAGAAAACCATCGACCTGCGCCCGAAAGTGGCGATAGAAGATCATGCTCGGAATGGCAATGATCAAGCCGAACCCGGTGTTGTACAGCGCTACGGAAATACCATGCGCCAGAGCCTGCGGATTGTTGCCGGAGGAAGTTGGCGAACCGAAAATCTCGATCATGCCGACCACGGTTCCGAACAGGCCCATCAGCGGGGCAATCGAGGCGATGGTGCCCAGGGTGGTGAGGAATCGTTCCAGATCATGCGCCACGCCACGCCCGGCCTCTTCAATCGCCTCTTTCATGATCTCGCGCGAACTCTTGGCGTTGCGCATGCCGGCGGCAAGAACGCGACCCAGCGGCGAATGCGTCTCGAGTCGCGCCAACTGAGCGTCGGAGATTCCGCTCTTGCGGTAGTCGGCGACGGCAGCTTGCAGCAGCCCGGCGGGAACTATCTTGGTGCGACGCAGGGCCGTGGCGCGCTCGATGATGAGTGCGACGGCTATTACGGAAGCGAACAACAGTGGCCAAATGGGCCAGCCGGCAGCCTGAAGGATGGAAAACACGGGGACGACTCCGGTAAGCGGGAAAGCGCGAACTTTAGCCCGAGCGGGACGATTCGGCAACACATAAGGATGCACAATAAGGATGCGCCTGAATAGTCCGAAGCAGCGCCTGGAACCGTTTCCTATCCGGCGCTGGACCGGCCGGAACTGCGAAGCAGTCGATTCCCGCAGTTTCAATAGGCGGAAAGAACCACACGCTTATCCACAAAATCGGTGGATAAGTTTGTGGATCATCACGTACCAAAGGGTCTAACCGGGTCTCCGGCAAGGGATCTATCCATTCCAGGCAATTTCTGAGCAACGACCATCTCGCAACTGATTCAACTGATGTGCCTTGTATTTGGGCGAACACTGCACTGCGGCTCTTGCCGCCAGACTGTCGCCACTTGTGGATGCTGTAGAATTTTCGTAGGTACCAATCTTTGATCAACTCCGTCCCGTCCATGCTCGATCCCGCAAACGTCGTCAGCATCAGCGAACTCAACCGGCTCGCCCGCCAGAGTCTGGAACGAGAATTCCCTCTGCTTTGGGTGGCCGGAGAGATTTCCAACCTGACCCGCGCAGCATCGGGCCACGTGTATTTCTCATTGAAGGACGAGGCTGCCCAGGCGCGCTGCGTGATGTTCCGCTCGCGTGCCCAATCGATTCCCTGGCGACTGGAAAACGGACAGCAGGTGGAAGCGCGTGCTTTGGTATCGCTCTATGAACCGCGCGGCGACTTCCAGCTGAATGTTGACGCATTGCGTCGCGCCGGTCAGGGACGCCTGTTCGAGGCTTTTGCCAGATTGAAGGCGCGACTGGAAGCCGAGGGTCTGTTCGCGACCGAGCGTAAGCGGGCGCTGCCGAGATATCCGCACCGCATCGGGATCATCAGTTCGCCGCAGGCCGCTGCCCTGCGAGATGTCCTGGCGGCACTCAAACGGCGCGCACCGCATCTCACGGCAATCCTTTACCCGACCCTGGTGCAGGGCGACAGCGCCGCCGAAGATATTGCAAGAGCGATCGCCATGGCTTGCCAGCGCAACGAATGCGACCTGCTGCTGATCGTGCGCGGCGGTGGCAGCATTGAAGACCTTTGGGCATTCAACGAAGAAGTCGTAGCGCGCGCGATTCTCGCCAGTCCGCTGCCGATCGTCAGTGGCGTCGGTCACGAAACCGATACAACGATTACCGACTACGTCGCCGACCTACGAGCCGCGACGCCCACCGCGGCGGCCGAAATTGCCACCCAAGGTTGGCACGAGGGAGTCGGCAGAATTGCAGATCTCGCAACAGCACTGGCCCGCGCCATGCAATACCGTGTCGCCCGGCAGCAGCAGGGACTGGATCATCTTTCACTGCGCTTGATTCATCCGGCGACGCGATTGGCGCGAGCACGCGACCGGCTTGCTCTGCTCGGCTCGCAGCTCGATGCATCCGTGACCCACGGGCTGCGTCGCCATCGGGACCGCATGAATCGTGCCGCACTTGATCTGGCTCGCGCCGTCCCGCGCACCGAACAACGCAGCGGACGCGTCGGAATACTGGCGCAGAGGCTAAGCGCAGCCATCCGCGGGCAGCAGCAGCGGCGGATGAATTCGCTCGACAAGAGCGCGGCAGCACTCGCGCATTTGAATCCAGAAGCAACTCTGGCACGCGGTTTTTCCATCGTGCGAGACGCTACCGGCCGATTGGTTACAAATGCTGCGAACTTGCAGGCAGGTCAAACCGTAAGCCTCTATCTGGCGAACGGCGAAGCTGAGGCCAGTATCCTTAACAGTAATGCTGACCATCGACCGATTGCCACCTGAAATATTCTTGACTATAATAGTCAACTTTATTGCCCTCTACCCCAAGCAACAGGAGAACCACCATGGAACATACGCTCCCCCCGCTCCCCTACGCGATGGATGCACTCGCCCCGCACATCTCGAAGGAAACCTTTGAATTCCACTATGGCAAGCACCATCAGGCCTATGCGACCAACCTCAATAACCTGATCAAGGGCACCGAGTACGAGAATCTCGACCTTGAGGCCATCATCAAGAAAGCTCCTGCCGGCGGCATCTTCAACAATTCGGCCCAGGTCTGGAATCACAGTTTCTTCTGGAACAGCATGAAAGTCGGCGGTGGCGGCACGGCGACTGGCGCCCTGGCTGACGCTATCAACAAGAAGTGGGGAAGCTTCGACGAGTTCAAGAAAGCCTTCCAGACCTCCGCCGTCGGCAATTTCGGCTCAGGCTGGACCTGGTTGGTACGAAAGCCGGATGGCTCAGTCGATATCGTCAACACCTCCGGCGCAGGCACGCCGCTGACGAGTGAAAACAAGGCGCTGCTGACCATCGACGTGTGGGAACACGCCTACTACATCGACTACCGCAATGCCCGGCCCAAGTTCGTCGAGACCTTCCTCAACTCACTGGCAAACTGGGACTTTGCGACCAGGAATTTCGCCTGACAAGGCGGTATTGGACCATTAATGTAGCGATCGGCAAAGGGCGCTCACGAGGCGCCCTTTGACATTGTATAAGCGGGGAATCGGCATGGAATCCAGGATCACCGAACTCGAAATCAAGCTCAGTCTCGAAGAAGATCACGTCGAAGAACTCAATCGCACGGTCTTTCGCCAGCAGCAGCAAATCGACCTGCTTCAGGCACAGATTCGCGAGTTGTACCAGTTGATTCAGCCGACGGCACCAAGCGAGCCGCGAAATCTGCGCGACGATATCCCACCGCACTACTGAAAATCCCGCTGTCCCGAAAACGAGCAGACGGACGGAGCGACGAATGCCAAGCGCCCTGCTCTGTTCTAGCGGCCGGAGGGTGCTTTTTCGATGCCAGTTATCGCGAACCCAGCACCCAAACCGCGGCTCTTGAACCAACCCAGGTTCATCTCCAGTGCGTAGCGCGCCGGCCTTGCAGCACAATGGCTGACGTCAGATTGGGGCTGCATGTCCTCAATATTGATGATGCTGCCTTTCTCGTCAAGGAAGGCTACGGACAGCGGCAAAAGCGTATTGCGCATCCACATGCAGTGCGCAGCAACTTCAGGAAACACGAACAGCATCCCGCTCTGGGGTGCCATGATCGTGCGCTGCATCATTCCTGTCTGGCGACTACCTGAAGTCGCCGCAACTTCGGCCTCGATTCGGTGCATTCCGGCGAACAATTCGAGCACCGACAACTGCGACTGCTGAGTCCACCCCGTCATGGGAATAGCCAGCGATAGCACCAGCAGTACCATTCTCGACAGCATGATGAACCTCCTTCGGCAAGAACACGGCCGGGCGACCTTTTTGGCACGCGAATCGGACATCGGAAGGGAAGGATGCCGGCCTCGGCACCAAACTTGAAACTTCCAGCGATTCAGCAAGTTAATTTGCAATTACGAAACCATAGGCAAAAAAATGGCAGGTTTCCCTGCCATTTCTTGTCCCGGACTGCGGAATTTACTTGGCTGCGTCAGCCTTCTTGGCCTTCTTGGCCTTCTTGGCCTTCTTTTCAGCCTTCGGTGCGTCAGCAGCCTTGGCAGACGGAGTAGCCGGAGTCGCCGCAACAGCGGGAGCAGCGGGAGCCGCCTTCGGAGCAGCCGGGGTAGCAGGAGTAGCCGGAGCAGCCTTCGGGGCATCAGCGGCGAAAGCGGAGGTGGCAATCAGGCCGGCAACCAGGGTAGCGAGAAGCTTGTTCATTGTGTTTCCTTTAGTTTGTGTATAGGTAGAGTATTGTTAACACCACGGTTCTTCGGGGCGCTACGGGCGTTAACGCGCGGCTTTGCGTCAGGTTGACCTGTAACTTCAATTTCACGCCACTTCCCTGATGCAAGTCCTTCCAGGGTCCAGTCGCCCACTGCCCAGCGAATCAGCCGTAGCGTCGGAAACCCGACGTGTGCCGTCATGCGCCTGACTTGACGGTTTTTTCCTTCTCGCAGAACGAGTTCCAGCCAGCTGGTGGGTATTGCCGCCCGAGACCGAATGGGAGGATTTCGCGTCCAGAGATCCTGCGGCTCGGCTATGCGGCGCGCCTGACAAGGGCGCGTCAGAAAATCACCCAGATTCACCCCGACCGTGAGTTTCTTCAGGGCGGCATCCGTTACCAGACCTTCAACCTGCACCCGGTAAAGCTTTGCCAGCTTGTGACGGGGATCGGCAATTCTTGTCTGCAGGGCTCCGTCATCGGTCAATACGACCAGCCCCTCCGAATCAGCATCGAGTCGGCCGGCGGCATAAACCTTGAGAACGGGGATGTAGTCGGCAAGCGTCGGCCGCCCATTTGCATCGGTGAACTGGGTCAGGACGCCATAGGGCTTGTTGAACAGCAGGAGACGGCTCAAACCGGTCAGCCTCGCCCAAAAACATTGCAAAAGCGCAGCGATTCTGGGTACGGGAAAAAATCCTGTACCTCGCCGTTGCGAATTTGCTCCTGCGTGGTCTGCCAGAACTCCGCGTCAAACAGTTCGCGGTGATGGCGCATGAAAGCGGCGCGAATCTTGTCGGACACCATCAGAAAGGTTTCGAATTCCTCGGGAAACACGTCCAGCCTCGACACCGAATACCAGGCCTCGCCCGACATTTCGGCCTCGAAATTCGGCGGCGGCGGAATACGGCGAAACTTGCAGTCGGTCATGTATTCGATTTCGTCGTAGTCATAAAAAACCACGCGGCCGTAGCGCGTAACCCCGAAGTTCTTCCACAACAAGTCGCCGGGAAATATATTGGCAATGGCAAGTTCCCGGATGGCATTGCCGTACTCGTTAACCACCTGATCGATCTGGTCATCGTGCCCGGTCTTGCGGGCTTGCTCAAGGTAGAGGTTGAGTGGCTCCATGCGTCGTTCGATGTAAAGATGCTTGATGACCAGATCGTCGCCATCTTCTTCCATCAGCGACGGCACCTCTTTGTACAGTTCATCGATCAGTTCCTGCGAAAACCGATTGCGGGGAAGGGCGACCTTGGAAAACTCGAGCGTGTCAGCCATGCGCCCGACGCGATCCACCTGTTTCACCAACTGATACTTGCGCCGCACGGTGTCGTGATCGACTTCCTTCGTACTTCCGAAAACATCCTTGATGACCTTGAACACGTAGGGGTAGGACGGCAGGGTAAACACCAGCATGACGAGGCCGGGTATTCCGGGCGCAACGATGAACCGGTCTGCCGAATGATGCAGGTGAAAAATCAGGTCGCGGAAAAACATGGTCTTGCCCTGCTTGCCCAGCCCGAGCATGGTGTAAAGCTCGGAGCGCGGCTTGCTGGGCGTGATCGAGCGCAGAAACTCGACATAGCCGGAAGGCACTTCCATGTCGACCATGAAATAAGCGCGCGACAAGGAAAACAGAACAGCGATCCGCCCGGCGTCGAGAATGATAGTGTCAAGATAGAGCGTGCCTTCCGCCGAATGCAGTACCGGGACAGCAAACGGATACTCAACGGCGCCATTGACCGCCTTGCCGAGCACGTAGGCGCCCTTGTTGCGATAAAAAGCCGCGTTGAGCACCTGTATCTGCAGATTTGCCTCGCGCGCGGGAATGGTCCCACCCAAATGGGACTCGATGCTACGCAAGATGAAATCTACATCGCGATCAAGATCGTCAAATGTCCTCGCCCAGCCAAAATCGACGAACACCTGCCGGATCGAAGCGTGAAAACCAGCCTCATTCGGGTAGTAACACCGATAGGTTGACGGATCGGACTCGATGTACTCGGTGGAGACCGCGGGCCGCACAAAGATGAAATCGTTGTGGAAATAGGTACGGTGCAGAATCCGGCAGCACACCGAATTGAAGAAAGTTTCTGCCAGCTCCGGCTGCTTGTGGTTAGTCAGCAAGCCTATGTAATGCAGCTTTGCGTGCTGCCACACGGCGTCACTCAAACTGTCGGCGTTGAATTCGCCACGCAGCCTTGCCGTCGTCTCATTAACGCGATCATCATAAAACGGAATGCGATCCCTGACAGCTTGCTGGCCTTCCTGCCAGCGCGCCTCTTCAAAGCGCTGCTTGGCGAGCGCCGAACTCTCGTGAAACAGCCGGTAGTGCTTGTTGAATCCTTCGACAAGAACACTGGCGATGGACTCGGCGATCAGGTCATCAGAAGCGCCAATGGGCATGTGAAAGTCTCGGTTAGCTTGACGCTCGCGATTCTACCAGCGAGGGCCGAGGACACCTGCCGCCGCGGCCCGCAATACCAGGCGTTTTGGAGGATAATCGGCGGCAATCCATTCCGCATCCATCTTGATTCTCAACACACAATTTACGGAGCAGGCATGAGTACTTCCCTTATAAAGGTTCCCGCAGACGGCCTGAAGATTGTTCCCGGCCAGCCGATTCCAGACAATCCCATCATTCCCTTTATCGAGGGCGATGGTATTGGAGGCGACATCACGCCGGTCATGCAAAAGGTCGTGGATGCAGCCGTCCAGAAGTCCTACGGAGGCAAACGCAAGATCTCATGGATGGAGGTCTATGCCGGAGAAAAAGCTACCCGCCTGTACGGGCCAGATGTCTGGCTGCCGGCTGAAACCATTGCCGCGTGCAAGGAATATTCGGTGTCCATCAAAGGTCCGCTGACAACACCGGTGGGTGGCGGTATCCGTTCGCTCAACGTCGCATTGCGGCAGGAGATGGATCTGTACCAGTGTGTGCGCCCGGTGCGCTACTTCAAGGGCATTCCATCGCCACTCAAAGATCCAAGCAAGACCGACATGGTGATCTACCGTGAGAACACGGAAGATATTTACTGCGGCGTTGAATTTCAAGCCGAGTCGGCACCGGCCAGGAAGCTCATCAAGTTCCTGATGGAGGAAATGGGGGTGACGAAAATCCGCTTTCCCAACACCTCTGGCATCGGTATCAAACCGGTTTCGCGCGAGGGAACCGAGCGCCTGATGCGCGCCGCCATCAACTACGCCATTGCCAACAAGCGCAAATCAGTGACGATTGTGCACAAAGGCAACATCATGAAATACACGGAGGGCGGCTTCCGCGACTGGGCCTATGCGCTGGCAAAAAAGGAATTCGGAGGTATTGAGATCGACGGCGGCCCGTGGCTCAAACTGCCCGACGGAATCATCATCAAGGACGCCATCGCCGACGCGTTCCTGCAGCAGATTCTGTTGCGCCCGGCGGAGTACGATGTGATTGCCACACTCAACCTGAATGGCGACTACATATCCGACGCATTGGCGGCGCAGGTTGGCGGAATAGGCATTGCTCCGGGCGCCAACATTTCGGACCTATATGCCTGTTTCGAGGCGACCCACGGCACAGCGCCGAAATATGCCGGCAAGGATTACGTCAATCCTGGCTCCCTGATCCTCTCCGCAGAAATGATGCTGCGTCACCTAGGCTGGACAGAGGCAGCAGACCTCATCATCAAATCCATGGAAGCTGCCATCGGCGACAAGGTCGTCACCTACGACTTTGCCCGTCAGATGGAAGGGGCCAAGGAAGTGAAATGTTCGGCATTCGGCCAGGCAATGATCGACCGGATGTAATCCGCAACGGTCAGTTCGCAGCCAAAACAAAGCCCGTCCGATTTTTACGTCGGGCGGGCTTTGGTTTTCCGGAACCGGAATTACCCGTGTGCCGAAAAGATCGAGGACATCAAGGCTTCTGAATGTTCGACGCCTGCTTGCCTTTGGGGCCTTGCACCACGTCAAAAGTCACCTTGTCGCCTTCCTTCAGGGACTTGAACCCAGCCATGTTGATGGCCGAGAAATGCGCGAACAAATCTTCGCTACCGTCATCCGGGGTAATAAAACCAAAACCCTTGGCGTCGTTGAACCACTTAACAGTACCAGTTGCCATGTAACTTCTTCCTTAATCAAAAACGAACGAATCGGCCACCGCTGCGGGCTGCAAAACACCGCACCCCGGCCGGGGCATGTTTGAGGTTCAAGCTCGGTATAGCAGAGGGGGCCAGGCGGCGATTCAGAGGAGCTGCAATTCGACAGACTGTGAGACGACCGTAGGTCACTGCGGGGGAATTTGAACTAAACACGTTTCGCGTTTTACGCACATTGTCAAGCAGCGTCAAGAACTTTCGATGCTGCATCGCACATTCCCGACCCTTGCATATTGAACAATCAGCCCAAAATACGGTGACATCGGTACCCTATTCCCCTCTTTTTCGTGGTGTTGAACTGCGCAGGAATCACATTAGAATCCAGTCATGGTTACACGCAAGCAAGTCGGGCCGGAGGGTGGTGCTGCATTGGCGCCGGAGCAAAGCCGCACCAAACCACCACCGATGTACAAGGTACTGCTGCTGAACGACGACTTCACTCCGATGGATTTCGTCGTAATAGTGCTGGAAAAGTATTTTGGTTTGTCGCGCGAACAGTCGACGCAAGTTATGCTGAAGGTGCATCGTGAAGGAAAAGGTACCTGCGGAGTATATCCCCACGATGTAGCTGCAACAAAGGTCGACCAGGTGAGCGAATTTGCACGTCAGCACCAGCACCCGCTGGCTTGCGTGATGGAGGAAAACTGATGATTGCCCAGGAACTTGAAGTCAGCTTGCACATGGCCTTTGTCGAAGCTCGGCAGAAGCGCCACGAGTTCATCACCGTCGAGCATCTTCTGCTGGCATTGCTGGACAACCCCTCCGCCGCGGAAGTACTCCGCGCTTGCGCAGCTGATAGCGAAGGCTTGCGCAAGGAACTGCTGACTTTCATCAATGAACACACGCCAACCGTAGCCGGCAGCGATGAAATCGATACACAACCGACGCTCGGCTTCCAGCGCGTGATCCAGCGCGCAATCCTTCATGTGCAGTCATCGGGAAAGAAGGAAGTCACCGGGGCGAACGTACTGGTCGCGATCTTCGGTGAGAAGGACTCGCATGCCGTCTTTTTCCTGCAACGCCAGAACGTGACGCGGCTGGATGTGGTGAACTTCATTTCCCACGGCATCACCAAGGCACCGCAGCCGAGGGGCAAGGAAGAGCCGGCGGAGACCGAAGCCGAGACGCAGGAGAAAGGCGGCGCGCTGGAGAACTTCACGCAGAACCTCAACCAGTTGGCGCTAACCGGCAAGATCGATCCACTGATCGGTCGCGACAAGGAACTGGAGCGGGTAATTCAGACCTTGTGTCGTCGCCGCAAGAACAACCCGCTGCTGGTTGGTGAAGCAGGCGTTGGCAAGACAGCCATTGCGGAAGGCCTTGCCCGCCACATTGTCGAAGGAAGCGTACCGGAAATTCTGGCCAATGCCACCGTGTATTGCCTGGACATGGGCGCGCTCCTGGCCGGAACCAAGTATCGCGGCGACTTCGAGCAGCGCCTGAAGGGTGTACTCAAGCAACTGGCAGACAATCCCAATGCCATTCTGTTCATTGACGAAATCCACACCCTGATCGGCGCCGGCGCGGCATCCGGTGGAACGATGGATGCTTCCAATCTGCTCAAGCCCGCTTTGGCATCTGGCGCTCTGAAGTGCATTGGCGCCACAACGTACACCGAGTTTCGTGGGGTGTTCGAAAAGGACCATGCGTTGTCGCGTCGTTTCCAGAAGGTCGACGTAAATGAGCCGTCGGTGGATGAAACTGTCTCGATCCTGCGCGGTCTCAAGTCCCGCTTTGAAGAACATCACGGCGTCAAGTATTCCGCGGCCGCGATTTCCAGCGCGGCCGAACTGGCGGCCAAGTACATCAACGACCGCCATCTGCCGGACAAGGCCATCGACGTTATCGATGAAGCGGGCGCCGCACAGCGCATCCTGCCGAAATCGAAGCAGAAAAAGACCATCGGCAAACTCGAAATTGAGGAGATCGTCGCCAAGATCGCGCGCATCCCGCCGCAGCACGTTTCCGCCGACGACCGTTCGGCACTGAAAAACCTTGACCGCGATCTAAAGAACATGGTCTTTGGCCAGGACGCCGCCATCGAAGCCCTGACCAAGGCAATCAAGATGTCGCGCTCCGGGCTCGGCGACCCACAGAAGCCTATCGGCAGCTTCCTGTTCTCCGGCCCGACGGGCGTTGGCAAAACCGAGGTAGCTCGCCAGTTAGCCTATGGCATGGGCATCGAGCTGATCCGCTTCGACATGTCGGAATATATGGAACGCCACGCCGTCAGCAGGCTGATCGGCGCGCCGCCCGGCTATGTCGGCTTTGATCAGGGCGGACTGCTCACCGAAGCAGTAACCAAGAAGCCGCACGCTGTGCTGCTTCTGGACGAAATCGAGAAGGCGCATCCTGACGTGTTTAATATCCTGCTGCAGGTCATGGACCACGGCACCTTGACCGACAACAATGGCCGCAAAGCGGATTTCCGCAATGTGGTGATCGTCATGACGACCAACGCCGGAGCCGAGGCATTGCAAAAGGCCAGCATAGGCTTCACCGCCAACAAGAGCCAGGGAGATGAAATGGCCGATATCAAGCGCATGTTCACACCCGAGTTTCGAAATCGGCTGGATGCCATCATCTCGTTCCGCGCACTCGATGCCCAAATCATCTTGCGCGTGGTGGACAAATTCCTCATGCAACTTGAAGGGCAACTCCACGAGAAGAAGGTCGAGACCATCTTCACCGACGCGCTGCGTGCCTGGCTTGCAGAAAAGGGCTTCGATCCGCTGATGGGTGCCCGGCCTATGGCCCGCCTGATCCAGGACACGATTCGTTCGGCGCTGGCCGACGAGTTGCTGTTCGGCAAGCTGGTACACGGCGGTCGCGTCACGATTGATCTCGACGAACATGAAAAGGTCGCGCTCAAGTTCGAAGAGGCGATGAAAACACCGCCTGTTGCTTCAGCAATTTAGGCATGGCGAAACGACTGGCGAGGTGTCGCAGGCGGAATTATTGTTGAGCCTATCCATCGAGCCATGAACTTGCTCACCGCCGATCTCTGCGATGCCCATGAAGACAAGGTGCGCGTTGTCGAACCCATGTTCAGCAGCTTTGGGGGCCGCACTGCCTTTTTCGGCCGCATCGCCACGCTTAAGCTTTTTGAAGATAACTCGATGGTCAGACAAGCGCTCGAGTCGCCTGGAGAAGGCCGTGTGCTGGTCATAGACGGCGGTGGCAGCCTGCGCCGGGCATTGGTCGGAGATCAACTCGCCACACTGGGGGTCGCGAACGATTGGGCGGGGATCATCGTCTATGGCTGCATTCGTGACTCGCGTGCCATCAGCGAGATGGACATTGGCGTCTATGCAATCGACACCCATCCCATGAAAACGGTGAAGCGGAATGTCGGTGAGGCAGATATCCCGGTGAGTTTCGGCGGCGTCACCTTCGTTCCTGGAGAATGGCTGTATGCCGACGAAGATGGCGTAATTGTCAGCGCTAATGCCTTGCACTAAGCAGTACTCTTATATAAGACATGCATACTTTAAGCTGAAAGCAATTTATTATCGTGAAAAGCTTCCCGCATTACGGAATGTTAATTCCATATTATTGTTAAATAACAGTAAATAATTATATCTAGTCTTATATAAGACTATTGCTGCGCCGCAAAATCCTCTCTATACTGTCGTCACTGCTCCCGCTGGGAGCATCCCCTTCGACAAAGACCCTACAGAGGATTGAACATGACTGATCGCAAAGCACAAGCCGCCGCCCTGGCAAAGGATTGGGCCGAAAACCCCCGCTGGAAAGGCATCAAGCGCGGATACAGCGCCGACGACGTTGTGCGCCTGCGCGGATCCTTCCCTATCGAACACACGCTCGCCCGCCGCGGTGCGGAAAGACTCTGGGCCCTGGTCAATGGCGCAGCAAAGAAAGGCTACGTGAATTCCTTCGGCGCGATCACCGCCGGACAAGCCATGCAGCAGGCGAAAGCCGGCCTTGAAGCGGTCTACCTTTCCGGCTGGCAGGTCGCCGCCGATGGCAACACGTCCGAAACCATGTACCCCGACCAGTCGCTATACGCGTATGACTCGGTGCCGACCATGGTCCGTCGCATAAACAACACATTCAAGCGCGCGGACGAGATTCAATGGTCGCGCGGCATCAATCCCGGCGACCCGGAGTACATCGACTACTTCCTGCCCATCGTGGCCGACGCGGAAGCCGGCTTTGGCGGCGTGCTCAACGCCTTCGAACTGATGAAGAACATGATCACGGCGGGCGCCGGGGCGGTGCATTTCGAAGACCAACTCGCCGCTGTCAAGAAGTGCGGCCACATGGGCGGCAAGGTTCTCGTGTCGACCCAGGAAGCCGTCGAGAAGCTGATGTCTGCCCGTTTTGCAGCCGATACGATGGGCGTTTCGACTATCATCCTGGCCCGTACCGACGCCGAGGCCGCGAATCTGCTGACCTCCAACCACGACGCCAACGACCAGCCGTTCTGCACTGGCGAACGCACGCCGGAAGGTTTCTACCGCGTCAAGAACGGTCTCGAACAGTCCATCAGCCGCGGTGTCGCTTACGCACCCTACGCCGACCTGGTCTGGTGCGAGACCGGCAAACCCGACGTCGGCTTTGCCCGCGAGTTCGCCCAGGCGGTACAGGCCAAAGCGCCCGGCAAACTGCTGGCCTACAACTGCTCGCCATCATTTAACTGGAAAAAGAACCTTGACGACAAGACCATCGCCAAGTTCCAGGAAGAACTCGCGGCAATGGGCTACAAGTATCAGTTCATCACACTGGCTGGCATCCATATCAACTGGTTCCAGACGTTCAAGTTTGCCCACGCCTACGCCCAGGGCGAGGGCATGAAGCACTACGTCGAGATGGTGCAAGAACCAGAGTTTGCCGCCCGCGACAAGGGCTACAGCTTCGTTTCGCACCAGCAGGAAGTCGGTGTCGGCTACTTCGACGACGTCACCACCGTGATTCAGGGCGGCGCCTCGTCGGTCACCGCGCTGCACGGGTCGACCGAAGAAGAGCAGTTCCAGTAACGCCGTCCCGGGCAATCGTCCATGAGAAGGCCGCATCGGAATTCCGGTGCGGCCTTTTTCCCGGGGTAAAGTAGAGCGACGCGTTCCACTTTCGATCCCGCACCCCACTCATGACCGCAAGGCGTTCCAGAAAAGGCTTGCCCATGCTCTGGTCATTACTCCAGATAGCTCTGCTGGTCTATTTTGGACTCGCAGCCTTGATTTATTTCAGGCAGTCTTCACTGGTGTTCCTCCCTGAACTTGACCGTGGTTACCGCGCCAGCCCAGCGGACATAGGCCTGGCATTCACGCCACTGAAACTGGTCACCGCCGACGGCGAAACCCTCGACGGCTGGTTTGTCCCGGCCGCCACGAAACCCGAGGCGCGCGGCTTGGTGGTTTTCTTCCATGGCAATGCCGGCAATATCGGCCATCGGCTCGACTATCTGCGCATGTTTCATGATCTGGGTCTGGCCACCCTCATGTTTGACTATCGCGGTTATGGCCTGAGCAGCGGCACGCCGTCCGAAGCAGGCACCTATCTGGACGCCAGCGCCGCATGGCGTCATGCCACGCAAGCCCTTGGATTTCCTGCCGCTCGAATCGTCCTCTTCGGTGAATCGCTGGGCGGCGGCGTCGCCGCACAACTGGCGTCAGAAAATCGCCCCGGCGCGCTGGTGCTGGCCTCGACCTTCACGTCCGTACCCGACATGGGTGCCGATCTGTATCCATTCTTGCCCGTGCGGCTGCTCGCCCGCATCCGCTATGAAACCCTGGTGCGTCTGCCACTAATTGCCTGCCCGGTGATGGTAATCCACAGTCGCAACGACGATGTCATTCCATTCAGGCACGGCGAGCGCCTGTTCGAGGCCGCGCGCCCGCCCAAGCAGTTTCTTGAAATCGAGGGCGGACACAATGACGGTTTTGTCTTCAGCAGAAAGGACTGGGCCGGTCGTCTGGACGGTTTTCTGCAGCAGGCTTTGCCCGCCACCGATTTGGCGGCTCATGCGCCTGCCGCTGCCGCCCAGTAGGCCGGGTCGCGCCACGTCGCCTTCAGCAACTCGATGAACAGCCTGACACGAAGCGGCAAATGCCGGCGTTGCGGCACCACGGCGTGAATACCCACCGGCGGCGCGGCAAATTCATCGAGTACCGTCACCAGCCGTCCCGCCGCAATATCTGCTCCGACTTCCCACAATGAACGCCACGCCAACCCTTTCCCGACCAGCGCCCAGTCGTGCAGCACGGCGCCATCGTTGCACTGAAAGCTGCCGCTGACCTTGACCACGCGCACCTCGCCCTCCACGCGCAAGGTCCAGCCGCGTTGCTGACCGAGCGCCAAGCAGTTGTGATCGCACAGAAAAGTCGGCGCTGGCGGCACGCCGAATTTGGCGATGTAGCCTGGACTGGCTACAACCACGCGCTGCATTTCGCCCAGACGGATGCTGATCAGGCTCGAATCCGCGAGTTCGCCAATGCGGATTGCGCAGTCAACATTTTCGTCGACCAGATCCACCACGCGATCCGACAGGTCCAGCCGCACCGTTACCGCCGGATTGTCTTCGATGAAACGTGCCAGAAGAGGCGCCACATGACGCCGCCCGAAACCCGCCGGCGCGGATATTTTCAAATGTCCGCCCGGACGAATCCCACCAAGACTCACCGCGCCTTCGGCATCTGCCAATTCGCGCAGGATGCGCTGGCAATCCTCGAGAAACGCCGCGCCCTCGAAGGTGAGCGAAATCCGCCGCGTAGTGCGCAGCAACAGCTTGACGCCAAGGCGCTCCTCCAGTGCATCGAGGCGCCGACCGATGATCGCCGGGGTCACACCCTCGGCGCGGGCAGTCGCCGCCATGCTGCCGCGAGTCGCGACGCCAACAAACGCGGAAATCTGTTTGAACTGAGCCATTCGATACCTCTGGTCAACAATCAATTGCTCGAATAATAGCTTCTGCATCCAATTGAGCAAGAATACAATTTGGACATCGCAACAACCTACGACAAGGAGTCCCCCATGAGCCTGCCCGCCGGAATTCAGATCAACGCCCCCATCACAGCGGAATATGCCCGGATTCTTACGCCCGAAGCAATGGCGCTGGTGGCCAAACTGCACCGCGCCTTCGAACCGCGCCGCCAGGAACTGCTCAAGGCCCGCGTCGCCCGCCAAGCCCGCATCGACGCCGGGGACATGCCCGACTTCCTGCCCGAAACAAAGCACATCCGCGACAGCGACTGGAAGATCGCGCCCTTGCCGAAGGCGCTGGAGCGCCGCCGCACCGAAATCACCGGCCCGGTCGAAGCCAAGATGATCATCAATGCCTACAACTCCGGCGCCGATTCCTACATGAGCGACTTCGAGGATTCCAACAGCCCGAAGTGGGACAACCTGATTCAGGGCCAGATCAACCTCTACAAGGCCATCCGTCGCGAGCTCGGCTTCAGGAACGAAGCGGGCAAGGAATACAAGCTCAATGACAAGATCGCCACCCTTCAGGTGCGACCGCGTGGCTGGCACCTGGACGAAAAGCATGTGCTGATTGACGGCCAGCGAGTCTCCGGCGGCGTTTTCGACTTTGCCCTGTTCCTGTTTCACAACGCAAAGGAGCAGATCGCCCGCGGCGCCGGCCCCTACTTCTATCTGCCGAAGATGGAAAGCCATCTCGAAGCCCGGCTGTGGAATGACATCTTCATCATGGCGCAAAACGAAATCGGCTTGCCGCAAGGAACGATCAAGGCCACCGTGCTGATCGAAACCATCCTCGCCACCTTCGAGCTTGAAGAAATCCTCTACGAACTACGTCAGCATAGCGCTGGCCTCAACGCCGGACGCTGGGATTACATCTTCTCCTGCATCAAGAAATTCAAGCGCAACAAGAATTTCTGCCTCGCCAATCGCGGCGCCATCACCATGGAAGTTCCCTTCATGCGCAGCTACGCGCTGGCGCTGGTCAAGGCTTGTCATAAGCGCGGCGCCCCAGCCATCGGCGGCATGAGCGCGCTGATTCCGATCAAGAACGACCCGGTGGCCAACGAGAAGGCGCTGGCCGGCATCCGTCACGACAAGACCCGCGATGCCAACGACGGCTTCGACGGCGGCTGGGTGGCCCACCCCGGTCTGGTGGCGATTGCGGCGGAAGAATTCCAGAAGGTTCTGGGCGAGCGCCCCAACCAGTGGGAAAAGCAGCGCAACGAAAACTTCGGCCCCACGGACTGGCTCGACTTCCAGCCCGAACAACCGATCACCGAAGTCGGCGTGCGCAACAACATCAACGTCGGCATCCATTACCTCGGTAGCTGGCTCGCCGGCAATGGCTGCGTGCCCATCCACAACCTGATGGAAGACGCCGCTACAGCGGAAATCAGTCGCTCCCAGGTGTGGCAGTGGGTGGTGTCACCCAAGGGCAAACTCGACGACGGCCGCAAGGTCAGCGCCGACATGGTGCGCGGCTTCATTCCCGAGGAACTGACGAAGGTGAAGGCCGCCGTCACCGCTCAGGGCGAGAAGACCGAAAGCTACGACCGGGCCGCAAAGATCTTCGAAGAAATGTCGCTCGCCGACAACTATCCCGAGTTCCTCACACTGCCGCTGTACGAGGCGATGGACTAAAGGTCGCCAGCGAACCGTGGCCAAGAGTCGGTGCCGGCATTACGGCGGCAAGGCTCTTGGTCGCGACCGCCACCAACTCGACATGCGGCGACGACTGCATTAGCCGCCACTGATAGAAACGCACTTGATCCGCAGATCACAATAAATTCGTTTACCGGCTCCGGCCGCCCTGCAATAATCCCCTACAGATAATAGTGACGATAAATTAGTCGTTGCAGTGGAGGAGATGGGTAAGGAGGAGCAGGAGCCAGTTCTTGGCGAGCCGGTGTTTCGCTTTGGGTCGCCGCCCTGCATGCCTTGCCATTTCCATTGACTCGAAATCAAATGTTGCGCCGCTCGCGGCCAACGACTCGTTTGGATTTGAACAATGGCCGACGAAGCTCCAAAAACAACATGCACTGACGGGTTTTTCAGTTGTCTCATGAACCCGCCGAAATGCTCGATGTTGCGCATGATCGTGGTCGGCGTGCTGGGCGGCATCATCATCTGGGGCGGCCTCAACACCGGGATGGAATGGACCAACCGCACCGAGTTTTGCCTCTCCTGCCACGAGATGAGCATTCCCTATGAAGAACTGAAGAAGACAGTCCATTTCAAGAATCGCAGTGGCACCACTGTTTCCTGTGCCGACTGCCACGTCGCCGGTAGCAAGCATCCGCTCGACTACGCCCGCAAACTGACCATGAAGGTGATGGCCGCCCGTGATGTCATTGGCCACATCAGGGGCACGGTAGACACACCCGAGAAATTCGAAGCCCACCGCCTCGCCATGGCCCAGCGCGTTTGGGAAAAAATGAAGGACTCCGACTCCAAGGAGTGCCGCAACTGCCACCAGTTTGAGACCATGGACCCGGAAAAGCAGAAAGATCGCTCGGTGGTCAAGCACGAAGGCGCCATCGAGGACGGCAAGACCTGCATCGATTGCCACAAGGGCATCGCCCACAAACCGGTGCACCAGTTACTGGAGCAGGAAGAATCGGCCGCAGCGGCAAAGAAGAGCAGTTAATACATACAATACATTCGTCCAGCTTGCTGCCGGCACATTTTCAGATTTTTGGGAGGTATTGAGAGATGAAGAAGATTGGGTTGTTTTTTGCCGGTGCGCTAATCGCCGGCGTCGCGTCCGCGGCTCCGGACTGGAGCAAGGTACCCCAGCGCAAGATGACCTTGTTCTATCCGGGTCAGGCTTCCCTCGAATGGGTGATGAACAAGCCCGACCACTCGGCGGTACCGGATATCGTCGACAAGAAGCGCAGTTGTGCCAAGTGCCACGAGGGTGACGCCCACGAAATCGGCGGCAAGATCGTGGCTGGTAAGCCGGTCGGCAGTTCCAAGACCGTGATTGAGCCCACGCCCCCCGCAGGCAAGGCCGGCTCAATTCCGGTTATGTTTCAGGCCGCGCATGATGGCAGCAAGGTTTATTTTCGTTTCGAGTGGACCCCACCCCAGGGGGGCGCGAAAAAGCTCGATTCCAAGAATGAAGTCAAGCTGACCATGATGTTCGACGGTGGCGGCACGGTCGAAGGCTCCGAACTCAACGGCTGCTGGGCGACCTGCCACACCGATCTACGCAGCATGAAGAATGCCAAGGACGACAAGACGACCAAGCACGTCAAGAACGCCGATCTGGCCTCCGGCAAGTTCATGGACCTGATCCAGTACCGCAGCGGTGAAAAGGCGCCGGTTGACGGCTATGTCGCCGAAGCGCGTCACATGGACGGTGGCAAGTCCCTGGTCAAGGCCGAAGGCAAGAAGGAAGGCAACAAGTGGGTCGTGACCTTCGAGCGCAGCTTGGCCGGCGGCGGCAAGGGCGACCATGCCATTACTGCCGACAAGGTGTATAACTTCGGCTTCGCCCTGCACGAGGACTACACCAACGCCCGCTTCCATTATGTTTCGCTGGGTTATCAGTTCGGTCTGGACAAGCCCAATCCCGGCGTGAAGAGCTACATTGACGTACAAAAGCAATAGAGAGGCAAAAGGAGTTTTGCGAGCAGTAATTTCATCAATACCAAGGAGGAGACAAAAATGACAATGAAATGGAGTGGATGGGCGCTGGCTGCCGGCGTCCTGGCGGTGTCCGCGATGGCGCAAGCCGCACCGCCTACTGCGGCGATGCTGTCCAATGCCTGCGCCGGTTGTCACGGCACGCATGGCGGCAGCGCCGGCCCGAGCATGCCGAGTCTGGCTGGTCAGTCGGACAAAGCCATCGTCGACGCCATGAAGAAGTTCAAGAGCGGCGCGCGCCCTGCGACGGTCATGGGCCGCCTGGCGAAGGGTTACAGTGATGCCGAGATCGCCGCCATGGGCGAGTTCTTCTCCAAACAGAAGCTGCATGCCACGAACCAGACTCTGGACAAGGCGAAAATCGCCAAGGGCGCCAGTTTGCAGGAAGCCAACTGCGGCCGTTGCCATCTGGAAGACGGCAAGGAGGGCAAGGACGACACCCCGGCGATGGCCAGCCAGTGGTTGCCCTATATGCAGATTCAGATGGCCGACTACCTGTCGGGCAAGCGCAAGATGCCGGAACAGATGCAAGAGAAGGTGAAGCCGATGTCCAAGGCGGATCTGGAAGCCCTCTTGCACTTCTACGCCAGTGTTAAATAAGGGAGGAATGAACATGACTCTGGATCGCAGAAATTTCATAAAACTGCTGGGCGGTGCCTCCAGCCTCGCCTTGGCAGCCTGTGCCGGAACCGGCGGACTCAGTGGCCCAACCGGCGGACGGCGTGTGGTGGTGGTTGGCGGCGGCTATGGCGGCACGATCGCGGCGAAGTACATCCGCATGATGGATTCCTCCATCGAGGTGGTGCTGATCGAACGCAACGACCACTTCGTGTCGTGCCCCTTCAGCAACCTGTACATTGGCGGCCTCATGAAAGACCTGACGCCGCTGACCATCAAGTACGACAAATTGGCGGCCAACCACGGCGTCAAGGTGCTTCAGGCAGAGGTTACCGGGGTCGATGCGGCGACAAAGGTTGTCAAGACTTCCACCGGCGACGTCACCTATGATCGGCTGGTTCTTTCTCCCGGCATCGAGTTCCGTACAGAAGAGATCAAGGGTTACGACTTGGCCGCTACGCCAGAAATCATGCCCCACGCGTGGAAGGCCGGCCCGCAGACGATCCTCCTGCGCAAGCAACTGGAAGCGATGAAAGCCGGCGGCAACGTGGTGATCTCCATTCCTCTCGCACCCTTCCGCTGCCCGCCCGGACCCTACGAGCGGGCCAGCATGATCGCCATGTACCTCAAGCAGCACAAGCCGGGCTCCAAGGTCATCATTCTCGACGCCAATCCGGACATCGTCTCCAAGAAGGGGCTGTTCCTGAAAGGCTGGAAGAAGCACTACGACGGTCTCATCGATTACCGCGCAGCCAAGAAGGTCACGGAAATAGACACCCGAGGCATGGCCGTGCTGATCGAGGGCATCGAAGAAGTCAAGGGCGCCGTCATCAACGTCATTCCGCCGCAGAAGGCCGGCCATATCGCGCACGTCGCCGGGGTGGTGGGTACGGACAAGAAGTGGTGTCCAGTCAATCCAATGACTTTCGAGTCCACGCTGCACAAGAATATCCATGTCGTTGGCGATTCTTGCGTCGCGGGTGCGATGCCCAAGTCCGGTTACTCGGCCAACTCGGAAGCCAAGGCCTGCGCCACCAACATCGTCAATGCGATGAACGGCAAGGAACTCATCGACTTCTCCGGCATCAACACCTGTTACAGCTTCCTCTCTGCCAAGGAAGCAGTCGAGGTGACCGGAGTCTACAAGGTCGACAAAGGCGCGATCATCGCAGTGCCCGGTTCGGTCGGCGTCTCGCCCGACTTGTCCGAGACTGAGGCGATCTATGCCGAAAGCTGGCTGAAGAACATACTCACCGAAATGTCGACCTGATTGCTGGTTCCCGCTCCAAGAAATCAAACCCCGCTACGGCGGGGTTTGTTTTTTTTGCCCCCAACATCAGGAGTCGGCGCCGGCAGGATGGCGCCCAAAGCTATTGCAGACCTCCGATATAGACCGAAACGGCCTTGGTCTCCAGTTCGGTGAGTTTCGCCGCAATCGAATGCATGATCGAGTTGTCGTTGGTGCGCGCGCGCTTGTTGAATTCCTTCAGTTGTACTTCGATGTAAGCCGGATGCTGCCCGGCCAAACGCGGCAGTTGTTCAGTGCCGAAACCTTTCGGACCATGGCATGAGGCACAGGCCGCCACTCCGGAAAAATTATTGCCGCGCTGATAAATGTACTTGCCTACCCCCGCGAGGTCGGCATCGCCCGACTGGCGCCCACCCGCCTTCCTGCTGGCGAAAAATGCCGCCAAGCCAGCTATATCGGCATCCTGCAAGTCCTTCGCCATATCGGTCATGGTGTCGCTCTTGCGTCGGCCATCGCGAAAGTCTTTTAGCTGCTTGTTCAGATAGTCCGGATGCTGCGCCGCCAGACGCGGATAGATCGCGCTGGCGCTCTCACCTTCCGCTCCGTGACACAGGGCGCAACGGGTGGCAATGATCTCGGCGATGCGCGGAGAAACGGCTGACGCTGGCGGCGCCGCGACAAGTTGCAGCGGCAGGATTCCAGCCGCGACCGCCAGCAGTAGTTTGGCAAATGCTTTCATGGGGTTTTCTCCTTGCGTGATCAAATATCTATCCGGCAACACCCGTGCTGCCAAAGCCGCCAGCGCCACGTTCGCTGGCGGGAAATTCGTCCACTACATTGAAGGCCACCTGCACCACTGGTACCACGACCAGTTGCGCCAGGCGATCCAACGGGTTCAGGGTGAAAATGTCGTGACCGCGATTCCATGTGGAGACGAAAATCTCGCCCTGGTAGTCAGAATCAATCAGCCCGACCAGATTGCCGAGGACGATGCCATGCTTGTGACCCAAACCCGAGCGCGGCAGGATCATTGCCGCCAAGGCCGGATCGGACAGATGGATGGCAATGCCGGTCGGGACAAGAATGGTATCGCCGGGCCCGATTTTGATCGCCATTTCGATGCATGCACGAAGATCGATGCCGGCCGCTCCCGGCGTCGAGTACTGCGGCGCGTATCGGTCGTCCTTGAGGCGGCTATCGAGTATCTTGAGGTCAATGCTGGCCAAGTTGCTTCTCCATCAGGCGGGCGATATGCGCGACGATGCCGCGCGCCACTTCGGATTTATCCCCAGGCGGAAGAACATTCGCTCCGGCCGCATCGAACAGGGTTACCGCATTGGTGTCGCCACCCAGTCCGTCCTGCACCAGATTGCCAACCACCAGCGCAAGTTTCTTCGCCACGCGCTTGCCTTCCGCATAGGCAGCCAGATCCTGGCTCTCGGCGGCGAAGCCGACACAAAATGGCGCATCGGGTCGTGCCGCCACTTCAGCGAGAATGTCGGGATTTGCGTCGAGTTCGAGCGTAAGACTACCGGGACCCTTCTTGATCTTGTGCGCGGCCGTCTTCTGTGGCCGATAGTCGGCCACAGCCGCTACGCCGATAAACGCGTTCTGTCCTGGCAAAGCCAGCGTCACCGCATCACGCATTTGCACGGCACTCTGCACGTTTATGCGACGCACTCCGCGCGGCGTGGCTAGCGCAACCGGCCCGGCGACCAGCGTCACCTCTGCGCCCGCCTCAACGCAAGCACGCGCCAGCGCGAAGCCCATCTTGCCCGAACTGGAATTGGTGAGGCCGCGTACCGGATCAATTGCTTCGAAGGTTGGTCCGGCGGTCAGCAACACTCGTTTGCCGGACATTGGCTTGGGTTGAAGAAAGGCATGCAAATCATCAAGCAGTTCGGCTGCTTCCAGCATCCGTCCTTCACCCACTTCACCGCAGGCTTGCTCACCATGCGCTGGACCGAGAATGCTCACGCCATCCGCACGCAGTTGCGCTAGGTTGCGTTGCGTAGCCGGGTTTTCCCACATCTGTCGGTTCATGGCCGGGGCCACCAGCAAGGGACAATCCCGCGCCAGAGAAAGAGTGGACAACAGGTCATCGGCAAAGCCATGCGCCAATTTGGCGAGAAAATCCGCGGTCGCCGGAGCGACCAGCAGGGCCGCGGCGCCGCGCGTAAGCTCGATATGCGCCATGCCGTTGTCCATGCGCTCGTCCCACAGCGCCTGCCACACACGGCGACCTGTAAGCGCCTGAAAAGTTGCCGCGCCGACGAACTGCGCGCCTGCTGCGGTCAGGGCGACATCTACTTCGGCGCCGGCCTTTACCAGCAGGCGCACCAGCTCTGCCGCCTTGTATGCGGCCACGCCACCAGTCACGCCCAACACAACGCGTTTGCCCTGAAATTCGTTCATGACATTAAAATCCCGCCAATAGGCAATCAAGCGGGGATTCTAAACCATGGCCATACGCGATTGGCCCGCAGCGGAGCGCCCGCGCGAACGACTGGCCGAACAGGGTGCGGCGGCACTGTCGGACGCCGAACTGCTGGCGATCTTTCTGCGCGTCGGAGTCCGCGGCAAGAGTGCCGTGGATCTGGCCCGCGAACTGCTGGCAAGCTTCGATGGCGATCTGGCAAGCCTTGCCGCCGCCAGCACCACGAAACTCGCGCGCCTGCCTGGCATTGGGCCAGCCAAGGCCGCCCAGCTCGCCGCGACACTCGAACTGGCGCGCCGCGCGCTCGCCGGGTCGCTCAAGATCAGGGACGCGCTGGCCTCACCACAAGCGGTCCGTGACTGGCTGCGCCTGTCAATCGGCAACCTGCCGCACGAGGTATTCGTCGCCCTGTGGCTGGATGCCCAGAACCGGCTGATCGCCAGCGAGGAACTGTTTCGCGGCACGCTGACGCAAACCAGCGTCTATCCGCGCGAAGTCGTCAAACGGGCACTGGCGCATAACGCTGGCGCCGTGATCCTCGCCCACAACCATCCCTCGGGGCTTGCCGAACCATCACGCGCCGACGAAGTGCTCACTTCATCCCTGAAGCAGGCACTGGCGCTGATAGACGTAAAGCTCTTGGACCATTTCATCGTGGCAGGAAGCGCGGAACCGTTGTCTTTCGCCGAACGCGGATTGATTTGACAAAGGTATTGAATTTTCGGGTGATTGTTTGTAAACTAGCGTGCTTTGCGAAATCAGCATATTCAGGAGCATCACATGTCTCGCGTTTGTCAAGTGACGGGCAAAGCCCCGATGGTAGGGAACACGGTGTCCCACGCCAACAATAGGACCAAGCGTCGCTTTCTGCCCAACCTGCACAGCCGCCGCTTCTGGATCGAAACCGAAAACCGCTGGGTCAGCCTGCGTGTTTCAAACGCCGGCCTGCGCACTATCGACAAGAAGGGCATTGAAGTGGTCCTCGCCGAACTGCGCGAGCGCGGTGAGCGCATCTAACAAGGAGAATGGATCATGGCCAAAGGCGGACGCGAAAAGATCAAGCTGGAATCCACAGCCGGTACGGGACACTTCTACACGACTACGAAGAACAAGAAGACGACCCCGGGAAAGCTGGAATTTCTGAAGTATGACCCCAAGGCGCGGAAGCACGTTGCCTACAAGGAAGTGAAGCTGAAGTAATTCAGCGCTTCCCCAACAAAAAACCCGCCAATGGCGGGTTTTTTGTTGGGGGATTGAAGTCAATGCTTCTTCTTCCCGTACATCGGCAATCCGTCGGCCAGACGAAAATCGATCTTGTTTGCATCCATATCGACCCGCGTCAACTGGACGCTCACCCGGTCCGAAAGGCGAAAGCGTCGACCGCTGCGTTCACCGACCATGGCATGCGATTTCTCGTCGAAATGGAAATAATCCTGGCCGAGTTCGGAAACATGCACCAGCCCTTCGACAAACACGCCGTCCAGCGCGACGAAGATGCCAAAAGGCACCACCGAGGAAATGCTGCCCTCGAATATTTCGCCAACACGGTCTTTCATGTAGAAACACTTCAACCATGCCTCGACATCGCGCGTGGCATCATCGGCTCGACGCTCTGTCATGGAACAATGCAGGCCGATTTCCTCCCACGTAATTGCCCCCCCCGCGGGCTCGTATCGCCGTGCCGCCAGCGCCGACTTGATGGCGCGATGCACCAGCAGATCGGGATAGCGACGAATCGGCGAAGTGAAATGCGTATAGCTCTCGTACGCCAAACCGAAGTGGCCGACGTTGTCCGGGCTGTATATGGCCTGGCGCAATGATCGCAGCATGACGGTTTGCAGCAGTTGCCGATCCGGCCGCTGGCCGATCTTTTCCAGCAGTTTCGCGTAGTCCTGCGCCTTCGGCGAGTCGCCACCGCCCAACTGAAAACCGAAGGTGCCGAGAAAATCGCGCAACTTCTCCAAACGTTCGGGCGTCGGGCCTTCGTGCACACGATATAGCGACGGGTGCTCGCGCTCACGCAGAAACTCCGAGGCACAGACATTGGCTGCCAGCATGCACTCCTCAATCAGCTTATGCGCTTCGTTGCGCTCGTAGGGCTCGATACGCTCGATCTTGCCGTGGTCATCAAAGATCATGCGCGTTTCGACTGTTTCGAAATCGATGGCGCCGCGCTTGACGCGTTCCCTGGCCAGTTGCCGATACAGTGCGTCCAGCGCCTCCAGGTGGGGCAGCAGCGGTCCCAGACGGGCCCGCGCGTCCGCGTCCGTGTCGTAGAGAGCCGCAGCAACCTCGGTGTAGGTCAGCCTCGCATGCGAAAACATCACCGCCGGATAGAAGCGGTAGCGGCTGATCGCGCCCGTAGCATTGATCGCCATGTCGCAAACCATGCACAACCGCTCGACCTGCGGATTGAGCGAGCACAGGCCGTTGGAGAGTTTCTCCGGCAGCATGGGAATCACCCGCCGCGGGAAATACACCGAGTTGCCGCGCGCATAGGCATCGCCATCGAGCGCGCCGCCTGCTGTCACGTAACTCGAAACGTCGGCGATCGCCACGACTAGACGAAAGCCCTTGCCCTGGCGCTCGCAGTACACCGCATCATCGAAGTCCCTTGCTGTCTCGCTATCGATCGTCACCAGTGGCAGGCCGGTCACGTCTTCGCGGCCCTTCCAGTCGGACTTGCGCACGGCATCCGGCAACTTCTTTGTTTCAGCCAGCGCTGCGGTCGAGAACTCATAGGGCAGTTCGTGCTTGCGCAACGCGATTTCGATTTCCATGCCTGGATCGGCATAGTTGCCGAGCACTTCAATAAGGCGGCCGATAGGTTGCCCGTGTTTGCTCGGCTGCTCGATGAGTTCGATCATCACCACCTGCCCGGACTGCGCCTTGAGCGACTTCTTCGCCCCCTTCTCGGCGGGGGCCAGCAGAATGTCCTGGCTGATTCGCTTGTTTTCCGCGACGACAAAACGGACGCCATGTTCCTCGACCACGCGCCCTACTATGTGCCGATTTACGCGTTCGGTCACTTCGACGATCTTGCCTTCCGGCCGCCCCTTACGGTCGACGCCGATTACCCGGACGATAGCCTTGTCACCATGCAGCACCTTGTCCATTTCCTTGGCGGACAGGAACAGGTCAGGACCGCTTTCCTCAGGAATCAGGAAACCGAAGCCATCCGGATGACCGGCAACGCGGCCGCGGACCAGGTCGGCCTTGTCCGGGATCAGCCAGTCGCCGCGCCGGTTCTGCATCAACTGCGCATCACGCGCCATGGCCCCCAGTCGGCGCTGGAAGGGCTCCACTTCGAACGGCTGGACATCGAGCAGTTCGACGAGACGTCCGAACTCCAGCGGCGCGCCCTGTGCCGTCAAGGTTTGCAGGACATATTCGCGGCTTGGCAACGGATGCTCGTACTGTGCCTTTTCGCGCTCGAACTGCGGATCGGCGCGACGTGTTTTTGAAAGCTTGTGGATGCTATGCGGCTTGTTTGACAATCTGGGTATTTCCTTTAGAATTCGCGCCTCGTTTCGCGCCTGCCCAGGTGGCGGAATTGGTAGACGCACTAGTTTCAGGTACTAGCGCTGCGAGGCGTGGGGGTTCGAGTCCCTTCCTGGGCACCAAGCATGGTACGCGAAAAAGGAAATGAGCAAAGGCCGCCAGGATATTTCTAGCGGCCTTTTCTTTTTATGTCCCGGTCCCTTCAAGGCCGGAACGGTATCCCAGGACGGCTGCATCCCTTATTCGAAGGGATGCCTCAATACAATCGTTTCCTCGCGATCCGGACCGGTGGAAATCATGTCCACCGGAACGTCGCAAAGTTGCTCCATGCGCTTGATGTAGGCACGCGCCTCTGCCGGCAGGCCGTCCAGCGCCTTGACACCGACAGTGCTGCCCTTCCAGCCGGGCAGGGACTCATAGATGGGCTCACAGCAGGCGAGATCATCAGCCCCGACGGGCAGGATGTCGGAAATGCTTCCATTGATGCGATAGCCCGTGCAAATCTTGAGTTCCTCGACGCCATCGAGTACATCCAGCTTGGTAACGCAGAGCCCCGAAATGCCATTGATCTGGATCGATCGTTTCAATGCGGCGGCGTCGAACCAGCCGCAGCGGCGCGCGCGTCCCGTGGTAGCGCCGAATTCGTGGCCCTTGGTGGCCATGTGCTTGCCCACCGGATCCTGCTTGTCCAGCGCGTCATACAACTCGGTCGGAAAGGGACCGCTGCCCACCCGCGTGGTATAGGCCTTGGTTATGCCGAGGATGTAGTGCAGTGTGCCCGGACCGACCCCTGCGCCTGCCGCCGCAGCGCCGGCAACACAGTTGGACGAGGTCACGAACGGGTAGGTGCCGTGATCGATGTCGAGCAAGGTGCCCTGGGCGCCCTCGAACAGTAGGTTGGCCCCGGCCCGGTGGGCATCGTAGAGGGCTCGCGGCACGTCGGCAATCAGCTTGGTCAGGCGCGGTGCCATGGCCATCGTGCCGTCAAAGACCTGCTGAAAATCGACCGGCGCGGCGCCATGGTAATTCTTCAGCACGAAGTTGTGATATTCGAGAATATCGCCCAGCCGTTCTGCAAAGCGCGTGGGCTTGGTCAAGTCCTGCAGGCGAATGGCGCGACGCGCCACCTTGTCCTCGTAGGCGGGGCCGATGCCACGTCCGGTGGTGCCGATCTTGTTGCTGCCGCGAGCAACTTCACGAGCAACGTCAATCGCCTGGTGGTAAGGCAGGATCAGGGGGCAGGCTTCGGATATCTTCAGCCGCGCCTCGGCATCGACGCCGGCCGCCATCAGTTCGTCAAGCTCCTTGATCAGCGCTTCGGGCGACAGCACCACGCCGTTGCCGATGTAGCAAGTGACACCGCTACGCAGGATGCCGGAAGGCACCAGATGCAGCACCGTCTTCTTGCCGCCTATAACCAGCGTATGGCCGGCGTTGTGTCCGCCCTGAAAGCGCACCACTCCCTGCGAGTGATCCGTCAGCCAGTCGACGATCTTGCCCTTGCCTTCGTCGCCCCACTGGGTACCGACGACCACGACGTTCTTTGCCATTTCAGTCTTCCTTCAGAGATTCAATGATCCAATCATTACCTTTGCGTGCAAGGATCCGATCGCAACCGGCTTCGCGCCAAGTGCCCTCATGACCCGGCAGGGCCAACACTACGCGCTCGCCTTGCGCGCGCAGACGCGAGGCCTCGGCCTCCAAAATATCGTCTTCGGGCCAGGGGGCGAGAATCGCACCATGCGGTTCTCCATCCGGCGACAAGCGCGCCAGTTCGCGCAAGTCCATCGAAAAACCGGTGGCCGCTCGCGCACGACCGTAAGCCCGGCCGAAATCGTCATAGCGGCCGCCCAGCGCCACGGCGCCGGGACTGCCGGCACAATAGGCAGCAAAGACAACACCACTGTGATAGTGGTAACCGCGCAGATCAGCCAGATCAAAGCTCAAAGGCAAGTCCGCGAGAGCATCGGCGAGGCGTTGCAGTTCAGACAGCGCCGCATCAACCTCGGGCAATGCGGGCAAGACCTGCGCCGCACGATCCAGTATCCGTCGGTCGCCATAGAGTTCGGGCAGGGTCAGTAGGGCTGAACGGATCGGATCGGCAAGGCCGGCGACCAATTCGCGCACCATCGGCAGATCCTTGCCTTGCAAAGCGTCAAAAAGCTCCTCTTCGGCTTCCGACGCCATGCCGGCCCGCTTGGTTAGCGCGCGAAAGACACCGACATGGCCGAGGTCAAAGCGCGATGCGGCGATCTTGCACAGGCCCAGCGCAGTCGCCAGCAGTCGAATTGCCTCGATATCGGCCTCAAGTCCGGCGTGGCCGTAGAGTTCGGCACCGATCTGAAGCGGCTCGCGTGTGGCATTGAAACCGGCTGGCAGGGTGTGCAGCACGCTACCGCAGTAGCAAAGCCGTGTGACGCCCTTGCGGTTGAGCAGATGAGCATCGATGCGCGCCACTTGCGGCGTGATGTCGGCACGCAGGCCCATGCTGCGACCGGAGAGCTGATCGACCAGCTTGAAGGTGCGCAGATCGAGATCATGGCCGCTGCCGGTAAGCAGCGATTCAACGTATTCAAGCAGCGGTGGGATGACGAGCTCATAGCCATGGCGGGAAAATTCGTCGAGCAAACTGCGCCGCAGCGTCTCTATGCGCACCGCATCGCGCGGCAGCACGTCTTCAATCGCTTCAGGCAGGAGCCAGCGCCGGTTTGACATGCCGGTCAGCGGAAGATGGTAAGCAGGACGACTCCCACCACCATCGAAGTCAGGCCGATGAAACGTATCTGCCCATCGGTCAGTTCCGTCACACGACGGAAGGTCTCCCGCCACACACGCGGCGCGAGAAAGGGCAACAGGCCTTCGATCACCAGCATCAGAGCAAAAGCCAGCAGCAGGATATTGAGCATTGCAAACCGGTACCGACCCGAATTACTTGCCCTTGCCGCTGCTCTTCAGATACTTGAAGAACTCGGAATTGGGTTCGATCACCATGAGGTCGCTCTTGTTCTTGAAACTGGCGCGATAGGCTTCGAGACTGCGATAAAAGGCATAGAACTCCGGGTTCTCACCGAAGGCGCGATTGTAGATCGAGGCTCCCTTGGCATCCCCCTCACCCTTGATCTTCTGCGCATCGCGATATGCCTCGGCCAGAACTACTTCGCGCTGGCGATCGGCATTGGCCTTGATCTTCTCGGCTTCGGCGGCACCCTCCGCGCGCAATTCACTGGCCACGCGCTTGCGCTCGGTTTCCATGCGCCGATAAACCGACTCGGAGACCTCTGGCGGCAGATCGACCCGTTTCAGGCGCACATCGACAATTTCTACGCCGATGGCGCGCATTTCCGCATCAGCCTTCTTCTTGACTACCACCATGATGTCGTCGCGGGCACCCGAGACGACGTCATGCACAGTGCGTCGGCCGAACTCTTCGCGCAGCCCCGCATTTACTGTCTGCGAGAGACGCGTCCTGGCCAGGGTTTCATCGCCACTGACCGAGATGTAGTACTGCCTGACATCATGGATGCGCCACTTGACGAATGAATCCACCAGCACCGGCTTCTTTTCTGCCGTCAGAAAGCGCTCGGGCTCGGGGGTATCCATTGTCAGAATGCGCTTGTCGAAAATCCGCACGTTCTGGATCAACGGCCACTTGAATGCGAGGCCCGGTTCCGAAATAACCTCCTTGATCTCGCCGAGTTGGAAAATAATCGCAAACTGACGCTGATCGACCGTGAAGATCGTCATCGCGAACAGCGCCAGCAGGCCAAAAACGAATGACGCGACGAAAGACAAATGGCGCTGCATCAGCGTTCTCCCCGCTCGCGCGAGCCCAGGTTGCCGCGCGCGCGCGCATCACCCGGCGCCGAACGCTCTGTCTGTGGCGGCGCGTCCGAATTAGTCGCCGTGGATCCGGGTACGATGCCGCGCGGTACCAGTGTCGCCTCAGCCGCTGCGGGCGCCGCAGGAGCGGCCCCTGTCGCCTGCATCAGTTTGTCGAGCGGCAGATAGAGCAGGTTGCCCGCCCCCTTGGCGTCGAGCATCACCTTGCTGGTATTGGCATAGACCTGTTGTACCGTTTCAAGATACATGCGGCTGCGCGTCACTTCCGGCGCCTTGCTGTATTCGGCAAGAATCTGCTTGAAGCGCGAGGCATCGCCCTCGGCCGTGACGATGATGCGCTGCCGATAACCGGTAGCTTCCTCCATCAACCGCGACGCCGCGCCACGCGCCCGTGGAATCACGTCATTGGCGTAGGCCTGACCTTCGTTCTTATGCCGCTCGCGATCCTGCCCTGCCTTGACGGCGTCATCGAAGGCGGCCTGCACCTGTTCCGGCGGCTGGGTGCTCTGCATATTTACCTTTAGCACCTGAATGCCCGTGTCGTAGCGGTCGAGAATATCCTGGATCAGTTTCTGCGTATTCGCGGCAATCTGGTCGCGCCCTTCGTAGAGAACGAAGTCCATCTTGTTCTTGCCGACCACTTCGCGAATTGCGGTTTCCGCCGCCTGCATGACCGTATCATCGGGATGGCGATTATTGAACAGGTAGGCCTTTGGATCCTTGAGCAGGTACTGCACCGCAAACTGCACCATGACGATGTTCTCGTCGTCGGTCAGCATCAGCGCCTCTTTCAGCACCTTGTTCTTGTCCGAACCGCGATAGCCGATTTCGACAGTGCGCACACCCGTCAGATTGACGATTTCGTGGCTCTGGACCGGCCACGGCAAACGCCAGCGCAAACCCGGCTCGGTGGTTTCCTTGAAACGACCGAATTGGAGTACGACGCCGCGCTGGGAAGCGTCGACGATGTAGAAGCTGCTACCCAGCCAAACCACGATCACCAGCATCAGGACCAAGCCAATGCCGCCGCCAAACTGCCTCGGGCTGATCGAAGGCATGCGGTTCCCCGCGCCATCACCGCCACCGCCATCGCCCCCTCCGCCCTTGTTACCGAACAAGCCGGACAAGCGGCGATTGAAATCGCGCCAGAGTTCTTCGAGATCGGGAGGGCCTTGATTGCCGCCACCGCGCTTGCCACCACCGGGCTGGTTGCCCCAGCCGTGGTCGTTGAGAGACATGAGAATTCCGGCGATCACGTTTATTGGCTTGGGTAGTAAAAGAAGGAAGAAGACGTCAGAACAATCTCAGGCCGCGGCGGCGGAAAATTCGTTATGCCGGCTCGCCACTTCGGCAAGAGCCTCACGCAGCAACGACACCCCGGCCCCGGTGCGAGCGCTCAAGCGAACAAGCGAAATATTACCACAGTCATCACGCTCTATTCCGGGGCTTGCGGCAGTCAGGTCGACCTTGTTCCACACCAGAATCTGCGGAACCTTCTGCGCTCCGATCTCCTTCAACACCGAGCCTACCGCATGCATTTGCTGATCACGGTCGGGACTGGCGGAATCAACCACATGCAACAGCAGATCGCTTTGCGCCGTCTCTTCCAGAGTCGCCTGAAAAGCCGCCACCAGAGCGTGCGGCAGATCGCGAATAAAGCCGACGGTATCGGAAAGAACGATCGGCCCGGCACCTTCGATATACAAGCGGCGCGAGGTCGTGTCGAGCGTGGCGAACAGTTGGTCGGCAGCATAGGCCCCGGCTCTCGTCAGGGTGTTGAACAGCGTGCTCTTCCCTGCGTTGGTGTAGCCCACCAGCGAAATTGCCAAGACCTCGCCGCGGGTACGCGCCCGTCTGCGCACTTGGCGCTGGCGTTCCAGCTCTTTCAGGCGGTCCTTGAGCAAGGCGACACGCTTGCCGAGCAAGCGACGATCTGTTTCGAGCTGCTTTTCACCGGGTCCGCGCAGGCCGATGCCGCCCTTCTGGCGTTCAAGGTGAGTCCAGCCGCGTACCAGTCGGGTGGCCAGATGCTGCAGTTGGGCAAGTTCGACCTGGAGTTTGCCCTCGTGGCTCTTGGCGCGCAGGGCGAAGATATCCAGAATCAGGCTGCTGCGGTCGACCACGCGGCACTCGAGGGTACGCTCAAGGTTGCGCTGCTGACCCGGCGAAAGCTCATGGTTGACCACCACGACATCGGCTTGGTGCAGGCGCACCGCATCGCCGATCTCGACCACCTTGCCCTTGCCGGCAAACAGCGCCGGGTCCGGCCGTGATCGCTTGCCGGCAATTACCGCCAGCGGGCGGGCGCGGGCGCTGCCGACCAGCAAATTGAATTCGGAAAGCCGCTCGGCGAAATCGCCTTCGCCGAAATCGAGTTGCACCAGAACCGCATTCTCGCCACTGGCGGGACGCTCGAACATCAGGGCGATGCCTTCATGGCAAGCGCCGATTGCAGCGGGCAGCGATCAAGCGGCGTCGTCTTCCTGGACGAAATTGACCGGACGCGCTGGAACGACTGTCGAAATGGCATGCTTGTAAACCATTTGGGTCACCGTATTCTTGAGTAGAACAACATACTGGTCGAAAGATTCAACCTGGCCCTGCAACTTGATGCCGTTGACCAGATAGATGGAAACCGGAACGTGCTCACGACGCAGCGTGTTCAGAAACGGGTCTTGTAGCATTTGCCCTTTATTGCTCATGTTGGCGATCCTTTGAGGATTGTTGGTTTTTTGAGTGAATTACTGTAATCGATTTTGCCTCGCCGTGCCACCAGCGCCGACTTTCACTTTTCGCGCCGGGATTTTGCTGGCCGACTTACATCGGCAAAGGGATTCTTGCTTGTCTTGTATTGAATGCGCAGAGGCGTGCCCTGCAGCTTGAAGGCCTCGATAAAGTAGCGCTCCAGATAGCGGGTATACGAAGCCGGAATATGCTCCAGGGCGTTGCCGTGAATAACTATGATCGGCGGATTGCTACCGCCCTGATGCGCATAGCGCAGCTTGGGTCGGAAAGCGCCATGGCGCGGCGGCGTCTGCTTTTCCACGGCGGCGATCAGCACGCGCGTCAGCTTGGGGGTGGACAGCTTGGCCATAGCGGCGGCATAGGCCCTATCGACCGAGGACAGAATACCGGCGATGCCTTTTCCTTTCAGTGCCGAAACGTAATGTACGCTGGCAAAGCCGAGAAAGTTCAGCTTGCGCGCGATGTCCTGCTTGATCTGCTCGCGACTGTAATCGTCCACCGCATCCCATTTATTCACCGCGACCACCAGTGCCCTCCCGGCATCGATGATGAAGCCGGCAATATGCGCGTCCTGATCGGATATCTCCTGAGTGGCATCGACCAGCAACACCACCACATTGGCTTCCTCCACGGCCTGCAGGGTCTTGATCACCGAAAACTTCTCAATGGTCTCGAATACACGTCCGCGGCGGCGCAGACCCGCTGTATCGATCAGGGTGTAAGCGCGGCCATTGCGCTCGAACGGCACTTCAATCGCATCGCGCGTGGTGCCAGGCATGTCGAAGGCGATCACGCGCTCTTCGCCGAGCAGGGTGTTGATCAGCGTGCTCTTGCCGACGTTGGGACGGCCGGCGATGGCTACCCTGGGACCAGCCGAGGCGTCGTCAGCTTCCCTGTCGTCGGCAAACGGCGCCAGCGCCAGCTCGACCAGTTCGCGCACGCCCTCGCCGTGTTCGGAGGAAATCACGCAGGGATCGCCGCAGCCGAGCTCATAGAACTCGGCTGCGACCACCGCGCGATCCATGCCCTCGCCCTTGTTCGCGGCTAGCAGCAGCGGCCTCCCGCTCCTGCGCAACAGGTCGGCGATGACTTTGTCCTGGGGCGCAAGGCCGGCACGCACGTCGACGACGAAGATCAGCACATCGGCCTCGGCAATCGCCGCCTCGGCCTGCAGCGCCATTTCGCGCACAATGCCTTCTTTCGCCTGCGGTTCGAAACCGCCCGTATCCACGACAAGGTAGGGCTTGCTGCCAAGCCGGCCGTGCCCGTAATGACGATCCCGGGTCAGGCCCGGCTGGTCGGCCACCAGCGCATCGCGCGAGCGCGTTAGCCGGTTGAACAGGGTAGACTTGCCGACGTTCGGTCGGCCGACGATCACCAGAGTAGGCTTCATCCTAAAGCGGAACCCGGATCACAATATTCATATGGGTTAACGCGCCCTCAGCGCATACAACCCGCCGTTCGCGGTTTGCACCAACAGACCGGTCCCGAAGCGCACCGGCTCTGCCCGCACGGCGCTGCCGTCGGTGGTGGCGCGCGCGGCAAAAGCGCCATCCTCGCTGCGCAACAGGTGCACCACACCCTGGTAGTCCGCTACGGCAACCTGTCCACCCAGTGCCACCGGACGCGAAAGATCGCGACTGGACAATTTGTCCTGCTTCCAGACACTGGCACCGCTGTTGCGATCCAGCGCATGCACGGCGCCCTTGTCGTCGGCGACATAAACGTAGCGCCTGTCGATATCGACACCCGCGCTGGAAGACATGTTGCGAGACCAGATGGTATTACCGCTGCTGCTGTCAAAACACGCAACGCGCCCCTGAAAAGCCGCCGCGCAAACCGTACTGCCGCTAACCACCGGCGAACTGGTGACATCCGCAACACGCTCGAGTTCAGTCGCCCCCTTGGGCAGGGCAACCGTCACTTCCCAAACGGCCGCGCCGTTATTGTTGGCGATGGCCACCAGCTTGCCGCCGGGGAATCCTGCGAGCGTGACTTTTCCAGCCAGCACCACACCTACATTCGAGCGCAACGACAGCGTCGGCGTACTGCGCTGATAAACCCAGCGTCGCTTGCCATCCACTGCGTCAAAACCGAAGATGCGCGAATCACCAGAACGCACGATAGCCAGTCCATCAGCGACCGCCGGCGCGGCCAGCACCTCGGAACTCACGCGCGCCTTCCATGTCTCGCGACCGGTCGCCGCGTCGAAGGCCAGTACTTCGCCCTTGGGCGTACCCACCACGACGAGCTTGCCGTCGCTGCCAACACCGCCGGAAATCGGCTGCCCGGCTGCAATCCGCCAAATCTGCCGCCCACCATCGAAGCGCGCCACGGCGCCATCACGCGCTGCCGCATACACACTGTCGCCCACCACCGCCGGTGAGAAAGTGAATTCACCTGCGCTGCCGACGCTCGCCTGCCATACGCTGCGCAGGTCCCCGGTTACCCGGATAGCGGCAAGTTCCGCCGGCTTGGCCCTGGACGTGCTGGAACTGAAGGGATTGAGTTTCTCGACTGTCGAGCAGGCGCCCAGCAACAGCGCAGAAGCAACAGTGAGCAGCGACAGTGCGTTCACTTGCCCGCTCCAAGCGCATCACGTTTGGCCTGGACCACTTCCTTGTAGCCTCCGCTCCGTCTGGATTCATCGCCCTTGGCCAGAGCATCGAATTTCGCCAGCGCAAGATCATAAGAATTTCGAGCCTCGGCAGTTTTGCCTTGCGCCGCGAAAACATCGCCACGCAACTCGGCGAACCGCGGTGCAAAAGCCGCGACGGGTTCAGTGGCAAGCTGCTTCATGGCTTCGTCGTAGGCTTTCTCGTCAAGCATCACGGCCGCCAGTCGAAGCCGGGCCAACTCGCGGTAAGCGGGGTCCTTGGCGTTCTCTGCCGCCCAGGCAAGCTGCACACGGGCATTCTTGGCATCGCCAGCATCGACCTGTATCCGTGCCGCCACCAGCGCACCCATGCCCGCGTAGGACGTGGCGGAGTATTTGTCGATCAACTCGCCCGCCAGTTCGCGCGCGCGCTTGGCGTCCTTCTGCACCGCAGCCGTTTGCAGACTGGAGAACAGCGCCGATGCCTGGACCGCCTGCTGTCGCTGCCACCAGTTCCATCCTTGCCAGGCGACCACCGCCAGAGCCACCACGACCAGAATGCCCGTCACCAGATTGCCGTACATCTTCCACCAGGTCTTCAGCTCGTCGAGCTGTTCCTGTTCTTCCAGGTCATAGGTTGCCATTGTCGTCTTCCATTGGGAAAAGAATACCGCCGAGATGATCGGCCAGGTCATTGAAACTCACGCGAACCTGCATTGCCGGCTGATCGAAGCCCGCGCGCAAAGGCTTCACGCTCACCGAATCTTCCGCCGTCTCGTCATCGCCGACTATCAATGCGATCTGCGCGCCGGAACTGTCGGCTTTTTTCATTTGCGACTTGAAACTGCCGCCGCCACAATGCAGATGGATCGAGAATCCGGCACTGCGCAAGTGTTCGGCGACGCGAAAAGCAAAACGGCCGGCGGCCTCGCCCTGGTGCACCAGGTAGGCATCGGGTGACGGGGTTTCATGACGATGACCCTGATCCTGCCACAACGCGAGAAGGCGCTCGATGCCCATGGCGAAGCCGCAGGCAGGCGCCGGCTTGCCGCCGAGCTGCTCTACCAGACCGTCATAGCGGCCACCGGCACAGACGGTGCCCTGCGCACCGAGTTGATCGGTCACCCACTCGAACACGGTAAGGTTGTAGTAGTCCAGACCGCGCACCAGACGCGGATTGATGCGATACGGAATCGCCGCGTCCTTGAGAAGCTGCTGGACACCCTCGAAGTGCTTGAGGGATTCCTCGCCGAGATAGTCGATCAGCTTCGGCGCCGCATCGACCAGGGCCTGCATTGCCGGGTTCTTGGTATCCAGAATGCGCAGGGGGTTGCTGTGCAGGCGGCGCTGGGCCTCGGCATCGAGCTGCTCATGGTGCTGTTCGAGGTAGGCCAGCAGATCGGCGCGATGGCGCGCGCGCTCCTCGCTCTGGCCAAGAGAGTTTATTTCGAGACGAATGCCATCAAGCCCGAGGTCATCCCACAGGCGGGCGCACATCGCGATTTGTTCCGCGTCGATATCCGGCCCGGCAAAACCCATTGCCTCCACGCCGACCTGATGGAACTGGCGATAGCGACCCTTTTGCGGCCGCTCGTGGCGAAACATCGGTCCCATGTACCACAGGCGCTTGGGACCGTCGTAGAGCAGATTGTGCTGGAGCACGGCACGCACGCAGGACGCCGTTCCTTCCGGGCGAAGCGTGAGGCTTTCGCCGTTCAGGGCGTCCTCGAAGGAATACATTTCCTTTTCGACAATGTCGGTCACTTCACCAATGGCGCGGGCAAACAGCGGCGTCGGCTCCACCATGGGCATGCGGATCGGACGGTAGCCATAGGCACGCAACCAGTCGCGCACGGTCTCCTCGAACTGCTCCCAGAGTTCGGCGTCGACCGGCAGGATGTCGTTCATGCCACGGATGGCTTGGATGGTTTGGCTCATAAAAATCTTCTTGCCACAGAGGACACAGAGATCACAGAGGAAAAAGTCTTTCTCTGTGTCCTCTGTGTCCTTTGTGGCTAGTGGTTTTGCCTTTCCGGGTATCTTTTCTCAACGTAGTCGTCGACGATCTGTTGAAATTCGGCTGCAATGTTGTCGCCGCGCAAGGTTATGACCCGTTCGCCATCGACATACACCGGCGCCACCGGGTCTTCACCGGTGCCGGGCAGCGAGATGCCGATGTTGGCGTGCTTGCTTTCGCCGGGCCCATTCACCACGCAGCCCATTACGGCCAGCGTCATGTTCTCTACACCGACCCGTGCCAGACGCCATGCCGGCATGCGTTCGCGCACATGGTTCTGGATGTCCTGTGCAAGCTCCTGAAACACTGTGCTGGTGGTGCGTCCGCAGCCGGGACAGGCCGCTACCAGCGGCGTGAAAGCGCGCAGGCCCATGGTTTGCAGGATTTCCTGGGCGACGATTACTTCGCGCGTACGGTCGCCGCCGGGCTCGGGCGTCAAGGACACCCGTATCGTGTCGCCGATGCCTTCCTGCAGCAGCACACCGAGCGCCGCTGTGGAGGCGACGATGCCCTTGCTGCCCATGCCTGCCTCGGTCAGTCCCAGATGCAGCGGGTAATCACAGCGCGCTGCAAGTTCGCGATAGATCGCGATCAAATCCTGCACACCGGAAACCTTGCACGAAAGCACGATGCGATTCCCGGCCAATCCCAACTCTTCCGCTTGCGCAGCCGACTCCAGCGCTGACGTCACCATCGCCTCGCGCATGATCTCGGTGGCATCCTTGGGCTGCGGACGCCTGGCGTTCTCGTCCATGACGCGAGCGAGCAAGGCCTGATCAAGGCTGCCCCAGTTCACCCCGATGCGAATCGGCTTGTCGAAGCGACAGGCAATCTCGATCAGTTGCGCAAACTGCTCGTCGCGCCGGGCGCCCTTGCCGACGTTGCCGGGATTGATGCGCAGCTTGGCCAGCGCCTCGGCGCATGCCGGGTGTTCCGCCAGCAGCTTGTGCCCATTGAAATGAAAATCGCCGATCAGTGGCACATCGACGTTCATCTGCGCCAGGCGCTCGCGAATCTTCGGCACGGCAGCGGCGGCCTCGCGCGTGTTGACCGTGATGCGCACCAGTTCCGAACCGGCACGCGCCAACTGTGCGACCTGCGTCGAGGTCGCAAACACATCCTCGGTATCGGTATTGGTCATCGACTGAATGACGACAGGCGCCGTACCGCCAACGCCGACTCTCGCCACCATGGCTAAACGACTGGCGCGCCGCGCTGTCGGCCCTCGGGACATTTCGCTCATTCCAGGCTGAACCGGGCGACTTCTTCGCGTGTGTGCGGTTTCAGATCGATGCTGCGCTCGCCCATGAACAGGCGAACGCCGGATGCCTTGCCGATCCAGACCTGGAAGGGCGGCTTGCCCTCGACATTCTGCCGTGTGCCCGCCGGGTACTCCCCCACGAAAACAATCTTCTGCGTGGCATCGCGGATCTCGATCCATGAATGGTCGTCGAACTCCACACGCAGGCCGACAAATGGCAGCTGGCCGGAAGTCACGCCGGAGCCGGCCGGCTCATTGTCGGTAATCACTGCCGGCGAGGGCGCAAGCACCGGCAGCACTGCGCCAGTTGCGACCGGATTGGGCAATACCACTGCAGGAGCCCCGCCGACGCCGAGCAAGCGCTGTGTCAGGGCTTCATCGGCCGGCAGGCCCGAATACCAGTACGCCACCAGCAGCGGCAGAAGGATGGCGATCGCGGTGGCAATGAACTTGGTCGGAATGCGCTCGAAGACAGTCGGCTGCTCGGCCTCGCCCATGTTCGCAGGCGGACGAACATCGGCTTCGGGAATCGGCACGGCCGGGTCGAGCTGCGCCAGCAGGGGCGCGGCATCGAGCTTGAGAAACTTGGCATAGTTGCGAACCATGCCGCGCACCGCAGTCGAACCGGGCAGGCTGGCGTAGTCGTCTCGCTCCAGTGCCTCTATCTGGCGCGGACTGAAGCGGATCACCTGCACCACATCGGCAATTGTCTGGCCGCGCGCCTCCCGCGTCCTGAGCAATACTGATCCCGGCGTATCCGACTCGATCGGCACGGCAGCGTCTGTGGTCACTGCCGGCGCAGCATCGATGGATTCGGCGTCGAGGTTTTCGGTCACCCGTGCTTCACTCATATTGCCCCTGAGTCAGCAGGCGATGCTCCGGCGACCCAGGAAACCGGCGACGCAACTGCGACGCGTAACGCGCCTCGGTCTCGCGGTTGCCCAATTTGCGCTCGATACGCAAGGCCAGCCAGATCACCTCGGCCGTGGGCTCCATCATTTTTTCGATATCCGTCGTCCACTGCCGTGCTTCGCTGTGACGCCCCTGCCGGTGGGCAATATCGGCCAGCCAGAACAGCGCCTGAGTATTGGTCGGCGACAGCCGCAATGCAGTAAACAGGTAATCTTCGCCAGCCTTGTCGTCCTTCAGTCGCACGGAACAAATGCCGGCATTGGTGTAAGGCTTGGTGGGCGTTGTATACAGCGGGTTCTTCGCTGCCGCCATGAAGTAGCTTATCGATCCCTGTTCGCGGCCGTTCTGGCAAAGAAACCAGCCGTAATTGTTGTTGATTTCCGGATCCCCGGGCGCCAGACGCAGCGCCTTTTGAAAATTGTCCTCAGCCAGCCGCGATTCATTGAGCACCATGTGGGTCAGGCCCAGCAGGTTGTATGCCGGGGCATAATTCGGATCGGCGGAAAGAGCGATGCGCGCCTCCTCGAGCGCAATCGCCGAACGGCCATCGAGCATGTACAGCGATCCCAACTCTGTATGCACCTTCGCCCGCTGCTGCTGTTCGTTCTCCGCCGGTTGCGCCGAGACTGCCTGCTGCGCGCCCTGTCCCGAACCGGACCCGGTCGCCGTGCAGCCAGCCAGCATGACCGCCAGCCCCAGTGCGAATATCGTCATGTTCATAGGTGCAGTTCGACTCCAGCAGAGGCGCCGGCCAATCCGGCTCCTGTTTCCGCGGAACGCGATGTGCGCCGCGATCTGTCCAGCACCTTGCCCGCCAGTTGTCCGCAAGCAGCATCGATGTCCACGCCGCGCGTCTTGCGCGTCGTGGTGACGATTCCGCCCTTGATCAGGATCGACGCAAAGCGCCGCACTCGCTCGGCCGGCGAGCGCTTGAAGCCGGATGCGGGAAAGGGGTTGAAGGGAATCAGGTTGAACTTGCAGGGAACATCCCGCACCAGATGCAGGAGCGCGCGCGCATCGGCATCGCTGTCATTGACGCCATCGAGCATCACGTATTCGAAAGTGACGAAGTCGCGCGGCGCGTGGACCAGATAGCGCTGACAGGCGGCCATGAGTTCGGCCAGCGGGTACTTGCGGTTGATCGGTACCAGCTTGTCGCGCAAACCGTCGGTCGCTGCGTGCAGGGAAACCGCCAGAGCCACCGGACAGGCCGCCGCCAGGCGGTCCATGGCCGGCACGATGCCCGAGGTGGACACCGTGACGCGCCGCCGCGACAAGCCATAGGCATTGTCATCGAGCATCAGGCGCAGTGCCGGCACGAGGTTGTCGAAGTTGGCCAGCGGTTCGCCCATGCCCATCAGCACGACATTGCTGATGATCCGTTCGCCGCTGTTGCTGCTCGCCGGAGCATGTTCCAGCGCACGGTTGGCCTGCCACAGTTGGCCAATGATCTCGGCCGTGGTCAGGTTTCGGTTGAAGCCCTGGCGGCCAGTCGAGCAAAACGCGCATTCGAGCGCACAACCCGCTTGAGAAGAAATGCACAGCGTACCGCGGTCATCTTCGGGGATGAAGACGGTCTCCACCGCATTGCCGTTGCCGACATCGAACAGGAACTTGCGTGTGCCGTCATCCGACAGCTTGTCGCTGATAGTCGGCGCTGGCGATACGGTGGCGGTCAGCAGCAGCTTCTCGCGCAAGGACTTGGCGATGTCGGTCATCGCATTGAAATCGCCCTCCCCGCGTTGATGCATCCAGCGCAGCACCTGGCGGGCGCGAAAGGGCTTCTCGCCCTGTTGCGCGAACCAGGCCGTCAGGCCTTCTGCATCAAAGTCGAGGAGGTTTGCCGTCATTCCGGATTAGCGCGAGTAAACGTTCAGCGCGGGAAAGAAATAGGCAATTTCGACCGCGGCGGTTTCTGCTGCATCAGAGCCGTGCACTGCGTTGGCATCGATGCTGTCGGCAAAATCGGCGCGAATGGTACCCGCCTCGGCTTTTTTCGGATCAGTCGCACCCATCAGGTCGCGGTTCTTGGCGATAGCACCCTCGCCTTGCAACACCTGGATCATCACGGGACCGGAACTCATGAATTCGACCAGATCCTTGAAGAACGGACGCTCTTTATGTACTGCGTAAAAGCCTTCGGCTTCCTGGCGCGAGAGATGGGCCATGCGCGCGGCAATGATCTTGAGACCATTGGTCTCGAAGCGGGAATAGATCTTGCCGATCACGTTCTTCGCAACCGCGTCGGGCTTGATGATCGACAGGGTGCGCTCAGTTGTCACATTTGCAGCCATTACTTTCTCCAGAACAAGTTGAATTGCAAGTTTTCTTCAGGCATCCCGCCGAGGGATACCATCCGCAGCGCGGTGCTGCGGACATAAAAAGCTAACTTGATATTTTAGCTCAGTTTCCTGACAGGAACCGGGCTGGCACCCGCTCCGGCGCGACAAAAAACAAAGGCCCGGTATCACCGGGCCCTTGTCGCTTGCACAAGAAAACGCTACATCATGCCGAGGTATTTGGGGAACCAGATCGACAAGCCGGGCCAGTAGGTCACAACCATCATGAAACAGAGCATCGACAGCAGCCACGGCCAGACCGCGACGGTCAATTCGGTAATCCCCATCTTGGTAATACCCGACGCCACATAGAGATTGAGCCCGACCGGTGGATGGCACATCCCGACTTCCATGTTCACCACCATGATGATGCCGAAATGCACCGGATCGACCCCCAGCTTGATCGCGACCGGGAACAGGATTGGGGCGAAGATTAGTACGATTGACGAAGGCTCCATGAAGTTGCCCGCCAGCAGCAGGATGATGTTGCAGGCAAGCAGGAAGGTGATCATGCCCAGACCGTGGCCCAGCATCCAGTCGGCCAGCGCCTGCGGGATATTCTCGTTGGTCATGATGAACGAGAAGAGCACCGCGTTGGTGATGATGTAGAGCAGCATCGCCGACATGTTGGCCGAATTGAGCAGTACTCTCGGTACGTCGCTCAGGTGCAAGTCCTTGTACACAAACACTGCAACAATGAATGCATAGACCGCGCTCATCGCTGCCGCTTCGGTCGGCGTGAACATCCCGGTGTATATCCCGCCCATGACGATCACGATCAGCAACAGACCCCAGGCCGACTCGCGGAAGGCCTTCAGGCGCTCGGCAAGAGTGGCTTTGGCAAGACGCGGATAGTTGAATTTCCTCGCCCGATAGTAGGTCACACCGCCCAATACGCAGCCTAGGGCGATACCGGGCATGACGCCAGCCATGAACAAGGCGCCAACCGAGGTATTAGTCGCCACCGAGTACATGACCATCACGATCGATGGCGGGATCAGGATGCCCAGCGCGCCCGAAGTGGTGATGACACCCGCGCCGAACCTGTTGGGAAAGCCGGCCTTGACCATGGCCGGCAGCAGTATCGAACCGATCGCCACCACCGTCGCCGGTGAAGAGCCCGAAATTGCCGCAAACAGGGCGCAGGCGACTACGCCAGAGAGGCCG
>Ga0209211_10001458_pt1 | contig 44630 bp, 25 predicted proteins | sample RifGroA2_FD_183992 | JGI IMG/M metagenome (GOLD analysis project Ga0209211, IMG submission 183992) | Groundwater microbial communities from Rifle, Colorado, USA - Groundwater A2 (SPAdes) (version 2) | ecosystem: Environmental > Aquatic > Deep subsurface > Groundwater | place: Rifle, Colorado...
ATCGCTTAGCGCGGCGGTGTCCTGATCAAAGCGGACGCTCACGCTGTCGTTGGTTTCCACGCCGGTGAAATCAGCGCGGAGTTCAAAGGTACGAGCGGTACCCTTGGCGATAGTCACGATAAGTCCGGAATCAATGTTGACACCCAGGTTGCCGGTTGAGCTGGAGTTACCGGCCGGTATGGCATTGCCAGCGGAGTAGTTGTTAAGCAGGGTGGCTCCGGAGGTTATGTCATACAGCTTGGTGGTGCTGGCGTTCATGAACAGCTCGTTACCCGAGTCAGAGTCGCTGAAGGTGATGTACGGGGTTATTCTCGCTAGAGTAATATCCTCGTTGGCATCAGCCGCGACGCTGAACTTGAAGATAACATTAGTACCGTTCGCAAGCACGACGCTCGGGAGAGTCAATACCGTTATAGTCGGTTTGCTCTTCCTCACAACCATGGCGTTGCCAGCAGCCGCATCAGCGCCGGTATCTACCACGCCAGAGGCGGCTCCTATCGCGTGGAAATCGGTAGAGGATGTGCTCAAAATGAAAGTGATTGAGTCTCCGCTATCCGAGCCCACGCCAGCAGTGCTGGAAGCAGACACAGTGCGCTCGCCCATGGCGTTCAACTTGGCCTTTACGACCACAGTTATTCCGCCAAGCGGTACGTTGATGCTTAAGCCTGTGAACACTGCCTTGCCGTCAGAGTCAAGATTCATCTGACCGGATAAGGCATTGCCGGAAGTGTCGTACAACTTCACATAATCCACGTTGTCAAATGAACCGGATTGGCTTACCTGGACAGCTAATTTATCCACGGTAAACGCTTCCTTGGCAACCACTAGACGTACGCGGTGCACTTCCTGTTCGGCAGTGATGCCGGCCAGCAACAATTGAGCTGACGGTCGGCCGCTGTCAGCCGAGGAGGTGATGGTACCGTTGCCGGTAACCTGCACGTACACGCTCGGAGCAGTGGTGCCATTGAGGTTGGTTCCATTGACCGTTGGGGTCAGAGATGAACCAGTGCCATCTTCAGCAGTCACATCAGCCGCGGCAAAGGTGAAGGAAAACCTATCATCGTCGCCGCCGTATGGAGCGTTACCGGATACTAAGGCGCGGGCAATAATGGTCTTGCTCTGTCCAGCCGGGATGGTGTAGAAACCGCCCACGAACTTGGAGGAGTTAAAGACCGCGTTGCCGCTACTGTCTACTGACGCCGGACCGGCGATCTTGACGTCACCCACATAGAGATTGACCTCGGTGACGACTTCGTTGGCGTCAACAGTGCCTTCAGTAGTGTCAACAAAGGTGCCATCAGTGGTACCCACGTTGTCCACATACACATTTAAAGTCAACCCACTTATCTTCACGTCATTGCCAGAGCCTGAACCAGCAGAGAAAATCATGCCAAGCGCGTCAACAGTGGAACCCTTGACCACGGTCCTGCTTTCAGGAGTGGTGGCGCGTGAAATGGTCAGCGCGCTGGATCGGGTGGTTACGCCATTACTCGCAATGGTGGTGAACGGGACGATATCAGTAACTGCCACATCCCTTGAATCCTTCACAGTAAAATACGTGCTGGAGCTGAAATCAAAGGTGGCGGTGTACACAACGCCAGAAACCTGGGCGCTGTTAATATCGGCCACCACTACGACATTGCGGGTGGCGCCTCGCGCGATAGTGAAGTAATCGGTCCAATCAAAGTTTAATGTGGTGCTAGCTCCGGTAGAGGCGGCCACAAAGCCGGTCGCGTCAGTAAGCGCTTTCGCGGAACCAACGGTGCGGCCGGTGTCAGCGTCTTTCAACTTAATGTTGCGGAGCAGCAAGGTGTCTGTGCCGGAATCATAATCTCCGTCATCAGCTATATCGCGGAAAGTACCATAGGTGCCGAGTACGCTGGAAGAAGACGGAACCTCGGCTGTGGCTATAGTAACTCTCATTTTCTGGATCTCAATAGCGTCAGTGCGGGCGGTAATGCCAACCTTGCCGAGTTCAACCTCGGTAGAGTCAACTTTGGCGTCATGCGCCGATTGGCTCCTGTTGGCGATGGTCACGCCGCCGCCCTGCAAAGTAAGGGTTTGACCCTCGCCAGTTGCCGCGGCATCGTAAGATGAACGAGTAACTGACACGCCGAATCCATATGAAGAGCCAGTGGCGCGAATATCGTTGTCATCATTCATGTAAAAGACAGCTGTCTTGCCTGCTTCGGCAGAAGCGGACACATCAGTCTTCACCGCGAAAATCTTGTTGTTGCCATTGACAATTCTGTAAGGAGTGGCCAAGGCAAAGGTTACATAACGGCCATTGACTGTAACCGTAGCCGGAGCCTGAGTCGCGCCCTGGTACAAGCTGAAATTGGACAGCATGTCATTACCCAAAGTGCCATTCTGATACAGGGTGAAGCTGTTAACGTCAATATCCTCGGTGCCGGCAGTCAATTTGAACTGCGCGACCGTGGCCTGAAGGTCACCGAGTACCGGGTTGGTCAAGGTGCCGTTGCCAGCGACAGTCACGGTACCAGCAGAGATACTGGAATTGACGCTAAAAGTGCTGCCAACCAATGGTAGCGCTCCGGAAACGCTGGTTGAAGAAACAGATCCTCTCACAGCGGTCACAGAGAATGAGTGTTCGCCAGTGGCTACGCTAGAACCAGTCGCGAGCCGCAGAGTAAAGGTGCGGGTCTGACTAGCTGTAACAGTAGCGTTTAAGGCGCTAAACACCGCCTCATTGGTGTCTGAGGCTACGGTCTTGCCAGTGCCTACACGGGTCTCTCCATCATATAGATAAAGAGTAATGCCGGTAGTGCTGCCAACGCCGTTTCTCCTCACAACCACTTCATCAAGAACCACATTGCTGGAACCAGCAGTGGCGTTGAATTTGAGCACATTCACGTTAGTGGCGCTCTTTGGCACTGTTCGGCCAGCTGGAGTATCCGCGGCCAAAGCTACTGCCAATGAACCGGCGACTACTGGGGTAGTAGTGCTAACGGTGCTAGTGCTGGTAGTGGTGCTGGTAGTGGTGCTGGAACTTACGCCGCCGCTCTGGGTGCGGTCGGCAACCACGGCCACTTCGGCCGTGATCTGTTCACCAGTAGTGTAATCTACAACCGCTGAAGCCGCGACATTGCGAACGAACGCTGATTTAAAGCGATTCGCCACCATGCCGCTTGAGGTTACTTCGCGGAGTACATTGCCAGCGGCTACATACCAGACTTTGCCATCCTTGCGGACGAGCATGCCTTCATGCGCCACGGCTGTGGTAATATCAGCGCCGGTATTTATATAACTCCCCCAGCGCTCAACCGGAATTTCCCTGGCCACAAAGTTGGTGCCATACAAGGCTCGAGCAGCCTCCTGGGTGATCTTGGCTTTGGTGTTGTTTGGCAACACTACATGAAGATCATTGGATGACTGTCTCCTGATGACATTGGAACCTGGGCGGAAATTCACGAACAATGGCTGGGCTGATGGGCTGGCCAAGGTCTGGTAGCAGGCATCAGTGATGGAGATGTATCCACCATATGATTCGTCTGTCCTCCAGGTCTTATACTCATAGCCTGAGCCGAATGACATTACCTGATTGTTGTTGTTTACAGCGTAAATGTGGGGAAAACCAGTTACCTTTACTTGGTCGCCCGGGCGCAAGGTAGGACATACCGGATCAGCATTGGCTACTCCCGGCACCAATGCCGCTACACCCAAAGACCAAAGGATGGTGGTCACCACTACGCCGAACGTAAATACTTTTTTGCTTGTTCTTATGAGATCGGACATAATGATTAATGAATTTCCCGTAACTTTGCGCGTCTCGTGAGCTGTTAACAGCAAACGAGAAGTCAAAGCCCCGGGACTTTGCCGCGTAAACCGCGGCATACAACGGTCAGGGCGAGTCCTTACGGACCCTCGGCCTTTTGCCTCTGCCTTTAAATTAGTATTTCTCTCTCCCGAACCGGCGCTATGCCCCCTAACACAGCTCTGGTTCAGAAGAACGAAATAATATTATTTGCTCGCCGCCGATGTAGTGCTGACAACGACAACCACGGCCGGCGTACCGCTAACAGTAGAACTGGCGGAAACAATCGGATTGGTAGCAACAATAATATTAACATTAGCCACTGACGAACTATTGGATAGGCTTCCGGTTTCTCTAACCACACCCACCACAGGCAACACAGTCTGCACTGCCTGCAAACTGCTGTCCGCGATATTTTCTACTTCAGTATTTGTTTCACTAACTTGACGCACCACGCCAATCGCTTGCGTTAAATTCCCATCGGATAAAAACTGCTGAGCCGATTGCACTTGCCTGGATACTTCTGCCGTGGCTTCTTCAGTGCGCTCGGCCGCCACATTGAGGCGGTTAACCAGTTCCTGCGTAGTGGTGGCCATGGCAGTCAATGTCGCACTCCTTGTCTCCCTAGCCCTCTGACGCATTTCGGTTTGCGCAGACTCAACCGCGGTTCTTACATCCTGCGTGCTTTGTCCTGATCGCGCCACTTCGCTGGCTGATGATTGCAGTTCTTGAGTGATAACATCGCGCACCTCTTCCGAAGAAACCGTGGTATCGCCTTCCAAATGTCTGACGGCCATCACCTCAACTGCTCTGATCGCTGTATCTTTCGCCATTTCCCGCGCCGAGCTGACTTCCTTCGCGACATTTGATGGATTATCGGTTGTCGCCAACAAATTATTTTTAACCTCCTTGAGCACCTCTTTAATTTTTGCCGAATTTTCATGCACTTCTTTAGCCGCGTTGGTTGACACACTGTTGGCCGACGCGCCTTTCATTTGATCCAATTTGTCATTTACTTTGCCCATTTCTGTTTTCAAATCCTTTACCACCTGGCTTACGCGAGCTATCTTTACCGGGTCAGCGCTGGCTACCATTTTTTTCGCTTCAAGCGCCCGACGTTTGGCAAACTCCGAATGCAGTTTTGTCTCCCCGGTTTTATCCCCAACCGCCGCGGCTATGGCCACTTGAGTTTTTTCAGTCGCTCTTTTGGTAGTGTAAAGCCAATCACCTGGCAAAGCATTGTATGAGGCGTCAACCGTGGCAATCCATCCGCTGGCGCCAACCATTATCACCATAATGAACACAGCTACCGGACGAACAACTTTATAAACAAAAGAAGACGGCAATACCGCCGCCATGGTTTCCCACACGTTTTCAAACACCTGTTTCTTGGCCTTGGCGACCGCGGGCACGGTGTTGCTGATCTGCGCCTTGAGCAGTTGCTTGGTCCTCCGCGCCCACTCTTCGGACGGGTTCACCTCATTGTGCCGCAACCTCTTTAATTGTTCTATTAGCTCGCTTGACATAGTTCCTTTAATTTTTTCATGGCTCTATGCAACGTTACTCGCACTGAAATTGTTCCTTTGCCGGTGATGGCCGCGATTTCAGATATTTCCAGCTCATCTACGTAACGAAGCGTAATCACCTCTTGGTATTCCTGTTTCAATTTTCGGAGCGCGTTCAATATTTGTTCATTCTCCGCCTTGACGCACACATCCGCGTACCATTTTCCTCCATCAGTAACCTCAATTTCTTCCGCTGATAAATTTTCTCGCTTCTTCATTTTTGCCCTGTAGCTGTCCACAATTGAATTACGCGCCAGTCTGTAGAGCAGACCGCTAAAACTTTCCACCGCGCTTTTCTTTTCAGTTATATAGCGCCAAGCTTTGAGAAACACTTCTGACGTAATATCTTCCGCCTCTTCATGCGAAGAAACTTTAAAAAAAACAAATCGATAAATTCGTTTTACGTATAAATCATAAAGTCCAGTAAAGGCTTCCGGATCCTGATTATATTGCAGTCTGTAAAGAAGTTTTTTCTCCGCTTTTGGCTTTGACATTATAGTAGACGTAAAAAGTTAAAGATTGTTACACATCGCCTATTTACCGCTATTATACTGCGCATATTTAACCTAACACCGCCTCACCCGCGTAAAGCTCAAAAAGAATGACTTAATATTAGCAAATTAGTAAAAGCAGGTCAAATTCTATCCATATGAAAACCTTAAACCCTAAACAAATCCCAATGATTACTAATGCCAAATGTCAAATATCCAATATCAAACAAATTACAATGCCGAAGCCCAATGACCGCTGGCTCCATAGTCCGAGCCCGAGGCGAGGCTGTGGAGCCCAACTGTTTGTTACTCTGCACATTTAGACTCCACAGCCTCCTCCTCCGACGTCGGGGGACTATGGAGCCAGCGATTTGACATTGATTTAACATTGGAAATTGGAAATTTGACATTAAGTCGTAGGTATTGGTATTTAGAGTTTGTGGTTTGCTAAGGGTTTATAATTTAGTATTTAGAGTTTATCAATGGTCTTATTTGTATACACTAGTCTATACAAAAAATAATAAAATAAATTTAGCTGTAATTAGGGAAACCATACCGAAATTTGTATACACTAGTGTATACAAACTGCTCATAGATAAGCCCCAAACATGATTGTCATTGAGTAGTTGGGATTTGGGGTTTTTTAACTTTTCCTGTGCATAACCTACCCTTGACACAAGCGTAGAAATATTATAAGTTTGTATACACTATTCTATACAAATCTCATATGCCTACTGCTCCCACGGCTTCGGAGGAACGAAAAGAACTAATTAGGGTGTCAATATCAGAGGCGGCACGCCTTTTTGGAGTTAACGCCCAGACTATTAGACGCGCCATAAAGGATCAAGAAGTTACCTATGTTGTGGTGGGTGGACGATATAAACTGCATTTTGAGAATTTGGTTAAATGGTCGCAAAGGCGCACCACTATAAAAAATAAATTGGCTAAAAAAGGAATCGGGCAATTTGTGGAACGATGGAAAATAAAAAATCCCTTATTCTCCCCTAACCCGAAATCTTTACCTGTCAAAGCTTCCGTGGAACAAGATGCCACGAAACTCGATCGGACACCTACAACTGTTAGATAGGCTCCCAAAAGGGAGTTTTTTGTTGTGCGCTGAGCACGAACACATGACATGAGATACGATGCATCGGTTTAATTTCCAATTTACAATTTACAATCAATTTTCAATAATCAATTACTCAAATCATATTCCACATATCATGTCTTGTGCTCAGTGTGGATAGTTTGACCTTGGTTGTGCGATAACATATAATATACCTATATGGTCAAGCCAGTCTACCGTTTCTTCAACCATCGCTATTATCTCAAATACCACGGCGTGTATCGCCACGCGAAAAAGCTTTTTGTTTTTGACATGGCGCTTTTGGGGCTGGCAATTTTTTTATTTGCCGGCAGTATATTCTTTTTCTTGTGGAGGCCGGGGATTACGGAATACATTGATTTATCTATCAACCTCGGACAAAAAAGAATCTTAAGCGGTCAAGAGGTTAAACTATCCATTGCTTATGGCAACCGCAGTAAATACTTGCTGAAATCCGCCGCGCTGAACGTTCGCTTGCCGGCCGGATTTATCGTTGATCGCTCTCGCACCCCTGAAACTTTATTGCCAGCTAACTATGTAATTGAATTAGGCGAATTGCGGCCGAGAACAGGCGGCATGCTAGAGATCTTTGGCAGATACTGGACTTCGCCAAACGTGGATGAAAAAATTACTGCTTTTTTGAACTATTATATTTCCGGCGAAAAACGAGCGGAAATGAAAATGACGCATTTGATCGCCAATCTTCCCAAAAGTGTTCTGAAGGGGGAATTGACGATGTCAACCACTAGCTTAGCCAATACAAACATGCCATTCACTTACACGCTGACAAATACGGGGGCGGCGCCGGTGAACGAAATACTGTTGTCGTATAGTTGGCAGAATAACGCGCCGGTTTCATCCTCAATAATCGCGTTAGGTCCGTTTGAAACTAAAACAATAACAGGCACAGTAATAATTTCCTCTGGCGCAAACAATATTAATGTGGCTATCACCGCATCGGTTAAAATAAACGGCCGGCTAATCAGGCAAGGAACCGCTTCGCGCAACGTTACCATTTACAAGCCTAACGTTGAATGTTCATTTCGTTTCGCGAGCGGCACTTTGTACGCGGAACCCGGAGGATCTATCAACTCCATTGTTCATACTAAAAACAAAGGAACCGTGGCGCTACGCAATCTAAATTTAACCGTTGTTGCCAAGCCTGATGGATTAATCAACTATCCGTTAAGCTCTCGTTTAAGCCGTGCCAAGCCTGCGGATAACGAAATTCTTTTTGATCGTGCTGTTCGCACCGCTTTCAGCAAGTTAGGCGCCGGCAAGGAAGATGCGTTTGCGTTGGAGCTAAAGACGCAAACAAGATTCAGCTTAGATAAAAAAGAGAATGTGTTTCTTAAAATTGAACCCCTGCTTCGCGCCGAAGTAGAAGGCGTGACCGAACAGGTGTTTAGCCTGCCTTGCGCGGACGATTCAACGCCAGTAGCCACGGAAGTTTCGCTCGCGAGCGAAGCAAGATATTTTTCCGATGAAGGTGATCAGCTTGGACGCGGACCTCTGCCGCCGCACTTGAGGCGTACCACAAAATATTGGATATCTATTCAGATAAACAATACGACCAATGAATTGGAAAAAATATCGTTTAGCACGGCTCTCGCGCCCGGAGTCCAATTCACCGACAAACAAAGCGTGACTATCGGTCCGGAGATCAAGTTTGACTCCGGGAGCCGCCGCCTGTCTTGGAATCATTCCGAAATTCCGCCTCACAGCCAGACGGGTTTGTACTTTGAAGTATCCGTGACACCCTCGCCGGACCAGCTTGGCAAGGAACTGCAGATCACCGGACCGCAAAACCTTATTGCCACTGACGGATTCAGCGGCAAACAATTTTCAATCACAAGAGCCGGTTTGACCAACGCGCTCCCCACCCGCGATGAAGGAGCGGCGTTGGGAGCGAGGGTGACAGAGTAGATGGAGGATGTGTTTCTTTGATTTACACCAGCGCGCCCACGCTATTCACCTTTGTTTTCAACTCTTCCACTTTATCTGTCTTCTCCCATGAGAATTCGGCGCGGCCAAAATGTCCATAGGCAGCTGTGGCGCGGTAGATGGGCTGAAGCAAATTTAGATGCTCAATGATCTTTCCGGGACGGAAATCAAATACCTTTTTTACCGCCTCAACCAGCTTCTCGTCGCTGACCTTGCCGGTGCCAAAGCTATTGACCGCAATACTCGTTGGTTCGGCCCGGCCAATTACATAGGCTACCTGAAATTCGCACCTCTTTGCCAATCCAGCGGCCACAATATTTTTGGCAACATAGCGCGCCATATAAGCGCCAGAGCGATCAACCTTGGACGGGTCCTTGCCGGAAAAACATCCGCCCCCATGCCTGCCCATGCCGCCGTAGGTGTCCACAATGATCTTGCGTCCGGTTAAACCGGTGTCGCCTTGCGGGCCTCCCACCACAAAACGGCCGGTCATGTTGATGTGAAATTCTGTTTTTTGGTCAATGTATTTGCCGCAGACAGGGCGAATAACTTGTTCCAGGATATCCGCGCGTAATTGCTCCGAGGTAACTTCGGGATGGTGCTGGGCCGCGATGACCACGTTGTGCAGACGCACCGGCTGGTCATTTTGATACTCAACCGCGACCTGGGTCTTGCCGTCCGGGCGCAGGTAATTAAGCGCACCCTTATGGCGCACTTCGGCCAATCGTCTGGCCAGTTGATGACTCAACAGTATCGGCAAAGGCATATATTCCGGCGTCTCATCGCAAGCATAGCCAAACATCAAACCCTGATCTCCGGCGCCCTGCTCCTCAACCGTGATTTTATTTACGCCTTGAGCGATGTCCGGCGACTGCTCGTGAATGGATACCAATACGCCGGCATGTTCGCCGTCTATTCCATACGCAGGATCAGTATACCCGATAGTTTGCAGAACTTCTCGCGATATTTTTTGCACATCCACGTAACCGCGCGTGGTAACTTCGCCGCCGACAATAACTAAACCGGTAGTGGTGAAACACTCCACCGCCACATGTGAATTTTTATCCTGCGCCAGAAGCGCGTCCAGCACAGCGTCAGAAATCTGATCGCAAATTTTATCCGGATGCCCCTCAGTTACAGATTCGGAGGTAAATAGGTAGTTGGACATAAATAATGTAAAATGTAAATATCAAATATCAAAATTGGATGCAAAATGGTTTTTGCTATATTCCAATTATATCATTGAAGACAGAGGGAAGTTACTGCTTCGTAATCGACCAATACACGAATCAGTAACAAACACTGTCCTCTAAATAAACATTTTTACTATATAATAAACGGTCGCAAAAGTAAAGACCGCGATTACAGGTATGGCCAAGAGCCAAAAATGATGAAGATTATACCGAGAGGCGTTTAAATCGCCTTTTTTCTTGGCCTTCCAACATATCAAAACAAAGCACAAAGCCATAAAACTTATTATCACCCCTCCCACCAGGTCAAGGACGGCAATGAAACTGCGCAAGCCGAAGAGAAAAAGCGATAATGGAATAACAGCCGTCAGCCATTGCGCGGCAGTGGGGTTTATTTTATGATCCCACATCAAGGTTTGCTTTAACGCTACTCCCGTGCACATGAAACCCGTTGTCATAGCAAGAACCGCGAAAATATTCCCTAACAACATGGCAAAAGGCCCAAATTGCGCTCCAAGACCTAGTGTGGCAATTTCGGTAGTCTTAAGACCGCTTGCTCCCACCACAGCGGCCACAAATAACAAATATACAGCGATGGGAATAGCCGTACCGATAATAACCGCTTTCTTAAAATGCCGCTGGCTCCCAGGCAACAAAGCGTGCGCTTCCACAATTGAGGACATGGCGCTTAAGGCGAATAGAACAAACCCGTAAGGAAAAAATATTTTGGATAAATCGTAGCTTAAAATATTTTCTAAATGAGCTTGCGGCAATAAATAAACGGAAAGAATTATTATCAAACCGATAACCGCGGCCGCCAAATATTTTTCCACTTTGCTGATATAGCTGAAGCTGCGCCATAAAATCGCGCTGACAATAAACCAAAATAAAATACTCCACCGGAAGGGCTCGCCTCTAAAAAGCGCGGACAAAGCATGCCCCTGGCCGATTAAATAAGCCAAAAGCACGCCAAAACTGGCGAAAAGAGATGCCAGTGAAAAAAACGCCTTGGCCGGTTTACCAAGATACTTGCCGACAAAACCCGCTAGCTGCAAAGGCTCGTTGGTGCGCACCGCGATTTCGCCGATCATCAAATTTAAAAATATGGTAGCCAGACCAATCACCAGCAAATACGCGAAGCCTATGATCGCGCCTGTTTGGGCGATAACATAAGGCAGACCTAGCACCCCCGCGCCGATCGTCATGCCCGTTATCATAAATACCGCCTCGGCAACTGAAGCGGTTCTTTTGTAAACTCCTTGATGGAGCACCACCGGAGTTTCTGTGAGGGGAGAATAGATGGTAGACATATCAAAACGGACACGATACACGCATTATGAGACGAGTAAACGGTAAAGGCATTTTTAGGGGATTTGGGGAGGCCTATTGTTTCATGGCCCGGCCTCCCGAGAAGGGCACGCGACGTGGGACATCACCGATGCGTTGCATGGTTAACCTCCTAGCTGAACTGGTCGCGGTGAACAACCAGGATCAGCTTACCGCAGACACTGCACTGAAGCGCCCGCACCTGCGCTCCTCCTTCCATAGTGAAAGTAGGCTGGTGCGGCACATTCCGACCTGCTTGCGCGCAGCGCCTCCATTCAACCGGTGTCACAGCTACTTCATAAGTAGCTGCCCGAACTGCCTTAGCGGTTGCCATGTTTCCTCCATTCATTTGCGTTGATGCGCAATTCTACCTTCTTTCCGCAGAAAGGACAAGAGATCGGAACTACCACCATCACGGCCGAGACGCCTCCTTCCGTCTTGGCCTGTTCGGCATGGATAGAGTGCACGCCAAGGGATTCGAACCCCTGACCCCCTCGGTGTAAACGAGGTGCTCTAACCAACTGAGCTAGGCGTGCAAATTTTAAAAGAAGTGTACCCAAAACTTCTGGAAAAGTCAACCATTCCTACTCCTTTCGCAGTTCCTTAATATACTCCGCTATATCGCCTTCACCCCTTGCCTTGAGCCAATACCACCACTCCGCTCCCCAGAGATACGCCCTGGGCATACCTGTTTTTTCGGCGTAACGAGTATTCTTTTGCAATTGCGTTAGATTCATGGACTTATATTGTTCATCAAGAGCGGTGGAAATCAGCGAACCGTTTGGTACCCACGGTTCGGCTTGCAATTCAACCACGTAAGAATTATTTACTTCGCGCCTGTTTGCCCATAACCGGAATTTGTACCACAAGGCCGGCAGCCACTTGTAACTCCAATAACCGATGTTTTTATTCCACACCACGCGATACATGGTAGTGCCAAAATAATCAGCCGCCCGCGCGGTGCGCAACCATAAACTCAATTCGCCGCTGTCAGTGGCCATGGTCGGATGCGAGGAGTCCAGACTTTTTACCAGTTGAACTTCATCTTGATAATCCTGCCTCGGCATGGGCTGGCACAGCCCAAACGGCAAAAACGGTTCGTTTTCCACCTGCCACATCTCAAGCGCCGGGTGTTTTGCGTATCTTTCCGTAACTATGCCAATAAATTCACTGAGTGGCTCTCTATACTCATCATAACTTAATCCATTGGCCCATTCCGGCAGATGGCATTCCGGCCAGCGCGGCGTCTTTCTGCCTACAGCCAACAATACTCTAGCGCCGCGCTTCCTTGCTTCATCCATCAGCCAATCCAGCTCGCTAAAATCATAACTGCCGCGAATTTTCTCAATACGATCCCATTGAGCAGATAATCTTAGATGCTTGAATCTCCAATCATCTAAAATTGTTGCGTATATTTCTTTGGGTTCAATACTCAAATAACCGGAATATTCTGGACTAAAACTAACTCCGTAAATCATAGAAGAAGTAGGTAAACTGAATAATTGAACAACTCCAAAAATAGCTATACCCACAACCATTGCTGTAATAATAATTTTGGAGCGGAGAGACATACTTTGAAAAATCCAAATATCAAATTTCCAATTTCAAATCAATTTCAAATGACTAAATGACAAATGAAGGTTCGACATTTGGATTTTGACATTTGTTTAAAATTGGAAATTGGAAATTTGACATTTCGTTCCGGTTATTTCACCAACAATATTCCCAACCCTACCGCGATAATCGCCACTGCCGCCATCTCCTGCGCCATTTCTCCTCGTTCATATTTTTCTTTAAAAAGGCGCGGCGCGAATTTGGATATGATGGCTACGAACACAACCAAAGCCGCGTACTGCACTCCGGCGAGCGCGTTTACTATGGTGACGCTACCGAGCGCGATGGCGTATTGCACCAATACCACGCCCGCTACTCCCAATATTTTATCCAATCCCACAACTAACAACTTAGAATTGCTCTTCGGATTCAGAAATTCAAGGTTATTTTTTTTCCCCAGTCCGCGCAATGATTCTCGCACGGAGGAAGAAAAAATCATCGCCAGCCCTCCAAGTCCTATTGCGCCGCGAGTCCAGACAAAACCGCTGTAAAATCCATAACTGTCATACATGTATTTGGCTGTGACGTGCGACAAGGCAAAAAGCGCGCCAGCCGCCACTGCCCAAGCGATGCCATGAAAAAATTTAAAGGATGCCGGTTTTCTTTGCAACGATATAAAAAACGAACCGATAACCAACAGAGCAATGGCCAAAATTTGATATGCTGAAAAACCTTCGCCCAAGAATGTTAACCCAAGCAAAGCCACAAAAAAAGGCGTGGTCGCTCCAACCAGCGGCCCCATATGGCTCACTTCGCCCTCGGAAAATCCTTGATACATTGCCCACAACGCGGCCGCGAATGCCACGCCCGAGACCAATGCCGCAAGCCATGCCAAGGCCTCGCCAGGCCAAACCACGCCAAAGGGAACGAGGAACAGCACCGGCAAAGTGAAGACCGAAGAATAAAACGCGAACACGATCGGTTTTGGGAGTGTTCGGGTAAGGATGAATTTGTCTAAGATGCCTACGATGGCCAAAACGAAATAGCCAGTTAAAGCTATGGCAAGCGACATAACATGAATTTAAAAAGTGCCGGACTATGGCGCTTGGTATTTTAGCAAAAAAATGATTTGATGACAATAATTAATTTAGAGGTGAGGGGTGCCAGGCGCGCCCGTCGCTTCGCGGTACCTTACGGGGTACCGCGAAAGCGAACTAGCGCGCCTAGCTAAAGCTCCGCGATCGACGCCCATCGATCAAGGAGCTGCCTGTGGCGACTTTCGCGGCGCCGACGGCGTCGTTCCTTCCGAGGCTCTTGTCTGGAAGACACCTTCTCTGCCGCTCGAACCTGGCGCATCACTCTTGTGAACTCTGCCAGCTCTTTGATCATGTTGACTCCTTGCGACTAGGCTAGTCGCTATAAATGGTCACCCCACAGTAGAAATTGTTTGTAATTTCTACTCCGGTATAAGCACTTATATCTAAAGAGCAAAATAAAACACTCCGTCGCGTCTGCTTCGGAGTGTGGTAGTTTATTATCATTACATCATTTTATCATTCACTATCATTTAACACACTCCGAAGCGCGCGATTGTATACAAAAAACGGAAGGATAATTACATCCTTCATCATGGTCCATGCGCATGAGTGAGAGTGGTTTGAATTCATATTATCTTTATAATACCAATTTCATGAGATAAGTCAATAGCAATAGCGTGGTTATCCACAGGGAGAATGTGGTGGGGCAGGCGCGGTTGCCCATGTCGCGCCTGCCCCAACTCCTTGCCCCTTCCACGTCTGGTAGGGACCACTTCCCGATTGCTCGGGTTGAAGGTACTTTAATTTTTTGAGTGTAATGAACCTCTGGGCAGAGGTTTACCGGCCTACTCGGCCCTGAGACGCATCCTCGGCTTGAGTGACCGCTCCTCGGGAGGAGGCGGAGCAGTCAACGTTCTGGTACGAGCCCAGCAGACAATGCAGAGCCCTGCCACAAGCTCGTGCCCCTTCCTGCAGTACTTCCCTCCGCTTTGACTTCTTCACGGGCTAGTCCCCCTCCTGCTTACCGTCCGGGTAGGGCGTCCACCCGTCGGGATCAGTCGTGGGAGGCGCAAGCGATCCCCGCGCCTCCGCCTCTCGGAACATCCGAGCCCTCTCTTCATCGGAGACGGCCGACATGGCCGCCTCCCCGCCTCCGAATTTCTTCTCCAATCTCTTCCTCCTGGTCAGAGAAATTCCGTAGCACTTGCTTCGGTTGGCATTAAGTTATCATAAAACTCAACCAAGGTCAAAGAGATTGCGTTCACATGACTAAACAATCAAAAAAAACGGCAACCGAATAAAAACCAAAAATACATAAATAATACAATAATTTCGGCTAAATTTAGCCATTTTAAACCCTTGACAAGCTCAAGCAATCGTGCTAGAGTACAATGTTTTATGGATGAATATTGGCTGTGAACAACAAGGGTATATGCGTATTCTCATGATCGGACAAAAAGGGCTCCCGGCAAGCTATGGTGGCATTGAACGCCATGTTGAGGATCTGTCTACTGAACTTGTGAAGCGCGGTCACGAGGTTTTGGCGTACGCGCGCGAATGGTATACGCCGAAACTTATACACAATTATCGTGGAATACGCGTAATTCATACTCCCACCTTCCACACTAAGCATCTGGACTCTTTTACGCATACGCTTACCTCTACTATTCACGCTTTATTTCAAAAACCTGATGTCATTCATTACCATGGAGTCGGACCATCGCTATTGAGTTGGATCCCTCGCTTGGTTCTTCCAAAAACACGGGTAATCAACACATTTCATTGTATTGACAGATACCACCAAAAATGGGGTTATTTCGCCAAACTTATTTTGCGCCTGGGCGAATGGGCGACTTGCCGCTTTCCTCATGAGACAATAGTTGTCTCTCAAACCATCCTGAACTATTGCCTTAACGAGTATCACAAAAATACCAATTACATCACTAATGGAGTATCGCCCGCGCACGAACCGTTGAGCGCGGCCTGGCTGTCGGAGTGGAATCTGGAGCCAAATAAATATGTGCTTATGGTTTCGCGATTGGTTCGCCACAAAGGCGCGCACTATCTTATTGAAGCATGGCAGTTTGCCCGCCAACAATATCCGGAGCTGTTACGCGGCCATAAGCTGATGATTACCGGCGACTCATCTTTTACCGACAGCTATGTAAAAGAGTTGCGCCGGCTGGCCCGAGGAGATAAAAGCATTGTGTTTACGGGCTGGCAAAACGGAGCCTGTCTTATGTCTCTTTACGCGCACGCCAAACTTCTGGTGCATCCGTCCGAGAACGAAGGAACCCCGATTTCCGTGCTTCAGGCAATGGCGCTTGGAAAAGCGGTTCTTCTCTCTGATATTCCGGAGCATAAGGAACTAATCTCTGACAGTTCATTCTGGTTCGCTGCCACCAGCATCGGCTCTCTCTCTGACAAACTGAAGGAACTTCTAAACAATCAAAAATTGCTGGACGCGGCCGGAAAAGAAAACCAAAAAATTGTAAGACACAAATATAACTGGACAAAATTGGCTGATGAGGTTCTGGCGCTCTACTGCAAAGGCAAAGAATACAGGACAGCCAAGTTGAAACCGGCGTAAACTTCTTCTAATTCCTCAAAATATTTTTCCGGCGCGTGGTTGTTTATTATTTGAAGCCGAGCTTTTGCGCCTATACTCTCCGCTTCTGTCGATGAAATCTCCATCGCCTCTTGAATTGTCAACGCAAGCAATTCATGGTTCTCCGGCTCGGCCAAGAATCCGGTTTCTCCGTGCCTCACCAGCTCCGAGTTGCCTCCCCTGTCAGCGGCCACCACAATTCTCCCTTGCGCCATGGCCTCAAGAATTGTCAACGAACAATTCTCGTAAAATAGAGATGGCGCAACCACTACCTTTGCTTCTTTCATTACTGTCTCTCGCGCTTCCCCATCCACCCACCCAATTTTTTTTACGTTTGTCAGTCTGTGCTCTTGTATAAATTTATCAACCCACTCGTCCTCCGGCCCGTTACCGGCAATTATTACTGCGTACTCTCGCAGACCCGGCAGAGCTCGCATAAAAGTCTTTATCCCTTTTTCTTCATGCAATCGGCCTAGATAAACAATTTTGTTGCCGAGCGGAAAAATCGCCGCGGGAACATTATGTGGATTACGCGCCACCTTCATTTTACCTTCCGGGAACCCCCATTCAGCCATCTTATCCATCATAAATTGACTGGGGCAAACAAAAACATCCACCAAATCCCAAATACCGCGCAAATAGTAGTAATAAGCCTCAACCATCGCGCCAAGACTTTTGCCGATAGAATTGCCAACGCAACTATAGCGCGGACAATTATAATATCTGCGCTTAAAACAACTTTCACAGAGCCGCCCATCGCCTCGCACCATGCGATGATTTGGACACATTGGTTGCACGTCATGCACGGTAAGAACGATAGGAATTTTTAATTTTTTTAAGGTGGTGAAGATGCTCGCGGAAAGCTGTTTTGTCACGTTATGCAAATGCGCCACCTCCGGCTTGAAGTCCGCGATGAGTTGCTCAAGTTTTTTATGAATTTCGGATGATGATATCGCGCGAACAAAAATTTTCGCCATCTGCGCTCCGCCGATCTTCTTTCCGGTTAAATCCGGAAGCGGGGAGGCAAAATATTTATCATAATCCGATGGCAGGTTATTAGAGTGTCGCATGGAAAACTCCGCGACCTCATGACCGCGCTCTCGGAGCCCATTTATGGTATCAAAAAACACAGCCTCCGCCCCACCGCGACGATAAAAGAATTTATTGGCTTGAAGTACGCGCATATAATACCATCTCCTCCCCGTTTTTCTTCTTCTCTCCCTGCTTAGTGTAAAAATCTATTTTAGCAGAGGTAAAGCCGGCTTCTCGGGCCAGCTTCTGTAATTCCTCTTTGAAAAACAAATGAACGTAGCGATCAATAACTTTACCCTTTGTTCCTTTCCATGGAATAAACAAATCACCTTTTTGCAAGCCCGTAGGCGGATGCTCTAACTGCTCGTTTACCTTATATCTTTCCGATGTCCACTCATTTAATAAATTCCAGACCGTAATTATTGCTTCGCCTCCGGGCTTGAGTAATTTGTGCAACTCCTTAAAAAATTGTAGTCGTAATTTATCCGACGGGATATGATGCGCGACCGCGAAGCTGATTACAAAATCAAAACTCTCTGCTCTAAACGGCAACTTTAGCACGTTAGCTTTTTTAAATACCGCGCGCTTTTCTTTGATCTCTTTCTTGAATCTCTTTTTAGCGAGTTTAATCAAATCATCAGAAAAATCAACTCCGATATAGACGGCTCCTCGCTTAAGCGCTTCTTCTACTATCAATCCATTGCCGCAGCCCGCGTCCAGAACCTTAGCGCCGGGCATAACACGCTGAACAAGCTTAATCTTTAGTTTGGATGGACGGAAACGGCTTTGTTCCCATTCCTTGGCAATGGTATTGTAATCTTTCCTTACTTTGCGTATAATTTGGATGGCTATATTTCTTTGCATGGTATGTCAAAAATCGCGAAAAAAATAATCCTGAAAGCGGCAAATATGAATGAGTTAAGCGCTGATGAATTAAACGCTTTAAAGCGCATGGTTTTGCGTGGCCAAGAACGCGAAAAAGCTATTCCTACAACCAAAGAACTACTTAAAGCATACCATATTTTGCTCAAAACGGGCAAGATTAAACAAAATCAGGGACTTGAAAAATTGCTCATTAAACGAGCCATACGCACATTGTCCGGTGTGACAATAATTACGGTTCTGACCAAACCTTTCCCCTGCCCGGGTAAATGCATCTATTGCCCAACCGAAGACCGAATGCCCAAAAGCTATATATCCGACGAACCGGCCGCGGCTCGCGCTCTCAAGCTTCAATTTGATCCGTACGAACAAGTCGCGCGCCGCATTAAGACGCTCCATGATAACGGACATCCCACGGATAAAATAGAACTTATTGTCAAAGGCGGCACCTGGAACGCGTATCCGCCGGATTATCAGTATTGGTTTATTAATGAATGTTACAGGGCGTGCAACAAATTAAATCAAAAATCAAAAAGATTCGCTACGCTCACGAAAAACAAAAATCAAAAAATCTTAATTGAAGCACTGCGAAAAAAATTAAACCGTTCCCAAAATACAAATGAGCAAACCAAGCACCGTGTTATTGGATTGACGCTGGAAACCAGGCCGGACTATATTAATGAGAATACGATTGGCGTAATGCGCGAGCTGGGATGCACGAGAATAGAGCTTGGTGTACAAACAACTGATGATAGAACACTAAAATTAGTCAAGCGCGGGCATACTTCCGAGCAAGTAAAAACCGCGACAAAATTTCTCAAAGACCATGGGTTCAAAGTTGATTATCATCTGATGCCCCAACTCCCTGGCTCAACGCCAAAAAAAGATCTGCAAATGATGCAAGAAATATTTAAAGATCCGGATTACCGGCCGGATATGATTAAAATTTATCCTTGCACGGTTATTAAAAATACAGAGCTTTACCGCTGGTTAAAGAAAGGTGAATACAAACCGTATTCAGACAAAAAATTAATAGAAACACTTATTCAGTTCAAAACCGTGGTCCCCCGCTATGCGCGTATATCCCGTCTCATTCGCGATATCCCCGGGCACCACGTTGAGGCCGGCAACAAAGTGACTAATCTGCGGCAAGTGATACAGAGCGAGATGAGGAAACGCGGATTAAAGTGCAACTGTTTGCGCTGTCTGGAAGTCGGACACGTTGACTTTAAGACATTAAAACATAAAAACATTAAAACAAAACCATTTTTGTTTGTTGATCGATATGAGGCGAGCGGCGGAACGGAATATTTTTTGAGTTTTGAGGATTCGGGCCGGAATGTGGTGTATGCCTTTTGTCGGCTGCGGATAGTATCCCATGACACGAATGTGAAAGCCTTCATTCGCGAACTACACACCTACGGCCAAGCGTTAAACATCGGCAAGCGCGAAAGCAATGCCAGCCAGCATAAGGGATTGGGGAAAAAACTTATTGAAGAAGCGGAAAAAATCTGTCGCCGGAACAGAGGCGAGCAAAATAAAGTATCCGAACTGGAGATTATTTCGAGCGTGGGGGTAAGGGATTATTATAGGAAAATGGGATATAGACTTAAAAATACGTACATGGTGAAAATGTTAAAATAGATTTTGTTTTGCGAAAAGACAACAATTGTGATACGATAAGTCCTAGCTTATGAGCTGATAATTAAATATTTTAGCTTATGTACACTCATACTCTTCAAGAATTTGACCCGGACATTTCGCGAAGCATTAAACTGGAACAACAGCGCCAAGAAGAAGGATTGGAAATGATTCCTTCGGAGAATTTTGTGTCGCCGGCGGTTCTGCAGGCTCTTGGATCGGTGCTGACCAATAAATATTCCGAGGGCTACCCGGGCAAACGTTATTACGGAGGCTGTGAATTTATTGATCAGGTGGAGCAGTCGGCGATTGATAGGGCCAAACAGCTTTTTGGGGCGGAACACGTGAATGTTCAACCCCTATCCGGCGCTCCGGCAAACATCGCGGTCTATTTCGCCCTTTTAAAGCCCGGCGATACCGTGCTCGGGATGGACCTGTCGCACGGCGGACATTTAACGCATGGGCATCCTGTCACCTACATGGCGCGTGTTTTTAACTTCGTGCGCTACAAAACTGACGCGGACGGATTGATTGATTTGAAAAACCTTCGTCACATGGCCGAGGAGCATAAACCAAAAATAATTTTAGTCGGCTACTCGGCTTATTCGCGCGAGATTAATTACGAAAAAATTAAAGAAATAGCGGATGGAGTAGGCGCCATCACAATGGCTGACATAGCGCACATCGCCGGTCTGATCGCGGGCGGGGAGATGAATAATCCGGCGCCGATTTTTGACGTGATAACCACTACCACGCATAAAACCTTGCGCGGACCTAGAGGCGGCATGATTATGTGTAAAGAAAAATGGGCCAAGGCCATTGATAAAGCGGTGTTCCCGGGCTTTCAAGGCGGACCACATGAAAATAATATCGCCGCCAAGGCGGTGGCGTTCAAAGAAGCGCTCCAACCGGAATTTAAAGACTATGCCAAGCAGATAAAGAAAAACGCCAAGGCGCTGGAGGAAGAATTTAAAAACCGCGACTATAAGATATGTTTTGGCGGCACGGAAAATCACCTTCTTTTAATGGACGTAACCCCGAAGGGGTTAGCTGGAAAACAGGCTCAAATCGCCCTTGATAAAGCCGGCATCACGGTCAATAAAAACATGATCCCCGACGACCCTCGATCACCTTTTGACCCTTCCGGCATCAGACTTGGCACGCCGGCCTTGACCACGCGAGGCCTGAAGGAAGAAGAAATGCGAACTATCGCGGGTTGGATTGATGAAGCTATTTTAAATTGGGACAACGAAGAAAAACTGGCTTTTATCAAGCAGAACATAAAGGAACTGACGAAGAGATTTCCGCTGTACCCGACTATATAACACAGATTACACTGATTTTGATTAAATCTCCCGCACCTCCACCAGATTCATGTGGCCTGCTTGGCCGACAGGTTCGCCGGCTACCACAATCATTCTTTCTCCGTCTTTGGCCAACTTGTTCTGTTTTATGTAATTTATGGAGCGATCAACTAGCTCCTCAATGGAGTGACTCTGCGGTAAAATAAATGACTTGACGCCCCAGGATAAATTTAACTGTCTTTGCACTCGTTCGGAACTCGTGGCAACGAGTATCGGCAAAGATGGACGGACATGACTGATTAGGCGGCCTGATTCACCGGAAATAGAAGCGGCTAGAATTAATTTAGCCCGCACTTCTTCGGCTAATATTTTGGATAAATCGCTTAACGCCTCGTCCACGGGCATTCCTTTTTTGTAATTGAAGCTGGCGGCCACGTCATCGTAGCTTGAACGCTCGGTGGCATGAATTATCTCGGCCATTGTTTGCACGGCAAGAGCGGGATACTTGCCGGCGGCTGTTTCGTTGGAAAGCATAAGGGCATCCGCGTGATCAATTACCGCGTTGGCTACGTCGCTGACTTCGGCTCTGGTAGGACGGCGGTGCTCGCGCATTGAATCAAGCATCTGGGTGGCCACAATCACCGGCTTGGCCGCCGCGTTGGCCTCGTCAATAAGTCTTTTTTGAATCAGAGGAACTTCCGCGGCGCTTACCTCAATACCGAGATCCCCGCGCGCCACCATGATTACATCCGCCGCCTCAATGATTTCTTTAATATTCTTGACCGCGTCCCGGCGCTCAATTTTGGCAACCAAACGTATAGACGGCTGGCCTGACTGAACACCCAGCGCTTCCTCGTATTCCTTGATTAAATACTTGGCATCCAAAATATCCTGCGCTTTATTGACAAAGGAAACCGCTACGAATTCTACTCCGAGCTGAACAGCCAATTTTAGGTCTTCTTTGTCTTTTTCGGTTATGGCCGCCACTCGCAATTCGCTGTCCGGCAGATTTATTCCATGATGCGATATAACTCGGCCGCCCTCTACCACTTCGGCATATATTTTTCTCCCTTCAACTTTAATTATCTTTGTTTCTATCCGGCCATCGTTTACAAGCAGTCTTTCGCCGGATTTAACAAATGAGTGCAATTCCAAAAAATCAATCGGAATCTCTTCATCCGCAAAATTTATAACGCCGGTATTAAAAACAATGATTTGCCCCTCCGCCAATTCAACGCCCTCCGGCGGCATAACTCCGATTCGAATTTTTGGCCCCTGCAAATCCTGCATGATTGCCACGGGCATGGAGGTTTGTCTTTCTATTTCGCGAATATTGTTAAACAATTCGCGATGTTCTTCGTGCGTCCCATGCGAAAAATTTAAACGGGCCACATCCATACCCGCAATTACCATTTCTTTGAGAGCATTTATATCTTTACACGAAGGTCCGAGTGTCGCTACTATCTTGGTGTGTTTAAACATATCCTATTTTAGAATTGCTCTTAACTGCTGCTCTTGCGCCGGGTCAAGAGGTAAAAGTTTCAATAGTTTATCAAGCGATCCCCCCATCTCGTCTTGCGACATGTTTCCTTTTGTCCCGTCAAAAAGCTGGTTATATTGCTCCAGCGCGCGTTTAACATACGGAGGAAGGAACCATATGGCAAATACTAACGGAATCAAAATAATTAAAAGCTTTATCCAACTCGCCAATACCGCCCAAGTAAGCTTGTTATTAATACGTCGATTTTGCTCATAGATAATCTGCGACCATTTTAAATTTTTTTCCAGCAATTCTTTGAGCGACCCTAAACTAGCATCCTTAGGCGCCTCCTGAAGCGGCGTAACTGTCTCTATTTTTTTCTCCTCCGGCTTTTGATCCTTTAGAGCGCCATCAAGCGAAGGAGTTTTGTGACGAAACATATATCGGATTATTTATTGCTCAATTTCTTTACCTCCCTCTCAAACGTTTTAACATCCTTAAAATCTCTGTACACGCTGGCGAACCTGATGTAGGCGACTTTATCAAAGCCGCGAAGATGCTTCATGACAATTTCGCCAATCGCTTTACCGGCTATTTCCCGGGAACGTTTCTTTTGAATATCACGCTCTATGCTATGCAATAAGCAATGGAAATCTTCTTGGGTAAACGGGCGTTTGGTCAAAGATCTGCGAATACCGTTCTCAATCTTATCGCGCATGTAGCTTTCGCGTCTGCCATCGCTTTTAACAACAATTATGTCCAAAAGTTCTATCTCTTCAACAGTGGAAAAACGATAATGACATTTATCGCACTCTCGGCGTCTCCTAACAGCCGAACCGTCTTCAGAGGCTCTTGTATCCACCACGCTGGTCTCTTTATTATTGCATACCGGACAGCGCATAGGGTTTAGCTAATGCCCATCTTTTTCCTTATGAACGCCGGGATTTCCAACTCGCCTTCCTCTTCAGATGAAGCCGGCCCTTTGACTCTTTCTTCTTTAGGGTTTATAGCTGGGGAAACACTCTTTTGAACAAACTGCTTAAACTTTTCTTCTTTCTGCTCTTCTTCCTTTTGTACCTTTCTTAAAAAATTACTGGGTATGTATTTGCCGGGGGTGAACAATGTCTGTGTTACAGCGCCATCATCATCAGACGCGGACGCGATAGCTCTGCGGTCGTCAAAGCCTGTGGCCACCACAGTAATGCGCATATTGTTGTTCAAAGACTCGTCAATAATCGCGCCAAAAATAATTTTGGCGTCTTCCGCGGCCGAGCTGGTGATAATTTTGGCCGCCTCGCTTACCTCGCTCATAGTTAAATCCGTGCCGCCGGCAATGGTGAAGAGAATGCCTCGCGCCCCATCAATGGAAAGCTCAAGCAGCGGGCTGGAAATAGCCGCTTTGGCCGCGTCCGCAGCCCTGTTTTCTCCGGAGCCTGTGCCTATTCCCATGAGAGCTGACCCGGTGTCGCGCATGATAGTCTTAACGTCCGCGAAATCAACATTGATGAGTCCAGGGATAGTAATTAGCTCGGCGATGCCCTGAACTCCTTGGCGCAGTATATCATCTACAATCTGGAACGAATCCAGAAGCGTAGTTTTTTTATCAATTACCTGCAACAGCCTATCATTCGGAATGGTAATGATGGCATCAACATTTTTGGCCAGCTTTTCCCAAGCGCGTTCACCAATATCGCGGCGTTGCGGACCTTCAAAAGAAAAAGGCTTGGTGACTACGGCCACGGTCAGCGCGCCGAGTTCCTTGGCAATGCTTGCCACCACCGGACTGGCTCCGGAGCCGGTTCCTCCGCCCAATCCGCAGGTGATAAAAACCATATCCGCGTCCTTTAACATGTCGCGTACCTCATTCTGCGACTCCTCGGCCGCCCGGTTTCCCACCTCTGGATCCATGCCCGCCCCCAAACCTCGAGTAACGGTCTTGCCAATATGCACCTTCTGCGGGGCGCTGTTATGGTGGAGCGCCTGCACATCGGTATTCATGGCAATGAACTCCACTCCGCGGATCTTCCAGCTCATCATTCTATTAATGGCCGAGCCGCCTGACCCTCCGACTCCGACGACTTTAATTTTTGCAAAAGTTTCTATATCGGGTTTAACTTGTGGCATATTGAACAATTTAAGTATTCATCCCTCTTCTAATAAAATAGCGGAGAATATCTCCGCCTATAGTGTATAACGCAGCTCAAGCGCTGTCAAGAAAAAAATGCCGGCGGTGTTAATAACTAATTGGTTGATAACTTGATGCTAATCTACGAATCAACTCCAATATAACGAATACCATTTATATTGTATCCGCTATATTCGTATTTATTCGTAGATTCGCATCGAGTTATTAAGGAATAAGAATTTTGATCCAGTTCCTCAATAGCCCTGATACTTTTTTTACCCCCTGCAAACCAGCCAAGAAACTTCGGCGATGTCCCCCCTTGCCTTCCATCACACTACCCCATTTAAGCAGGCCGATAGCCGTGGCAAAACCAAGATCGTTCACCTTGTCGGTGACGCTTGTTATATTTAACGGGTAACCCAATGTCGCGGGCGCATTCCGCCAGCCCGACCAGCTTGCTTCCGCCGCCGGTAAAAAGCGCCCCGGCCGGCAGAAGACCCGAACGGCGAGCCTTGGAAAGCTCCGCATCCACCTTAGCCATTATTTCCTCAACACGGGCGATCACGATCTCGGAAAGATATTTTTTCTTAACCAGTTCATGCGCTTCTGCTCCCATGTCAAACAGATCAATTTCTTCTCTTTTGCGCAAGTCATCAAACGCGCAATTACCATATTCAATTTTTACCCTTTCCGCTATATCCACCGACGTTCTCAAGCCGATCGCTATATCATTGGTAATGTGCTCCGAACCGAGAGGCAATATGGCCGAATGTAGTATGTCCCCTTCCTCAAATACGGCCAGACTGGTAGTGGACGCGCCGATGTTTACCACCGCCACGCCAAGATCTTTTTGGCGGCTGGTGGCCGCGGCTTCGCTAACGGCGAGAATGGACAACACCATGTCGCAAATTTCCAAGCCGGTTCTATAAACCGCTTTGGTAATATTTTTGATTTGCGATGACGAACCCAATATTATTTGGGCATCAACTTCCAACCTGATGCCGGTCATCCCCACAGGGTCCTTAATTCCCGTCTGTCCGTCAACATTAAAGTTTTTTGGCAGGACGTGAAGCACCTCATAGTTCAAAGGAGTCGCGATTGATCGGGCCGCTTCAATTGCTCTGGCCACATCCTCTTCGGCAATTTCATTATCGGCCTTGGAAACAGCCACTACGCCCTTGCTATTCTGCGATAGTATATGCAGACCTGATATACCAACCCAGACATTATCTATCGGTATCCCAACCATGCGTTCAGCTCTCTCCAGACAGCCCGAAATAGAAGAAACCACGTCTTCTATACTGCTGATTATACCGCGATGCACTCCCTCTGACGGATATTCAGCTAAACTCAAAATCTGCAACTCCCCTCCCCCGCCCTCTCTTTCCGTCATCTGCCCCACGGCCATGCGAATCGCGCTTGACCCGATATCAAGTCCGGCAATTAAATTGTGAGCGCCTTTGGACATAACTCGATGCGAATATGTCGAATCCATGCGAATATTACTTGTAGATTCGCATCATTTTATTATACACTATTTGAAAAAATTGATAAAGTGGGGGACAAAAATGACGAGGCCGATTATTGCGGCTCCGAGGGCCACTAAGAGTACTGCCCCGGCCATAATGTCTTTCACCAAATATACGTAGTGGTTCAAACGCGGTTTCAACAGATCGCTAAAGTGTTCAAGCGCGGTATTTAAAAGCTCCATCATTAAGACCAGCATTACCAAAAGCACCACTAGAATTATTTCCCAAGAATGGAGCGGAAAATAAATGGCGGCCGCGAGAACTAATATTGACGCTAACACTTGAACGCGAAAATTTTGTTCTGTTTTAAAAACATAGCGCAAACCGCGCAACGCGTCCCCTAAGCTCCGCCTAAAACGGTCGATTTTCATAGTCATCTGTTTTTGAAATAATCCCTTACCGTTTTTTCCTGAATATCAAACATGATTCTTGCTTTCTTTTCTATGTAATGATCGTACCCAACCAGATGCAAAAGACCGTGAGCCAAAATCCGCGCGAACTCCTCCTCCGCGATTACCTCATACTCCTTTGCCTGTTCCTTAATCTTGGGATAACAAATATATACCTGTCCTAAAATTTCTCCTTTAATTTTTCGCTCCTCCCGCCATGCAAATGCTAATACGTCCGTGGCTTTGTTTATGCCTCTGTATTGCCGATTAATTTTTCTAATTTCATTTTTTCCCGCAATATTTATCTCCACCGGACCGGATAACGCTTGGACATTTACCCGTAAAATTTCCACCACTTTAAGTATTTGTTTTTTACCAAAAGGACAAGCAACTTTTTTATTCACGATCACTTCACCTTTACGCATATCACAGATTCAGGCGGATTATTTAATTGATTCAGCCCTCACCCTCTGTCCCTCTCCCTAGGGAGAGGGATGTTAGACGATAACTATCGCAAAGTGCCGGTCGTTGAAGTTGATGCCGCTCCGGCGCCGATGATTTCATCCAATGTGCCGGCGCTGACCGAGCCATCAAGCAAATTGGAAAAATTTGTCTCTGCCGGCGGGGCGCTAATAATGGGAGGAGTGGCTGACAAACGGAAACTCCTGGCGATCAATTTACCTACGATCCGATAGTTGACAATATTTGAATTGGTGGCGTGATAAAGTATTACGTAAACCTTATTTGGATAAGGGTAATAATAAACCAAAAAATCATCGCGTCTATACCCCGCCTCGCCAAATTTGCTGGAAAATTCCTGAAGTTCTCCAAACTGTTCCCCCGATGCCAATCGCGCGAACCAGTCGCCAAAAGATTCGTTTACATCTTTATCAATGGCTCTTATCTCTACATACTCTCCGGTCAGGGTGCTAAAAAGGACGTCACTATAGCTCTGATCCGTGTTTCCGAACGCCCATGTCGCCGGGTAGTACACGGAGTATCCATAAACAGGATTAACAAATTCTTTAACAAGTGATGATTCAATTAGTTTAAGCGGTTCTTTCCCTATGGGATTATAAAGATAATAAATCTCATGCCCATCGTTATAACTGTCCCCGTCGCTGTCCAATACCCCAGGATCGGTCTGGAAAGTTTCTTCGGCCATGTCCGAAGCATCATCAGAATCCATGTCAGCGCTTTCCGCCAAAAGACGCGACGGAAAAACCAGGCTCGGTCCGTTTGGCACAACCGGCGCGTTATTTTCCGGTATTGCCGCAGCCCCTGTTGATGTCGGACTCTCCATTTCTCCAACAACATCGCTTACCGTGGTTGTTGCCTCCGGGGACGTGTCCGGCGCTACCGCCAGCGCTGGAGGCTGGTTCACGACTGCCGACTTTTTCGCCTGTTGCCAATAATACCATCCCGCGCCGGCCGTGGTGGCAAAGAAAATTATGCCGGCCGCGATCATCAAAAATTTTTTGCTGGTCAATAGATTGGCCGGATGAAACCGCGCGCTGCCGCCGACCGCCGTTTCCTTATTAATCAATTCCTGTTCAGACGGAGTCAGCGCGCCGAAACTTTTTTTAATCGCTATTTCCTTTTCTATCTGCCTAAACCTAACAACAGGATTAACTCCTCCGTAAAAATCAGACGGGATGGTCTCAACCTTAATATCACCCGCCACAGCGGCTTGATTAGTCTTTGGTTTCCTTCCAAACATAATATGTAACTCGATGCGAATCTACAAATAAACACGAATATAACGAATACCATTAATATTGTATTCGCTATATTCGCATGAATTCGCAGATTCGCATCGAGTTATTACCTAGTGAAATTATTGATTAGTGGTGCTAGTCGGAACATTGAAAAGGCGGCCCGGGCCCTTCGGGTCATATCCATTTCTAACCTCTTCGCCGTCCACATACCTATCACCATCGGTGTCAGAATTTAAAGGATTTGTTTTCCAGATAATCACTTCATCTCCGTCTGTGAGCCCGTCTCCATCAGTATCGCTTTGTTCAATATTAGTGCCGAGTTCCCTTTCTCTAATATCATCAAGCGCGTCGCCATCGGCATCAACCGCTTCTCCGAAGAGAATTGAGTCGTTGGTCATGCCTGCCGAAGCATCGGTAGTGGCTGTAGCTGTAACATCCTGAACAGATTCGGACGCTGGAGTGAGCGATTCATTCTTGGGCAATGGTGACGAATCTTCAAAATCAGGAGGTAAAACTACATAATCATGGACCGCAGGAACATTTTTTGATAAATATTTTCCATATAACCACCACCCACCCATGCCTATGCCGGCCAAAATAACTACTACCCCAACTCCCAGCAAAACTTTACCTAAAACAGGCGCTTTTACCGCGTATACCGGCGGAGCAGTCTCTTGCTGTAAAGAAGGCTCGCCTTTATACATCCCCGTCATGCCACTTTCTTTTTTCTTCAAAAGCCCGGCCGCAAGCGCGTCCGGCAAAGCAACCGCTTGAGGCGCACCCCCTGCCTCTGCCCCCTCCGCGTCCTTATCAACTCCGTCAAACATATCCGGCGGCTCCACCGGAAGATTGGATGGAGGAACAGGTTGAGTCGCTGTTTTGTCGTCAAACATACATTGAAAGTTATAAAGTTATAAAGTTTGTAAAGTTATAAAGTTACCGTTTGAACGCCTATAGTGTTTTTATCAGTCCGGAAATTAATCTAGAAATTTCCAGTGACAAATTGCAAAAATTAGTAAACTTTTCTTTTGATAAATACTCCAATTCAGTTGCCAAATAGAGCATGGATCTAACTTCCCCACACGAACCTTTGGCTATAAATAAAAAATTTACGAACTCCTTATTTGTTCTTCTCTCAAATCCTTCAGCTATATTATTCATTATTGATATGACCGCTCTTTGCAACTGATCCCTAAAACCGTAATCACGACAATTCTTAAAAACTGCATGAATTTCCAACGTTAATTGCTTTGCTTTCTGCCAAGCGATAATATCTTCAAACCTCTCAATTTTCACAACAGCTTTAAAAACTTTATAACTTTATGAACTTTATAACTTTCACAGTTTCCCAGTTCCCTTTGGGTTATATCCTCTTCTCACCTCCGCTCCATCCTTGTGTCCGTCGCCGTCAGTGTCCGGGTTCTTGGGATTTGTATTGTACACCTGAATCTCATCTCTATCAAGCAAACCGTCGCTGTCGGTGTCGGGCGAGGTGGAGCTGGTGCCTTGTTTTAGTTCTTCTTCATCGGTTAAGCCGTCAAAATCTTTGTCAGTTTCATAAATTTTCTGCCACTCCGGAGAAAGTCTAATCTCTTCTCCGTCCGCCGTGCGTAAAACCGCTGGCGCGCTTGTGGTAGCCGTTGTAGTCGTAGATGATAACGGAGCAGTATCCGAAGAAGACGCGCTGTTGCTCAAATTACCGGTAGATGCCGGCGTTTGGTGTGTTCTCCGCGACAACGTAAATACAACTACCGCCGCTCCGGCGACCAATACCGCTGTCAAAGCTATGATTATAACTTTCTTGTTCAGCATAATTTACAGACTAGGATTTGTGCGAACGCGGTTAACTGCTTCAATATTGCTGGCTGTAACTACCGCGTCTGGCGCAGAATTTTTAATATTAAACACCTGCCAATACTCCGCGGCCGAATTGCCGGAGGTTGAAGCGGTATTTAAGTAATACGTCGCGGCCGGCCTGGAAAAATGACGCCAACTTTGGTCGCTGCCCGCGATTACTTGTTCGTCCTCAGGCATGTAAACCTCTACCTTGAGATTGTTGGCGGATGTTAAATAATTTCTTATGGGATCCGTGCTACGAACATAAAAAGCATACTTATCTCCTGTCATACTATTGTTAGCAGTATCCAAAGTAAATGATTCCGCGCGCATACCGCCATCGGTGCTTCCGAATCCGTGGTACCAGATACTATCTTGCTTATAGCAGATCAAAGATGACCTACCCGGGTTAGATCCTCTGCACAAATTTTGGGAAATGGGATCTGTAGCATATTGCGTATAATAGAAAATTCCTCTTGTCCTGGCTGCTGGTATATAACCGGTGCCCTCAATAAAATTCGGCGTCGTAAACCCTCCGTAAAACTCTCCGTTCCCTCTCCAACTCACCACCACTCGCACATCATTCGGCCGTGCGGCAATAACAACACCGCCGGCATACGGAGTTTTTCTGATAATGGGCGACAAAGCCATGTCATATTGCCACGGATTTGGCCGCGCCACGATGGGGAAATCAATGGCATGCTTGCTCTGCAGATCACCGTTGAACGCGACACGATACCCCCAATCCGTAGAAGTATTAGCCGTACATAAAGGACTGCTATTTATTAGAGCGGGCGACGGGGATGGATAACCGCTTTCATATAGTTCACCCCACAATTCATCAACCTGCTTTAGTGTATAAGTAGCCGATCTAACAGGATGATCATATAAATATTTCTGATAAGCAACCAATCCTTCAAGAGGCAAAGCATCTCTGCGCCCATCTGTAAAATACAACCCGATCTTACCGCTTTCATAATCATTAGATGCCTGCATTATGAGCGGCTTGGATGAATCCGGATCAAGCACATTGATAATTTGACCGCTCACTTCTACCCCGTTAACAGAATCTGTGCCGCATTCAACACAGCCATCATTAATGCGCCCACAGGAGTTGGCGCAGTTTACATTGCCTTTCTTAGGTGTTAATTGAACTCGGTACTCATAGTTGAACAAGGTACTGACGACGATAGGATCCGAGTCGCTAATTATGCGTAGCCCCGATGCTCCATCGGCCAGGTAGGTGTATCTACTCTGTCTATTCTGCCGATAAACTTTTCTCGCTAAGCCGCTGTGATAATTACCAACCAAAGTGTTGGCTGGTAACGCGATAATTACCAAACCATTCTCACCATCTGCCACGTATAAAGCAGAGTCGGATTTTGCGATTCCCATCGCCGTGCCCGCTGTAACAAAACTTCTGATCAAGGAAAGAAAATTTCTATTGGAAATATTAACCACGATTACTCCTTCCCGGCCATCAGCCACATAAGCAGTCTCTCCTTCTCTATAAACATCATAGGCAAAACCTGGCGTGTCATATCTGCCGGCAAGTACGGGACTGGCCGGGCTTCCATTTCCCAGATCAATTGCTTGTAAACCCCATTCGCCCAGCGCCGCGTATATATAATGATTATCAGTGTCAACATCAACACCCATTGCCGGGCCGGATGTGTCTACCTCCGCCATTAAGATTGGGTCGGAAGGATCAACAACGCCAAGAATGGTTATGCCTCCTTCACCGTCCGCCACAATCGCGAACACGCCGTAAAGAGAAATATCATTCGCGAATCCCCGCGTGTCAAAACTTCCAACCAGCCTGGGATTCTGCGGATCAGCAACGTTAATAATTTTTAAACCTGCCTCGCCATCAGCCACATACGCTAAATCACCGTTAACCGTAACGGCCATGGCAGTGCCATTCGTGTCATATATACCAAGAACAGTTGACTGACGACCATTCACTATATTCAAAATTACCAAACCTGCTTTGCCGTAGGCAACGAAAGATAATTGTCTACCCGAGGCATCCACCGCGGTATAAACGCCATTGGCGGAAAAAGGCGCGGACACTCCACTGTTGGCCAGTTCAGCGCACTGTTTAACCCTATAACCATTGTTGGCGCGAGTTAGAGTTGTTTCAGTGCGCCCGGCTAGACTGGCCACGGACCATATAGGGCCCGCGACATCAGACGCGGACACATCACACGCCTCCGTCCCTTCAATTATTCCATTACCACAATACTGGTTTGGCAGAACGTTCACTACATGGCGGCAGTCATTGGCACAATACGAGCATGAGCGGCCATAAGTCGGCGCGCAGGCAACTCCGTTCTGCGCGCCGCGGTCGCAGGCTTCGGCCGTGTCAATTCTGCTGTTCCCGCATCGGGTATCCGCGGCGGCGGTTGGGGTAGTGCTGGCAGAACAAAACACATTATTATTCTGGTACTTATTCACTATCTCCTGATCCGCTAGAGCTCTGTTGTAGTAGGCAACCTCATCAATAAGACCTTCGAAGTGCAAACCTCCAACCGAAGATTTTCCGATGGTTAAATCGGTATCATTAAACGTGATGGCCGCCGGCGTAGTGGTTGCTTCTCCAACACCGTTTACATACAGCCTCATGGTGATGCCATCATAAGTCGCCGCCAAGTAGGTCCATGCATCAGCGGGGATAAGGGATTGCGAAACAACAGAGTTAGTAATAGCGTCCCCCTGTGTTCCGCCACCGGCAGGCACATTCCAAATATTGAATTTAGCTTTTTGATCATTTTTTAATTCCAGACCATATCCGCCGGCATCATTTTCGCCGCTTACCCTTTCACTTCCTTTTTCCATAATTACCGCATTTCTGGTTTCTTCTAAGGGTTTAATCCATGCTTCTATGGTAAACATTGAGGAGATGATTTGATCATTGTGAGTCACTTTGATATGATCATTAATTCCATCAAATTCAAAAGCTCCGTTAACCCGTCCGGCGGACGTGTACGCGGGGCATGAAGATAGTGGGGTGCAGGCACCGGCATTGTTCTCCATTGATGACCATGTTGGTGAAGCTCCGGCAGAATTTAGGTATAATCTGGCATTAGCAAACTCGCCCGCGTCCAGACGGATCGCGTCATCCAAACTCCACCACGCCACTGCGGCGGGATTTGTCCACCGGCAAGACCTTCTATCGCATCGCTTGGTCCCGATTGTCCCACAGACTGTGTCAATTTCGCACTGTTCGCCATACTGTGTTTGCACCACTCCATCTCCGCAATACGGACCGTAGCTTTGGCAATCCCAATTACAAGACAAGTTGCGCGTGTACGAATAACGAACACGGGACTGTTCAATGGACTGGCATATTCCGGAGAATCCTTCGCGCGTCGGGCTTGGGGAAGTGGCGCGATTGCAGTCAGCGTCAATGGCGCAGGCGTTGCCAAAGTTAACCCCCCACCGGCACCAACCTACTTGTGCCGCAGTAAGTTGCTCTCTAGTGTCGCAAATCTCAAATCGCGGCTGCTTGGTTCTATCTCCACATTGGCCGAGCGCGCTACGACCACTGCAATCTGAATTGCATTGGTTATAACGCCCATTTAATCTTCTTCCGTCATCACAGGCCTCTCCGCTTTCCACAATGCCGTTGCCGCAGTTTAGAACAACCACGCACTCGGTCCACGCCCTCCAGCGGCAGCCCGGCGAGTCATCTTTAGCGGCAGAGCATGTCCTGCTTCTCACCGCGCCGCTTCCAATAGCCGCGCAGGAATTGCTGTCATATTCCACTCTTCCCGGCGGGTCGCACTGTTCGCCTAAATTGACGTTAATTCTGCCATCCCCGCATCGGCCGCGATCAATGGTGGAAATCTCCTCGGCTTGGGTGCAGATGCCGGACGGCTCTTCGGTAATCACGCGTGTCGGATCAACGAAAAAATTTCGGAACTCTTCCCAGTTGGAAATAGCGGCGCTTATAGGCGCGACAAATGGATTCTCCAGCCGCGCGCGAACAATATATCCGGCGCTCGTAGAATGAAAATAACGATAAGCCAAAGACGAAATGGCGCAGGCAAAGCTGAAACGGCGATCGGCAGCGCTCCAGCCGGTAGTCTGGTCATGCGGGGTACAGCGCTGCGCGGAGCTGCCGGTTAAGCGTCCACAGTCCGCGTTGGTCTGGCACCGGAAGCTGGATGACGGGGTGCACGTGCCGGCCGCGCCGAGTCTGTTGATCGGATCCACCGGGAAAAGGCCACCGCCTGCCGCTGTGCTCAAAACATTCCACGATGGCCATGTGCTGATGGTTTGACCGGTAAGATATGTGCCGGCGCGCAAATCCGGATAAGAATCTTCAAGAGCTTGATTGTATATCGCTATCCTTTTTATTAATCCGTTAAACCCGTTGCCGACACGCAGATTGTCGTCGTTCGGCGTAAACGAAGTCAGCCTTTGACTCGCTATGGCCATTCTACCATTAACATAAAATTTCACCACGCCTTCCTTAACTGTCACTCTGATATTGCTCCATTCATTAGCAATAATGTTGAGAGACGGAGCGACTGCCAAAACATTTCGCGTCACAAACATTGGATACGCAACTTCTCTTGACCCGCCGGTCCCCACCAAAACCAAACCGTAGTTGGCATTAATAGTGCCGGAAACCCTGCCCTTGGCTAGAACCGGATATTGTTGCGTTTCTATGGACGGCCCCTGCCATTTCACGACCGCCTCAAGACTGAACTCATCGCCTTCTATATCCAGATTCGGGTTTTCCTTTATGGCCACTGAACTTTCCGGCGCGAATTTCGCGGTCTGTCCGTACACGACGTCATTTGCTAAAGCCGGACAATTTGACTGGCAGTTGCCAACGCTATTCCCGGGTGATGACGGGAACAGCATCTCGGTTTTTGTGGCATAGCCTTGACCAAAATCCCAGGCAACAATCGGATTTACAACCGGCCTGTTTCTGGCGTCATAACTTTCAAGGGTGGACTGAATAGCGGAAAGATCGCGCAAACGCTGGTAATTTCTCTTTAATTTATCCACGCTATTGCCGCACGTCTGACCGGCCGTGCAATCAAAATCACTCTGACAGGCAGTGGTTGAACCGAGTGATTCCGGGGAACCGCCGCAATAGCCACTGTTAGTTAAATTAATGTTAAAGCGCAAATTATTAATCATCTGTTCAAACACATTCCGCGTCTCGGCGCCGGCGTCAGAATTGATGCTGAACAGATACATGTAATTCTCCAGCCTCCGAGTTGGAATTGAATAGTGAAGAGCGTCAACATAAATATTGTTGCCATCAGTGACGGCCGGGTATCCGGCTACCGTCAGACTCCTTGTGGCGCCCCTGAATCCGCGGCCGCCGGAGGTGGTGGCAAAACTAAACCACTGCTCCGGAGAGAGATGTTCCGGATTGGCGAATATCTGGATGCCGATGGCGTCATTGTTTTTATCACTGGTAAAAAGGAAGCGTTTGAGCGAGGTGACTTCAGAGGTGACCTCGCTTGTCACCTGAACCGCGGGTTTCATGTATGGCAAATCGTCTATTGTGCCTACGGATCCGTTGTCCGCGCAATAATAAGCGCTGAAATTGAAATAGCCGCGATCTCCCGCTCCAGCCACCGTAGCGGCCGGTAAAGAGTTATTGTCAAAACGACTTGCTTCCCAAACAAAATTGTCATTGTTTCCTTGCTTGTCTTCATAAGGGAACACGCGGTATGGGCCGGTGCGCGCGGCTCCACTGCCAAGATAAAGGTCTTTAGGCGGCCATGGATTTGAGCATAAGAAAACCGTGACATGAGACTGGCCGGTGGCTTGAATGCCATAAGCGCTGGAATATAGATTGTCAATGATGTTGGCGGAGGCGCGCACTTCTATCTCGCCGTTGCGATTTTTGGCAGTAGTGGCGGCAAACGACGACGCGGCCGAAGTGTCAGGAGCGGGAGCGCTCGCGATCTCAACATACGGGTTGACCGGACCCCAGATATAGTTCCAAGCGTAGTAGCCGGGCAAGGATTGAATTCTAGCGCCATAAGAGGTGCGGGCCTCGGCCTGCATAACCGCGGAGGCGCCGGCAGTGGCAAAATAATAATCGCTTGGCGTTACCAGCACATTGTCAATCTCGCAAAGCTGATCCTTAGTAATAAATTGCCAGCGGTGCGGCCGATTTCCGTACTGTCCAATGCTCACGCCGCGAGTATCTTTGATGCCGTCTTTCAAAATAATGGCATAGTCGCTATCAAAAGCCAATGGTGCCTGCAAATTTAACATGACTCTGGATGTGGCCGTGTTGCCAACCACCGGCGCCACTGTAACCGCGCCCAAATCTCGGCCGGCGCACCATTTTACGGAACGTATTTGTACGTGCGAAGCCTGCGCGCCGCTCCATCCAAAAAGGCCGCCGAAAAAGCCCGCGATTCTTCTCCACACTTTCACATACCACGGAGCCATCCACGAACTATCCGCGTTATCGGCCGAAGCCACTAGCCGAGATACGTCTTCATTGCCAGTACAGTTGAATGTGGTTAAGAAACTGATGTCAACAATGCTCAAACCGCCGCCTGTGGGAACATAAACATAATCTCCGGCTACTCTAGGATAGGTTATCTTTCCGCCCCCTAAATCCATATTAACCATATTAAATCTTCTTGTCGGGTTCGCGGGATTAGAAATATCAATAATTACAAAACCGGCAAACGAGTTGCTTAGATACGCGTAATTCCCCGACACATGAATGCCCAAAGGGGTTTGGACCGCCAAACCGGGAGGCCTAAATACTACAACGGTGGTTGGAGATTGACGATTTGAGATATCAACAATCCTCATGCCCGTCTCAGCTTCCGTTAGATAGGCGTAATTACCTTGCACATCAACAAACCTAACAGAGTTATCAGTGCTTAAAAATCCTATTTCTCGCGGATTGGCGGAGCTGGATATGTTCACTATCCGCAATCCTTGACTGCCGTCGGCAATGTAAGCGTAATTACCATCTATTTCCAACCCTTCAGCAGTTCCGGCGGTGTCAAGTAAACCTTCCAACGCGGGCGAAGCCGGATCGCGCACGTCAATTATTCTAAACCCGTTTGCGCCCGCTGTCACGTATGCTTTTTGGTTTCTAAGAACGCGAATGCTATTTATGGCGCCACTCACATTCACAAATCCTCTCTCATTAGGAGTCATTGTGGTAATATCAATAACCCTAAATGTAGTTATGCGATTATCGCCTTGTTCGCGAACATCTGCAATATATGCGTAACTGCCCGAAACCTCAACAGCGGCTGTATAACAGTTATCTCCAGCAGCCGCGCCATCACAACGAGGAGGAACCGTGGTCTCAACTACAGGGGCGGATGATCTGGTAACGTTTATTATTTGCAATCCTCCTTCGCGAGAAGCCGCGTACGCCTTGTTTCCAACGATCCTTACTTCCTCTATCGCGCCGTGTACAGGTCGTGACAATCTTCCTGAGAGATATGGAGTGCGAGGCACCTCTCTGCCAACGCCGCGGGCGATAATGAAATTACCCTGTAAAGTAGCCGGATTAATGCGCTGATCAAATACCGCCTCAATCACTGTGTTTGGACAGATGTTGGCAACAACGCTGGTGGTACTCCCTGGATATACGCTAATCAAATGAGGCCGGACATAACAACAACTATTGGCGCCAAGCGCGTATCCCTCTCCGAGCCGCTCGCGGCATTGCTCATCGCTTGTGTAACCGCATGGGATTATAAACTGTCCTGATCCTTCTTTGGCGCCTCCGCTCGTGTTATCGGCCGTGGCCGCTTTAATATCAGCTCTCATGGACGGAGGAGTTAACGAAGTGTCCGCGTCTCCGGAGCCAACGCCAACTGCCAAAGCCCAAGGGTCTGTTCTGCCTTCCCTATTGTTCATTGTTAAACCGACTTCGCACTGGTTGTCTTCACCAACACCTGTCGCTCCATCCCCGCAAACTGACGGTGTGGATGCCCCGCCTGCATCTCTATACAACAAAGATGAGCCTAGATGCTGGCCCGTTGGCGAACAGCCGGCAGAGTCAGGAACGCAATCGCGATAAGCGGGCGCCTCGCTGATAATTTGCGTGGCTGAATTCCACAAACAGTAATCATTGCAGAAACTAGCCCGCCCTCCGCCGGTTAATTCGCACCCTGTATCTTCATCAGGATCAGTCCGTCTATCTCCGCATTGACTCAACGCGCTGTTGCAAGCTGAATTAAATTCTTGCTCTGAAAAACCGGCGCGAGCTAAAAATCCGGCTCGAGCTACTCGATTGGTATCGCACCAACCGGTGAACAAACGCGTGCCGGTATGAAGGCAATTGCTGGTGCAATTCAAAGCGGAACCGACGTCTGCCGGAGATGCCGTTTTGCCGGTATCGCAATCTTCTCCGCTCCCCACCATGCCATTGCCGCAAATTGAAGCCTCTACAGCGCCAGCCGCCGTAGACTGCGCTGAACCGCGCTTTAAACAATTGGCCGGTTCACAGCCCACGCGGCTACCCGGATCGGCCGTGTCGCATGTTTCTCCAGACTCCGGCTCCACTCTGCCATTCCCGCAAAAGCCATGAGTCGCGGGGTTGCTCCTATCGTAAGGGGTCGCGAAAATTCTGGAATTTCCCAATCGCTTACAGTTCAAACCGCATTGATTATCGCTGTTCGGCGGATCACAGTCTTCGCCTGCCTCTATTCTGTTATTCCCGCAAACAGGCGCCGCCGCAGCGCTCTCGCTGTATGCCAAGTCACTGCCTTTCTTTATACAGCGCGATGCGCAATATCTGTTGTTGCCCAGCGTGGCAAAATCCTCCACAGTAGCCACGTCCGTATCCGAAGAGCTCCACTGCCAGTTCACGCTCCACGGATTCAAGCGCTGACCATTTACACTGCAAGCGTCCGGAGCGGAAAACGGTTCGGCTCGGTAAATAGCACGGTCATTAAATCTAAAGGCCGTGTACACTGACGGGCTAACTTGAACTCTCTCAATACGGCATGATTCTCTTTTGGTGCGGAAGCGCCAACTGAACAGATTGTTATATGGACGGCTAAAAGAATTAGCGTCTGTAATGTTGGCCGCTGTCCAAAGAGTTCGCGGCGACGCGTCGGGATTGGATGGAGGCGGAGTGGAGCGCGCCGAAATTTCAACCATGTACAACTTATTCGCGTCAAGCGAATCCGAAATTATATCAATCTTGGTGGAATCTCGGGCATTGAGCGCCAAGCTGTTTATAGTTACCGGAGTTTTGTCCAGACAATTCTCGTCAACACACTTCCACAACCTCACCGGGCCGTTTTCCCCTCGATGGTTCAGATTCCGGCTTGACATGGTGGTGTTGAATTTCACTCCGATCTCGGCATTCGGACATGCTTCCAGACAGTTCGGCCAAAATTCTTCAACCTGCGGATTGGTTAAATCAATAGTGAGCGGGCTGTGGCCGGGGGGGTAGTTTCGGCTGTAAATTTCTGCTATCTCCGTGGCGCTTAATGCGCGGCTGTAAACGCGCACATCATCCATCGCTCCCTGGAAAAATTCTACGGGAACAGAAGTTGGACCAGGGAAAGCGCCAATGTATGCCGGTCCGCCCCAACTATTAAGCTCCAAATCCGCTGTGCCAATATCAGCAACGAGCCCTCCATTTATGTAATACTTAATTTGTCTTTCTCCTTCAAAGGTGAAAGCGACATGCGTCCAGACCTGCTGGGGGATTGCGACTTGTGAATCTACCCATCGGCTGGCCCAGTCAGGAGCGCTATCAACTACCATTGCTTGAGCTGTTAGTTTAGGAGTCGCATTACTACCCCTATAGTCAATGGCCAAGCTATTTACTGCCGTTCTCCCTATTATGGTTAAATATTCTCTGACGCTGGCCGGTTTAACCCAGGCCGCGATTGTTACCGCTCCGCGCGTGCCACCGTATAAATCTAATGAAGATATCGGGGTTCCGAGGGCTATCGCGCTTCTATTTCCGTCAAATCTTAGGGCTTCCCCAATTTTACCTTCCATCGTGGTAACGCCTCCCTGAATCGTTCCATTGTATCCGCGACCGCTCACGTCCCGAACTGTTCCAGCGCTCAAGTTCACGGTTTCTTGGTCAAATGTCCAGTGTCCTAAAAGACCGGGGATTGAATTATCCTCAAGCGGAATGGCTAAAGCATTGACATTCACCGCGTCATCCGGATTTCCAAGCCCAACGTTGACAGTGTTAGCAAGCGCGGATACTCGCGCGCGGTTCCGCGTAGTGGCTCCGTCATAAATCCTCGCATAAGTCGTGTTTGACGTGCTCCAACGCCAGCCAAAACCGCCCATGTCCATCATTATACATCTCTGATCGCTCAAGCCGGTGGCCGCGTAATATAGGTCAGATTCTTGCGCTCCAACCCTGTGCTTAATCGGCTCTTCCAGGCGAGTGGCCCAATAGCTGTATGGAACAACTGCCACAGCTCTTAAACGACAATTGTTTTGATCCGTTTTAAACACAAAACAATAAGCAGAGCCTGGTACATCTGAACAGGATCGTTCCGCGGCCAGAGGTCTCCCTTCCGCCCCGGGCGAACGAATGCCGTCCATCAAAACTACTTGATACCATGCATTATCTTGCCACAAAGCTCTGTTATCCGTATCCGGCCTTAGCTGAATGTATGCTCTGTCGCCGGCCGCCCCCCGACTCGCTACTCCAACATTAAAACTCCCCGGATCAAGAGTCACCGCCGCAGCGCCCGGGCAGGTATTACCGCTATTATCGCCGTAGTCCGGACATTTGTTAACTTTTACGTTTGAAGGATTAATTGTTTCTTGATTGATTGGCGTGGTAAATTCAATTGTTACCAACGCTTGGCGACAAACATTGTGATGGCTGCCTTCGGTAGTATTCGCTCCATCCCATATCGCGCTTGGCGACGGAGACGGCAAAGCCGCGCCTGCTTCAGTTTCTCTATCGCATTTTTCCAAAACGCGCGGCGCTCTGGGTATATCTCTAGTGCTAAACCGCCACACATATCCTCCTGTAGATCGCTCGCCTTCGCATCGCTGTATGGTAGGCTTGCACAAACCTGCCTCCAATCCGCCAGTACAGCAGCGCGAGGCGGCCGCGCACGAATTATTAACGTCAGCGCGGCAATCTTGAGCCGTGAATTGAACAGGATTGCTGGAAGCGCTATTTCTGTGAACCACAACCGGACCGGTTTGCGTATTGACCGGCGGCCGCAACGCAATGGTATCCCCGGTATCCGTAAAATTGACCAGGGAATAAGAATCCAGCGATGACTGGGTGCGCCCCGTAACCGCCTCTGCCGAGGCTCCATTTCTCCAGAAATATATTTCCGGCCATGTTATCCTGTCGCGCGCTAAGGCAACCCCTTGGTCGTAAATTCGCCCGACTTCCGTGCCAGACAGGGCTTTGGAGAATAACGCAACATCATCCACAAAACCTTGATATTGGTAAACCGCATTAGGTGGATACACTCCCGCGCCCGCGCTAAACGGTATATTAGAATCTACTGAACCAAAGCCGGTGGGGATCGACGTTTGTTCGAATCTCGCGCCATTTACATAACTAATCAACAAATTATTTGTCCTGTCAACTACTACAGCCAAATGTCTCCAAGGGGGTGGGACATCATATGGCCCTTCTTCTTCTATCCATGTTTCGTCTCCTGTTCTATTTAACCCGACAGAAATAAGACTATCAGGGCGGTGTTGTCCGTCAGATAAGGTGGCTGACCATCCCCTTCTACCTAACAACATCGCGTAACCTGGGCTGTCTCTATTAGTACCACCCTTTGCGACCGCCATATCATAATTGCCGACCGCTCCGGTTGGTTTAACCCACGCCATAAAAGAAAAGGAACTGGCGCTAAAATTGAAAGCGTCATAGTCATTATAGACCACGTAGTCATTAATCCCGTCAAACTCGTACGCGCTGCCATTTCTTCCCGGACGACCTTGTCGGGCGCCGTTGGCAACAAAACCATTTTTTCCGTTTCCACTTCCATCAGCCGCGGCGCCGCCGCTTTCATCAAATGGCCACCATAGGCTTAATCCATACGAAGTATCTGCAGCAAAATATTCTCCGGTCAGTGTTACGTTTCGCGTCGGCGGGAATGGGATTGGTCCGGCAGATGGGTCCAAACGACAAATTCCCGGCCTGGGATTGCCGGAGCGCAGCGAGAAAGTGGGGCCGGGCGGATTAAACTCTCCGCTGGCCGAGACAACAATGACATAATATTCTCGGCCAACCACTGCTCTCGCGGTCGCGTCCGCCTCGCGCGGAAATTTAACAATAATCTGGTCATCTTTCCATAAATCGTTAACAGCGCAGGAGCTGGGGAAATGGGCAAAGTCTCCCTGGACTATCGCGGACTCGTCATCAACACGATCTATCCACTTGAACAAAACTTGGCCGATAGAAGAGCCAAAATTTCTACCTCTGATGGTGACATATTCCCCTTTGGCTCCGACGCTTGGAGCAACCTCGCTTATAAAAGGACTGGTGTTGGTAATGCCGGCTTCGACCCTGAATCTGACGCCGTTGCTTATCCTGTCTCCCTGGCGCACTCGCACGTCCACACTACCCGAATCGAGCCAGGGAACAAGGGCATCGCTTATTTGCGTGGCGCCCCATGAACCCACGCTCCGGGAAGGCAAATTACCAAACAATACTTGCATGTTTGCCCCGCCCGAAGTCGGCAAATTTCTGCCGCGCAATGTAACGGCATCTTCAGGCCTCCCCTGCTCCGGATCCACCTGACATAGGCCGGGCAATATTTCATTGGTAATTCGGAAATTGTCAACTTCTCTGCCAAAAGAGTCGGCGGTTGTATCTTCTTGAACTTGGGGCGGCGCTGTCCTTACTTTTATCGGTCCCTGGCCGCTGGCGGCTGAAGGAACCTCGGCTATAATCTGGTTATTTCGCCAGTATGTCGGACAACCGCCGGGCCAGACGGCCAGTTTCCAGTTGGAATCGGCGGTCGGGTTGGGAGTGTTGGCAAAATAAACCTGACCGGCATTTGTGCCAAAGTAGCACCCATAAATGCTCACATAGTTGCCCGGCGCGCCGGAAAGCGGAGAGACATCTGTGACGCGCGTTTTGTTTAAGCACGCGCTCCCGCTTGTGCCGGGCTCGCACCAGCCGCTCGCGCAATCAATATTTCCGGTACAGGCTACACCTTCACAGCTTCCGCATTCTCCGCCGCATTTACTAGGGCAGGCGATTCCGGCTGTGCCGGTCGCGGAGAGATCATCAAAACAATATGTGGGCCTCAACATTACCTCGGTACTCGCGGTGTCGCTCCTGGCGCTCCAATCCAGGGCCACGGCATTAAGAGTATGCGCGCCGCTCCGCAAAGCTGAAGTCGGCCATGGAATGGATACCTCGCCTGTCCTCTGACAGCCCGTAAACGATAGCGCGTCAACTAAACCATTATTTGCATAAAGATTCAATGTTTGAATACCTGAATCATCCGTAAATTGCAAATTGGTTGAAACCGTATCACCTAAACGAAATACGCTGTTTGAAATATTGGGATAGACAATTCTAATGGTCGGTGAAGCCATGTCTATTCCCTCACCGGTGATGAACTCAACATCATCGCACCCGTCGCCTCGTTTGCAGTTTAGAGGCTTGGGCGGATTATCCAAGCTCCTTATATCGCCACCCCAATGAGGAATGTCAATGATATAGCTTGTGTTGCCGGCCAAACAGCCGTTTACGCCCTCTGTGCCGCAATCTCCAGCCGGAGTAAATACCGCTTCATTTTTTCTTCCGGAAGATGAGTAGCTCCACTGTCCGGGCACCGAGTATAAGCTCGCGGCAATGACCGGATCATAATCATAGAGACGCCGTACTTCAGCCGCGGTCAAAGCCTTGCGATAAACACGCGCTTCGTCAATAAGGCCTTGAAAATTGGAAATCGGACGATACGGAGGATAATTGTTCCATGCAGTGGCGCCAATTATTAACGGTCTGTCGGATACATTTGGCAGTTTATTTCCGGCCGCGCTGATATTGATCACTTGCGATCCGTTAAAGTAACCTTGCACCAGCGTGGAGTCAGATGCCGGATTATAGCTAAATGTACAAACTAAATGATTCCACTGATTTAAGGCCAAGTTATTGCGATCGGATT
>Ga0209211_10001459_pt1 | contig 44623 bp, 55 predicted proteins | sample RifGroA2_FD_183992 | JGI IMG/M metagenome (GOLD analysis project Ga0209211, IMG submission 183992) | Groundwater microbial communities from Rifle, Colorado, USA - Groundwater A2 (SPAdes) (version 2) | ecosystem: Environmental > Aquatic > Deep subsurface > Groundwater | place: Rifle, Colorado...
AATAATACGTATTTAAACCTTTTTATTAAGATACTACTATATAATTAAAATATTATTTTAGTGGCTATTTTATTATATGTAGTTTAGCACCAAAAAAGCTTAAGATTTAAACGCACGGTAGAATATTTCATTATATAAAGAAAAAGATTCATATGTATAACCCAGACGTTTGAGAAGCCTTTCTATCCATCCTCTTTGTGGATGATTCATAGGTTTGCCTGAAAGAGTCTTTGTAGAGAAACTTATGAGCATCTCCCTGCAAGTTAAGGCGCGAATTAACTGCTCTGCCCTTTTGTGCCCTTTTTTATCAATCACATCTAGAAGTTTTAACATGAGAACCAAGTCGGCATGAGTAACAGAAGGGAGAAAGTGCCTAATATCGCATATCTCTATGGTGCCTTTAATATTTTTAGACCTGAAAAAATCCATTACAGTGTCTAAATAGTCCTGACGAATGTCTACTGCATGATAAGTTATGCCGGATTTTGCTATAATTAAAGGATTTAGACCGCAGCCCAAATCCAAGATAGAAGAGAAATTTCCGTGATTAATATATTCTTTCAACACATTATATCCATGCATTCTTTCAGATGTTGAGATGTGCTCTTTCAAAATATTCTCTTCTTCATATTCTGACAAAGCAATATCTTTGCTTGTGCTTTTCTGGCTAAACATGCCGGTGAGATTTCTAAGCTGTCCGCGAATCTCCTTAACTATCATTTTCAGGTCTTTTTTATTACAATCTTCAAGAGAAATATTATTTTTTCTTATATAATCGTGTAGTGTTTCGGAAACAATCTTTTTGGCTATTCCCTTCAATTCATTCTTTTTCTGAATTTCCTTGAGCAATTCTTCATATTTATTCATAGAACAGAGAGAGATAACATATATAAATTTGTATGCTTGAGTCATTACATGGAAAAGAGAGGTTTGGGGCATGTAGAGATGATAATTGCTTTTGTCATGTTTGCCGGGGCTGTCAGCGCTATTTTCTACTTCTTTGATGTTGGAAATGTTACAAGGAATTTTGATACATTGGGAGATTACCTCAATAGCCAGATTACATATAACTCCAGTGTGGAAATTGAAGTTTATACCATCGTACTTGAAGATAATTTACGAAATGATATAATAAGTATTGAACTGAAAGATGCTGTACCTTTGGATAAATCAATAAGGGTGGAAAATGAAATGGGTGTGAAAATAGATGTCTTCCTGAACAACGGAAGAGAAATAATATCCCTAAAGCATCTAGATAATAAAAAATTAAAGATGATTGTAAGTGAAGACATTGAAAGCTCATACGCAAATCTTAATTTCTTACCCGTTGATAATAATCTTTATAGAATAGGCTCAACTGAAAGATATAAAGTATTATCTGAAAAGAGAATTCTCTTGCTTAACGAAAGCTATTTTAACAATTATGAAGAAACAAAAGAGTATTTTAGAATAACTCCTGACAGAAACTTTGCCTTTAGACTTGATTTTTCTCAAGAGGAATTTATAAATACTCTCCCGAACATTCCAATTAGAGGAGAAGTATATAATGAGAAAAACAGAAAAGAGGCTATGCGTAAGGATGGGTCTAGAGTATTTGCAGACTGGACGATAAGACTATGGTAGACAAAAGAGGATGGCTAAGGATTGTAGAAGCATTAGTTTCAATATTAATAGTGTTTGGGGCTGTTCTTACTGTGTCAATAACAAAACAAGCTGGCTCTCCCAATGACGTTTGCTCCATAATATCTCCATTTCTGGAAGAGATATCCAGAAATCAAACATTGAGAATGCAAATACTAAATAATAATAGTATTGAGACTGAACAATTCCTTTCTTCTCATATAAAAAATCCTTCCCTTGAGATGAATGTTAAGATATGCGAAGCTGATAATTCTCTCTGCCCACACGATATAAGTGGATATGATAATGTGGATATATGCGCGGAAGAAAGACTGATAAGTGGAAATGTCGGTCAGAATTTCGTGGTAAAACGCTTAAAAGTGTTCCTTTTCAAAATCTCATAATATTTATATAGTTAGCAGATGTTTTTTGTTTATGCAAATAAGAGGCAGGTTAATTGTGGTGGTATTTTTATTGATTATTATGATATATTCTGTTTCTGCAACATGCACAAACTCTTCACAAATCATTGTTAGGCTTTTTGACTTGAATAACACGCACATCTCTCCTGCAAATGATGTTAATGCTAGATATGCTGTTTGTTATGACCAAGTCTTTTCTAAAAATTATACTGGAGCTAATCCTAATTCACCTACTGGAACCAATACAGTCATAAGAGCAAGCGATTTAAACAATGCGCATGCTGAAAGTCCTCAAGGAAAAACCTCTGGGTATATCAATATAAGCTATGGAAATCTAGCATGCCGACTTATTGAACAAACGGCGCAAGTTCAGGGCTGTGATGCAAATGCTGGGGAAAGAGCGATTTTAAGGTTGTCTGATACAACAAATGCACATGTGGCATATCCTGACTTTACCGCTTATAAATATATAATATGCTGTAAACCCGGAGGAAGTGTAAGCATCAACCAATGCGGAGACAATATTGCTGGAGCCGAGCAATGTGGGGAGAGGGGGCTTGCACAATGCGGAACTGGACAGAGCTGTACAAACTGCCAATGTGTTCCTGTGGGAGCTATAAAAAATGTTGAATGGAAGTACCCTAGAAACGATACAAATATAACTGGGAGAATAATGCCTGGCATTCCCATAACACTTTATGCAAGCACGACTTTTGCTCAAAATACTCCAATTACGTTCACACTTTATGAAAATGAAACTCTGCCAAACCAGCAGAAAATAATAATTGCAGTAAACAAGACGCGCGTGGGAGCGGATGGAAGTGTAAGATTTAACTATACTTTTTCACAGACAGACTACCAACGTGCTGATGATTTAAATGAAGGCTTGGAAGAAGAGCTTGTTTTCAATGTAAGTACTGGTTTTCAGCATGCCATGAGCAGAGAACTAATAGTCAATATGGCAAGCGGGAGTTCAAGAATAGAATGCGTCAATGATGTTAGTGCTGGTACAGTATATGCAAGAGAGAGAAATGCTCAAGGAAGTATAGTGCGCCCGCGTATAGAAACAATATTCACGCAATCAATGAGCTCAAACGAGAAAGAACAGGCAGGAATTGCATGCAAGGGTCCTGATGCAAACGCAGATACAAGAAATGATAATTGTTGTCCAAATGGTTATACATGCACTAGCAATGGATGTATCCCTCCTGTAGATGACGATGATGAAAATTTCCCAGATTATAACACTTGCGAGGACTATGGAAGCAATCGCGAATTGTGCAATACAAATCCTTATAATCTAATAGGAAGCGGGGGAGGGATAATTCCTCCTGCGGCGAATGGCTGTCAACAGATAAATACTTGTTATTTTGATGAGGGCTTGAGGAAATGCGTAGGAAGTACTTCATATTATACAAGTACTGGAAGCAGTGGAGGGGGATGCATTATAAGAACAGAAGAAAGAAGTGTTTGCACTAATGGGGTGAAGAAAATAAATATTATTACGACAAAATTACCTGGAACCTGCGCTGATAATTGTGTTAGTGGAAGCGAAGAAAGGGAAGTATTGTGTGGAAGACCTAAATTTGACCTTCCTTTCTTTGGAGTTTTGCAGTTTGTCAGCGCGTTGCTATTGATATGTCTGTTCTATTTCTGGAAGAATTTAAAATAGTAATATGTGAAGCTCCCCACCCCAAGAGGTTTGCCTGCGGGCAAATCCTCACTTCGTTCGGAGTGAGGCATCTGACGACGACTAAACAAAATCGAACAGCTTAAGCTGTTCTCCCTTTCTCCCTTGCTTCTTTATGTAATCTCTAATTATATCTGTATTTACACCTTCCCCCACCGTTCCAGCATAGCCTCCATCACTCCAGAACTCACCTCCCCAAAGTTCATCTTTTATCTCTGGGTAAGTCTTGAACATTCTCATCGCAGTAACACTCTTAACAATTCTGAAAAGTTGCGATGGAGAATATTTTGCCAGAGACTTTAACATAAAATGCACATAATCTTCATCAAATCCGATAGTTTCAAACTTCATTGAATATCTGGCTTCCATCTGTTTGCAAGTATATGTGAAAGTCTCACAGTAATTATTGTTCAGAAACATATCTTTTCGGTACTTAACGCAAAACACAAAATGATACTTTAGCTTGAATATTTTATGTGCCGATTTTTCCAGTTCATCCATTGAGGAACTAACTGGTTTGACTTTAATATTCTGCTGGAGCTTTCACCCTAAGGCAAGACCTTAGGGTATAACGATTAATTAATTTCTATCACTATAACTGATAACGTAAAGAAAAGGTTGATGAATGATAAGATTGTTCAAAAAAATACCATGAAAAAAGAGATAATGAAACTAATAAGAGAAGTTGAGAAGAAGCATAATATAAATATAATTTGGGCTATAGAATCAGGTTCACGAGCTTGGGGCTTTGCTTCTGAAGATTCTGATTATGATATCAGATGTATGCACATTGGGAAATTAGATAATTAAGCGTTTCCTTTTTCAGAGATGTAATATACCTTGCATATAAACGGGCCCACGAGGAATCGAACCCCGATTGCCCGGTCCGAAGCCAGGAAGTCTATCCATTAACTTATGGGCCCTGTAAAAGAGGGATTTTTGTACTTTAAAAGCTCTTCCTCATCCAAAAAACTTATTTCAACAATCTCCCCAGAATCTCTCGTGCAACATTAAAATCAGCTCTCTTTTTAGTTACAGCCATTACCTGTCCCATGAGAAAGTCAAAGGCTTTCTTTTCCCCATTTTTAAAATCGCCTGCTGCTTTGCTATTTTTTGCTATTACTTCAGATATAATATTTTCCAGCTTGCCCTCATCCGATATCTTTCCTTCATTTCCAACGCCGGGCATTACACTTCTTGGATAGAAAGTGTTTAGAATTTCCTTGCCTTTCAAAGGAGTAATAATCCCTTCTCTAATTAATCTTAACAGTTCTGCAAAATGCTCGGATTTTATATCAACTTCATTCAAATTTTTCTTGTGATAATTCAAGAGTCTAAGAAGCTCAATGTTTATCCAAGGCAAAGCAAACTGGGAATCAATCTTTTGAGCTACTTGTTCAAAAAATTCAACAATTTCAATGTTTTTAGCTAGAATTTCGGCATTTTTCTTATCTATTTTATACTTTCTGATAAGTTTATCTAATTTCTTTTCAGGAGTTTCAGGCAGGTGCTTCTCTATCTCTCTGATAAACTCCTCGCTGATTGAAAGCTCTTCCAAGTCAGGATCAACAATAAACCTATAATCATCCTGCCCTTCTTTAATACGCATCACCAAGCTTTTGCCTTTCTCGGCATCAAAACGCCTCGTTTCCTGCTCTTTCCCCCCTTCACGTGCCTGTCTTTGAAGCTCATAATCAATTGCCTCGCCTATATTTTCCAGTGAATTAATATTCTTAATTTCTACGCGTTGTGTTTTTCCGGGAATATTAACATTTACGTCAACCTTTATTCCGGCATTGGAATCTACTGCTCTCAAATATGCAAGAGCATGAATAATTTTTTTTAACCAAGCAACAACTTCTTCAGAGGTTGTAAAATCTGGGGCAGTCACAATCTCAACTAAAGGCAAACCAGAGCGGTTATAATCAATGCATCCTGTTGTAGGTTCCCATGCTGCAGGATCTTCCTCTAGATGCATGCTCTGAATGTTTATCCCGAGAAATTTTCCCAATACTCCAACAGGAAAAGCTCTGCTCCCTGAAAGAGTATTCTGATATCCTTTAGGCAAATCAGGCCAATCATAATGCTTTCTCTGCCAGACAAGACGATTATTTATTGTACATCCTAACATCAATCCAATCATCACTGCCTTTTCAACTGCACTTTTATTTGGAAGCATTGGCTTTGCTCCAGGCTGCCCAGTGCAAGTTGGACAAATATAAATATTAGGTTTTAGTCCCCTCTCTCTTGATGCTTTGCAAGTACAGAACAACTTTTCCTTCGTTGTCAGATATGTATGAATTTCTAATCCAATCATTCCTTCGTTCAGAGATGCTTTTTGCACTTTATCCGCCATATTCTCAAGAACATCCGACACTTTTTAATTCTATTGCTGCAGAAAACGCAAACAATTTATACTTGTATTTTCTAAAAAGTATATGAAAAAAGAGATTAATGCAATTAAAGAAAGAAACAAAAAAGTTGAACTGGACAAGAAATAGGAAACCAGCGCAACAAGGAGGATAATTGCGGCTGTAACTTATATAATAGTCGTTATATTTCTGATATTTATTGATATACCGTGCCCTTGGCTTAGTGCACTTATTCCAACAATAGGTTTCATTCTTTCTACCCTGACACTTCCTTACTTTAAGATAATATGGATTAAAAGTGCCTTAAAAGTCAATTAATCTGTCTTGCTCTCTGCGCTTTCTTTATGTTTTTCTGCTGAACTCTTATCTGTGCTTGTGTTGGCTTCTTCTTTTCAATATTATTCTTCTGCAAAACTCTCCGCCACTAAAATAGGAAAGACAATAGTTGCATCTGCAAAAACCTTCACGCTTTCCGCATTTGGAAGAATCTTTCCCCAGCTTATTGCTTCTTCAGGCAGTGCGCCGGCATCGCTGCCGTCAAATTCCTGCTCCGTATTTATATAAACTCCGTAATCCAATCCGTTGCGAAGCATATTTGCATTTAATATGGCGTGCTTAACAACTCCTGCTCCGAGAATTACAGCCCCAGATTTCTTCAAGCCAATTGTTGTATTGTTCAATCTCTTTGTGTCTTCAACAATATCTATTTTAAAATCATCATGCTTAAAACTGAAGAAATAAATATTGTCTCCCAGTGACCCATCGGTTAATGCGGGGCAATAAACAGGAATCTTGTTCTTCCAAGCCCAGTAATATATGCTTTTTTCATTATTTATCTTTTCTCCCATTTTCCATATCAAGTCGCTCCCGCACAATATCTCTCCGCTTTTCTTATGCTCCTGATAAATCTCCTCAAGCAATGGCTGCATGAACTCTTCAAAATCAACATATCTATTATTTGAAGCATAAATATTTCCTATCCTGTTTATTCCTTTCTTTCTAAGCTCTGCTCCAGAAGCTCTAAAATCCCCAAGCACTAAATCTCCTAAGCATTTAATAATATCTTCCTCAATACCCCCAGCTGTTGTCACAATAACGTTGACTTTCTTGTGCTCAACAAGATAACGAATAACCTCCCTTAATCCAGAGCTTACCATGTTGCTAGTATATCCAAAAAAAATAAAAGCATTCTCAGCAGTCATTTTTTTTGTAATCTCTATGGCTTTTGCAAGATGACTCGCCTGGAAGCCAGTACTTCCAAAACTCTCAATAACATTTCCATAATTTATACCTCCATTAAAGTCATATCCTTTTATTGCTTTCCCTTTTGCTTCCTCGCTCTTTCTAAGCAAATTCTTTCTGGCTTTTTTCTCATTGGATTCCATCTTCATGAGAAGAAAAAAGCGTATATAAAACTTGGCTTAGCTTCCAGTACGATATCAAAATTATTCTTTCTAATTTATGATAATACCCTATCTGCAGATGCTATGCAGGCTTTTTCCAGATTATTAAGTTCTGAGAGTTCAGCTTCCAGCTTTGTTCTTGGGTCTATGAATCTCTCTTTAATTTGAGTTTCTACAATATCCTTCAAATTTTTTGCGCTGCCTAAGGCAGAAACTCTCCCCACCCGATAGTCAACGTCCGCATAGCCAACTTCGTCCCAGTTGGCATACCAACCTCCGCTGTCGCGATTCAACCCGCAAACACCGTAACATGATGCATTATGTAAAAATCTTTTTAGAGTCTCACGAGCATCTTGGCCTCTAATAAGACCATCTTCAGAGACTAAAGCAGGCATAACGCCATATCTTTGACCGCCAAGATTTAATCCTAATGATTTAAATGAAGCTAAAATAGGCATAGCATATTTCTTTTCGTAAGAGGTCATCATTAAAGAATGTGCTATTTCTTGGTTTGGATTTTCATCGCCGTATAGGGCAATGCCAAAATCCATTAATTCTTCTTCTTCTGAAGGAAGAAGATTTGCATCATGAAGAAAAAAACCTTCCTTAATTGTCGGAAACCAAGCATTTCCTTTTGTCTGTTCCATTAATGCTCTATTTGCTAAAATTCCTTTTAATATGCTCATATTGTAAAGAACGCCATTTGGGGAGACTTTTAGTCCACTCTTCAAGCAAGAAACTCCTCTGTATTCTGTTTTAATTAACCTATCAAGTGATTCTGCAACTGCTCGTGCTTCATCTAGAAACAAAGGGCGTGAATAGGTAAAAACTCCTGTTTCTGCATCCTTGCTAAAAACGTAAAGGTTTGTATTTTCAATTCTTTTATTAATGACTTTGTTTTGCATATATTTTCTATAGAAAAGATATATTTAAATCTTTCTATTATGTTACTATTATTTAGTTAATATTTGAGTGATTAATTTTCGCAAAAACCTTTATGTAATATATTTATTTCTTATCTCCGCCAAACCTTCTCTCACGCTTCCCATACTCATCAAGTGCTTTTCTAAACTCTTTAGCCGTAAAATCTGGAAAAGGCACTGTAGTAAAATAAAGTTCGGCATATGCTGCCTGCAAAGGCATGAATCCGCTCAATCTCTGCTCACCGGATGTACGTATTATTAAATCTATTGGGGGAACATCAGAGCTATCAAGATACTTTTTGAAAGATTCTTCATCTATTTTTCCGGCATTGTCCTCTATGGCTTTATTTACTGCACGAATAATCTCATCTGTTCCGCCGTAATCCAAACACACATGAACATGAAACTTATTATATCTTTTTGTATCTTCCTCCAATTCTTTAATTGCATCTATTAGTTCCTTCGGAAGCCGGTCTTTTCTTCCAATATGGTGAAAACGATACTCTCTTGTCACCGCCTCGCTTCTAAATTGTTTTATAATGGAGAGAAGCAAATCAAAAATAGCATTCACTTCTGCTGGATGCCTTTTCCAATTTTCAGTGGAAAATCCCCACAGAGTTAGATGCTTAACACCTCTGCGCTCGGCTTCTTGGAAAAGCGCCTGCATCTGATTAAAACTTACTGATGTGTAATGCCCGAAATGTGAAGCAAGCCCTTTTGAGCGCGCCCAACGACGATTGCCGTCCGGAATAATTGCTGTATGTAAAGGCACGCGTAGCTTCTTCCCTGCCAACATAGCCCTTCCCAGATTGATTACGCTCTTCATTTGGTCTTTTACAAATGAATCCTCGCGTATAATGGAAAAATCATTAAATTCCTGAGAAGGAGTTCCCCATTCATATTGCAATGACTTGACATCAGAAAAACCTGGATTTTCTGCAACCCAGCGTAAAAGGTCCAACAATGCAGAGCGTTCTCCCTGCGCCACAATATCTGCGCTTCCATCGGCACGATTCAAGACGCATCCATTTATATTGTGTTTTCCAGCATAAAAGCTGACAGTCCTCCTAAAAGTAACTCCCTGTACTCTTCCATTTACCTTAATCTTTAATTCCTTATTGCTCAAACTGGATGCACTACGATAGTTTACAATTTGAGGCTTAAAAATACCCTGTGGTTTGCTGGGATTTTTATTTTTCATGTAATCTCCTTAGATAATAACTCTTTAAACTTTTCTAAGTCGCTTGTTCGTATGCGGGCGCCAACTGCATCAGCATGTCCTCCCCCCGTAGCATTTTCAAGCTTGGGCAAAATCTTCTCCAGCATCTTTTTCACCCCTGCACCTCTTAAAGATAAATTCAATATCGCTCCCTTCATGTATGCAACAACAACAAAGATTTCCGGATGCCTGTATGACAGTTCGTTTGCAATATCCGCACTCATGCTTACCTCTCCACCGTATACGAAGAATAGCATCTTTTCTGAAAGATTTTTCTCTGCCGATTCTATGAAAGAATTGTATTTTTTAAGCAATTCATTATATTTCTCTCTAAATGACTTGTTCTCTGAAACTTCCGCAAACATATCCGCAGGACTTCTGCATGATATAAGAAAATTCTGTAATGCGATAACATTGCCTGCCGAGTCTTTCAGCCCGAAATTAATAGCTCTTGCAAGCTTGCCTATTTCACTCTTATAATAAGCATCAAATGGTTTTTTAATGCCCTTGCTCCAATATTCTGGATGTTCTTTTTTAAACTCGCTTGCAAAAACTGGGAGATGATGATCTGCGATGCATCCCATCAACGCAATCCATAAATCCTCCTTGCATTTAGTAAGATTATATACCATTGCCGTTACCGGCTCCCCGCTCTTTCCGTTTCCAGCAGAATTATAAACTTGAACTCCAGCATATGGGTTTTTATCTCCCATAATGTGATGGTCTATCCAGACAAAAGGAAGATTCATTCCTTGAATTGCATTGACAAACTCTTGCGACAATACTGGCTTATCAAGAACAAAAACATAATCTGCCTTTAATTCTGAAGCCTTGTGTGCATATGATGCGTTCAAGTCGGGATAGCTTCGTACTGCAACCCCATTTCCCCTTCCCAAAAACTTTCTAAGTAAAACAAAACTGCACAATCCATCCGCATCATTATCATAATAAAAAACAGGGTTTTGTGCCCGCTCAAGGTGCTCTCTCAATTCACTCATCTGCTTCTTTGATAACATATCTTCTTACCTCTTCAAGTGCTTTTAATCCTTTTGGAGTGCACTTCCTTCTCTATTTCCATTTTTAGAATTAAAAATAATTAGTAAATTAAGTCTCCAAATGGGTGACTTTCGTCATTCTCATTTGGAGCAATAAAAAATAATCCTTACCATCTCCTTAGTTTATACTGCACATTTACAGAAGCGCTGACTTCAAGGTCTCTTGGAGCTATGTCTGCTGCCGCACGCTGCGCGCTTATGCTGCTTTCTGCCGCTATTGCCCTGTCATAATATACAATTGGTCCGGGATAATTAAAATCCTGTGAACCTACTGACACTAATCTGCCAAGTTTCTTGTCCAAACCTGCGGCAGTTGCGCTCGCTTTCGCTTCAGCATCTTTCCCAGCAGATTCTAAAGCTTGTTTCTTGTACTCATTCTGCTTGTCCTGTGAAAGCTCAAAGTTAATAGTTGAAACTAAAGCTCCCGCGCTAACTCCGGCATCAACAATTCTTGCAACATCATCAAAATCATTAGTTTTTATGATGAGCTGTTGTGTTGCAATATATCCTATCTGCCTCTGCTTTCCATTGGTATATTCATATTCAGGATAGATATTATAATTTACTGTTTGAATATCCTTTCGTTCAATGCCTAGTTTAATAAGTGCAGTAATAACATCGTCCATTATTGTGTCATGCGCCTCTTTAGCGCTTTGCGCACTCTCGCTTCTTGACTCAACACTTAAATATACTGAAGCTTTATCAGGCTGTACAGTTAATGTTGAAAAACCCTGTGCTGAAACAACCGGTCCTGACATTGAGAAGAGATAGATACCTACAATAAGCAGTGCTGCAACGAGAACACCTGCAACTATCTTTCCATTCATACTCTCACCTCCTTTCATAAGTTTTACCATATTTTCCTCCAATTCCATGCCAAAATAATTACTAATGCAAGCAAACCGCCAAGAATAAACCAAAGCTCTGGATTTCCTGTATAACTGATTATAATAGATGTTCCTGTATCTGGAAAAGATGTAACAGCACTTCTCGCAGCTTGTTCAGAGGAATAAGACAAAGAATTTTGCGCATCTGCCTGAATTATTGGAAAAGCTTCTCTCTTTATTTCTTGGCTATACTGCCATGCCCTCAAGCCTAAAGCCGCCGCAACAGTAATTATTGCGGCAGGAACAATTCCCCGCATAACACTGCGTGAAGAAATAACGATGCTTTTTCTGACTATTTTATAAACGCGCATCTGCTTTCCTTTTACGCTCCAAAACTTCTTTTGAGACGCTTCTACTAAGCCTGCACTGATTAATTTCTTTATATTGTACTCCACCGTATTAAGCGGCACCTCCAGCTTTCTGGATAAATCGCTTTCGCTCATCTCCTTATCGGCTAATAAATTCAATATTTTCTTGCAGCTTTTGTTCGACAGCACATCAGCAAGATGCACTGCACGCGGATCGTCCAAATCCATAATTAAATATTTCTCCCCCATATCTCCTCTAAATGAATCTTGTTTATAAAAGCACCGAAGGCTTCAAATTTCATTGAAGCTATCAACCAAGCAAAACATTTAAATCTCGGCAAGATATGTAATGACATGAAAAAAATAGAGTTATATCACTTATTTCTGTTTGTCGTATTTCTTGCATTCTGGATTTGGGCAGCCATAGAACCTAGTTACAGGGATGGATGGCTTCTTGAAAACTATCTGGTGTTCATCTTTGTCCCAATAATCATCATTGCGGGATTTTATTTCAAACTCTCAAAAGTTTCATACACTCTGATTACTATATTCATGATTTTGCACGTTATCGGCTCACATTATACATATGCAGAAGTTCCATTTGGATATATTATTCAGGATTGGTTTGGTGCAGACAGAAATATGTATGACCGCCTAGTGCATTTTGGTTTTGGATTTTTACTTGCCTATCCTGTGAGGGAAATATTCATGCGTTTGACAAAAGCAAGGGGAATCTGGGGATACTATTTCCCAGTTGAACTTACCTTTGCATTTTCTGCAATTTATGAGCTTATAGAGTGGGGGGCGGCTGCTGTGGTAAACCCAGAAGCAGGTCTTGCGTTTCTAGGTGCTCAGGGAGATATATGGGACGCGCAGAAAGACATGGCTCTTGCTGGACTTGGTTCCTTAATTTCTATGTTTATAGTTTTTATAATAAATGCAATTTACAACCCCAACTTCAAATCAGATTTGCGGGAGAGCATCAGCATGTCCCGCAATGACGCTCCACTTGGAGAAGTAAAACTTAGAAAATACATAAAACAGAAGTATGTGCGCAACCAAAGAAATATTTAAATACCTTCTGCTGTTAAATCTCATATGAATAAATGGCTTGAATTATTAATCGGCCTTGTATTGGTCATTGTTGCAATACTTGTCTGGGCATTTACGAAAGGTGTTGGATTCTGGGATTTCGGCACAGCCGCATGGGAGTTTATTAAAGGTGGATTAGTGTGGTTTGTCCTTGGAATAGGGATTCTGTTTATCCTACTTGGAATATCGGATTTAAAGGGATAATTTATAATGGGATGGAATACATGTGTTAAAGCAATAGAAAGGTTTCTTCCTATTGCAAGAGTTATTGGAGAAATAGAGGATGAATTTACGTATTATCCCACTAATGAAAATATAAATGGAATATATTTCCCAGAATTAAAAAATCTAGTAGAAGATTTTGCTAAAAATAACAATCTAAAACTTGTTAAAATGATTGACTTTGATGTTAGACAACCGAATGTCCCATTATCACCGAGAGAAAGTGCTGATAATTCTGGTAAAATATTGCAGTTTAAAGAAGGACTTGCAGTTGCAGCTTGCTCATTTGATTGCCACCCTCCCGGAAGACTTTGTGCAACTTACGGTGGAGGCCCAGAGGAAACATACTCTGCAACATATATTTTATCAGGAGAGTTGAAAAAAAGAAATATTAAACTTGTGGGAAATATAATGTATGCCCGGGGCTGCGAACAAATTATTAGAGAAAGCCAAATAACTTGCGGTGTAAAACATCTTGAGTGGACCCCGAAGGGCATGTATAGAAAGACTATATATAGACTAGATAACGAAAATTTCTGGTTTATCCGAGAGCCAAATACTAGGAAAGTTTAAATAGCCGTTATTTTTGAAAAAAAATGACAATTGTAAGTAATAAAGTATGGTATATACAAACTACCGGAAACTATCAAGAAAAAGAAAAACTGATAGTTGAAGCAGAGGCAGTGCTAAGAGCAGCAAGTGCATTTTTTATAACTGATAAGTTTTCCGTTAAAGCAAATTACCGAAAATGCTTCAGGAATTTCACATAAATTCAAGCATACGAAACCAAGCATGGCAAAATTGAAACTGAAAGAGTTTTAGCCGAAGCAATTTATGGAAGTTCAGACGGTAAAATAGAAAAGAGTGGGAAAAGAACTTTAGATGATATGATGTTGATAATAGGTATGTCTATCTTGGAATAATTTTATTTTCTGCAGAATTCTCTATATCTAACACCGTAATTTCTATATACTTTTCATTATTAGTTTTATCATGATTTGTAAAATCTGCGGTGAAGAAAATTGCAAAGAGCATGCAATTCTCTTAGGAAAAACAAAGAACATAACTGAATTTTCTGGTTCTAGCCCTCCTGAAATATTTGTAGGTAGATGGAATTACCCTAACGTTTATGCAGGTATATTGAGTCCCCCCGAATATGGAAATACAGAACTGCTTTCTTCTGCAGAACACTGGCATAAGAATAAGCTGCCTATTCCTGAAATACTCGGGCTTCGCAATCAGCTAATCTATGGCAGAAGCACAACAAATGTTCATAAGCAGAGTGAGAGATTTGTTCGGGTAATGCAGGAAGTAGCAATGACACACAAGCCAATAGCTGCAGAATTCACGCTAAAAAAACCAGTCTCACAAAATAAACAGCAAGACACTCATGTTCCTCTTATTGCTCATGCCGCCCCTATATCAAACGTTAAATTACAGGAAAATCCTTCCATAAAGCCAAAAGTTGAGTATCTTGTAAATGATACTTCGGTGAAGGCGACATCCGCCCTGCTTGAGTTGGAGCATGCAAGCACTCCAACATCTACACTTATCAAACTTCTTTCAGCAGGACTTCTTGGAAGACATAAACACCGCAAGCTTGTCCCGACAAGATGGTCTATAACTGCTGTTGACGACACGCTTTCCAAAGAAAAGTTAAAGAGAATTAAATTTTTTCCTGAAATAAAAGAAATCTCTGTTTTCCATGCTCAATATCTCGGCAATCATTATGAATTTCTTCTCCTTCCAGATAAATTTGCATTTGAAGTTATTGAGATAACCTCTGCAACAAATGGTGTCTGGCACGACTATGAAGGTTTTGAGGGAAGAAAAAAATATGCAGAATCAGTTACTGGAGCATATTACACAAATCGTCTGGCCCTTGCAGAATATCTGGAAAAAATAGGGCGCCAAGCGCAGTGCATCGTCTTCAGGGAAATTCTTCCGGAATATAATGTTCCTCTGGGCGTAGGCATATTGCGCCAGATTTCCAGAGAAGCATTTTCTCATCAGCCGGAAAAATTTAACACCAAAGAAGAAGCTCTCTTGCAAATTCAGAGCCGCAATAAAATTCCTATAAGTATGTATATAAACAAGTCAATTATATTAAAGGAATTCGGAAAACAAAGAAGACTTAATCAGTTTTTCTGATGCGTCTATTGTTTATGCCTTGCTATGCAAACGCCTTATTAACTTCTTTGTTGAACCAGAGATATCCGCCTATTACAGCATAAATCACTAAGTCCAGGATTCCTCCAAATACTCTTCCTTTGAATATTGAAGAAAGTCCTCCGAGAAATCCAAGAGCAGAGAAGATTATAACTAATACTCTAGCCCATTGTTCACCTTTCCATAAGCCGCGCCCTATGAAATATCCGAGTACTGCAAAAGCAAGTAAGACAATCCCAAATATTACAAAAGCTGCACTGCCAATGCTTGCTAAAAGAGGGCTTGAATTTATAATTTCATCTGCCAACCCTGCTCCAATGAACAAAAATATGCTTGAAATAAGCAGCAATGCAGAAATAACATAAGTTAATACTGCTATTATCTTAACTCCTGTGGGCTGCTTTTTACTTATCTTTTTTTTAGCCATTTTACCTCCTTTTACTTTTGAAATATTTATTGATTATTCTTCAGAGCTTCTTTAATATTCCTGTTAAGCTGAACCATTGAATTTTCAAGCTGCTGCTTGTTCTTTGTTCCGGTGCATACTAACTTTCCATTTGAAAATAAAAGAAAAGTGGCTGGAGGTTCGGATAGCTTGTAAACCAATCCTGGAAATTGTTCTGGTTCATACTCCGTATTTTGAAGTTGCAAAGCTAATAAGTTTAGATTAAGACTAAGATTGATACTTCCTGAAGCAACTATGTTTTGCACAGTAATCTTAGGTATCTCTGTTATTTTAACTCCTATCTTACCTATTTGACGAATAACTGCTTGTATGACTTCTTTAACCTGTGCAACGCTTTTTGTGCCTGTGCAGACTAAATTCCCGGATGAAAAAACAAGAACTGCAGATTTTGGCTTTTCTATGCGCAAAACAAGCCCTGGAAATTGTTCAGGATTGTATTCTGTATTGCTTTGTGTTCGGGCAAGCTTTGTAAGAGAAACTTCTTTGCCTAAAGAAGTAGTTGCGACGATATTTTGAACTTTAAGATTAGATTTTGCAGCCACTGTAAGACGTCCTATAACCTTTATAAAGCTTGTTTATTTATAAAGCTTTCCCCACCTGCGAACCTCTCGTTCAATATCCTCTATAGTAGCAATATCTGATATTGTCCTGTCTGGACGGTATGCACTTATACGTGGAAAACGAAGAGCATAACCTGAACTATAGCTTGGACTTGGTTGGATATTTTGATAAGTGACTGAAACTACAATTTGTGGCTTTACTTTTACCATGCTTCCTTCTTTGCTTATGATTAGAGGTTTTAAGAGTTCGCTCATTTGTTCATAGCTTGTTCCTTCTTCTTCCTTTTCTTTCAATCCTGAAGAGACCTTGCCTATTTCAAGCATCTCCCCCTCTCCGGACCTGCATGCAATTATATAACTTGTCAGCCATCCTGCACGCTTTCCGCTCCCATGTTCAGCGCCTACAATAACTAAGTCAATGTCATTGACAACTGGTTTAACTTTAACCATAAATCCTACTTTTCTTCCCTGCTGATACGAAGCACTTAAATTTTTCACCATTATACCTTCCTGTCCTTCCTTTAAGGCTTCGGCATAAAATGTCTCAGCTTCATTTTCCTTATGCACAATCATGAATTCTGAAGTCTTTATAACCCATTTCTTATTTTTGACTAATTTCTCAAGAATCTTTCTCCGCTCGCTTAAAGGAGAATTCATGTAATTGTTTCCATCATAATACAAAACATCAAAAACATTAACCTCTACTGGCAGTTTCTCGCGTAGTTTATCAATGTCATATTTTCTCTTTATTCTCTGGCTGACAGCTTCAAATGGAAGATATTTTTTATTTTTTGGATTATAACCCACTGCTTCAGCATCAAGAATGAAGCTTTCTCCTATAATATTTTCTTTGACTGCATCTACTACATCTGGAAATTGTTTGCTTACTTCTTCAAGTTTGCGTGTAAAAAGCTGAATTTTCCCTGCTTTTTTATGTATGAGCATCCTAAAACCATCATACTTATACTCTACGGCTGCGGGTATGCCGCAGACAGAAAAAGCTTCAGCAATGCTGGCTGCCTTAATTGCAAGCATGACATTTAATGGCTTGCCAGGAATAACTCTAATCTCATCCAAAGCTTGCTTGCCTTTTATTGCCGCATCAAAAACGACTGCAAAGTCATTGGACAAATCGTAAGCAGATTGTATCTTCTCTCCCATACTCTCTCGTTCCTCTCTGAAAAAAGCAAGTGTCAGTGCATCGCGGATTATTCCTTCGGCAACACCTATACGCAAATCCTGCAAGACTGTGCGAATAATATATTGAGATTCAACAGGCTCTGCGCTTGCAAGAATCTCTGAAAGACATTGTATCTTTCTTTCCACTGCACCTTTTCCATTCACTGACAAAATTCTCTGAAGATTTGAAAAAACACTTTCCATTGTAAGCTTTTTTGAGAAAAGAACAGATTGACGCCTCTTTTCAGCAAGTGCTGCGGCAATTTTGCCCAAGTCACCTATTTTATTGAACATTTGGACAACACTCTCAATAGAAACTCCATAAGAAGCGCTCAATGCCTTGATAATCAATTGTCTTGACATCCCAAATTCTCTCACATCATATCCGGGAGTTACCTTGCCTTGTAATAAATATATCCACTCGCTCTTGCCTTCTTTTCCTAGTCTTATAAAAAACGCCGACAGTATATCAACTTTCTCAAGGCGTTTGCTCGTCTTGGAAATATCTTCATAAACTTTTACAATCTCTTTGTATTGCATTGCATCTCAAAGCCAGAGTATTATTTAAACGTTCTTCATGAATAAAAACTTCAAGATACTTTAATTAAATCCATCCCCTCTTTTCTATTCCTGAATTAACAATAACAAAATCTAAGGATTTCTCTGGCAGACTTCTATGTTTCCTTAGATAAGCAGTTCTTCTTCCGTCTTTATGTTGCAGTTCTATGTGGCACTTCGCCCAATATTTTAATATGTCTCCTCCAACCATCTTGTCAACTTCTTCCCAGCGATATACTTGATTTGTAATCAGCACTGGAATTTCCCTCTTGCGTGCAATTTCAGCAAGCGTACGCAACTGTCTTATAAGTTCTGAATTTATTGATTGCATCTCTTTCGCATCTTTCTCTCTTGCACTCGCAAAGTCCAGTCTGTAGAGAATAGTCATTCCGTCAACGATAATAAGTGAGACTTCTTTTTTAAGATGTTCCAGAAGCTGTTCAAAAGCCTTCTTCTGTTCGTTAAAATTAGTCGGCTTTAAAAGAAATATATTCCCCAATACTTCTTCCATATTTTCCGGTGCAAGCTGTTTCACTCTTTCAACACTAAATCCTCCTTCGGTATCTATATATATTACCTTGTTTCCTTTCTTTGCCTGTGACACTGCTGCCAGCAGGCAGAAATTTGTCTTCCCACTTCCAGAAGCGCCGTACATGACGCTTAATATGTCCGTATCATATCCCCCATGTAACCATCTATTGAGGTCGTAAGAACCGGATGATATCTTAGTCATAGTGACCTCCATAAGTAAGTTTGGAACTCCTAGAAACCTTTGTCAAAGGTTTGTAGAGGTCGTAAGAACCGGATGATATCTTAGTCATTCAAATAAAAAGAAAATAGCCTATATAAAAACAATTATACTCTATTACAAAAGAATTTGTAATGCCATCACTTCCACCACTAGCTTGGCTTTGAAGGATATCGTGATAGAAATTCCTTAGTTACGTCGTTATCTCCTGTAGCTGTTTCGTAAAGATAACTAGATGTCCCATCAGCATAATACTGTATAGTGGCTTCTTGGGTAAATACGACGGCAGGATAATCCTTTCCAGTAAACCAAAATAGCTCATGGTTTTCTAATCTGTATAACTTGTTACTGCCAATAGTAATCGTCTCCAAAGTGCCACCCTTTGAATTTGCATATAAATCTTTAAGTTGTGCTTCAGTACCGCTAGTAAAACCCCAGAGATTTACAAAAATGCTTTTGTTTGAGCTAGAATCTCTGTACTCTGCTCTATTGACTTCAACACATAAAGCTCCATTTTTAGTGTTAGTGCATTCATTATCTTCGTGTCTTGAATCAGCTAGTGAATAAGTGCCGATTATTTGAGGAAAATTGAATGTATTGGATGTCTCTCCTAAATACTGCGCAATGCACTGGTTATAATCATCATTATCAAATATGTTTGCTAGTCTGCACAATACACGTCCAATAAGCACCTTAAATCCTTTATTCTCCTTAATTAAGGCATTTATCTCTACGCATTGTCCCGCAGAACACACGTTGCTTTCACATTCATAACTATTATCGCATTGTAAATTACTTACCTGTGCCTTAAAGGTTCCGTCAACATCACAATATTCGCCGGACTTTCTATATCCATAAGGTACACACTTATTTTCCCTCAAACAACTATTTTCGCATTCAACTGTTTCTGGAGGAATTATATCAGGAACTATAAGAGTGGAGGGATGTTTTATCAAATAAGGTTTGACAAATGAAGTAAATAAGTTGATATCTAAAGATTCTCTAAATTCAAAAGCAACATATATTACTTTATCCCTACTTATCCATAAACCCGCCCCCTCATTCTTGTCTCTATTAGATCCTATCCATAAAACTTGCGCATTGGGAAGACTTCCTGTGTCTGGAACATCCACAGAATCATAGTCAAACATCCCCTCATCCCCTAGTGTTTCCCTCAAATAAGAAACATAAGAATCAAATTCAGCAAATTTTATTTCGTGATCAAGTTCAAGAACCGCCGCCTTGGCATAGACATCTACATTTGGACCGGATATGATACTATACAATGCAGATGCACCATCAATCGCGCCTTTGAAATGAGTAACTTCATCACGTACCAAATCTGCATCTAATCCGGTTTCAAGAGTATCGTTAAGATAAATAAATGCCCCGATATCCCTATCTATAATATAATTTCTATACTTTGGATCTTCTTGGTTTCCTTGTACGCACGCCCCATTTTGACATCCATTTGGGCAAGCATAAGTTTCGCTATCAAAATAGCCTTGAGCATTGCATCTATACTCAAAAAGATCATTAGCGTTTGAACCAGGATAAATATCTTTAGCACAAACATCATATACATCTCTATTTTTATCATCAGTATTACAATCAAAGCAGTAACCCTTTGTTTTTCCATTAACAAAGTAATTTCTTCCGCCATCGCTGTCTGTGCAAGTCACTCCTCCACCTCCACCACCGCCACCACTACTACTGCTGTTAGAGACAAACCCGCTCTTCTCATTATTATATAGCTGCAAGACTTCATTTGCTCTTAAGACGCGATTATATATTCTAGCTTCATCAATATATCCATCAAAAGAATATGCTCCGGAATAATACGTTCCAATATATAGAGGATTATTGTCTGACAATATAGGCTGTGAATAAGGCTGGGACACCTCACCAATGCCATTTATATAAATTTTCTGCTTTAACCCATCATATGTCACAACAACATGCGTCCACTTATTTAATCTATTGTTAAAGCTTGTAGTTGAAGTTGCTTGTCCCTGCCCTTCCGTTCCTGCACCGTTAAGTCTGAAATAAAGTTTATCGTAAAGCAATAAAGAATAAATTCCCTGCGATTCCGTCAGAGGTCCCTTCATTAATATCCCATTGTTTCTTGCAGAACGAGGATTTATCCATATTGATATTGTCATGTTTTTAGGACTGCTTGTTCCCAAATCCAAAGATTGACTATTAGGCACCTCAACATAAGAACTCACGCTAAAATTCAAGCAATCCCCTGTCGCTTTGTCTATACACCTAACAGCAACATCTCCGGTAGCAATTCCATTATTCCCATTGCCCGAACTATCTATTTGTGTAGCATCAATATTTCCATCAAAATCCCAGTATCCGACTAATCCATCACTACTTACATCAGCAACAACATTTCCAGTCAAAGCGCTCTTAAACCAGCTTCCAAACCCTGCCGACGCCAAACTAACAGAAAGAATTAATAACGCCGCAACAAATGCAAAAGCAATAAATCCCTTTTTTACTACCATTCTGAAAAACAGATGAACATTATCTATATAAATATTTGCTTTTAAAAAGTGCATTATTGCAATAAGAATATTTTTGAGCTCATCGCGCCTTGATTTTACATGAACCTTATGATATTAGAAGAAATAAACCCTATTATGCTCCATTTATCAATAATTCTTAGTTTTCATCTACAAATAAAAAATAATGAAAAAAATATCTGATTATCTTCCGCGCTTTGCGCTTTTCTTTGTCTCTTTGCTCCAAGCACTGCAGTTTGGGCATGCCAACGCGTGAATTATTAATATTACTGCCGCTATGGATATTATCCATGGCGAATAGCGCACTGGCCAGAGAGCAAAAATCAAGATTATCGCTCCGAGAACAATTTCAGTTATTCTGCAATTACACATATATGCACCTCCAATAATTACTCGCTCTATGTGTTAATAAACCTTACTTCTTCAATAGACCTGTAAGTTTAGACGTATCTTTCTTTATAGCAGTAATTGCTTTGCTGATGACCTTCCCAACGCTCTCGTCTTTGCTTATTATTTTAAATAAAATCGGCTTTGAAGGATGTTCTCTTCTCCAGACAGCCAGTTCAACTTTCTGTTCATTTAAATATACCCTTAGAATTTCTGCAAGCGTTAAATTATCTGTGCGAAATTCCATTTCATTTTTGTCTTGTTTTACAATCTCTATGTTCATAAGTTTAAGTCTGAAAGTTAATTTATAAAGCTTTCGTGGCTAAGATTCATCATCCAAATCTATGAAATCTTCCTCGTTTTTTACATCTTCATATTTATGGGCTCCTTGAACTTCGCCCTCTCTTTTCTCCCTGTATGAAAACTTTGGTGGATTGAAAGAAGAGCCGTCTTTGCGCAAGTTTACCCCTAGATATTTCTCCGCTTTGCTTATTAGTATATAATCATCTGAAGGCAAAACCCCATTCTCAATTAGTTTTATCTCATGTTCAGAAGCCCCCAATGCATCAGCAAACTGCTTTCTTGTTAAATGCTTTGAGCGTCTCTTCTCAAGAATTATCCAGTGAAAATTATCAACTAGGCTTGAAATTACTGCATTCTTATGTTTGGGGAGCGGCTTGCGCAAAGTCTCAAAAGGCGCTATCTTTACATCATCAACCCTTCTTGCAGCGATGGTAGAAGCACTTGGAGGTTCAGCATCCTGTTGTCTCCTTAAAACTATCAGCCCTTCTCTCAAAGCATAGGATTCGCTCACTCTTACAATTTTGCCGTCTTCAAGAGCATCAACCATCCTCTCTTTCCCAGGCACTTTATAAATACTCATATAAAACAAACCATGTCTGGCTTTTTATTGTTTATTGCTCTGAAGAATATGTTTGAAACTGAGTAGCTATCTCTTATCATAAATTCACTCACTAAGCCTTTTGAGAATATCTTCCTCTCTCTGAAACCCATAAAGCACTTCTTTCTCATTTATGATTATCGCAGGCAGTGAGGTTATGTTGTAAATTCTCTTCTGAAGTTCCACAGACTGCAGTCCTATATCGCCCGCTATAGGGAGAAGTATTACATCATTCCCTCTGCTTTCTTTCACGCTCTTAAGCACGTTAGATATTATTTTCTGTTCAGCAACCTTCGCTGAATTTTCAGGCTCATTTACATACAAATAAACAATAGTGTCAAATCCTACTTTACATTTCTCCTTGAAGAGTATGGAATTCATCCAAAGCTCAGTCTTAAGGAGGACATAGAGTTTCTTCTCATTCACCATCTGTGCTGTTATCTGATTCGACTCTTCATATCTTTCTAGCTGAAGCCCTTTTTCATAAAGCTGATCTGCAAACAAAAAGTTCTGTTCTATTGCTAAAGTGCATGTATCCTCCCCCATAAGTTGGTAATAGTAATTCTGCAGTCTAAGGTCAAGAGCCTCTATTTCGTATCCCTGTGAATATCTCATCAATGCGTCTGCCCTTCCTGATTCTATGAAATATCCCAGTGAAAATCCTATAAGAAATACCACGCACACAGCTAGAAAAGCTTCAATGAATACTCTGAACCTGCTTGTTGCTATTTGGTGTACCATCTCAAGTCTCCTTTAGCTAGCTTATACAATGCTGCAACCAGCGGAATTATATAAAGCGCCCTATATAAAACCGAGTAAGCAAGTATCTTTAAAACACTTTTGTCCCCAGTTTCAGAGTTCCTAAAGCCCATCTTATAATGAAAAATAGAGCAAATAAAGAAGAGTGCTCCAAAGAATATTAAGAGTGTAAAACTGAATGAAAATTCAAAGTACCTGAAATAATCATATCCTTGCAAAGCATAGTAAGCAGATAGCAATTGATAAGTTCCTTTTACCCAAACATAGCGTATAAACAAGAGTATTCCAACTATAGCCAAAATAAAAGATGCGCTAACATAAGGCACTACAAAATATCCGAACATATTGCCTGCGTTGCTGAACATGCTTTTATAATATTTTCTTACAGTTTGTATTCCTCCAAGATTCCAGCGCACTCTCTGTTTTATCCATGTCTTAAGGTCTAATGGGACGCTTGTATAAACAATTGCTGAATATGACATACGAGTCTTATACCCTTCACTAAGCACATGCCAGGTTATCTCAATATCCTCGGTAAGATTGGTAGGATCAAATCCTCCAAGTCTCTTAATCACACTTGAACGATATATGCTCAGTGGCCCATTCGTAACATAAACAGAATCAACAAAGTCCAGAAGTTTTCTTGTCCAAGCAATTATTGAATAATCCATAACCTGAAATTTCCCAAGCATCCTCTCCTTATTCTTTACCAAAACTCTTGAAGTTACTGCGGCTACTTTCTCATCCTCAAAATGCCCAACCATCTTTTCCAGCGCATCCTGATTAGGGTAGGAATCTGCATCAACCACCGCGATTAAATCCCCTCTGGTCCTTTTGAGTGCATAGTTAAGCGAGTTCGCCTTTCCCGAGTTTGGCTTGTCAATGAGAGTTATCTCTTTGTGTTTCTCTGTAAATTTCCGTACAACTTCTGCAGTCCTGTCCCTGCTTCCGTCGTTTATCACTATTATTTCTTTTCTGCCTTTAGGATACTTGAGAGCTAATAAGCACCTTATAGTCTCGCCTATGTTCTTCTCCTCGTTATATGCAGGGACAAGAATTGAAATTGTAGGATAGCTTTTTGGGACAGGATACGCATTAAGGCTCTTCCTATATCTTAAGTGTAAAATTATGAATATAAAAATAAGAAAAAGCCCAATAAAAAACATCACCAGATAGATTCCTGTCAGTATGTTCATGTTACCCTATAGGCTTCTCTTCAGCCGCCCCTTCAGCTACATTTTCTCCAGTTGGAACGCTAAAATAATCATAAAAGCTCTCGCTTAATCTTAATTCTGCTGTATGCCCCATGCGCTTCTTCGTGATAAGCCCCATCTGCACAAACTTTGAGATGTGCTCATATGCTTTGTTCCCTCTTATTTTAATCAATACTGACTGCTTCATTGGCTGCTTATATGCAAGTATCGCAAGAGTTTCCTGTTCCGCTTTGCTAAATTCAGAACTGCCTGTTGCAAGCTTGTTTACAAGCCACGTATAATCCGAAGCTACATCCATCTTCCACAAGTTATCTTTCGCCACAATTTCTATTCCTGAATCTTTATAGCAGTCGCTCAAATCTGCCAGTATTTTCTTTAAAAGAATTGGATTAACATCAGTAAGCGCGACAAGCTCTTGTAAACTCATGAACCTACCCGCTATAAAAAGCGCCGCCTCAACTCTTTTAGATGCTGTCCTCTCCCTTTCATTATCTAGTTCTTCGAGTCCTTCATCTCTTAATTCCATATATCTCTATAAGAGAGTCACATTTTAAACTTTACCGATAAATACAATGGCTCAAATCATCTGTAAAAAGTGATTAGCAGACCTTCAATTATGGCTGCAACTAAAAGCAAAGGAAGAACTATATATAAGAAAACAAGCATAGAGTAATAAAAACGGCTCTTAAAAGTTTCCCAAGGTTTCTTGTTCACTATTGAATCTCCTAATCGTACCCCCATTCCCAATGAAATAAACAAAGCTGGCAATTCAAATATACCATGAGGCAACAATCTCCAAAATTCGGCAATCCCAGATATGCTCCATGACTTGGCTAGAACATAGCCAACCACAATCCCATTTAGAATGGCTGTAAAAATAGGGAATATTCCTAAAGCCGCTCCCAAAATAACTCCTGCAAAGGAACTCTGAAGATTATTAAGAAAAATAAAGATTGTTATTTCTATTCCGGACATTCCTGAAGTCTTCTCTATAAGTTCTCTTAAAATTCTCTCTATTGAACTAAAATTAGAAGGAAAGATAAATCCTATAATTACACTAAAAAGAAAAAGCCCTACAACTAAATATATTTCTTTTTTGCTTTCACATAAATAATTCCAACTATTAAGATATATTTTCTTTAAATTATTCATCTAAAATACCTCTCAAGCATTTCAATTTTTCTCCTGTATCTAAGACGTAAATAATAGCCATATAATACCCCCACAATAAACCCTCCGAAATGAGCGACATTTCCTATGTTCCAGCCTGCGGCAATGCTTACAATCCATGTTATTATGAGCACTGCCGGCACCATGATGTATGCAGGCAGAGAGAAAAAAGGGAGAAATATTATTGTAAACTTCAGCTTCGGCAGTATCAAAACAAATAGTCCTGCAATAGCAAATATCGCTCCGGATGCCCCGACCATATACTCGCCAGGAGACCCGAAAACGGCAGCCAGCTCTCCTCCTCCAAACAATAAGCTAGTCACTATGGATAATATTCCTGCGAAAATTCCTGCTAAAATATAAAGCCATGTGAATCTCTTTCTGCCTATTATTTTCTCGCACAAGCTTCCCAAAGAGAATAAGACGAGCATATTTACAAGCAAGTGGAGTATCCCTCCATGTACGAACATATGAAGCAAAATCGTCCATAAATAATTTCCCCGTATTATGCTGTCTGGCTGTAAAGCAAAATATTTTACTGAATCTGGATTTACAAACCAGAATACCATTGCAATTATTGAGATTATAGTCGTCAGGAGTATAAGTGTAAAAACTGCAGATAACTTAAAATTGCTGTACCTTCTAGTATTTAAATAATTAATGTGCATGAAAATTAGCGTTTTTTATTTTTTTTCTTATTATTTTTTTTCAAAGAAACCTTTTTAACTTTCTTTTTCCCACGTAATGCTTCTCTGGATTTAAGCTTTTTTCTTACTTCTGCGCGAGCTCTTCTGTTTCTTGCCTTAGTTTCCTCTGTTGCTATTACCTGCACCTCTTTGTCAACTTCTTCAAGCAGAGAATTATGCTTATTTATCTCCTTTTCAATTCTGATTATTTCATCTTGCATATTTTTAGCCTGCAGAACACTGCCACATTCAGGGCAAGTATAATCGTGTATCAAAGCATTTTCCTCTGTAAATTCTAAATCGCAATTTGGGCAATAAAAATATCTGCTTGCTTTTCTCTGTTGAAGCTGCTGCTGCAAATTTTCTGCTGCTTTTGCCAGATGTTCCCTGAACTTAAGTAAACTCTTGCCGGAATTAAGAGTCCAAAAATAAGTATACCATCCGCCTTTTCTGTTGTCTTTTTTTCTTACAAAACTGACCAATCCCTCGTCTGCTAGCTTATAAAGTATATTTCTGGTCTGGTTTATCGTTAATTTTAATTTCTTAGCTATTAAAAACTCATTTACATTCTTTTTCTTATGAAGAAAATCTACAATTCCTGAAGCAGAACTTCCGGCAACAGAAGCCACAATACTCTTAAGAAGATTGATTTGCATCATCTAACTATGCAAAAATTGAATTAAAAATCTTTCGTAAGACTGTCACTATTATAAAATTAATATAAACTTATATAAAGCATTTTAAGAAAATATGAGTATGTTCTGGAACAAAAAAGAAGCTGAACAAAAATTGCCAGATCTTCCGCCAATGAAAATTCCATCAATGCCTCAAATTCCGCATGATGAAGAGGAAGATAATGAAATACTGGAAAAACATGGCTTGCCTTCTTTTCCTGATTCTCCAATTCAGAAAGGATTTTCACAGGCGGCAATAAAAGACGCAATAAGCAATGATGAAATAAAAAGCGAAGAGGAAATAGCCAATCCTACTAGAAACGAAAAAGCTTTCAAGGCAGTAGAGATGGAAGAATGGACTCCTAACACTTCGCAAAATTACAATGTGCCTGCCAATGTGCTAACCCTTCCTCCAACTGTAAAAAGAGGGCCGGTTCAGGTAAATATACAGAAAGAATCTAAGAATAATGATGTGTTTGTAAAAATTGACAGGTTTTATTCTGCTAAAAAATCTCTTGAAGCAACAGAATCAAAATTGGAGGAAATAGATGAATTGCTCAAAAAGATTAGAGAGACAAAAATGCGTGAGGAGCAAGAACTTGCTGCCTGGGAAAAAGAAATAGCAACAATAAAATCACGTATAAAGGAAGTCACGGATACTATTTTTGAGAAGATTTAACATGAGACCTGAACATGTGCGTATTTCTGCTCTGGAAAAAAATAATGGTCACAAGAAACTTCTTTATTCGCAGATGGAGATTATAACTGCCCTGCAGCATTGCGAAAAATATAGAAGGGTGCGTGCGGAAGAAATGATGCTCAAGATTTCCTTAAAAAATAAGATTGAAGAAACATTGCTCTCTCTGCAGCATCTTCAGAAACTTCTTCCAAAACCAGTTATAATGCCTGAAAAGAGCATAGAGATAAGGGAAGTAATCAAAAAAGAGAAAATTTCACTTGAGGAAGAAATTGAAATAATACGCAGAAAACTATCGCAACTAAGATATGAATAATTCTGTCACTTATATGACTTTCTTTCAGAATTATCTAGATAGAGAATTCTGTTAGATATATGATAATTTGCACAGAATTCTATATAATTGAAGCCACTCCGTAACTCTTATTAACCCATTCAATTCTATAAGTCTATGATTGAAAAAGTTAAAACGCGCCAAGATTTAATTGATGCATACATCAATTTCTTCAGGGAAAAGAAACATAAACATATCCCTTCCTCTTCTCTTATTCCTGAAAATGACCCGACTGTGCTTTTCACAACGGCAGGTATGCACCCGTTAGTTCCTTTCCTTCTGGGCCAAAAACATCCTCTTGGAAAGCGACTCTGCTCTGTTCAAAAATGCATCCGCACCCAGGATATAGATGAAGTAGGCGATGAAGTCCATCATACTTTCTTTGAAATGCTTGGCAATTGGTCTCTCGGAGACTACTTTAAGAAAGAAGCTATAGAATTCTCATTTGAATTCCTCACTAAAGTGCTTAATTTACCTGTTGATAAGCTTGCAGTTACTTGCTTTGGTGGAGATAAAAGAGTTCAGAATTTACCTGTTGATAAAGAAGGAGCTGAAATATGGATAAAATTGGGATTGCCTAAAGAGCGCATCTCTTTCCTTGAAGGGGGCGTATTTGAGTCCAAGAAAAACTGGTGGGGTCCGGCAGGAGAAACAGGTCCATGCGGTCCAGACACAGAGATATTTTACTGGAAATATAAAAAGCCGGCTCCGAAATCTTTCAACCCAGATGATGAAAACTGGGTAGAAATTTGGAACGACGTTTTCATGCAGTATGAAAAGACAAAAGCAGGCGCTTACGTCACATTAAAGCAAAAGAACGTAGATACTGGAATGGGTGTTGAGAGAACTCTTGCCGTATTAAATGGTTTGGAAGATAATTATCAATCATCAATTTTCCAGCCGATAATTAAAGAAATAGAGAAAATGTCTGGACAAAAATATTCTGAAAAGAAAAGAGAGATGAGAATAATAGCAGACCATCTCCGCGCTTCTGTATTTATTCTGGGCGATGTAAGGACAATTAAGCCCTCAAATGTAGGTCAGGGCTATGTCTTGAGGAGACTAATTCGCAGAGCAATAAGGTACGGAAGATTAATAGGAATAAAAGAAAACTTCACTTCACATCTGTCCAAGTCTATCCTGCCTATTTTCCCAGATTATCAGGAACTGCATACAAATCATAAATTCATAGCAGAGCAGTTAGAGGAAGAAGAAAATAAATTCAATGCGACTTTGGAAAAAGGCTTGAAGAAATTCAACGAGCTTGGAAATGACAAATTAATTACGGGCAAGGAAGCATTCCTTCTCTTCCAAAGCTACGGCTTCCCTATAGAGATGACGCAGGAGCTTGCAGATGAAAAAGGAATAAAGATAGACCTTGAAGAATATAATGGAGAATTCAAGAGACATCAGGATTTAAGCAGAACTTCAAGCGCGGGAATGTTCAAGTCGGGATTGGCAGATGATTCAGAAGCAACAAAAAAACTGCACACGGCAACGCATCTTCTAAACGAAGCCCTTCGTCAAGTCTTGTCAAAAGATATAAGACAAAAAGGCTCAAATATAACTCCGGAGCGCCTCCGCTTTGACTTTAATTTCCCTCGCAAGCTCTCTTCAGAAGAAATAAAGAAGCTGGAGAATTGGATAAATGATAAGATTAAGGCAGCCCTAAAAGTAAGAAGAGAAGAGATTCCCTTGCGGGACGCTCTTTCTTCTGGCGCGCAGTCTGAATTCGGAGCAAAATACCCAGAATTAGTCTCTGTCTATACTATAGAAGATAAAAGAGAGAGAAAAGGATGGATAAGCAAAGAAATCTGCACCGGTCCTCACGTAGAAAACACATCTGAATTGGGAAATTTCAAGATAATTAAGGAAGAATCTTCTGCGTCAGGAATTAGAAGAATTAAGGCAGAGCTTCGAGAAGAGTGATTAATTCTGTAAAAACTTTCTCGCTTCTCAACCAAGACTAGTTCTTCACCAACTACTCGCTGAATAGAAAACTTTATATATATTTAACTATAACTATAGTTATGGAAACAACAATAGCAATAAAAGAGAGAACAGCCCAGTTACTTATGCAATTAAAAAGAAAACTGGAAGCAAAAAGTTTTGATGAAATAATTTTGGCCATGATTAAAGAAAAAGAGAAAATACCTTCATCGCGCTTTGGCTCTCAGCCAGCACTCAAAAAATTCACAGAAAGGGAGAAAACATATCGTGAACTATAAATATGTCATAGACACATACGCTTGGGTAGAGTACTTTAAAGGTTCTGAGGAAGGAAAAGTTGCAAAACCGTATATAGAAGAAGGAGAAAATACAACCTCTGTTTTTACTATTGCCGAGCTGTCAGAAAAATACAAGAGAGAAAACAAGAAATTTGAAGAAGATTGTAAATTTGTTTTATCAAAAACTAAGATAATAGAGGTTTCCGTAGATATAGCAAAACTAGCTGGAGAGCTCAATGCCGAAAACAAAAAGAAAATAAAAAACTGGGGAATGGCCGATGCAATCATTCTTGCAACAGCAAACATGCTCAAAGCAAGGGTTATTACAGGCGATGAACATTTCAAAACACTTAATGCACTTATGATTAATGCGCAATGAGCCACAATGGATGAAATAAAAAAAGAAAAAAAGAAGAAGTTTATTTTCTGCAGTTCCAGCAAAGTGCTTTCTTTCCCTTTATAGGTTTCTGAAGTAACACCATCACTTCCTCTACACTAATCTCTCCGGCATATTTTGCGAGGTCGTAGCTCAAATCAAAGAGCTCTCCGCACTTAACGCAAGGTACTGCCATCAGTGAAGTTTGCGTCTTCATAGCAATTCAAAACTCTTTTCATTTATATATAAATATAATAATTAAAAGTTACTTTCCTATATATTAATTTTTATATAGCGAGTCACTTCGACAGGACAAACTACATATTTTTAAAGCGTCTAACTAAGAAAAGACAAAACGAAGTAATTGAAATTAAGTTACTCTATACATAAAATTATAAACCTCTTATATTATCTCCCACAATGGAGCAGGAAGAAAAAAAGCCTGAAAAAGAAGTTCTTGAGACTGGAACATACAAGATGTTTTCTCCAGAAGACGGAGAGATGCGTATAGACCAGCTGGAACTTCTTGGAGACAATGGAGCAAAACGCATCTGGAAACTCAAGAATATCACTCCAAAAGAAGCTGTTTTTGAAATTATTAAATTCGGATAAAATCTAAATTCACTTTCAGATGTCCCTGTAAAATTTTGGCTTGCCTATAAGCTTCTGATGATTTCCAGTCCTGACAATCATAGCAGTCTGGACTAGATGCAACTGCAAATGGTATGAAGCGCCTAAATCCGCTAAGAGCTTATCCCTATAGGTTCTAAGATAAAAATGCAGAAAAAATTATTTCAATAAGAGATAACTTTCAAGCCGGAAATACTAGAGAAATGTTTTGTATTTCGTGTGATAATTGAGCCAACATTATTCTTTTGTAAAATAGAAGCAATAAGAATATCATTTTGATTAATCATTTTTCCAACTTTCATCAAAGAAGCTAGAAGTTCAGATGCTCTTCTTCCGCAACCTACATCAAGAGGCAGTATAGTTATGCTGTTAAAAAAATTTTCAACTGTCTTTTCCTCAACACTATTTTTATATTCTTTTTGGTGAATTCCAACATAAATCTCAAAAACATTTAGTTCAGTTGTAACAATTTCATTTTTGTATTTCTCAATAAGTTCAATGGCCTCCTTTTTTCCTTTCAGAAAATCTATAATGCAGTCAGAATCTAAGCAAGACATTAGCTTTCAAAAAGCTCCTTTGTTGATCGATTCCTTAATTCAAATATATCTTTTTTCATTTTCTTAATCTCTTTATCTTCAACATGTTTCCAAGCCCCTGCAAAAGACATTATGTCTTTTCTCTTCATCTTCTCCTTGGCAATATCGACAATTATTTCATTATAGCTCTGTCTATGATGAACCTTCAACCTGTCAAGCAAGGCTTTTGTCCTTTCATCAATCTGAATAGTGGTAACCATAATTAGCTATAGTTGGCTATAATATATAAATCTTTCTCTTCGATCCTTCATTTCACAAATCACCTTTTTTTGCTTTTCTGATTAAAATATTTGTTTTCATTATATTCAAAGAGAATGTTAAGCGAAGGAAACTATAAGTGTCCTAGCTATTCTATAAAAATCCCAGGCTTTCCCGGCTTCGCCTTTCCGGCCTTGCCTTCAGGATCATACTTGCTTTTGTCATTCACAGCGAAAACCTTCACTTCATTCTGCACTCTTTTGGATAAAGTATCCGCATTATAGTTGTCAATTTCATTGGGTATAACATACAAGTAAATCTTCTCTCCTTCTCTGCCTTGCTTTTCCTTGATTATCTTGAGCACATTAAGAATATCTGAAACAGTCTTATTCACCGCTCTTTCAGCTTCCTCAAATTTCTCATTAATCTTGCTTTCGTCTGCTTTAGGCCATTCAGCAAGAGAAATAAATCCCTTATTCCCTATAGCTTCCCATAATTCCTCAGATATATGCGGAATAAATGGTGAGAGTAACTTCAAAAGAGACTCATAACTTTTCTTTGACATCTCAGGCACAGAATCAATAAAGTTTATGATTGTCACAATTGCTTTTGGATAGTCTAATATCTCAATACTCTCACTGACTATCTTTATCATCTTATTGCATTTGCTCTCTTCTCTTGCATCTGCCTTATCCCCCAACGTACCGCAAGCTCTTTTTAATTTGTTTATAATTCTAAATGCCCCTTCAACTCCATCATCGTTCCATTCCATTTGCTTTTCAGGAGATGCAGTCATCATTAAGAAAAGCCTTGCTGTGTCTATGCCATATTTATTAGAAATATCTGTCTGAAAAACAACATTGCCTTTTGATTTAGACATCTTTGCTCCGTCTTTGTAAACAATCCCTTGATTAAAAAGTCTCATAAAGGGTTCATCAAAATTTACATAACCTAAATCCTTGAGTACTTTTACGAAAAACCGCGCGTACATTAAATGCATTACAGCGTGCTCCGCCCCACCAATATATTGATCAACTGGCATCCAATAATGGATTTTATCTTTGCTGAAAGCTTCTTTTTTATTTTTATTATCGCAATATCTTAAAAAATACCAAGACGAATCTACAAAACCCCCCATCGTATCTGTCTCGCGCTGAGCTTTGCCATTGCATTTTGGACATTTCGTTTTTACAAATGCCTTGTTTGTACTCAATGGATTTCCTTCTCCAAAATTGACTTTCTCTGGAAGCAAGACAGGCAAATCCTTTTCAGGAACAGGAACAACTCCACATTTATCACAATAAATAATTGGTATCGGCGTGCCCCAATATCTCTGTCTTGATATAAGCCAGTCACGTATTTTGTAGTTTACAACCTTCCTTCCTAAATTCTTTTCTGCTAGCCATTCTTGAATGCGGGGTATCGCCTCTTCACTTGTAAGCCCATCAAATTTCCCAGAATTGTAAAGTACTCCATATCCTTCATATGTCTGACTCCACGCAAGCTCTTTAGGAGGTATGGATAATGAAGCGCCGTAAGCATTAGCTTTCTTATTATTATCACCGATAAAAATATCAAAAACCTTGTCCTTGAAAATAATAAGCCTCTTGTCGCCGCGAGTACTGAAATAGTAAGGACCTTTCTTTAACAACGATTGCCCTAGAGGAATAAATAGTTCTAACTTATTATCTGGAATAAATATTTCAACACCATCATTCTCCACAATAGACCATTGATAACCTTTAAGTTTAGACTTCCAATCATCCACAAGACTGCGAATAATATAATGCACGCGCGTATCTTTATGAGGTCGCAGTACTGTCTTAAGAGGAATATTGAACTTTTTTGCAAATTCATAATCTCTCTGATCATGTGCATCGGCCATTACTACCCCAGTACCATAATCTGCAACCACAAAATTAGCAACATAAACTGGGATATCTTTTCCAGTAGCTGGATTTATGACATACTTCCCTGTAAAAAATCCATCTTTATCCTTATCAGTTTCATTTTGCACTAATTCTAAACGTTTCATGAAGGAAGTATACTCCTTCTCATATTTTGTATTTCTTACAAATTCTTTAACACGTGGATGATTGGAAGCCATTACCAGAAAAGTCACGCTAAATATTGTATCAATTCTGGTTGTAAATATATCTAGAGAATCTTTACTATCTCTGAAAAAAAATTTAGCAAGAGTTCCTTCGCTTCTTCCAATCCAGTTTCTCTGCATTTCTTTTATTCTTTCAGGCCATTCTATTTTATCCAGATCCTTCAACAGCCTGTCAGCATAATCTGTAATTTTAAAAAACCACTGCTCTAAATCTTTTTGAACAACTTCGTTTCCGCATCTCCAGCATTTTCCTCCTTCAGACTCCTCATTCGCCAGAACAGACTGGCAATTCTCACACCAGTTTACAGGGGCATTCTTTCTATATGCAAGCCCTTTCTCAAACATCTTCAAAAAGAAAAACTGATTCCACTTGTAATATTCAGGCTCATGACTTGCAATTACCCTGCTCCAGTCATAGCTGTTCCCTAACGCTTTCTGATAGACCATTATCTGCTTTATAGAATTATTAGTATATTTCTCAGGATGAATTCCTTCTTTTTTCGCAGCAATTTCAGCAGGCAATCCAAAAGAATCATATCCCATAGGATAAAGAACATTAAACCCTTTCATTCTCTTATATCTTGCATATATATCGCCGATTGTATAATTTCTCACATGCCCTATATGTAAAAAACTTGCAGAAGGATAGGGATACATCTCAAGCACGTAATATTTCCTCTTCTTAGAGTCTTCTTTTGCCTCGAAAACCCTTTCTTCTTCCCACTTCTTCTGCCACTTTCTCTCTATATCTTTAAAGTTAAATCTCCCCGCATTATCTTCTGGATTTTTTATAACTCTAGTCATACACAACTGACCTTTGTTCAGAATTTAAAGTTTGCTATGAAACTACTAATTTCCTGCCACCGCAACCTTTTTAAGACATTACTTACACAACTTATCATGACAAAGGAAAAATCTGATGAAGAGGCAAAGCAAAGTGCTTCAGTTCAGCCTAACTGGGTAACTTTAAAGCCAGCAGAATTAGAGAAGATAATTGTAGATTTGCATAAGCAGGGAGAACCTCCGGCTAAAATAGGGCTCATCTTGCGAGATAAATACGGAGTTCCAAAAGCAAAATTACTGGGAAAGAGAATATCTCAAATACTCAAAATCTCCCAAAAAGAGGTTAAAACAGACAAAGATTACACTAAAGAAAGAATAAAGCAGCTTGAATCGCATATTTCAAAACACTCCCACGATTATACCGCCAAGCGCTCATTAACCAAAAAACTCTGGATGGTTAAATAATTAAAATATTAGTGAGAGGTATGTTAGATAAAATTAAATTAGCTCTAAATAGTATTGATAAATTAAGCTATGTCCGACCCATTAAAGTAATAAGTCATTATGATGCGGATGGTATAACCTCGGCAGCAATATTCTCCCGTGCACTTCAGCGTTGGAATAAAAAATTTTCTCTGCAAATAGTGAAGGGTTTAGATGAAGAATTTATAAAATCTCTGCCTGAAGAAGGCCCAATTGTATTTCTGGATCTTGCTTCAGGTAGCCTGCAGTATTTAGAAAATAAAAAAACAGAAATTTTCATATTTGACCATCACGAAATAACTCAAAAAATACCTTCAAATGTAACAATGATAAATCCTCTTCTTGAAAACGCAGAGCCAATATCTGGGGCGGGAGTAGCATACTTAGCAGCAAAATGCATATCGGAACATAATAAGGATTTGGCGCATTTGGCTATAATAGGAATGGTTGGAGACATGATGGACAAAAACTTAGGCAGAGCTTATGATGAAATAATAAAAGATGCAGAAGCAATAGTCAAACGCGGGCTTAAAATATATCCTTCAACCCGCTCCCTTGACAAAGCCCTTGAGTATTCCTCAAACCCATATATTCCCGGAGTGACTGGCTCATATAGGGGAGTTCTTGAAGTGCTTAGTGATGCAAGAATTCCAAAAATTAATGGCAAGTTTAAGTCACTCTCGGAACTTACTGAAGAAGAAATGCGTAGCCTTATAACAGCTATAATGTTAAAAACAACTGGAGAAGATTTGTCTGACAAATTAATAGGCAATCTATTTCTTGTAAAACTATTCAATAAGCTAGAAGATGCCAGGGAAATATCTGCCTTGATAAATGCATGCAGCCGAATGGACCACCCAAGTGTCGCTCTTGGTTTTTGCCTTGGAGACAGCTCTCTTAAAGAAGAAGCAGCAAAAATATACATAGATTATAAGCAAAGCTTGGTAAGTGCTTTAAAATACGTTTCTGAAACTGATAAAATATCGGGGAAAAATTACACTATAATTAATGGAAGAAATAATATCAAAGACACGATTATAGGGACTGTGGCTTCAATTATCTCCAACTCACCAACTTATTCAGAAGGTATGATTATAGTGGCTCTGGCATACAATGAGAATAAAATAAAAGTATCTGCAAGAATTGCTGGAAGAGAGGGAAGAAACGTTCGGGAGATTCTAACGCAGGCAATTGCGCCACTGGGAGGAGAAGTTGGAGGACACCCAAATGCAGCAGGATGCCTTATCTCAAAAGATCACGAAGATAAATTTATTGAAGAACTTAAAAAAGTTCTAGAGATTGAAGTAGTAAAAGTTTAAAAGAGGATGCATTCTAACTAAAACATGAGAAAAAAGCAATTTCTGCAAGTCTCCTGCCCAAGATGTAGAAATAGGCAGATTATATTTAGCAATGCATCTTATGAAGTGAAATGTTTCAAATGCAATTATCTTCTTAGCAAAAGTACTGGTGGACGAGCTAAAGTAAGAGCACCGGTAAGAGGAGTCCTATGAGCTTTAAAGAAGATGAAATAGTAATGTGCATGGTCAAAAGGATAGAGGGTACGATAATATTTGTAAATATAGATGGTGATGGAGAGGGTACGATTGCTATGTCAGAAATTGCAGCCGGACGCATTAGAAATCTTCGTGAATACGTTTTTCCGAATAAAAGGATTGTCTGTAAAGTATTAAGTGTGGACAAAGATGGTCACCAGCATCTATCATTAAGAAGAGTTACCGGAAAAGAAAGAGAAGAAATGCAGGAGAGATATAAAAAAGAAAAGACTCTCGCAAGTATACTAAAGACCGTGTCTAAAAGTCCTCAGGAATCTATTAAACTGATAAGGGAGAAATATGAATTATGGGAGTTTTTTGACAACTTAAGGCAAAATCCTTCTATTGCTGAAAAATTCTTCGATAAAAAAGAGGCTAAGAAATTAGTAGAGCTGTTGGAAGAAAAAGAAGAAAGGGAGAAAAAAGTGAAAAAAATATGCATACTTAAGACAAATTCTGATTCTGGTCTGCTTGATATAAAAGAAATACTTAATGTCCCTGACGTAAATATAAGTTATCTTGGTTCCTCAAAATTCTCTCTTGCTGCAAAGGGTTCTGACTTTAAGAATGCAGAACACAAAGTTGAAGCGGCTCTTGCTTTAATAGAAAAAAAGGCTAAAGAAAAAAAAGCTCACTTTGAGGTAAAAGAGAAATGAGAATATTCATCTGTTGCAGCAAATATATTTACGACAGAATTCATCCAATAAAAGAAAAACTAGAATCTAAAGGACATTTAATTACACTTCCAAACAGTTATGAAGAGCCAATGGCAGAAGAAAGAATCAAGGCAGGAGGGAAAGAAGAACATGAAAATTGGAAAGCAAATATGATTAGATTGCAAAAAGAAAAGATATCTGTAAATGATGCCATATTGGTTCTAAATATGGAGAAAAAAGGTATAAAAAATTATATAGGTGGAGCAACTTTTCTTGAGATGTCAAAAGCATGGGAGCTTGGAAAGAAAATATTTCTCTTTAATGACATACCTGAAAACATTATGCAGGATGAAATATGTGCTTTTAAGCCGATAATTATAAATCAGAATTTGGATAATATAAAATGAAATTAAAAGTGTGCATGAATCATAAAAATTATATCTACACCTTAAATCTTTTCTGTCCGGAATGTAAAAATCCAACGAAAGAAGCGCATTACAAATTCATAAAAATTCGTGATGCTCCTAAATCTGGGTAATCGCTTACAATCTCTTCTGGGCAATCTCCTTCTTGACAATCTCCATGTCTTTATCCCATTCTTCAATTAGTTTTCTGTTGTAAATTATAGCTGCGGGATGAAAAAGAGGAATTAATTTAAATTTCATCCCGTCAAACTCGAGCTCTCTAACTTTTCCACGCACTTGCGTAATTCCGGGCTGCTTATCCATGTTTTCAGGATTTAATCCTGCAAGAAAGAACTTTGTGGCATAATTCCCAAGAGAGCAGACAACTCTGGGTCTTATAATCTTAATCTGCTCTATAAGCCATGGTGTATGCACCTTTATCTCCTCTGTGCTGGGATTTCTGTTCTGCGGGGGCCTGTATTTCAATATGTTTGCTATATAAACATCATCAAGTGAGAGTCCTACCTTATGCAATAACTTATCTAAATTTTTTCCAGCCGTACCAACAAAAGGCATTCCCTGAATATCTTCATTATGTCCGGGTGCCTCTCCAATAAAGACAATTTCCACGTCTGCTTTTCCCTTCCCAAAAACTAAGTTCGTCGCGCCTTCCTTCAAAGGCATATCTGCCTTTCGGCATTCTTCCTCTAGCTCTTTTAACATCTCACTTTTTCCCATTATTAAAGCAAATATAAATGATTAATATAATTATCTCTTTCTTGAACTATAAAGTAAAAGACACCTATTCAAAGCTTATTTTATCCCAAATTGCATCAATTACGGATAATTGCATTGCTTAGATATGGATAACTGCGTTAATCAAGTAACATGCTCTGGCAGTTATCCAGACAGAAAACTGCATGCAAATTGCAACCTAATCAATGCAGTTTTCTGTAACAAAGAGGGGTAGTTATTCATATCTCTCTTTACTTGCTCTCTTAATCTATAAGTATTTACCTATTTTATGTAAGCTTACTATTCTTGACAACTTTCGAATAAAGTTTTAAAATAAACCTATTTAATTTTTTACGCGCCGGCTTAGGCACTTAAAATAAAACCGTATACCAAAAGAACATAACCCTTCCAGTCGATGCCATTGATATAGAAGTCTGCATCAAGCCTGACGTCTCCAATGAGCTCGCCCGTGACCAACGCAGAAAGGCTTTGAACTTGCTTATCAGTAGTATTCTTAACTATACAAGAATATGGTTTAAGTTTAAATGCTTTAGCAATAGCATCTAATTTCTCTGAGCCTTCAACACCATAATTAGCAATAAAAGCGCCATCATGCGATAATGTTCCTTTTTCATGATGTTCCACGCACTTTAGTGCGTGGTTTGTCAGACACTTGACATCAAGAACTTGTGTGAAATCAAAGACATAAGCAAGCAGAAGATTAAAGTTTATTAATCTAAGTTATCTTGCTAAAGTATATCTCAAAATGACGCATAAATATACAAAAATAATAATTTTAATTATACTAATTATTACAACTCTTGTTTTTCTTCCAAAGATTTCTTCGTTATATGAAAATGCAGAGTCTATAATTCAATCGCCCTACGGAGTTATAATCTACATGATTATGATGATAATTGCAATATTGATTGCACCCATACCCGCCTCCCCCTTAGCAATCCTAGCAGGAATAACTTTTGGTCCATGGAAGGGAATGTTTTACACACTTATAAGCGCTACAATAGGGGCAGTTCTTGCTTTTCTAGTGGCAAGATTTTTCTTTAAAGATATTATAGGAAAAAAGCTCGAGAACAATTCTTTTTATAATAAAATAAAAGGAAAGGACAATAAAAATATACTTTATATAATTTTTATAACAAGAATTATGCCCCAAGTATCTTTTGACCTAGTTAGTTATGCAGCAGGTTTAACTAGAATTAATGTTGTCGCGTTCGCTATTGTAACTTTCATTGGAATGATTCCGATAGTATTCCTGATGTCATTTTTTGGTTATTTGATAGAACCGTTTATTTCTTGGTTTCTTGCAGCCTTGCTTATTGTTCTTCTAATCTATATTTTATACCTTCTTAGAAGAAATAGATAGCTATATCTATAACAAAGTTTTACTGTCAACAAATAAAATTATCACACTCCGGCTTCAATTATATAAAAAATCCCAGAAAATTTTCTTTCACAACTTGCAATTTTAAATCCTGCTTTCCCTACCAGCTCTTCAGGATTTCTCATCAAATGGCATCCAATAAGACTATACTGCTTGCTTTCTCTTCTCGCCTGCAATCTTCTGACAAATTTGCTGTTGCTTGCTCCATGTTCCAATAATAAAATTCTCCCACTTTTCCTGCAAACTCTTTTCATTTCCTTTAATGCCTTAATGGGATCAGGATAAGTGCAAAGCCCAAGTGTATCGATGACATAATCAAACTCTCCATTCTTAAAAGGCAGATTTTCTGCATCACCTTTTATCAGATTCAATTTCTTTCCTAACTTCTCCGCTTTTCTTCTTGCAATATTAAGCATTCCCTCGCTTAAATCAATTCCAGTAAGCGTGCAGTTATAAGGATAGTATTTTATGTTGCTTCCTGTGCCTATTCCTATTTCAAGCACCTTGCCACTTGCCTTGCTTATCATCTTCCTTCTTGCTCTTCCAATAAAGAGGTTAAAAAAGATTTCAGAATAATCATACATCTTAGAGAAAGAATCATACTTCTTTCTTATCTCTTCCTTGGACAATCTGCTAATTCTCATAAAAGATACTGGAATGTCAAGAATCACCCACTTAAATAAGTAGCGTGTTTGGTTCTTGAGCACACTCAAGAATTACTTAAATTTATGTCAGTTTTCTTGACACTGATAATAGGCATAAAAAGAACGCTCCCGACAGGATTTGAACCTGCGACCCTTGGATTCCTCCTTTAAGGCTCTTGAAGGAAGTTGAACTTCAAGGAACCATAGTTCCTAAGTAGAAGTCCAATGCTCTATCCAGGCTGAGCTACGGGAGCATAAGTTAATTTCCCAAAAGTAGTATTTAAATCTCGCTGTTATGGAAAATCAGGTATTTTATCTGCTTAAGTCTCTAAGCTGAATAAACCTTGAGTCTATGCCTGCGGCTAAAGTATGCATTGAACGCTTTCTTAGTCTGGCTATAGTGACGTAGCTAATTATGAATATAGCCATTAAAACCAAACCTGCGTATAAGATTGGGGTTCTGGGAGAACTGCCAATGGCTCTCCCGCTTATAATATTAATTTTATTCTTGCTTATAGGCAAGCTAATTTGCTCTATTTCCCCTCCGCTTATTGTCTCAACAATTACTGAAGAGCCCTCATCCAAACTTGGTGTGTAGAGTTTGCTTATATATGGACTCTCGCTTCCACTCAATATCTCCTGACTTCCATGATACTTTCCGCCCCTGCCGTTATCAACTGAATAACTTACAGATATATGATTTGGAAATTCAGAAGAACCTCTTGAATAAAGATAGATATATGTAAATTCTTTCTCGGCAAAAGCTTCCGCCTCAATGTTGCTATTAGTAAGGACTTGCTCCCCAGACATTATAGCTCTTCCTGTTAATGTGCCAAAACTTGCAACTTGAATAGTAGCTAGAACTAAGCTTAATAATATCAAAGTTGCAAAGAAAATTTTAACCTCTCTTCTCGCCATGTTTATCCAACGTAAAAGCTTTTTATAAAACCTTCGACGGCAGTAACTTATATAAAGAGCATTTTATTATACTTAAAATGGAGCAGGTTAAGATAACATTCCTCGGAACTGCAAATGCTGTGCCAACTGAAAAACGCAATCATACGGCAATCCTGGTGGAAAAAGCCGATGAACGTATTCTTATAGATTGTGGAGAAGGAACTCAACGCCAGTTCAAGTTTTCCGGAAACAACCCTGTAAAACTAACACGCCTTTTAATAACTCATTGGCATGGAGACCATGTTCTGGGAATCCCGGGATTGTTTCAGACTTTAGCAATGTCTGGATATAATAAAACTCTTCGAATCCACGGCCCTCCAAATACTGCGCATAATATACAGCTTATGGAGAGAATTTTCAAGGATTTTAAGATAATAGCTGAAGTAAAAGAGAACTCTGGAATAGTATTTGAGAACTCTAATTTTAAAATTGAAGCCCTCCCTATGAATCATGGAACTCCCACATATGCATATTCCATAACATATAAAGATAAAAGACGCCTGAAAAAAAGCAAACTGAAAAAATATAATCTGCCCAACTCTCCAATTCTTAAAGAATTGCAGGAAGGTAAAGACATTGTCTGGAATGGGAAAAAAATAAAATCAAAAGATATAAGCTATCTGGAAAAAGGCAGAAAAGTTGCAGTAATATTAGATACTGCCTTCAATGAAAATGCAGTAAAAATTGCTTTAAACTCCGACATCCTCATTGCAGAAGCTACTTTTGCAAAAGAAGAAAAGCAGAAAGCAGCGGAATATAAGCATTTAACTGCGTGGGATGCCGCAAAAATAGCCAAGAAAGCTAAAGTAAAAAAATTAATTTTGACGCATCTCTCCCAAAGATACGAACATAATCCTTCAATCATAGAAAAAGAAGCCAGAAAGATATTCAAAAATACCAAACTGGTAAAAGACCTTGATGTAATATCACTTTAGAAAACGAATTGCCGAAAGAGATTCTCTTTGCAGTTCATTGCGCTGATTGCAAAGATTGTGCATCTCAACTCCAAATTCCAAATTATTTTTACGAAGTGCTGATTGCAAATAGCGAGCTAGATTTATTGCTTCATTATTATAATACACAATAATTCTGGAATCGGGATAAATATGTACTGGTGCCAGAGAGCTCGGAGTTCTAATAGTAAAATGATGTCCATATCTGGTTACTGCCCCACTATAATCTATGACAACTTCTCTAATATCATTGAGAATATCTAAATATAATTGACCATCAGCCCTCAACAAACTATCCATTTCTTATTATAAACATCTTATGTATCATCTTACTTAAGATTTGTAGAAGCGGGAGAAATAAATATTATTGTATCTCCACGTAAGAAAGTAAGCCCTATATTTTTCTTGACATTGCCGTCTGCAACTTCCTTTGCATTGTCCAAAACTATATTTATATGAATATCAAAGGCCATCAATGTCCCAACATACTGCTTATCTCCTTTAAGCTGCACTAAAACTTCCTTGCCTTTTGAAGCGTTGAGCAAGTCTAATGGACGCTCAATTTTCTGAACCATATCTGCATTCATTACCGACCCTATTTAAATGTATCGTCACTCAACACCATATTTCTGTTCGCATACAGCGAATTCTGATAAAGAGAACTGCGTACAAAGTGAGCTACAACCTACGCAGTTCTCTGTCTGGATAACTTCCACTCCGTGAGCTATAAGTAATGCAGTTATCCATAATTTTGTCATTCTGCCACAGAATTAGCTGGACGGTAAATTCTGTACTAAAAATGATACAATCAACAGAATTTACCATATTACTAATTTTTCGCTCTTTTCTCCCGAGAGTTCAACACACCAACGATAAAAGTACATTTTAATTACTATGAAAGACTCATAACATAATGAAATTAGAGAAAATAATCACGAAAGAAGAATTGAAAAAGCAAAAATATACATATATATGTTTGCTTGCAATAGATTTGCATATTTACACAAGTTCAAAAATAGGATATTTGCTTGAAAAGATAGATGAATCAAGTTTTAGAATATATCTTGAATATAGTCCTCATGAAAAAGATACAAAAGAAAACAGAAAATAATTCATAAAAGCAAGCTGGCTCTTATTCCAAAAGTTATTTAAAGCATGATTTTTCATTGATAGTATGAATAGGGGAAAGAAAATCACTGGAGGAATTTATCACAAAAAGCGAAAGCTCCGCCTATATGAAAGACCTAAGCAGCAGCGCGAAGTAATATTGGGAGAAACAAAAAAGAAGGAACTAAAGACTCGCGGTGGAAACATAAAATTAGTTTTAATAAAAACTGACACGGTAAATGTTCTTGTTGGGAAAAAGACTGAGAAAGCTAAGATTGTCAATGTTGAAGAAACTCCCCAAAATAAATTTCTTGCACGTCAGAATCGCCTTATGAAGGGAGCAATTATCGAAACTTCATTAGGTAAGGCTCGCATTACTAACCGCCCAAGTCAGGAAGGCTTGGTAAATGCCATTCTTCTAAAAGATTAATTCCTCGGGAACAATAGTGTAGAAGCAACTGACATATGTCAGTAGCTAACCGAAAAATAGTTTGCTGATGATTTCCTGCAAACTATATGAAAAAAGAGGATATCAGAAAAGAATTTTTCAAGCTAAGGG
>Ga0209211_10001460_pt1 | contig 44609 bp, 39 predicted proteins | sample RifGroA2_FD_183992 | JGI IMG/M metagenome (GOLD analysis project Ga0209211, IMG submission 183992) | Groundwater microbial communities from Rifle, Colorado, USA - Groundwater A2 (SPAdes) (version 2) | ecosystem: Environmental > Aquatic > Deep subsurface > Groundwater | place: Rifle, Colorado...
GCGCCCGCCCTGAAGCCCTTAGCGAAGCGGGAAAAGGCCTAAAGGTGGAGAAATTGACGGTGCGCTAAACTTCTCGCGTTTCCACACGGTCTGGGCCAGAAGCCGACATTAATGGCTCGCTGAAATTGCCGAAATGAACGTCAGCAGCGCCCGAGGCAGCCGACATTCAAAATATCCTCACCCCTGAGTGCTCATTGGCCCAAGCTGCTGTCGCCGCAGCTTGCGCCCTCGGTTCACTGTCGACCCTAAAGCGGACATTTGGAAAATTAGACCCTGCCAGACCAAATGACCGAATGCACCAATCCCGTTCTTCCTTTGCTCCTACTTGGCCCTTGCTGGCGCATACTACGGCCCTATGCAGTGCGTGAATTACCTGTTCGGCATTTGTCTTGTTCCCGCCGTGGGCACGGCCAGCCTTTTTGGCTTCAAGGACTTTATCGCCGCGCTCGCATTGCTCGTCATCATTTACACGATGTCCGATATTCGTTATCGGTTCCGTGTGGCTGTCGCCCCCATTCCTCTTTTCAAGATCACCTATGCGCTCATCAGCGTGATCGGATTTGGAACGCTGCTGACCGACATTTGGATCAGCGAAAAATGGTTGGTACCAAGCACCCCATTCGTAACCACGGCAATCTGGGAGGGCGTGTTGGCCATGCTGTTCCTTGGCCTGGTCATCACGTGGATGCACTATGCATTCGTTAAACCACCGATCTTCGGACGCAAGAACTACCACAAGTACGCGCAGGAGCTTTACCGTATCGTGTTGAAAGGATCGGAGTCGGAGTTGCCTGTCGTCGCGCACGAACTCGCGGCCTCCGCCAAGTCACTGGTGACGTTTGCGTCAGGTCTTGCGAAGTTGGAGCCTAAGTTCAAAGGCGAGCTGAAGCCATGCGTCGAAGGTTACGCTAGCGATATGTTGCTGCTAATCGCCAATCGGAAATTCTGCCGGCACTTAGTCGCTTCCTCGCCCATAACGGCAATTCGGTTTCTGGACGAGGTTGCCGAGGCGAAGGCATACGGTGTGCCTATCGGTCTTTTTGCGCAAAACATATCTACAGAGGCGATTCGCAACAAGGACTCGGGGTTGTACCACGAGGATGAGGGCTATAACTCTGGCTTGCTTGGCTACATGAAGCCATTTAGCCACGCGCTTTACGGCAACTACGAGCTGGTGGAGGCGCTTCAAGATCATTCGCCGCTGGATATCCACTACAAATCAGTTTGGGCTTGGGACGCAGATCAGTTCGAAACCTATTGCCGTGTTGCGCAGATGACGCTCAAGAGCTACTTGGAGGGCGGCCATTGGCAGCAGCACTCCTACGTCCTAACGCGGGCACTTCACGATATTCAGGAAACGACTAGCCGTGCAATTTCGGACATCAAGAAAGCCGGCGACGACGACTACGGCGACGCGTGGCATCGCCTTAGCGCAGGAGTCAATTTCATCAAGGACAGCATCAACGCAATTGGTGAGTTAAATCCGCCTCCTGACGCTCGCACACGGCGGATTCGAAAAAAGAAGTGCAATCCTCTTAGAGATAAGGATCTTTACGACCGGTTTGCAGAGGCGATGTTCGAGATTATTCACTCGGCGGCATACATTGACGGCCCGCCTGATAAGGCGTGGGGCATCCACCACAATTCCGTTTGGGGAGAATTCTTCGAAGGCAGCGAGGACAATCGAGCATGGAGAATCGTTCAATTCAAACTTCGGCGGCTGCTATTTGATGAAATACGCAACCTTGAATCTTTGCCAACCTATAGGACAGCCCGCGTGCTAGGAATCTGCCTAAACGCTATGGGCCTGACGATGCACAAGCGCTCGGGCTACGGCAAGGAATACGCTGCACTAAAAGCCGCAGTGCTTGCTCTTACGAGACGGAACTATCTTCGCTTAAGGGAAGTGAACTCGGAGATCGCTGATGCGTGCTTGATTGGAGGCATCACGTTCGATGCTAAGCATTTGCGATTGGTTAAGACTTACGCAAAGACCCTGAAACCAGAGCCGGACAGGGAATATCTGCCGCTCATCGTACCCTCCGCGAAGGCAGCTGAGATCCACTGAGGTTGTCGTATTGCGACTCTGGCTTGCCCGACCCTGCGTCAGCAGTACCTCGCATAACTGACCGTCAAGACCTCGGAAACTGAATGACTCTTCTGGGCACAAAGCACTCATTCGAGATTCGTTCGCATAAGCATGGCATCCTGAAATGACACGACTCATCCTCGCCCTCATGTGGCTCCTGCACTGGCTGCCGCTGCCGCTGCTGGCTGCGCTCGGGCGCGGACTTGGGCTTGCGCTCTACCTGCTGGTCCCGGAACGCCGCCACGTCACGCTGACCAACCTCGGCCTGTGCTTCCCACATTTGTCGGCGGCGGAAAAGTCGGCGCTGGCGAGACGCCACTTCATGGCCTTCGGCCGCAGCATTCTCGAACTCGGTCTCTGGTGGTGGGCAACGCCTGCGCGCATCCGACGGCTGGTGCGCGTCGACGGCGGGGAGAAACTCGCGGCGTACAAAGACAAACCGGTGATCCTGCTGGTGCCGCATTTCGTCGGCATCGACGCCGGCTGGATCCGGCTGGCGCTGGAGCAGGGGCTGGTGGCGATCTATACGCGGCAGAAGAACCGCGTCTTCGAGACAGCGATGAACGATGGCCGGCTACGCTTCGGCAACTGCGCCCTGGCGTCGCGCCAGGAGGGCACGCGCAAGGCGCTCAAGGCCATGAAGGGCGGCCGCTTTTTCCACTATTCGCCGGACATGGATTACGGCCCGAAAGAGTCGGTCTTCGTGCCTTTCTTCGGCGTGCAGACGGCCACCATCACCGGCCTCGCCCGGCTTGCCAGGCTGACCGGGGCGACGGTGATTCCGGTGGTGACACGCATGGAATCGGGTGGCTACGTTGCCACCGTGGGCGAGCCATGGACGGACTTCCCCGGCGCCGACGACATGGCTGACGCGCAGCGCCTGAACGCCTTCATCGAGGCCGAAGTATTGAAGTCGCCCGAGCAGTACTACTGGCTGCACAAACGCTTCAAAACACGGCCGCCGGGCGAAAAAGGGGTTTATTGACCCCTCAATTGCCGAAAGTCGGCGCTGGCGGTACGGCGTATGCTCACCCCATGAAGATCCGCTTCACCAAAATGCACGGCCTCGGCAACGATTTCGTCGTGCTCGATGCCATCAACCAGAACTTCGTGCCGACGCCGGCGCAGGCGCGCTTTCTTGCCGACCGCCACTTCGGCATCGGCTGCGACCAGATCCTTGTCGTCGAGCGCTCCGCCACGCCCGGTGTCGATTTCCGCTATCGCATTTTCAATGCCGATGGCGGCGAGGTGGAACAGTGCGGCAACGGCGCGCGCTGCTTCGTGCGCTTCGTCCATGAGCAAGGCCTGACGGACAAACGCGAGATTCGCGTCGAGACGCAAGCCGGCCTGATCACGCTGCGCCTGGAGCCGGACGGCGAGGTTACGGTGAATATGGGAGCGCCACGCTTTCTACCCGCCGAGATTCCCTTCGACAGCGACACGGACGCCGTAGTACAGCCGCTCGATGTGGGTGGTGCGCAGATCGACATCAGCGTGGTTTCGATGGGCAATCCGCATGCGGTGCAGGTGGTGGCCGACGTCGCTGCGGCGCCGGTGGCGCAACTCGGCCCGCAGATCGAATCCCACCCGCGCTTTCCGCGCCGGGTCAATGCCGGATTCATGGAGGTCGTCGACCGCCATGCGATCCGCCTGCGCGTCTTCGAGCGCGGCACCGGCGAGACCCTGGCCTGCGGCACCGGCGCCTGTGCCGCGGTGGTCGCCGGCATCCGCCGCGGCCTGCTGGATTCTCCGGTGCGCGTCACCACGCGTGGCGGCGACCTGTCCATCGCCTGGAACGGAAAAACGGGCAGTGACGGCAACGCGGTCATGATGACCGGCCCGGCAAGCACGGTATTCAGCGCAGAAATTCAACTACCGAACAACCTGACATGAGACCTGACATGAAATCCGAAGACGTCGCCCGCTATCTCCACGATCACCCGGAATTCTTCGACCAGCACGCCGACATGCTGGCCCTGATCACCCTGCCCGACCCGCACAGCGGCCGCGCCGTCTCGATCACCGAAAAGCAGTTGTTCAACTTGCGCGACAAGGTGCGTGCGCTGGAAGCCAAGCTGGTGGAACTGATCGGCTTCGGCGAGGAGAACGACGCCATTTCCGCCAAGGTGCATGGCCTGGCGGCAGCCCTGATCGCCGCCTCCGATCGGGCGGCCGTGGTACGCGCCTTGTACTCGCATCTGGGCGGCGCCTTCGCCGTACCGCATGTCGCGCTGCGGCTGTGGGGTGCCGGGCCAGGCGACGGCCACGAGTTCGAGGCGGTAAGCGATGCCGTCAAGGCCTTCGCCTCGGGCCTGCAGCGTCCGTATTGCGGCACGGTGACCGGGCAGGAATCGCTGGACTGGTTCGGCGAAGCGGCCGCGCATCTGCGCTCGATGACGCAAGTGCCGCTGCATGAATCCGGCGGCAACTGCCTCGGCCTGCTGGTCATGGCCAGCGAAGAACCGCATCGCTTCTATCCCGAACTCGGCACCCTGTATCTGGAGCGCATCGGCCAGATGGCCTCGGCGGCGCTGCTGCGAGTGACCGCCTGATTTCATGGAGGCCTCGGTCGCGGGATTTCTCACCGAGCTCGCGATCCAGCGGCGCGCCAGCCCGCATACGCTGGACGCCTACCGCCGCGACCTCGCGCGTCTGACGGCGCTGGCAGCCGACAGCGAGGCGTCGACGCTGAAGACGCCGCAACTGCGGCGCGGCCTGATGCAATTGCACGCGCAGGAACTCGCGCCGCGCTCGATTGCCCGCACGCTGTCGGCTTGGCGCAGCTATTACGCCTGGCTGGCGCGGCGCGGCGTCATCGCGCTGAATCCCGCCGACGGCCTGCGCGCGCCGAAACGGCCGCGCACCCTGCCCAAGGCGCTGGGCATCGACCAGGCGGCGGCCCTGCTCGACCGGCCGCAGGGAAATTCGGCAAACGAGCCCTTGCAGGTGCGCGATGCCGCGATGTTCGAACTCCTGTATTCCTCCGGCCTGCGCCTGTCCGAACTGGTGAGCCTCGACTGGCCCGGCGGGCTCGATCTGGCGGCCGGCGAAGTCACCGTCACCGGCAAACGGCAGAAGACGCGCAAGGTGCCGGTCGGCGACAAGGCGCGCACTGCCCTGGAAGCATGGTTGGCGCTACGCCCGCGATTCGCCGGCGAGGCTCAGCCGGCGCTGTTCCTCGGCCGCAACGGCACCCGGCTGACGCCGCGCCAGGTACAAAGCCGCCTGGCGCAATGGGCACAACGGCAGGGCGTCGGCGTCCATGTCCATCCCCACATGCTGCGCCACTCGTTCGCCTCGCACGTGCTGCAATCCTCCGGCGACCTGCGCGCGGTGCAGGAAATGCTCGGCCATGCCAGCATCGCCGCGACGCAGATTTACACGCATCTGGATTTCCAGCACCTGGCGAAAATCTACGACGCGGCGCATCCGCGGGCGAAGAAAGCCTAGGCGCCAGGCATGAACGCCTGCTGCGGATAGCTCATCGTCCCGGTCAATCAGTCAAGGTATCCCAGGATCGCACACATCATCACCAAGGAATTCAACCATGACCATCGCCAACGACATCTCCGAACTGATCGGCAACACGCCGCTGGTCAGGCTCAACCGCATCAACTCCGGCAAGGAGTTTGAAAACGCGGCCACGATTGCGCTGAAGCTCGAGTTCTTCAACCCGGCGCACAGCGTCAAGGACCGGATCGCCGTGGCCATGATCGACGCCGCCGAGAAGGCCGGCAAGATCAAGCCCGACACCGTCATCCTCGAACCGACCTCGGGCAACACCGGCATCGGCCTGGCCATGGTCGCCGCCGCGCGCGGCTACAAGACGGCATTCGTCATGCCCGAAACCATGAGCCGCGAACGCAAGCTGATCCTCAAGGCCTACGGCGCCGAACTGATCCTGACGCCGGGACCGGACGGCATGGGCGGTGCCATCAAGAAGGCGCAGGAAATGGCCGCGGCAGATTCGCGCTACTTCATCCCGCAGCAGTTCGAGAATCCGGCCAATCCGGAAATCCACCGCAACACCACGGCCGAGGAAATCTGGAAGGACACCGACGGCAAGGTCGATATCTTCATTTCCGGCATCGGCACCGGCGGCACCATCACCGGCGTCGGCGAGGTGCTGAAAGCGCGCAAGCCCGGCGTGCAGATCGTCGCCGTCGAACCCGATGCCAGCCCGGTGCTGTCGGGCGGTCCGAAGGGGCCGCATCCGATCCAGGGCATCGGCGCCGGCTTCGTTCCCGTCATTCTGAACACCAAAATCTACGACGAGGTGTTCCGCGTCACCAACGACCAGGCGCTGAACACGGCGCGCAAGCTCGCCACCGACGACGGCCTGCTGGTCGGCATTTCATCCGGCGCGGCAGTGTGGGCCGCGCTTGAAATTTCCAGGCGACCGGAGAACAAGGGCAAGCTGATCGTGGTGATCATCCCGTCCTTCGGCGAGCGCTATCTATCGACCGTGCTCTATCAGCACCTGGAGGTCTGAGAAGAGGCAGACGGCTGAACGACGATCAGCGGAAGTTCAGGGGATTCCCGACGCCGGCAAACCAGGCATCCGTGCGCGCCTCGAAATCGTACTGGGCAAGCTGCTTGGCCTGTTCCAGCGTCACACCCGGCTTGTCGCTGACGTTGCAGAAACTCTCCTTCGGCGAATGGAAGGAGACAGCGCACCCCAGCGGCAGATCGTGCAATCGATAAGTGCCGAGCGGCGTCCGCGCCTCATGTACGCCGGGTCGGGGCCATTCCTTCCAGTCGAGCACTTGAACGAATCTTGTCATTTTTTCAGTGACGAATCCGCAAACTTTTCCCAGTGGCGCTATCTTGCCGCGAATCGGATGTGATATCAATACCGGCAATATGGTCTTCGATCGACAGCCCTTGGCCACCGAGGGCGAAAAGTCGGCGCTGGCGGGACGGCGACTGCCGGCGCGGTACCCGGTCTACAATGCCTGCTCCGTCCTTCTTCTCTCGACCCCCACGCCACAATGTCCCTCCGCATCGCCATCAACGGCTACGGCCGCATCGGTCGCTGCTTTCTGCGTGCCGTGCAGGAATCCGCGCTGCGCGAACAGGTTTCGGTAGTAGCCATCAACGAGCCGGCCGACATCGAAAGCATGGCCTACCTGACGCGCTTCGATTCGACCCATGGCCGCTTTCCCGGCAAGGTCGATGTGCGCGGCACGACGCTGGAGATCGACGGTCGGATCATTCAGGTGTCGCACGAACAGACTCCCGAGGCTGTTGACTGGCGGAACCTGGGCATCGATCTGCTGATCGAGGCCTCGGGCCGCTACGCCAGCCGTCTGGAGCTGGAAGCCTTTCTCGCCGCCGGATGTCCGCGCATTCTGTTGTCGCATCCCGGTCATGGCGCAAGCGATGTCGATCGCACCATCGTCTTCGGCAGCAACCACGAATCGCTGGCGGGAAACGAGCAGATCGTGTCGGCAGCGTCCTGCACCACCAACGCCATTGTCCCCGTGCTGTCCATTCTGGACGCCGCCTTCGGCATCGAACACGCCATGATGACGACGCTGCACTCGGTGATGAACGACCAGCCGCCGATCGACGGCTATCACCACGCCGATCCGCGCCGCACCCGCTCGGCGATGCAGTCCATGATTCCGGTCGCCACCGGCCTCGCCAAAGGCGTGGCGCGCCTGCTGCCGCAGCTCGCGGAGCGGGTCGAAGCCAAGGCGATCCGCGTGCCGGTGACCAATGTCTCGGCCATCGATCTGGTGGCGACACTGACGCGCGCCGCCAGCGTCGCCGAGATCAACGCCCGCCTGCGCCTAGCGGTAGACGCGGCCTTCCCCGGCCAACTGGCGTACACCGAGGAAGCCCATGCCTCGATCGATTTCAACCACAGTCCGTATTCCGCAATCATCGATGCCAGTCAGACGCGGACGAGCGGCCCGCAACTGGCCAATCTGCTGATCTGGTTCGACAACGAATGGGGTTTCGCCAATCGCATGCTCGAACTGGCGGCATTCTGGGGCACCCGCCTGAGCGGCAAAGTCACCTGACCCGGCTGATCAGCGCGGCGCCGGCTTGTGGATCTTGTGCCGTCAGGCCTATGCCGACAACATGGGATCGGCCAGCAGCGCGGCGCGATAAACCCGCAGGGCGACCTGCGCGTCATTCGCCGCGTAAAGAATCTGCCGCTCGGTCAGCCGCGGATTGGCCCAGTTGGAGGTGGTGGTCCGTTTGGACTTTTGCAGGCGCTGGCCGAAATACTGCGCCACTGCGCTCTTCGCGCCCAGGCTTTGGTTGCGCTCCTTGCTGCGCAGCTCGCGCGACAGATCCAGGATGTTCCGCGGCTCGATTTGCATGCGCGAGCGCAATTGCGCGAGATCGCTGCCGAGCCCGAAGCCCACCTTGAGAATCCGCTGTGACTCGAGGATGGCCTTCAGGCCATGGTGCTCCGGCAGGCGGCCGACCGGAAAGAGGTAAACCCGGGTCGCGGTCGCCAGCTGTATCAGGTGCGGTCCGCTGGATACTTCGCCCTTGTTGAAGGTCGGCTTCGACTCCGTGTCGAAGCCGATGACATCCTCCGCCAGCAGGGCATGGCGGGCCTCGGCGGCGATTTCCGCCGACATCACGAGGACGATGTCGGCCATGGCAACACCCTGATAGAGCGGCAGCTCCGCATCGGTCGCGCTATTCAGGATCATGTTCAGGACGAAGCCTGCTCCAGATGGGTAAGGGCATTGTCGGTTTACCGGTTTACAATGGCGACACTTTACCGCCTGAGTCCGCACGCATGTCCGAAACCGCATTTTGCTACCACTGTCGTCAGCATCACCCCAAGTCGGAGATGCGCCAGATCGAAACCAAAGCCGGCAAGCGCTGGCGCTGCATCCGCAGCATCGAGGCCACCCGTCAGGGGCAGGCCGCGCGCGAAGCCTACGGCCGCCAGGTGTCCGAGATGAACAAGTCCGAGGCGCAAAGCCGGGCGCGACTCACCAAGCCGATCGTCGTCTGACGGCGGCCGATCATGCTGCGCGGGCCGGCCCTCCTCCTGCTTGCAGCACTCGCGGCCTGTGCGCCATTGCCAACCGGTCAGGGCAGCGGTGCGCTGTGGAAGCCGTCACCGAGCTTCGACCAGCGCCGGCCCAATTTCGTCATCCTGCACCAGACCAGCAACGACAACGCGGCGACCGCCCTGGCGACACTGACCGATCCGCAACGCAAGGTCAGCGCCCATTACCTGATCGGGCGCGACGGCGCCGTCATGCAACTGGTCGATGAAGCCGAACGCGCCTGGCATGCCGGTGAATCCTGGTGGGGCGGCAGCACCGACCTCAACTCGGCATCCATCGGCATCGAACTCGACAATAGCGGCGATGAAGTTTTTGCCGAGCCACAAATCGTCGCCCTGCTGGCATTGCTCGACGAACTGCGCACGCGCTATCGCATTCCGGCGGCCAATTTTCTGGCGCATGGCGACATCGCTCCCACGCGCAAGGTCGACCCGAGCCGCATGTTCCCCTGGCAGCGCCTGGCAACACAAGGCTTTGGCCTGTGGTGCGAAGCGCCGCCGCCGGTTGCGCCAGCCGGTTTCGATGCGATGCTTGGCTTGCAGGCGCTGGGTTATGACATTGCGGTGGCCGCCGCCGCGCGCCAGGCCTTCCGCCGCCATTTCACGGCCAGTGACGTCGATACGGAATTGACACCTGGCGAGCAAGCCCTGCTCTATTGCGTGCTACAGAAGAAGGGTTCGCGAGAATGAAAACGCGCTATGCAGATATCCCCGCTTGCGTCACCAAGGACGGTTCCACGATCCGCGAGCTGATGCATCCGTCGGTGCACGGCAACCGGCTACAAAGCCTGGCGGAAGCCACCGTCGCGCCGGGCGCGCGAACGCAACTGCATCGCCATGCAGTGACCGAAGAGCTGTATCACGTCAGCGCCGGCAACGGCATCATGACCCTGGGGGATTACAGCTTCAAAGTCGGCGCTGGCGACACGGTGCTGATCCCGCCCGGCACGGCGCACAGGATTGAAGCCACCGGCGCCGCGCCCTTGCGCTTCCTCTGCTGTTGCAGCCCGCCCTATTCCGACGATGACACCGAATTGCTGGAGGATGCGCGATGACCGGCAATCTTTTTGACGACCTGCCCAATCTACCCGATGCGCCCGAAGCGGCCGAGCGCCTGAAAACGCTGCTGACCGATCCCGGCCTGCGCATCGAGCGGATCATCTCGACCGGCCAGGCGAGCCCGCCTGGCTTCTGGTACGAACAGGTAGATGCCGAATGGGTGCTGCTGGTGAGTGGCGAGGCGCTGCTGCGCTTCGAGGATGAAACCGAAGCCCGCCGACTGCGCCCCGGCGACTGGCTGCACATCAGGCCGCGGCGGCGCCACCGGGTGGAATGGACCGCGGTGGATGCGCTGACCCTGTGGCTGGCGGTGCATCACACGCAGAGCTAAGGCAGGAATTCTCTGCCCGCGCCAGCATGCGCCGTAGCCAGGCCTTGCGGATTTCCTCCAGCACCCACATCAGCGCGGCGCCGGCCAATGCCAGCAGCCAGACATTCACACCGATCGGCGCCGTGCCGAACAGCCAGTTGCCGGGCGCCGTGTAGATGATGAACAGGATCACGCCCAGCTCTGCCGCCAGCCCCAGCAGGATGTAGCGGTTGCCGAAAAGCCCGAGGGAGAACGACGACTTGAACGGGTGGCGGCACAGCACGACATTCATCATCTGCATCACCACGATCGTCGCCAGGCAGGCGGAGGTCGCCTGCAGGTAGAGCGGATCAGCCCGGTCGAGGCTGACGCCGTAATGCCAGCCGGCGGCCTCCAGCACGAAGAAGAACACCGCCATTGCCGCCGCCGCTTCCAGCACACCAAGGAACAGGTAGGCGCGAACCAGCAGGCCCCATGACAGCAGCCGCTCGTTGCGCGCCCGGGGCGGGCGGCTCATGACGCCGGGATCGGGCTTTTCGGCACCCAGGGCCAGCGCCGGCAGCATGTCGGTGCCGAGGTCGACGGCGAGGATCTGGATGATGGTCAGCGGCAGCGGAATGCGGAACAGGACGAAGGCCAGGTAGGGCACCAGCTCCGGGATGTTCGAACTCAGGATGTAGGTGAGGAACTTGCGGATGTTGTCGAACACCGCACGCCCTTCCTCGATCGCGGCGACAATGCTGGCGAAGTTGTCGTCGAGCAGGATCAGGTCGGCGGCTTCCTTGGCCACGTCGGTGCCGGCGATGCCCATGGCGATGCCGATGTCGGCGGTCTTCAGTGCCGGCGCGTCGTTCACGCCGTCGCCGGTGACGGCGACGATCTCGCCCTTCTTCTGCAGTGCCTGCACAATCAGCATCTTCTGTTCGGCAGCGACGCGGGCGAAGATGATCTCTTTGGCATCGAGCGCCAGTTGCAGGTGGGCCGGCGAGATCGCGCGCAGTTCGTCACCGGTGATCACCACCGGCTGTTCGCCTTTCACGAGGCCGATCTGGCGCGCAATCGCCAGCGCCGTGTGCGGGTGGTCGCCGGTGACCATGATGATGCGGATGCCGGCCGTGGCGCAGCGCGCGATGGCCTCCGGCACTTCCGGGCGTGGCGGATCTTCCAGCCCGACCAGCCCGGAGAGGATCATGCCGCGCTCCTCGGATGGCTTACCATCCTTGACGGCGCAGTGGGCGAAGGCGAGCACGCGCAAACCAGCCTCGGCCATCTGCTGCTGCGCCGCCAGCAGGCGCGTTTTTGCCACCGGATCGAGCGGTGCGATGCCGGCGTCGAACTGGACGAAGTCGCAGGCCTCGAGCACCGTCTCCGGCGCACCCTTGCAGTAGAGCATGTGGCCCTGCGGCGTTTCACACAGCACCGACATGCGCTTGCGGTCGGTGTCGAAAGGAATTTCGTCGATGCGCTTGCAGTCGGCGAGATCGCCGGCTACCTGCCGTCCCATGCCCGCCAATGCCACTTCCATCGGATCGCCGAGCAGCTTCTCGTCGACAATCTTCAGGTTGTGACAGAGCGCGGCATTGACGAACAGCTCGCGGTGATCCGCCGTCAGGCGCGAATTATTCGTCGATGGCGCCGCCAGATCGCCGAAGTCGAGAAAGCCGCCGCCCAGCCACAGGCGCTGCACCGACATCAGGTTTTGCGTCAGCGTGCCGGTCTTGTCGCAGCAGATCGTCGTCGTCGAACCCAGCGCCTCGACCGCCGGCAGGTGCCGTACCAGCGCATTGCGCTTGGCCATGCGCTGCGTCGCCATGGCCAGCGACAACGTCACCGTCGGCAACAGGCCTTCCGGTACGTTGGCGACGATGATGCCAATGGCAAACAGCAGGTTCTCCCAGGCCGGCAAGCCCATCGCCTGGCCGATGAAGAACAGCACCACGCCCATGCCCGTGGCCAGCGCCGCGACAATGCGCGACAGCCGTGCAATTTCGCGCTGCAGCGGTGACGGGCCGGCGCCGGCGGTTTGCGTCAGATGGGCGATGCGGCCGAACTCGGTATGCATGCCGGTGGCGTACACCACTGCCCGCGCCTGACCCGATACCACCGAAGTTCCGGCCAGCACCACATTCCTGGCATAGAGCGGCGAATCCTCCGCGCTGGGCTCGATGGTGCGCGCCATGGGATGAGATTCGCCGGTGACGGTCGCGGTGTTTACGCGCAGCGCGAAAGCCTCGATCAGGCGGCAGTCGGCAGGAATGAAATTGCCTTCCTCCAGCAGCACGATGTCGCCGGGCACCAGATCGCTGGCAAGCGCCTCGACGATGGCGCCGCCGCGCAGCGCCTGTACCTTTTGCGGCAACAACTGGCGCAGCGCGGCCACGGCCTGCTCGGCCTTGTATTCCTGCCAGAAGGAAAAAATGCCGTTGACGATAATGACGCCGACTATGGCGACACCCAGGCGAGCCATGCCCTGGCCCGGCTGAAAATGCTCGGCGAGAAAAGCCAGCGCCGCGCCGAGCCACAGGATGAGGGCGAAGAAGTGGGTGAACTCGCGGGCGAAGCTGAGCAGCAGATGCTCGTGGGCGACTTCCTCGACATGGTTCGGCCCGAACTCCGCCAGCCGCCGCGCCGCCTCGGCCGACGTCAGGCCGGTCGCGGCGGTCTTCAGGCTGGCGAGCGCCTGCTCAACGCCAAGGCCGTGAATATGCATAAGGCCGGGAGCGGCTTAGCGGACTCCGATGCGCTGCAGTTTCGCCCGCAACACCGCGATGTCGTCCAGCAGATCAAGCGCCAGCGCGACGCCGGGCGGATTGATTTCGAGGTCGCGCGTCAGCCGCAGCGCCAGCCGCGCGCGCCGCAGCGAATCGCCGCTGAAGCGCCAATCCTGCGGCGACTCGCCGACGGGTTCCAATGCGCCCTCGAAAACCCAGGCCAGCACATGTTCCTCTTCCGCATTGCAGGCCTGACACAGTTCCACCAGGGTCAGATGGACTTCCTCTTCGACCACCGGCCCTTGAATGAATGTCATCGCGATCGGGTTCATGACGGGTCGCCTTTCATCTTTGTTCTCGGGTTGAAATCAAAGGCCTTGGCCATGGTCCGGTAGGCCTCCTGCGCGCTCTCGCCGTTGGCCGGCGGCAGGACAATCGCCAGCACCACGTACAGGTCGCCCGGCGGCGATCCCGGAATGCCGCGGCCTTTCAGGCGCAACTGGCGGCCGGCTGCGGAGCCGGGCGGAATCGTGAGCTGCACCGGGCCCTCGGGCGTCGGTGCGGCAACCGAGGCGCCCAGCGCGGCTTCCCAGGGCGCCAGCGGCAGGTTCAGATAGACATCGCGGCCGTCGACGCGAAACTGCGGATCGGGCTTGAAGGCTATCTCAAGGTACAGATCGCCCGCCGCGCCTTCGCCCAGCCCCGGCGCGCCCTGGCCGGCCAGGCGCAGGTGCTGGCCGGCGCGAATGCCCTTGGGAATGCCGACGTCGAGCTTGCGCTCCTGCAGCGTGCCGCGGCCCTGCGCATCCAGCCCCGGCATGCGCAGCGAGATGCTGCGCTGGGCGCCGCGATAGGCATCGGCCAGATCGATCAGCACCTTGGCATGATGGTCCGGCCCCTTCGCGTGCATCTGGGCACGCTGCGCGGCCCTTGCATGGCGGCCGAACAAGGCTTCGAAAAAATCACTGTGATCCGCGCCCGCACCGGCGCCAAAATCGCGACCGCTGAATTCGAAGCCGGCATCCCAGTCCGGCGGCGGCTGAAAGTCCTGCCCGGTCTTCCACTGGCTGCCCATCTGGTCGTAGGCCGCGCGTTTCTCCGGATCCTTCAGCACCGCATAGGCTTCACCGATTTCCTTGAAGCGTGCCTCGGCATCGGGATCCTTGCTCACGTCCGGGTGGTATTTGCGCGCCAGCTTGCGGTAGGCGTGCTTGACGTCATCCTGCGTGGCGCCGCGCGCGACGCCGAGAATTTCATAGTAGTCCTTGAATTTCATGGGGCAGGGCTCGCTGCTGTGGTCTGCAACATTGCTGTCGCACGGGCGCTCGCAGGCTACGCGGGATGTCGATCACCGCTCTGTACGCCATCGCACACAGCAGTATAGATCGGCGTCGCCAGTGTGACGAAACGCAATCAGGATTTCATGCAAGTGTCTCTCCGACTGATAATGTCGGCAATCCAACGCAATTCGCTGCTACTGGAAGACCCCATGAAAGCACTCCGCATCCTTGGCATTGCCCTCGGCCTTGTTCTTGCCCTGCTGGCGGCAGGCGTCGGCGTGCTATACGCGCTGTTCGACGGCGAGAAGATCAAGGGCGAACTGAGTCGTGTGGTGCTCGAAAACAATCAGCGCAAACTGGATATCGCCGGCAAGCTCGAGCTCTCGGTATGGCCGGACGTCAGCATCAAGATAGGTAACCTGACACTGTCGGAACCCGGCGGCAGGGAAGAGTTTCTCGCGCTCGACTCGGCGCGCGTGGCGGTGGCCGTGATGCCGCTGCTGTCGAAGCAGGTGCAGGTACGGCGCGTCGAGGTCAGCGGCCTCAAGGCGACGCTGGTGAAACGGAAGGATGGCGCGCTGAACATCGCCGACTTGCTGGGGGCCAACGCGAAGAGTGAGCCAGCCCCGAAAGTCGGCGCTGGTGGCACGGCGAGTGCGCCGCTGCGGATCGACATTGCCGGCATCAAGGTGGCGAACGCGCAATTTACCTGGCGCGACGAAAAGAGCGGCAGCAGCACAACCCTGTCCAATCTCGATCTCGGCACCGGGCGCGTCCAGATCGATGGCGCGAAGCAAACCCTGGCGCTCGAATCGTTGAGCCTCGCCGCGACTCTGGCGGGCAGCGGCCTCGATGGCCGGGCCACGCTCGTTCTGTCGGGCATCGAAGGCACAGCCCAGACCATGAAGATCGGCCAACTGGCGCTTGATCTCGATGCCAAGTCAGGCGAAACAACGCTCAAGGCCCACATCGGGTCGCCCGTGACGGCGAATCCCGAGGCGCAGACCATCGCGTTGGAGAAAATCGCCGGCAGCGTCGATCTCACCAACCCGCGAATGCCGATGAAACAACTCAAGCTGCCGCTTGCCGGCAATCTGCGCGCCGATATGGCACGCCAGACGGTGGCACTCGAACTGACTACCCAGTTCGACGAATCGAAAATTGCGGCGAAACTCAAGGTGGCGAAGTTCGCTCCGCTGGCACTGGGCTTCGATCTCGACATCGACCAGCTCAACGTGGACAAGTATTTGCCGCCCGCGCCACCCAAAACCGCCGCAGAAGAAAAGGCAGCCAACGACAAGGCGGCCACGAAGGGCAACGAAGTCACGGCGAACAAGCTGGATTTCTCGGCGCTGAAAGGGCTCGACGTGAATGGCGCGATCCGCATCGGCTCCTTGCAGGTGTCAAGGCTGAAACTGGCCAGGCTGAATGCGAAGATCAATCTCGCCGGCGGGCGCCTCGATGTGGCGCCGCTGACACTGAACCTCTACGAAGGCGCGGCCAACGGCAGCCTGTCGCTCAACGCGGCGGGCAACACCATCGCCCTCAGGCAGAACCTTGCCGGCATCAGCATCAATCCGCTGATGAAGGATCTCGCCAACAAGGACCTCGTGGAAGGGCGAGGCAACGTGACGCTCGACATCAGCAGCCGCGGCGACAGCGTGATAGCGATGAAGAAGGCACTGGCGGGAACCGCTGCGGTGAGCCTCGGGGACGGCGCGATCAAGGGCATCAACCTGGCGCAAAGCCTGCGCGACCTCAAGGGCAAGCTGGGTGCAAAGCAGGATGCAACCCAGCAGGCCAAGGCCGGCGACAAGACCGATTTTTCGGAACTCACCGCCTCGCTGAAAATCGCCAATGGCATTGCCCGCAATGAAGACCTCGCGATGAAGTCGCCCTTCCTGCGACTCTCTGGCGCGGGCGATATCGACATCGGTGGCGGCCAGATGAATTACGTCGCCAAAGCCAGCGTGGTCGGCACCAGCGCCGGGCAGGGCGGCAAGGAAACCGATCAGCTGAAGGGGCTCACCGTGCCGGTGCGCGTCACGGGACCGTTCGAGAACCTGGCCTACAAGATCGAGTTCGGCAGCATGATCGAGGATGTGGCCAAGGCCAGGCTCGAAGAGAAGAAGCAGGAGGTCAAGGCCAAAGTCGAAGACAAGCTGAAGGACAAGCTGAAGGGCTTGTTTGGCAGATGAATGGGAACGTGAGGTTGCTTGGCAAGCGGGTCTGAACCAAGCGGCGGCCTTTTACAGCAGCCGTTTTCGAAAGAGTCGGCGCTGGTGCGCTCTGCGTACCTGGGCTTCCGCTTCGCGGGCAGGCAACGGCGGCTGGCTTGATACAAGCGCGCCCGACGCGGGTTCGGTGAACCAATGCGTACTGAATCGAACCAGCATCTGACTGCCGCCCTCAGACTTGTTTGAATGTCTCCGGCGTACTATGCAAGACACAGATATGCCCGAGGAGGATTTTTATGGCGTCCGAAAGCAGTAACAACCACCGATTTCAAGCGCCCCCCGCTATTGCCAAAGCGATCGAGCGGCTTCCGCGCTCGCCGGGAACGGTCACGCTGACTTTAGTTTGGGCTTGACGGCTTTATCATCCCCGATGACAGTCCCATCCTTCGCTGCGAACATCGCCCGTTCGGGCAAGAGCCGGACTCAGGGGGCCCTCATCCTGTTGCTCGCGTTCGTAATTGCGGTGGGCGCGATTGTCACCAACATTGCACTGCTACGTGTCGCCGATGGCGGACGGCGCGCAGAATTGTTGCTCCTGCAAATCAATGGGTTGGCCTATCGTCTATCCGCTTTGGAGTGGCAGGCTATCGGCGAACGCGAAATATCCTCCGAAATTGCCCGGAGCGTGCAAGACACGCAGGACGAGCTGGAGCACCTGGTCGGGCGTTTGGCGCAACAGGATCCGGATATGGACGCTGTGCGCCTGGTCCGGCGAAGCCACGACGACTACCGGCTGGCAATGAATAGGGAGTTCAGTTTGATCAAGGCCGGCGATTTCTCCCAGGCGAAGATCGTCGACCGCGATCAGGTCGATCCAGCTTTTGAGGTTCTTTCCGAGGGCCTGAAGTCCGCCAGTGTCATTTACAACGCGAAGATGAAACGGGCAGAGCAGCTTGCCGTGCTTGGAACCTTGATCGTTCTGTTGCTTGCCATGGCTGCAATCGCCCTGTTGGTCAGGCGGACACAAAAGGCGCATGACGCAGCCGAGGAAGCTGCCGCCGAGGAGAGGATATTGGCGCAGGCCCAGAGGGAACTGCGCCAGTTCGCCGAGAATGTCCCGACCATGGCCGCCTCATTCGACGCAAACCAGCGTTGTCGTTTCGCCAATAAGGCGTTCAGCGAGTTCTTCGGGTCCGCCGGCGAAGACATTTCCGGCAAGCACGTGCGGGAGATTGTCGAGGAGGGCGCGTACGCGGAGATCGAAGGATATATTGCGCAAGTGCTGCTGGGGAATGCGGTCAAGTACCAAACAACGCGCAAGCTTGCCAACGGCGAGTTGCGCTACATCGAGATTCGCCTGCTGACGAATATTGCGGACGACGGAAAGATACTGGGTTTCTTCTGCGCGACGAGCGACATTTCCGAACACGAGCTAACCAAAGCCGATCTGATTCAGTACCGCAACCACCTAGAAGAATCCGTCTTTGCCCGCACTGTGGAATTATCCGCTGCCCGTGATGCTGCCGAAACCGCCAACCGCGCCAAGAGCAGCTTCCTCGCCACCATGAGCCACGAACTGCGCACGCCGATGAATGGCGTCATGGGCATGATCGACCTGGTGTTGCGCCGTGCCACTGATCCCGAGCAGATCGACTGGCTCAACAAGAGCAAGGACTCCGCGAGGCATCTGCTTGATGTCATCAACGACATCCTCGACATGTCCCAGATTGAAGCCGACCGGCTGACGCTGGCCGAGACGAACTTTTCCCTCGCGCAAGTACTTGAAGACACCCTCCAGATGCAGGGTGGCGCGGCCCAGGTCAAAGGGCTGCGTTTATCCCGCGAAATCTCCCCTGCATTGCCTGACCGATTATGCGGTGACGCCACGCGCCTGAAACAGGTACTGATCAATTTCATCGGCAATGCCGTCAAGTTCTCCGAGCATGGACAGATCACCGTGAGTGCCCGCGCCGTAGAGGAAGACGAGATCAGCGTGTTGCTGCGTATCGAGGTTACTGATCAGGGAATCGGCATCAGCCCTGATCAGCAGGCCCGGCTGTTCCGGGTCTTTACACAGGCCGACGATTCCATGAACCGCAAGTACGGCGGCACAGGTCTGGGACTGAGCATCGCCAAACGCATCGCCTTGCTGATGGGTGGCGACGCCGGGGTGATCAGCGAGGAAGGCAAGGGCAGCACCTTCTGGGCGACCGTGAGGCTGAAAAAGGGTACGAAGGCGATCGAGTCCCCGCCGCCGGTGAATGCCGATGCCGAGACCATTCTGCGGCAACGTTACTATGGCCACTACATACTGGTGGTCGATGACGAGCCGATCAACCTCGAAATTGCCCGGATGCAACTGGAGGCGATCGATCTTGTGGTGGACACGGCGCAGAACGGTGCAGAGGCGATTGTCCTGGCGCGGCAGAACAGCTATGCGGCCATCTTGATGGACATGCAGATGCCGAACGTGAACGGGCTGGAGGCGACGCGGCAGATACGCCAGATCCACGGCTACCGCGACGTACCGATCATCGCCATGACCGCCAATGCCTTTGCGGAGGACAGGGCGCGCTGCTTCGAGGCCGGGATGAACGACTATCTGGTCAAGCCCTTCACCCCTGACGAGTTGTTTGCAACCGTGCTGCGCGCGTTGAGCCGGAGGAATGATTAGCCGCGATCCAACCGTAGCCAGACCGGCCGCAAAGTGGCGGGAGTCTCCTTTCACTATGCCTAGGTCATCGGGCGGCAACCAGTCCTGAGCACTTATTCGCCGTTCGAAGCTGACCTTCCCTTGATGGCATCGCGCACTTCCCTGCCCACCTGTTCGCGAATCTGGAGGCGTTCGCCTGATTGCAAGTCCGTCTCGCGCCAGCTTGTCCCGCAGCGGGAGAGATGACAGTCCTCGACTTGTCGCTGGCTAACCGAACCAGGGTCGACCATTCTGCCGGCACCGGCAAAATGGTGGTCAGGGTTGTTGCCAGAGGCTTGGCAGGAAGTCATTGCCCGCTTGACGGCATCCTTGAAGCGGAGCCATTGGCCGTATCCGGGCATGGGTTGCAAGTCGCGGGCGCTCGGCGAATCGTTTGAATATACTTCGACCAATAATGGACAACAACAAGTTGCGCATCGGCGTGGACCTCGGCGGCAGCAAGATTGAAATCATCGCGCTGGGCGACGATGGCAAGGAGTTGCTGCGCGAGCGCGTGGCGACGCCGCAGGGCGATTATGAAGCGACTGTCAGGGCGGTAGCGGAACTGGTCGCGGCGGCGGAACAGAGAGTCGGCGCTGGCGGTACGGCGGCAAGTGTCGGCATCGGCATCCCCGGCGCGGAATCGCTCACCGGCGGGCTGATCAAGAACGCCAATTCGACCTGCCTGATCGGCCAGCCGCTGCGGCACGACCTGGAGACGCTGCTGCAGCGCGAAGTGCGCATTGCCAACGATGCCAACTGCTTTGCGCTGTCCGAAGCGGCCGATGGCGCCGGCGCCGGTGCGCAGGTGGTGTTCGGGGTGATCCTCGGCACCGGCGTCGGCGGCGGCACCGTGATCGACGGCAAGGTGCTGACCGGCGCCAACGCCATCGCCGGCGAGTGGGGGCATAACCCGATGCCCGGCGAACAGCATCGCGATGCCTGCTATTGCGGACGCCGGGGCTGCGTCGAACTGTATCTTTCCGGCCCCGGCCTCGCCGCCGACCATCGCCGTGCCACCGGCGCCGACTCTTCGGCAGAGGCGATTGCGCAAGGCGCGGTTGACGGTGACGTTACCTGCGATGCCACCCTTCAGCGCTACGAAGCCCGCCTGGCGCGCGCACTGGCGCAGGTGATCAACATCCTCGACCCCGATGTCATCGTCCTCGGCGGCGGCCTTTCCAACATGGATCGGCTCTACCAAAACGTGCCGCGCCTGTGGGCCGGACATGTCTTTTCCGATCAGGTGGCGACAAAGCTGCTCAAGCATCGGCACGGTGATTCCTCCGGCGTGCGCGGCGCGGCGTGGCTATGGCCATGAATCTTTGGCGGCGCGTGTTTCTGCCTTTCGCCGCGGGCTATTTCTTCTCTTACTTCCTGCGCAACGTGAACGCCGTCATCGCGCCGGAACTGACGCGCGAACTCGGCGTCTCGGCCGCCGACCTGGGCCTGCTGACCAGCGCCTATCTGCTCGCCTTCGGCGCCGCGCAGTTGCCGCTCGGTCTGGCGCTGGACCGCTACGGCGCGCGCCGCGTCGAAGCCTTCCTGCTGCTGATAGCCGCCAGCGGCTGCGCGCTGTTCGCCGTTGGCAACTCACTGACCGAACTGGCGATCGCGCGGGCACTGATCGGGCTGGGCGTTTCGTCTTGTCTGATGGCCTCCTTCAAGTCCTTCAGCCAGTGGTTCGGCGTCGAGCGCCAGGCCTCGCTCAATGCCGCCATCATGGCCGCGGGCGGCCTCGGTGCCTTGACTGCATCGACACCGTTGTCCTGGGCTATTCCCCAGTTCGGCTGGCGCGCCGTGTTCGTCGCGCTCGCAGTGTCCGGCATCGCTGCCGCGGGCGGCATCTTCAGCACGCCGGAAAAACCTGGCAGCGCCCGGCCCGAACCGATGCGCAGCCAGATTGCCGGCCTCGGCGAGGTCTTGGCCAGCGGTGTCTTCTGGCGCTATGCGCCGCTATCGACGCTGAACATCGGCGGTCTGATGGCGCTGCAGGGACTGTGGGCGGTGCCGTGGCTGATGAACTTCTCGGGCCTTTCGCGCAGCGCGGCCGCTACCCACCTGCTGCTGATGGGCGGCGGCATGCTCGCCGGCTCTCTCGCCATCGCCTTCGGCGTAGCGCCGCTGGCCAGGCGCGGCATATCGCCGCAACGACTGCTGCAAGTCGGCATGGGGCTGGGCCTGCTTGCCAGCCTGCTCATCGTCCTCGGCGCCGGGCCGAGCGAACCGCTGTGGTTCGTGCTGGGCCTGATCTTTTCGGTCGGCAACCTCTCCTACGCGCTGCTGCAGCGACACTACGGCGTAACGCTGGCCGGCCGCGTGAACACCGCGCTGAACCTGATGGTTTTCATCGGCGCTTTCTGCATCCAGTGGGGCTTTGGCGCGGCGGTGGATGCCCTGCAGGCCGCCGGCCACGCGCCTCGAGCGGCTTACCAGATCACTCTAGGTGGTTTGCTGGCGCTGCAGGCGACAAGCTGGTTGTGGTTCATCAAGCGGAATTAGAACTCCAGCGGGTCCACGTCCAGATGCCAGCGCAGGCCACCGGGCATTTTCAGCGCGTAGAGTTGTTCCATCCACTTCGCCAGAAAGGCCTGCAGGGCCGGCCGGTTGACCGATTCGACCAGCAACTGGCCGCGTTCCAGCGTCATCAGGCGTTGCAGGCGCATCGGCACCGGGTCGTAGAGCGTAACGCCGTCGGCCAGAGTTTCGCCGGCACTGCGCGCGGCGGCCAGAAAAGCCAGCGACTGCTCCATGCTCCTGGCTTCGGCGCGCAGCATGGCCTGAAAACTGAACGGGGGAAAGCCGGCGATCCTGCGCTCGCCGAGTTGCGAGCGGGCGAAGCGCACATAGTCGTGATCGACCAGTGCCTGAAATAGTGGATGGTCGGGATACTCGGTCTGGATCAGCACTTCGCCGGGCAGGTCGGCGCGCCCGCTGCGACCGCCGACTTGCATGAGTTGGGCAAAGAGCCGTTCGGGGGCGCGGAAATCGGCGGCGAACAGCGCCGCATCGGCGCCGACCGCGCCGACCAGTGTGAGCAGGGGAAAGTCGTGGCCCTTGGCCAGCATTTGCGTGCCGACCAGTATGTCGGCCTCGCCGGCGTGGATGGTGGCCAGCAGCGCCTGCCACTTCTTCGGCGTGCTCGCCGAATCGCGGTCGATGCGCAGCACGCGGGCTTCGGGGAAGCGCTCGACGAGCATGGTTTCGAGGCGTTGCGTGCCGCGTCCGAAAGGCAGCAGATCGACGTTGCCACAGTCGGGGCAGGCGCGCGGAATGTGGGCCTCGAAACCGCAATGGTGACAGCGCAAGCGCTGGTCGGCCAGGTGCAGCACGAGATTGGCGGCGCAGCGCCGGCAGCGCGAAACCCAGCCGCAGGGCGGACAGGCCAGCACCGGCGCATAGCCGCGCCGGTTGAGGAAGACCAGACTTTGCTCGCCACGTTCCAGGCGCTGCTGCAGGCCCGCCAGCAGGGCGGCGGAAAGGCCTTCCTGCAATTTCTCGCGCCGCGTATCGACGATGCGCACCACCGGCATGGCTTCGGCCACCGCGCGTTCGGGCAGTTCGAGCATGGCGTAACGTCCGGTGCTGGCGTGATGAAAAGTTTCCAGCGAAGGCGTCGCCGAACCGAGCACGATGGGGATGTTCAATTGATGGGCGCGCCAGATGGCGACATCGCGCGCCGAATAACGCAGGCCTTCCTGCTGCTTGAAGGAGGCGTCGTGCTCTTCATCGACGACGATCAGCCGCAGGCGCGGCAAGGGCATGAACACGGCGAGCCGGGTGCCGAGCACGATCTCGGCGCGGCCAGTGAGCGCCTCGATGAAACCGCGAGCACGCGCCGCATCGGCCATGCCGCTGTTGGCGCAAACGATGTGCGCGGCGGGAAAGCGCGCCGCGACGCGGCCTTCGAGCTGAGGCGTCAGCGCGATTTCCGGCACCAGCATCAGCGCCTGGCCGCCACGCGCCAGCACGGCATCGATGGCGCGCAGATAGACCTCGGTCTTGCCGCTGCCGGTGACGCCGTGCAGCAGCAGGGTGTGGAAGCCGGCAATGCCGGCGATGGCTGCCACCGCCGCCTGCTGGGCGGCCATCAATTGCGGCAGTTCAGGCACGGCGACTGGCCGGGGGGTCGGCGCCGCCGGCTTCTTGATGCGCGGCAGTTTGCCGCGCCGCAGCATCGGTGGCAGCGCGAAGGAGGTCACTTCGCCCAGCGGCGTCTGGTAGTAGCGCGCGCAAAACTCGCAAAGCGCCAGCCACTCGGCCGGCAGCGCCGGCATGTCGCGCAGGATTTCACCAACCGCTTTCAGCTTGTCGTCGGGCTGATCGCTCGTCGCGGCCAGGGCGATGATCACTCCGGTTCGCGAACCCGTGCCGAAAGGCACGCTCACGCGCCGGCCGACATCACTTTCGTCAGAGTCCGGCGCGAGATAGTCGAAAAGTCTCGGCAAAGGCAAATCGAGGGCGACACGGACGATGTTCATGCAGAGTCAGATGCTTGCTGGCCAATGCTAGAGAAAATCTTCGAATTCGCCTTCAACTTGTTGCTGCAAAAGGGAAAATGGCTTACCCACAAAATCTGTGGGTAACTTTGTGAATAAGCCTCGCGGAAAACGCATAAGTGACCGTCCGGCAAGGCGTTTAGCCTCTCTGTGCAATATTTGAACAAAATAAAATTGTTCAAAAACATTAAGTTACGCACTCGCAGCAGGAATACCCCGGCCTGCTGCAAGACCCACGGCGCTTTACCGATTTCTGTGAATAAGTCAACGGCGGAAGGTAAAATCCCGTCGTCGCGGCAAGCCTTGCCGGACGGCCTTTTCCACGGGGCAAAGCAGCGCAAACCGCGCCCCCGTTGGCTTCCAAAATTCAGCTCCGCGCGGAGCCGCGCCGGCTGTGGCTGTGAACCGTGTCAACCAGAATCTTGACGTTCTCGGGCGGGGTAAATTGCGAAATTCCATGGCCCAGATTGAACACATGCCCATCCTGATTTTTGCCGTCGCCGGCATTGCCGCCAAAACTGTCCAGCACGCGCCGTGCCTCCGCCGCAACCTTCTCGGGCGACGCAAACAAGGCCATCGGGTCGAGGTTGCCTTGCAGTGCAACACGGTCGCCGACACGCTGACGCGCTTCACCCAGATCGGTGGTCCAGTCGAGGCCGACCGCATCGCAGCCGATGTCGGCAATCGCTTCCAGCCACTGGCCGCCGCCCTTGGTGAAGACAATGCTGGGAACACGCTGGCCGTCGTGGCTGCGTTTCAGCCCGGCAAGAATGCGCTGCATGTAGCCCAGCGAAAATTCGCGATAGGCCGCGTGCGACAACGCGCCGCCCCAGGAATCGAAAATCATCACCGCCTGCGCGCCGGACTCGATCTGGGCATTCAGATAATCCGTCACCGCCGTGGCGGTCACCGTCAGAATGTGATGCAACAGATCAGGACGATCGTAGAGCATGGTCTTGACCGTACGGTAATCGGTCGCCGAGCCGGAGCCGCCCTCCACCATGTAGCAGGCCAGGGTCCACGGGCTGCCGGAAAAGCCGATCAGCGGCACCGAGCCGTGCAGCGCGCGGCGGATCTCGACCACCGCATCCATCACATAGCGCAGATGCACATTGGGATCTGGCACAGTCAGGTCGCGGATCGCCCACTCCTCGCGTAGCGGCCGCTCGAACTTCGGCCCTTCGCCGTCGGCGAAATACAGGCCGAGGCCCATCGCGTCGGGCACGGTGAGAATGTCGGAAAACAGGATCGCCGCATCGAGTTCGAAGCGCGACAGCGGTTGCAGCGTGACCTCGCACGCCAGCTGCGGTTTCTTGCACAGGTTGAGGAAACTGCCGGCGCGGCGGCGCGTCTCGTTGTATTCGGGCAGGTAGCGTCCCGCCTGACGCATCAGCCAGACAGGGGTGTAATCAACGGGTTCGCGCAGTAGCGCACGCAAAAAGCTATCGTTCTTGGGACGGGCCGAGGTGGGCATGAGGTGCGATCCAGCGAGGCAAAGAACGAATTATCGCATCAGCGTCGCCAGAAGGCCGGGGTGAACAAGACAAAGACCGTCAACACTTCGAGGCGCCCGAGCAGCATGGCGAAGCTGCATACCCAGGTCTGAAAGTCGGTCAACGATCCATAATTCTGCGCCGGACCCACCACATTGAGCCCGGGCCCGGCATTGTTGATGCACGCGACAATGGCCGTGAGCGACGAGGTGAAATCCAGTCCGCTCGCAACCAGCAAGAAGGTCAGTTCGCCCACCGCCAGGATATACAGAAAGATGAAGCCAAGCACCGCGCCGGCAATTTGTTGCGGTATCGCGGCGTCGCCGATCCGCAGCGGCGCCACCAGCTGCGGATGGACCAGGCGCTTGAGTTCGATCAGGCCCTGCTGGGCGAGAATCAGGGTACGGATCATCTTGATGCCGCCGCCGGTGGAGCCGGAGCTGACCGAGATGCAGGAGAGGAACAGCATCCACAGCGGAACCATGATCGGCCACTTGTCGTAGTCCTGGCTTGCAAATCCGCAATCGGTGGCGATCGACACCAGATTGAAGGCGACGTGGCGCAACGCGGTCATAAAGCTCGCGTAGGTGCCATGCGCGGTGAGATACAGCGTGCAGACGAAAGTGCTGACGGCGATCAGGGCGACAAAGGCCTTGGCTTCGGCATCCATCCAGTAGGCTCGCAACGAGCGCCCGCGCCAGACGACAAAGTGGGTGGCGAAGTTGATGCCGGCGACCACCATGAAAAAGATCATCACCGCCTCGATGGCCGGTGAATCGAAATGACCAACGCTATCATCGTAGGTCGAAAAACCACCCAGCGAAAGCGTGGAGAAAGCGTGACAGATGGCATCCAGCCAACTCATGCCGACCGCCTTGAGCGAGAGGATGCACGCCGCGGTGATGGCGAAATACACCAGCCAGAGCGCCTTGGCCGTATCCGCGATGCGCGCGGTCAGCTTTGAATTCTTCATTGGCCCCGGTGTCTCGGCTTTGTACAGTTGCATGCCGCCGACACCCAGCAGCGGCAGGATGGCCACCGCCAGAACGATAATGCCCATGCCGCCCAGCCAGTTGAGTTCGTGCCGCCAGATGTTCAACGACGGCGGCAGTTTGTCGAGCTCGGTGAGCGTCGTGGCGCCCGTGGTGGTCAATCCTGACAGGGTCTCGAAAAAAGCGTCGGTGAAGGACAGGCCGTCGATCACCAGCAGCAGCGGCAAGGTAGCGATGGTGGCCATCAGAATCCAGGCCAGCGTCACCAGCAGAAAACCGTCGCGCGGCTTCAGTTCGCGCTTGTGGCGGCGTGTGCCGAACCAGAGCAGAAAACCGGCGGCAAGCGAGATCGACATCGCATCGACAAACTTGATCAGCGTGCCATCATCATAAATCAGGGAACCGGCAATGGGCATCAGGTACGTGAGGCTGAAAAACATCAGCATCCCGCCGAGCACATGGCTGACCGGAAGCAGGCGATAGAACATCAGAAGAAACCGGCGCTGACCTGGAACAATTTTTCGACCTGCGGTATCTGCCCCTTGCGGGTACAGAACACCACGACGTGATCGTCCGCCTCGATCACCGTGTCGTGATGGGGAATGATGACCGCGTCGCCCGACACCGATACCACCAGATTGTCCTGCAAAACCTCCCTTGGCGGACCCTTGCGCAGAATGGCGCCGATATGCGCGCCCTTGATCACCGGCAACTCCTCGATGCGGCGACCGACTACCTTGGAGCTGACGCGATCGCCATGGACGATCAGCTCCAGCGCCTCGGCGGCGCCTCGCCGCAAACTATGCACCCGCGCCACGTCGCCATGGCGGACAAAGGCCAGCAGGGCGCCAATGGATATCTGCGCCGGTGAAATGCCGATGTCGATCGGTCCGCCCTGCACCATGTCGGCATAAGCACGGCGATTGATCAGCGCCAGCACGCGCGGGCAGCCCAATCGCTTGGCCAGCGAGGCGGCCATGATGTTGTCTTCGTCGTCGTTGGTCAGGGCGAGAAACATGTCCATTTCGTCGATGTTTTCCTGCGCCAGCACGTTCTCGTCGGTCGCCTCGCCACAAAGCACCAGAGTGTTTCTGAAGCGCGTGGCGATCAGTTCCGCGCGGCGCGCGTCGCACTCGATGACCTTGACCTGGTACCCCTTCTCCAGGGCCGCGGCGACGCGCGCGCCGATATTGCCGCCGCCGGCAATCATGATCCGCTTGACCGGCTCCTGCATGCGCCGCAGTTCGCGCAGCACATGGCGAATATGTTGCGTGGCGGCCAGCAGAAATACCTCGTCGCCGACCTCGATCACCGTTTTGCCGGTCGGGTCGACCGGCCCGTGCGCGCGAAAGATCGCCACGATGCGGGCATCGACACCCGGCGGCAAGTGTTCGCGCATGGACTGGATCTGCTTGCCGACCAGCAAGCCGCCATCGTAGGCGCGCACGCAGACCAGGGTCGCCTGTCCATCACCGAATTCGAGCACTTGCAGCGCCTCGGGAAACTCCACCAGCCGGCATATGTAGTCGGTGACATCCTGCTCCGGACACATGGCATGACTGACCGAAAACATGTTGTCGGCGAGCAAGGCGGAATCCGCAAGAAAGTCGACTCCGCGCAGCCGTGCGATACGCGTCGGCACGTTGAACATGTGTCGTGCGATCTTGCACGCCACCAGATTGGTCTGGTCGGACTGCGTCACCGCCACCAGCATTTCGGCGTCCTCGATGCCGGCGTTCTTGAGCACCGAGGGCAGCGCGGCGTTGCCGGTCACCGTGCGCACATCCAGACGGTCGGCCAGTTGTGCCAGACAGGGGCCGCTCTGATCGACCACCGTGACGTCGTTGATTTCCGAGGCGAGCGCTTCGGCTACGGAGGCACCGACCTGCCCGGCGCCGAGGATGACGATCTTCATCAGCGCAACCCGAGGTCTTTAAGCTTGCGGTAGAGGTGCGTGCGTTCCAGCCCGGTCTTTTCCGCCAGGCGCGTCATGTTGCCGCCGTCCTTGGCCAGGTGGTACTCGAAGTACATGCGCTCGAAGGCCTCGCGCGCCTCGCGCAACGGCCGCTCGATCACCTCCGGCGCCAGGGCTGCCGGCACCAGGCCGGGTTCGCCCGCCGGCGCCAGCAGCTGCAGCGCCTCCTCTTCGCCGATCTCCTCGCCCAGGCTGGCCATCGCCAGCGACTTCACCGCGCTCTTGAGTTCCCCATAGCCTCCGCTCCAGACATGCTGGCGCAAGACGTTGAGGGCGGCGCTGGAAAAACGTCGCAGGGGAATCTCGTCGCTTTCCATCAACTGCGTCAGCAGATGCGCGGCGATGTCCGGTACTTCGTCCTTCAATTCGGTCAGACCCGGCACCCCCAGCCCGGTTTCGAACAGGCGCGCGAGGCCGACTTCGTCCCAGCCCATGGCAATCAGTTCCGCGCTGCTGTGCGTGGTGGCCGCCACCAGACGCAGGCCATAACGTTCGAGGCGATCGGCGGCGAACAGCAGGTTCCTCTGCTGCAGCCTGGTCAGCCGCGCCAGTTCCTCGCACCACAGCACGCCGCCGGCGGCGCGCTGCAACACGTCAGTGCTCACCGGGCTGGAGTCGTGGGCGATATCGAGCCACGGCTTGCCGGCCACCTGCGCCGTGCGCGCCACCAGCTCGACGATGCCGCCGGGCGCGGAGCGCAGCAGCAGCAAGGGGCTCTTGGCCAGGACCTGATCCATCCGGCGCTTGAGATCGCGCAGCGGGCCGGGGCGCGCAAATGCAGCCAGCGACAGGCCGCCGCCGACATGGCGCGCATTGCGCTCGAGCGCCTTCTTCACCGCCGCCAGCAGCTTCTGCATGCCGATCGGCTTTTCCAGAAAATCCAGCGCCCCGATGCGGGTCGCTTCCACCGCGGTTTCGATCGTGGCGTGGCCCGACATCATCACCACCGGCATATTGAGCTGACCGTTGCCCGCCCACTCCTTCAGCAGCGTAATGCCATCGGTATCGGGCATCCAGATGTCGAGGAGCACCATGTCGGGCCGCCCGGCCTCGCGTGCCGCCCTTGCCGCGGCGGCGTCTTCCGCCAGTTGAACGTCGTAGCCCTCGTCGCGCAGGATCTCCGAGAGCAGTTCGCGTATCCCGATTTCGTCATCGACCACCAGTATCTTCGGCATTTTCCTAAATCCTCTTTGCTGCATCCTGGTTTGCCAGCGGCAGCCAGATGCTTACCTCGCCGCCATGATTGTTCGCCAGGCGAATCTCGCCGCCGTGGTCATCCACTATCTTCTTGACGATCGCCAGACCCAGCCCGGTACCCTTTGACTTGGTCGTGACATAGGGCTCGAAAGCACGCGACAGAATCTGCGGCGGGAAGCCCGGGCCATTGTCCTTGATGGTGAGTCGCGCGCGCGCTCCTTCCCGTGCCACGGCAATCGTGATGCGGGCGTCGCTGGCATCGGACAGGGCGTCCTGCGCGTTGGTCAGGACATTGTGCAACACCTGCCGAATCTGGTTGGCATCGGCCAGCACCGGCGGCAGGACTTCAGGAGTCGGCGCTGGCGCTGCGGCGATCGTCGCCGGCGAATTTTCGTAGAGGCCCAGCACCTCGCCGAGCAGGGCTTGCAGATCGACCACGGCGAGTTGCGGCAGCGGCGTGCGCGCGTAGTCGCGGAAGTCGTTGACCATGTTTTTCATCGCCTCGACCTGGCTGACGATGGTCTGCGTGGCGCGGTCCAGCAGCTCCCGCGAGGCGCCGGTCAACTGGTCGGCCAGCTTGAGCTGCAGCCGCTCGGCGGACAGCTGGATCGGCGTCAGCGGGTTCTTTATCTCGTGCGCCAGACGCTGCGCCACTTCGCCCCAGGCGGCGGAACGCTGCGCGGCGATGAGCCGCGTGATGTCGTCGAACACCACCACATAGCCGCCGCCACCGGCGGCCGGCAATGCCGTGCCGCGCACCAGCAGCGCCTGCGGCATGCCGTCGGGGCGGGCGATTTCGAGCTGCTCCTGCCACTCGTCGCCGCGCCGGGCGAACCCGCCCAGAATGGCTCCGGCCAGGGTCTCGTGGCGTGGCCAGTCCTGCAGCCGCGTCTGCTCGAAGCCGCCCAGATCGTCGCCGAGAATCGCCAGCGCACCGCGATTTGCCGCACGCAGGCGAAAGCGCAGATCGAAGGCCAGCACCCCGGCCGACAGGTTCGCCAGCACCGATTCGAGGTAGGCCTGCGCCGCCTCCATCTCCTGGCGATGATGCTCGGCCTGCGCCCGCGCCTCGCTCAGCTGATGCGTCATGCTGTTGAAGGAATGCGTCAGCACGCCCAGCTCGTCGGATGCCTCCACCGTAGCACGCGGCGTGAAGTCGCCAGTTGCCACCGCCTGCGTGCCTTCGGCCAGGATCAGCAGCGGCCGCGCCAGGCGCTCGGCCAGGAAGTAGGCCAGGGCTATCGCGGCAAACAGGGCCAGCAGCAGCGCCAGCGTCAGCGTCAGGGTGTAGATGCGCTTGAGGCCAACGCGGCCGAGTTGCAGCTCCTGATAGTCGCGGTGCGCTGCCTCGACACTTTCCGCGCTCTGCGCGATCGATGCCGGTACCGGCAGTGTCAATTGCAGAACTCGCGGATCGAGCGTGAGGCCACCGCCACTGACCGGCGCCAGCGCCCGCAGCACCAGTCCACCGCCTTCGGCATCGCCAATCAGCGCCAGCCCGCGCCCGTTGCGCGCCGCGCGCAGCTGGCTGGGCGCGGGAATGGAAGGCATGAAGCTGCCCATCTCGCCCGAGCTGCTGCCCAGCACCTGGCCGGAAAGTGTCAACAGGGTTGCGCTCTGGGCGCCGGCCTGTTCGCGCAGCCGATTCAGCCGGCTCGGACTGACGAACTCGGTATCGCCGAGATCAAGCGCGGCAACGCGGGCTTTGGCCAGCAACTCGGCCTGCAAGGTTTCGAGCACGCTGCGACCAAGATTGAGGCCGCCTTCGAGCGCGGCATCGACGCGCACGTCGAACCAGGAATCAATGCTCTTCACCGCGAACTGCATCGAAACGCCATACACCAGCGCGCCGGGCAGCACCGCCATCAGGGACAGCATCAGCAGCAGGCGGGATTTCAGGCGCGAGCCGAACACGCCGTTCCTGAAATCGCGGCGCAGGCGCCGCAACTGGAGGCCGACCAGCACCACCAGCGCCACGGCAGCGGCGCCATTGATCGCCAGCAGCCACGGATAATTCTCGGCAAACAGCGCGGTGTTTGCCGAAGCGGACGCCAGCAGGAACAGCAGAATCGCACCGAGCGCGGCGACTACCGCGAGCGCAACCCTCATGGCGTCGTCGCGGCTGCGACGAAATGCCAGCGCAGTACCTTGGTATCCACCTGCAAGTCGCGATCCATTATGGCATCGACCTGGAAGGGCTTCGGCAACTGGCTGCGATCGAGCGAGAGACGCACCGCCGCCTCGTACGGCTCTCCCGCCAGGATCAGGCCCTTGTCGACCACCGGCAGCGCCGCGATGCGGCCGACCACGCGCATCGCCTCGGCGAGACTGCCGAAGTTCTGGTGCAGGTTGCCGGTGCTCAAGCGGTACTGCCGCATCAGGCTGCTGTAGGCAAGCTTGTAGGTCAGGCTGCGGGTGACGATGTGTTCGTTGACCCAGTACTTGCGCCCGCGCTCGAGCACGAATTCGAGGTTGAAGTAGAGGGGGACGCCGCGCGCCACGGCGTCTTCCAGCCGGTTACCGAGGTCAATCGCGAATTCGGCGGAAAGCGTGTAGCCGTCCTCGCCGGGAGTCAGCGCGGCGCGCTTCGGCTCTATGCTGCCGGCGTGCGCGGCGACGGCCGCCAGCAACAGCAGCGCCAGCGCCAGTGCCGGCAACCCGGCTTCAATTCTTTTGCAGCAGCGCGTAATAAAGGCCGTCATGTTCGGCATCTGGCAAGTGGTGCAGTTGTGCATCGCTGGTTGTGACACGTGGTGCAGGCAGGTGCCGGGCATCGGCATGGCGGTCGATGAAGGCCTCCACCTGACCGGCATTCTCCTCCCCAAACACCGAGCAGCTTACATAAAGCATTTTGCCACCTGGGGCGAGAGTTCGCCACAGCGCATCGACAATTGCCTTTTGTGTGCTGGCGAAACCGGCAATGTCCGACTCGCGGCGCAACCATTTCGCATCGGGGTGGCGGCGCACCACGCCGGAAGCGGAGCAGGGCACGTCGGCCAGAATGCGCTCGTAGGGACGGCCATCCCACCAGGCGTCGACGGCGCGCGCGTCGGCCACCTTCACCGTCGCCGCCAGGCCCAGCCGGCGCAGGTTGTCCGTGATGCGCGCGGCGCGCGGCGCATCGGCATCCAGCGCCGTCAGCTCGACTTGCGCAGTTTCGAGCAAATGCGCCGCCTTGCCGCCGGGTGCCGCGCAGGCATCCAGCACGCGCATGCCGTCCCGCGCGTCGAGCCACCCCGCCGCCGCCTGCGCGCCCCAGTCCTGCACCGAGCACAAGCCCGCGCCAAACCCAGGAATACGCTCCACCGGGACCGGCTTTTCGATCAGGATGGCGATGTCATCGAGCGCGCGCGCCGCAATGCCGGCTGCATCGAGCTGCGCCAGAAAGTCGGCGCCGGTGGTACGCCGACGATTGACGCGCAGGCACAGCGGCGGATGGCTGTTGCCGGCGGCGAGAATGCTTTCCCAATGGCCTGGATGGTCGCGTTGCAGACGTTCGATCCACCAGGCCGGATGCTGCCAGCGCGCCACCGGATCGGCATCCGCCAGCGCCAGCAGCTCTTCGCGCCGGCGCAGGAAATTGCGCAGCACGCCATTGACCAGACCCTTGAACTGGCTGCGGGCCAGCCGCGCCGCCGCGGTCACCGCCTGATCCACCGTGGTATGTGCCTCGTCCGGTCGCGCTTCGAGGCGCGCCAGCGCCGCCAGCAAGAGGCCGCGCGCCGCCGGATCCTGCACCGGGCGCTTGAGCAGCAGGCCGAGCAGAAAGTCGCCGCGGCCGAAGGCGCGCAGGGTCGAGTAGCCCAGATCCATCGCCGCCGCGCGCGTGACGTCGACCAGGGACGACGCGGCCAGCGCGACGTCGAAATTGCGCCCTTTGATCACGGCGGCGATCAACTGCGCCGCGCCGAGCAAGGCTTCGGCCAGCGACGCGGAACGGTGTGGAGGTTCGGTCATGGCGGCAGTCTACCGCCATGGCGAGGTGCAGCATCGAATTGCCGCGCAAGAGTCGGCGCTGGCGGGACGGCGATTCATACCGTCCGGGACGCAAATGCGAGCTGGCGCGCTTATTCATACGTCACTCCAGCAAAGGAACGTCACCCCGGATCCCGATCCGGGGCGGGAATCCAGCAGTAATTGTGGAGATGCCGGGACTCGCCCCGGCGAGCGACCTGCTTTCTTGCTCGTGCAAGAAAGTAGGCAAAGAAGCCCCGCCGCCCCGCCCCTGCGGGCTACCGTCGCTGCGAAAGGCCCACCGGGCCGGTCGCTAAACTAGCCGCCCGCTGCGCGGTCGGCGTCGGACAACGCGACCGGAATTCCCCGGCGAACCTTCCTCCACTCGGCGGAACAGAGGGGAAGGCAAACCGCCGCGCGTGGGGAATGGTGTCGAAAACAAATTCGGAGCTGATACGGTTGAACTTTGTACGGTTGAACTTCCGCTATGTGCCCGAAGGAGCCGTTCGTCCCTCCGCATTGTGAAAGTCAGCCTTCGGTAGTGTTGCCGCCGCTCGGATATTTCAGATCAGTCGTGGTTGAGCAAAGGGTATTCAATGAGCGTGAGTTTGCCGTCCGCCGCGAGCTGCCTCCCAGCCTATGCACGCCAGGTTGATGTATGTCGGCACGGGACGGGCACCGGTACGATAACTGATAATGCTGCGGCGGGTCATGCCCAAAGCTTCCGCGGCGCGCGTGGCCGAGAGTCCATTGGTGATCATCCATGCATCGAAACGCCGAGCAGGTTCCTCCGCCTGCTCGGCAGCAAGGCGATACAAGGTGGTGGCAGCAATCGACAGCGGTCCCTCATCGTCCCACGTCACGCCCGAACCCCATTCCTCCACTTTCATCTTGCGAAAAAGCGCGGGGTCAGCCAGTGGAGCAAGCACTGGGAATGCTTCAATAAAATCGCCAAGATTCACTGTTGCCTTCCAGCCATCCTCGAAATTAATCGAAAGCCGCTGGTCTGGTAGAGCTTTGGCAGCGGTAATACGGGGTAGTTTCTCGCGCATGGTCAATCTCCATTCAGTTTGCGCCACTCATCCCACAGGAGTTCGCGGTTGTCCAACGCCCAAGCAATTGCTTCGGCCAGTAACTTTCTATTCGCTCCACCGGCAGTCACCGTCAGCGCTTGCAAATCCACAGTCGAATCACCTTCGGGAGTGCGCACATGGAAATGCGGCGGCGCGTGATCGGCATACACCGAGATCTTCAGCTTTCCAGACCGGTAGATCGTGTTCATAGCGTGCAGTATAGTGCAATCATTACACCATTTGAGCCGCGTCTACAAAATGCTTGCAAAGGCCAACCTCCTGCCGCCGGCACCAATATTCCGAATGACTGCAATGCGAGAGAGCCAAAGCGGACGCTCAATCTGGGGAATTCTTCGGTCTCTGAATGACTCTTCCTCGCCGAAAGCCGGCGTTTCAAGTTTGATTTTTGGCACGATCTCCCGCGCGCGACGGTTTGCCTTCCCCTCTGTCCCGCCGAGTGGAGGAAGGTTCGCCGGGGGATTTCCGGTCGCGTTGTCTGAGCGCAGCGAGTTTAGCGACCGGCCCGGCGGGCCTTGCTCCGTGAGGGCAGCCCGCAGGGCCGGGGCGAGTCCCGGCGTCTCCGTCGTGGCGACGTGTAAACGAGTCTTCGCATTTGCGTCCCAGACGGTATGAATCGCCGTGCCGCCAACGCCGACTTTTCGGAGCGACAGGAAGCTCCCATCGATTGCGACAATCACCGCTGCAACTGTGCCGATCACGCCGTCCAGTCTTCGACTTCCAGATCGGCGACCTGCGCGAACGCCCGATCATTGGTCACCAGCAGCGCGCCTGCACTCAGGGCGTGCGTGGCGATCAGCAGATCGAGCGGCGCAAGGATTTTGCCGCGACGCTCCAGATCGGCGCGCACCGCCCCGTAACGCTCGGCAACCGTGCTGTCCCAAGGCAGTACATCGACACGCCGCAGAAGTTCGCGCACGGTTATATGCAGCCGCTTTGCATCGGGCCGCCTGGCCTGGCCGAAGAGCAGTTCGCCGTCGGTGATAGCGGAAATGCAAAGCGAGGCCATGGGGGCGGCGGCCACGCGCCGGGCGACTGTGGGATGAGCCTTGAGCAGGTAGCTCACCGTGTTGGTGTCGAGCATATTCCGCTTCATTCGACCCAGTCCGCGAAAGGGTCACGATCCTGCGTTCCCTGCCGGCGTTCCTTTTCGTCGAGAAAATTGTCAGGGACCTTGGCGACCTTGAGCGCGGCGAAAAAGTCGTCCCACGTCGCCGGCTTGCGCGACAGGATCACGTCGCCGGTTTCGGAATCCTGGCGGATGAAGACTTCCTTGGTATCGAAGCGATACGCAGCGGGCAGGCGAACCGCCTGACTGCGACCGTTGGCGAAGAGTTTGGCGACCTGGCTCATGGTGCTAGCCTCGTGTACTGGTAGATACCATAGTCTATGCCTGACCATGGAATATATCAAGGTATATGTCACGACTCTTGTTCAGAGCCGATCAGGGCATGATTTCCACGTACTCATACACCTCGGCGTCGAGCAATTGCCGGCGCAGGGGCAGTGGCAGACGCGCAAACCACTCGCGGGGATCGTGCCGGTCGATTTCGCGACCGATGAAACGCAGCAGATCGCAGATCGGCTCGACGACATTGCGGCGATAGACTTCGTCATTATTCACGTACGCCAGATGCAGGTTCTTCAGGCAGTTGCGCCGGCACCACGGAAACGCTTCGCAGCCCTCGCAGGGCATGCCGGGTTGCGGCTGCAGGGGGCTCGCCCGCAGCCAGTTGCCCTGAATCTCGCCCATTTGCATTTCCGCCGCGTACATCAGGTCGGGGCAGGGAAAGATCTGGCCGTTGGGCATGATGTTGAGCAGGTGCGTGGACACGCGGCACTGGGTCTGTCCCGCATACAGTTCGACAGCCCGACTCGGCAACAGCTTGTTGCGCACGATGCCCATCAGCGGCACCAGCGGATACAGCACATCGCTGCGCGCGAAGAACTTTTCGATCAAGCGCACCAGCACGGCCTTGCGCCGCTCGACCGAATCACCCTGGTACATGTCGTCGGCGACAAACTGAAAGTAGAGGTAGTCGAAGCTATCCGCCAGGCCATCGAGTTCCTCGAAACTTGTAGCCGGATTGCTCCAGGTCACGCGCGCCGTCAGCGTGCCGCCGACCCGCTGGCGAATGCCGGCCACATTGCGCATTACACTGCTCCAGATGCCGCGTCCGCGATAGGCGTCGGTGATTTCCTCGCCGCCGTCGATCGAGACGAGCACATTCGACAGCCGCGCCAGCGCCCGGTCCGGCAGCTTGTCGAGCAAGGTGCCGTTGGTCTGCAGCTGGAAGCGAAACTGCGGAAAACGCTGCATCACTTCAAGCAGCAGGCCCTTGTTGAGCATCGGCTCGCCGCCGTAGAACGTGACATAGACCTCCTTGCCCGCCAGATGCCGGTCAACGAAGGCAGCGAGCTGGTCGATGTCGTAGCTCAACTCGGTCTGCGAGCCGAGCACTTCGCCGACGCCGAGCGAGCAGTAGGTGCACTTGAGGTTGCACTTCAGCGTCGTCAGCAGTTGCAGCTCGACACGGCCGCCGACGATCGGCGAGCGGACCGGCGTGCCACCGGCGATCTTCGCCGGCGTCGGCGCTATGGAATCAATGCGCATAAACGCTCTCGCTGCATCCGGTCAACGCCGCTTGCCTGCGGACAGGGCCTTCAGGCGATTGCGCGCGATGTCGGAAAATTGTCCGGCGGGATACTTTCGCAAATAGGCGTTGAAGTCCGCCGCATCCCGACTCTCGCGAACGCTCTGCCAGAACAGCAGTTCCGCGTCCGGCGCCCGGCTTGCCGGCGCCGGAGGCGCGTTGCCGACAAAATAGAAATCGCCCGTCAGCGAGGACGATTCCCATGGCACCTGCTGGTCGGCGGTGGCGTCGGAAACGCGGCGCCGCACGCGCTTGAAGACGTCTTCGACTTTCAGTCCGGGTTCATCCAGCATCCTGAGAAATTCCTGGGTGTAGAGGCCATTGCGACCATCGCCATCGGACGCCACCTTGCCCGGCGCCGTGGCGTAGGCGATCAGGATGCCTTTCGGCGCATCCATCTGCGCCAGACCGCCGGCAGAGCCACGAAACTTCCGCTCGAAAGGATTGTTGCGGCAGGCATCGAGGATGACGATGCCCAGTGCGCTGGTCGCCAGTTGTTCCAGCAGCGAATCGACATCCACCGCCTCGCTGCGCACCGAGGCTTCGGAGGATATCTGCGCATCGACCGGAATCAGGTAATTCTTGCCCCTGACCTGCATGCCGTGCCCGGCGTAGAAGAAAATGCCGACGGTGCCGCTTCGCGCCAGCTTTTCGCCGAACTGCGTGATGGCCCGGGTCATGTCCTTCTGCTTGACGTTTTCCCGGGTGATGACATCGAAACCGAGGGCCCTGAATTTTGCCGATATGGCACGGGCATCGTTCACCGGGTTTTTCAGCGCCGCGGACGGGTAGGAACTGTTGCCGATCACCAGCGCCACGCGGTGTTCGTCCGGGTGGTCGGCGGCGGGCTTCGCCTCAGGACGCGGCGCGGGCCGGGCAGCGGCGAGGCTGGGCGCGGCAGAAGGCACGCCCACCGCGACGCTGGCACGCACCGCATTCTTGTACAGCGCAAGGAACTCCTCGATCTTGAGTTGCTCCAACCGGTCCTTGCGCACCACAAGATTCCGCGTGCCGGAGGTTTCCCGCAACAGCCGTTGCGCAAAGGCAATGCTGCCTTCGTCGAGGGTTGCGTCCTGCTCAAGCGGAATGTCCGGTTCGATGCCGACCTGCTGCAGCGACCGTCCGTTCGGCGTGTAGTAGATGGCCGTGGTCAGCTTGATCGCGCCCTGTTCGATCGGCAGGATGGTCTGCACCGAACCCTTGCCGAAGCTGCGGACGCCGACGATGATCGCCCGCCGATGATCCTGCAGGGCGCCGGCGACGATCTCCGCTGCGCTGGCGCTACCGCCGTTGATCAGCACCACGATCGGGTAGGCCGCTTCCTTGGTGATCCTCTGCGCCGGGTATTGGTGGTTGCTGCTGCGCTCGCGACCCTGCATGGAAACAATCAGCCCCGACTCGACAAAGCGGCTGGCAACGCTGACGGCGGAGTTGAGCAGGCCGCCCGGATCATTGCGCAAGTCGAGCACCAGACCTTTCAGCGTGCCGCCGTATCCCGCCTTGAGCGATTCCAGCGCCGCGCCGACATCGTCGGCCGTCCTTTCCTGAAACTGGGCGATGCGAATATAGCCGTAGCCGTTGTCGAGCGGCCGGGACCGCACACTGCGCACCACGATCACATCGCGCACCAACTCGACCCGCAGCGGCAGGGCATTTCCTTCGCGCTGGAGGGTCAGCGTGATGCGCGTCCCCTTCTGGCCGCGCATCAGCCTGACCGCGTCGATCAGCGTCATGCCCTGGGTGGACTTGCCGTCGATTTCGAGAATCTGGTCGCCAGTCTGAATTCCCGCGCGAAATGCCGGCGTATCTTCGATCGGGCTGACCACGGCGGGCAGGCCGTTCTTCATGGTGAGTTCCATGCCGAGGCCGCCGAACTCGCCCTTGGTGGCCACCTTGAGTTCGCGAAAGGCTTCGGGCGTCAGATAGTCGCTGTGGGGATCGAGCGAGCGCAGCAGACAGCTGAAGTACTTTGCATGAGACTCATCGCTAACCTGGGGCGGCGGACCGGTCTTCCATTTCTCCCATGACGCCGCCAGTTGTTCCGTGGCGACATTGCCGTCGAAAAAGCGCGCGCAGTAGTAGCGCGATTTTTCCAGCAGCGCCTCGTCCGGTTCGGTGGCATACGAGGCTTTGACGGTATCGTCGATCTTGCTTGCCAGTCGCTTCGCCGCTGCACCGAAAACCATGTTGCGGTTGGCTTCCGCGATCCCGATCCGTTCCGCGTCGATGCGGCGGAATATTTCCGTCTGCTGGTCGCCGAGCGATACGACATCCTTCTCGCTCAGACGCTTCGGACTGATCGCGACGTTGACCAGGATTTCAGTCGCCAGGCCTTGCGGGAAATCCTGCAGCACAGACCACGCAAAACGCCTGCCTTTGCCGGGCTCCACCTTGCGCCCGATGTCGCCTTCGAGGCGCAGCGATTCGTGCGAATAAAGCCGGCCGTTGATGGCGAACAAGGCAGCCACCGGACTGCCCAGGGCTTCCCTGCACAATTCGGGACGCGCCGCACTGGCGCATTCTTTCGCATCCACCGGGTTGGGGTCGTCCAGATCGTAGCTGACGATCAGGCGATCGGCCTGCTGATAGGTCGCCACGTTCCTGATCTCGGCCGCCGACGTCGCGCCGATCGCCAGCAGCAGCACTACCGACGGCAACAATCGCAACCAGCGGAATCGGCCTCGTCCGTCGGTTTTCATGGGCGCCGATCAATCCGGCCGCAAACTGCTGCCGTTCAGAAAGTCGGCGCTGGTGACACGGCGACCGCCCGGCTTTTGCAGTTCGGTGAGGCACAACGCCGCTTCGCCACAGGCCACCACGATGCCTTTGGCATCGGCAGCCAGCACCTGGCCCGGCCTGCCGCTTGCCGCAACGACGTTCCCGCACCAGATCTTGACCGGCTCGCCGGCGAGGGTCGCCACCGCGCCGGGAAAGGGATTGAAGGCGCGCACTTTGCGCGCCAGGATTTCCGCGGGCTGGTTCCAGTCCAGCCGTGCCTGGGCCTTGTCGATCTTGTCGGCGTAAGTTACGCCCGCTGCGGACTGCGGCACCGGGACGAGCTGATCGAAGCGCGCCAGCGCGGCGACCGCCAGTTTGCCGCCCAGTCTGGCGAGGCGGTCATGCAGACTGCCCGTGGTGTCCTCTGCTTCGATGGCGACGGCCTCGGCCAGCAGCGTCGGCCCGGTATCCAGCCCGGCTTCCATTTTCATGAGGGTGATGCCGCTTTGCGCATCGCCGGCTTCGATGGCGCGATGAATCGGCGCCGCGCCACGCCAGCGTGGCAACAGCGAAGCATGAATGTTGATGCAGCCGAGCTGCGGCAGGTCGAGTACCGCCTGCGGCAGGATCAGGCCATAGGCGGCGACCACCATCAACTCGGCGCCGCGTTCGACGCAGGCGGCGCGAATCGGCTCGTGCGTCGCCGGGTCCTTGAGGCGCTCGGGCTGAAACACCGGGATGCCGTGGCCCAGCGCCACCTTCTTGACGGCGGACGCCTGCTGGGCCATGCCGCGCCCGGCAGGACGGTCGGGCTGGGTCAGCACCAGCACCACCTGATGCCCGGCCGCCAGCAGCGCCTCCAATGCCCGCGCCGCAAATTCCGGCGTGCCGGCGAAAATCAGTTTCACCTAAAAGGTCTCGCGCGACTGCTTGAGCAATTTGCTCTTGATCCGCGTCTGCTTCAGGCGCGAAAGGTATTCGACGAAGACCTTGCCTTCGAGGTGATCCATTTCGTGCTGAATGCACACCGCGAGCAGGTCGTCGGCCTCCAGTTCGAAGGGCCTGCCGTCGAGTCCCAGCGCTCGCACCCGGACATGGCTGGCGCGCTTCACCGTTTCGTAGATGCCGGGCACGGAGAGACAGCCTTCCTCACCTTCGCATTCGCCAGATTTTTCCAGCAGTTCGGGATTGATGAAGGTCTGCAACTGCGACTTGTCTTCCGAGACATCGATCACGATCACGCACAGCAACTGATCCACCTGCGGCGCGGCAAGCCCGATGCCGGGCGCGGCATACATGGTCTCGGCCATGTCCGCGGCAAGCTTGCGGATGCGCGCATCGACCTGCGTGACGCGTGCCGCGCGGCGATGCAGGCGGGGATCGGGGTAACGCAAAATCTGCAATAAGGCCATGAAACCGCTCTTGAAAGAATTGATGCTGGGGGAATTGTCGGGCAGAATCGGGCAGATACCCGGGTGGTTCGCCATCCACATTGACACTCGGCCAGGAGATCACGCCATGCGTCGCATTATATCTGCGCTGCTCATAAGCATTTCAACCACTGTGGTGCTCGCACAGGCGGCACAGCCATTGCAACTGGCCGACGGCGCACCCGACCGGCATGTGGTGACGGCCGGCGACACCCTGTGGAGCATCGCCGCCAAATTCCTCAAGGACCCCTACCGCTGGGGTGAATTGTGGAAATTGAACGCGGAAGAGATCAAGAACCCGCAGCGCATTTATCCCGGCCAGGTCATCGTGCTCGACAAGAGCGGCAACCAGCCCCGCGCCAAACTGGTGACCGTGACCGAACAACGCCGTGAGTACGTCGAGCCGCTGACCAAGGGCATCCCCTCCATTCCGCCTCAAGAAATCGAGCCTTTCCTCAGCGAGCCGCGCGTGCTCGACGAAAGCGGTCTCGATGCCGCGCCGCGCGTCGTCGCCCTGCAAGACGGCCGCGTCATAGCCGGCGCCAGCGACACCATCTACACCACCGAGGTCACCGCCCAGCACAAGCTCTGGCAGCTATTCCGGCCCGGCAAGCCGCTGGTCGACCCCGACACCAAGGAGACGCTGGGCCACGAGGCCGTATTTATCGGCACCGCGCGCCAGACCAGAAGCGGCGTGCCATCGAGCTTCCTGGTACTCACTTCGAAACAGGAGATCGTCCGCGACGACCGCCTGCTGTCCGCGCCGCGACAGGATGTGGTGAATTACATTCCGCACCCGCCGGCAAAGATGATCAGGGCCAAGGTGCTCGCCATCTACGCCGGGGTGAACTTCGGCGGTCCGCAGTCCGTCGTTACCCTCAGTCGCGGCAAGGCCGACGGACTGGAACCGGGTCACGTGCTTGCCGCCGACCTGGCGGGTGCTGCGGTGGACAACCGTTACCAGGGTGAAAAGACCACCTACCAGCTTCCCGACGCGCGCAATGGCCTGGTGTTCGTCTTCCGCGTGTTCGACCGGGTTTCCTATGCCCTGGTGATGAACGCGACGCGGCCGATCGTGGTCGGCGACACCATTCGTACTCCTTAGCGCTCATGGCAGCGAAAGCCACCCGTCGACGATGAAACGCGCGAAAGGCGAATTAATGGCCCGCCCCTCCCATCCTCCCCTCACGGGGAGGCTTCTGGTCAGCTCGCTTCGCTCGACTATTACCAGTCGCTCCGAACGAGTTATTTCGCGCTAAGTCGGCGGTGGCGGATCGCCAAGAACTCGCTTCCTGGCTCCGTCTCACGCTGATCCCCGGCGTCGGCGGCGAAGGCCGGCGGGCGCTGCTCAAGGCCTTCGGGCTGCCGCAGGCGATTTTCGAGGCGAGTCCGCGCGCACTCTCCGCAATCATCGATCCGGCGCTGGCCGAACGATTGCTGAGCCATGACTGTGGCGCCGACATCGATGCCGCACTGGACTGGGCGGCACAAGCCGGCAACCAGCTGCTGACCCTGGCCGATACGGACTACCCGCAAAGCCTGCTGACTTCGGACGATCCGCCGGTGCTGTTGTACGCCAAAGGCGACGCCGCAACGCTCAATCGGCCGATGCTGGCCATAGTCGGCAGCCGCAACGCCACCGCGCAGGGCCTGCGCGACGCCGAGGCCTTCGCGACGGCACTCGGCGATGCCGGCCTGACCATCGTCAGCGGTCTGGCGCTGGGCATCGATGCCGCCGCCCATCGCGGTGCGCTGGCGACGGCGGCGGCTACGGTGGCCGTGATTGGCACCGGCGCCGACCGGCTCTACCCGGCACGCAACGAGGCCTTGGCCCGCACCATCGCGGAAAAGGGCGTCGTCCTCAGCGAATTCCCGCTCGGCACCCCGCCGCTGGCCGCCAACTTTCCGCGGCGCAACCGCATCATCGCCGGTCTCGGACTGGGCTGCCTGGTCGTCGAGGCGGCCTTGCGCAGCGGCTCGCTGATCACGGCACGCCTGGCCGCAGAAACCGGGCGCGAAGTGTTCGCCATTCCCGGTTCAATTCACTCGTCCTTGTCGCGCGGCTGCCATCAGCTGATTCGGCAGGGCGCCAAGCTGGTCGAATCGGCACAGGACGTTCTTGAGGAATTGCACTGGGAAACGGCCCGTTCCGTACCAATCGCCTCTGACCAAATGGATGTACCGCAGAATGAAGGCGAAGAGCTAGTGCTCGCTTTTCTGGGTGACGCGCCGTGCGCCATCGACACTTTTTCTGCGCGCAGCGGCTTGACGCCCGCCGACCTTCTTGCCATGCTGCTGCCCATGGAACTCGCCGGCCGCGTTGCCCAATTGCCCGGCGGCCTCTACCAACGGCTTCACTGACAATCATGATCGACATCCTGGTTTACCTGTTCGAGAACTACCTGCCCGATGCCTGCCCGGAACCTGCCGTATTGGCCAGGAAGCTTTCGGCGGCGGGCTTCGGCACCGACGACATCAGTGCGGCATTGTCCTGGCTCGATGGTCTCGCCGGGGAAGATAGCGCCCGTTGCCGCAGTCCGGCGCTGGCCGGCGCCGTGCGCATCTACGACGAGGAAGAACAGGACAGGCTGCCGGCCGCCTGTCGCGGTTTCATCAGCTTTCTTGAGCAGCACGATGCCATCGATGCGCCCTTGCGCGAAGCCATTGTCGAACGCGCCCTGGCCCTGCCCGACGACGAAGTCAGCCTTGACCGCCTCAAGGTGATCGTGCTCGCCGTGATCTGGCGCTACCGCCACGAAGTCGACGCCCTGATCCTTGAGGAACTCCTCGCCGAGGACAGTGACGACGGGGATTTTGGCGTCGGCGAAGACGTCACCCGACTCCTGCTGAATTAAATCCCGGCTTGCCTAATTGGGAGCGACGCGCTTATGATGCGCCGCTCTTGACTGTGCGTTTGCGCCCGCGTCGCCAAAAAAACAATGTCAAAGCAACTTATCATCGCCGAGAAACCTTCCGTCGCCCAGGACATTGCGAAAGCGCTGGGCGGTTTTACCCGCACCGGCGACTACTTCGAAAGCGACGACTACGTGTTGTCCTCGGCCATCGGCCACCTGCTGGAACTCGCGGTGCCGGAAGAATTCGACGTCAAGCGCGGCAAGTGGAGTTTCACCCATCTGCCGATGATTCCGCCGCACTTCGCCCTGAATCCAATCGAAAGGACGGCGGAGCGCCTGCGCCTGCTGACCCGCCTGATCAAGCGCAAGGATGTCACCGGTCTGGTCA